>WPCJ01056645.1_pt1 | contig 11157 bp, 12 predicted proteins | sample 5399831 | NCBI WGS metagenome assembly WPCJ01 (sample SAMN12869470, study PRJNA574797) | sludge metagenome | isolation source: wastewater treatment of pH10 | place: China:Beijing | collected 2019-05-20 | reverse complement strand
CCGGCGACGCCCGCCCCGGCGACCCCGGCACCCCCCGACCTTTCGCAGCCGCCCAGCTTCAACTGAGCCTTGGGCAGGCGAATCGAAAAAAACAAGAACCCCGGAGCATCGCCCCGGGGTTTTTCGCTGTTCGGCGAGGCTGCGACGACTACAGCTTGTTGCTGCGCTGCTGGATCATCATGAAGGTATCGAAATTGTACTCGGCCACCTGCGCCCACAGATAGTGGTCCTTGCGGAAGGCGACGATGGAATCCCAGATCTTCTTGAAGTCCGCGTTGGATGCCGTCATCTCGGCATAAACCTCGTTGGCCGCGTCGAAGCAGGCCGACAGGATTTCCTGGCTGAACGGCCGCAGTTGCGCCCCGTTGGCCACCAGCGACTTCACCGCCGTCGGGTTCAGGTGGTCGTATTTCTGGAGCATGTTGGCGTCGGCCGCCTGACAGGCCGTCCGCAGCAGCGACTTGTAGGTCGCCGGCAGTTCCTCATGCTTTGCCTTGTTGAACATGAAGTGGACGGTCGGGCCGCCTTCCCACCAGCCGGGATAGTAGTAGTAGGGCGCGACCTTCTGGAAGCCGAGCTTCTCGTCGTCATAGGGGCCGACCCATTCGGCGGCGTCGATGGTGCCCTTTTCCAGCGCCGGATAGATGTCGCCGCCGGCGAGCTGCTGCGGCACCACGCCCAGCTTCTCCACCACCTTGCCGGCGAAGCCGCCGATGCGCATCTTCAGGCCCTTCATGTCCTCCAGCGTGTTGATCTCCTTGCGGAACCAGCCGCCCATCTGGGTGCCGGTGTTGCCGCCCGGCAGGCCGAACAGGCCCTGCTTGTCGAGGAACTCGTTGAACAGGTCGATGCCGCCGCCATGATATTGCCAGGCGTTGCGGCCGCGCGCGTTGAGGGCGAAGGGAACGTCGGCGCCGAGCGCCCAGGTCGGGTCCTTGCCCCAGTAGTAGTAGCCCACCGTATGGGCGGCCTCGACGGTGCCGGCGCTTGTCGCGTCGGCGGCCTGCAGGCCCGGCACCAGTTCGCCGGCGGCAAAGACCTGGATCTGGAAATTGCCGTCCGTCGCCTCCGACAGCATCTTCGACAGCACTTCGGCGCCTCCATAGATGGTGTCGAGCGACTTGGGGAAGGACGACGCCATGCGCCAGGTGATCTTCGGGTTGGTCTGCGCGATTGCCGGGGCGGCAAGCGCCGCGCTTGCCGCTACGGCACCCGCGCCGGTCGTGCCGGCCTTCCTGATGAATGAACGGCGATCCATGAAGTTCCTCCCTTTTCGGATCTCGATGTCGGCCGTCCAGGCAGGGACATTCAACTGGAAGTCCTTGATTTCTCACGGCGGCCGCCGGCGCAAACAATACACGCCGCCGATGTCGTGTCCAGCGTTACCGCGCCGTATCGGGGACGTGGCGGCAGGCTCTGCAACTATAGTCTAAGGCCGGGCAGCGAGCATGCCCGCCATCCGGCCTGGGCGCGCGCGGTGTGCCGGTTCAGCGGATGCGCGGCAGCGAGCTGAACTGGTGGTGCGGCGGCGGCGAGGACAGGGTCCATTCCAGCGTGGTCGCGCCGTCGCCCCACGGGTTCGCCGACGCCGCGCGCTTGCGGGCGAAGGCTTCCGCCACGGCGATGAAGAACACCACCAGCCCGGCGGCCGAGATGTAGGAGCCGATCGAGGAGATGAAGTTCCAGCCGGCCATCGCGTCGGGATAGTCGGCATAGCGGCGCGGCATGCCGGACAGGCCGAGGAAATGCTGCGGGAAGAAGACGAGGTTGACGCCCACGAACATCAGCCAGAAATGCAGCCGGCCGAGCGTCTCGCTCATCATGTAGCCGGTCATCTTCGGGAACCAGTAGTAGAACCCGGCGAAGATGGCGAAGGCCGCTCCCAGCGACAGCACGTAGTGGAAATGCGCCACGACGTAATAGGTATCCTGGAACAGGCGGTCGACGCCGGGGTTGGCGAGCTGGACGCCGGTCACGCCGCCGATGGTGAACAAGAGCACGAAACCGGCCGCCCACAGCATCGGCACCTTGAAGGTGATCGATCCGCCCCACATCGTCGCCAGCCACGAGAACACCTTGATGCCGGTGGGCACCGCGATGACCATCGAGGCGAAGGCGAAATAGCGCTGCGATTCGATCGATAGGCCGACCGTGAACATATGGTGCGCCCACACCACGAAGCCGATCACGCCGATGGCGACCATGGCATAGGCCATGCCCAGATAGCCGAAGATCGGCTTCCTGGAGAAGGTCGAGATGACGTGGCTGATGATGCCGAAGCCCGGCAGGATCATGATGTAGACTTCCGGATGCCCGAAGAACCAGAACAGGTGCTGGTAGAGGATCGGGTCGCCGCCGCCGGAGGGCACGAAGAAGGTGGTGCCGAAATTGCGGTCGGTGAGCATCATGGTGATCGCCCCCGCCAGCACCGGCAGCGACAGAAGCAGCATGAAGGCGGTGACCAGCATGGCCCAGGCGAACAGCGGCATGCGGTGCAGCGTCATGCCGGGCGCGCGCATGTTGAAGATGGTGGTGATGAAGTTGATGGCGCCGAGGATCGAGGAGGCACCCGACAGGTGGATGGACAGGATGACGAGATCGACCGCCGGCCCCGGCTGCCCGGTGGAGCTGGAGAAGGGCGGATACATCGTCCAGCCGCCGCCATGGCCGGAGGCGCCCGGCGCGCCCGGCACGAACATCGACATGATGAACAGGACGAGCGAGGCCACCAGCAGCCAGAACGAGATGTTGTTCATGCGCGGGAAGGCCATGTCCGGCGCGCCGATCATGATCGGGACGAACCAGTTGCCGAAGCCGCCGATCATCGCCGGCATGATGACGAAGAAGATCATCACCAGCCCGTGGGCGGTGACGACGACGTTGTAGAGGCTGGGATCGAGGAAAATCTGCAGTCCCGGTTCCTGAAGCTCCATGCGCAGGGCGACGGAAAGGCCGGTGCCGAGAATGCCGCACAGCATCGACAGGATCAGGTAGAGCGTGCCGATGTCCTTGTGGTTGGTGGAAAACAGCCATCGGGTGACGAAGCCCTGGCCGGGCGCGGTTTCGTCATGGGTGGTGTCCGACATGCTCACTTCCTTCCTTTCTGCCGTCCCGCCTTGCGCAGGGGCTGTCTCGGAAGGGGCGGCTTGAGCCGTCGCGGTCGGGAACAGGCGCCTTGCCTGCGCAATGCGCGATCAGTCGGTGACGATCATGTCCATCGGGATGTCGTGCGGCTGCGGATAGATCGTCCTTATCCTGGCCGGCGTGTAGCCGACGCCGATGGTCAGCGGCTTGCGCGGCATGGCGGCCAGCGTCCGGTCGAAGAAGCCGCCGCCATAGCCGAGGCGATAGCGCGCCTCGTCGAAGCCGACGACGGGGGCGATGACGATGTCCGGCAGCACGGCAGGGCCGCGCGACGGCACCAGGATGTTCCACACGCCGCGCTCCAGCGGGTCGCCCGGCGCCCATAGCCGGTATTCCAGCGGCCAGCCCTTCTGGATGACGACCGGCAGCGCCAGCCTGCCGCCGCGTTCGATGATGCCGATGCCCCAGTTGCGCAGGTCCGGCTCGCCGCGGAACGGCCAGTAGGTGCCGACGATGCGCCCCGCGACCTTGCCGACGGCGGCGTCGAGCGCCTTGGCGATGCGGATGGAGCGGGCATGGCGCTGCTCCGGCTCCAGGGCCATGCGTTCGGCTATCAGGCGTTCGCGTTCGGCCTTGCGCCAGCGCATGACGTCGCTCCAGGCGTCGGAACGGCTTGGCATGGCGTGAAATTCCGGATCGAGCTCATGCATGAAGCAGGGCGGCGAAGCGTATTCCGCAGGTTCGCTTTCTGCAATTTCGCTCTGGGGATCGTCGGCCATCGTCAGCAATCCGGCTAGGGCATGATCCCGAAAAGTTGCAGGCTTTCCGGACAAGATCATGCGTCAAGAACAAGACCTGGGGCGAAATGGGTCTGCAGGGACAATCATCCCGCTCCGATTGTGTCAGCCAAGCGTGCGCGCCATTAATGCAGAAGGCAAACGGAATTAAATGCAGTATGAGTGCAAAATTATTGCACTGAAATGGAGCGCGCCATGGATATCGACCGGGCCCGGACGTTTCTGGAGATCATCCATTGCGGCAGCTTCCAGGGCGCGGCGGACCGTCTGAACGTCACCCAGACCACGGTCAGCGCCCGCATCCGCACGCTGGAGGCCGAGGTCGGCCGGCCGCTTTTCGTGCGCAACCGCACCGGCGCCAAGCTGACGCCGGCCGGCCGCGAATTCGAGCGCTATGCGCAGTCCATGGTGCAGATCTGGGAGCGGGCGCGCCACCAGCTCGCCGTTCCGGAGGGCAAGACCGGGGTCGTCGCCCTCGGCGGCGAGCTCAGCCTGTGGAACCCGCTGCTGCTCGACTGGCTGGTGTGGATGCGCAAGACATGGCGTCAGACCGGCATCCGCGCCCATGTCGGCATGCCGGACCAGTTGATCGAGCAGTTGCGCACCGGCGTGCTGGACATCGCCGTGCTCTATGCGCCCCGGCTGCTGCCGGGCTTCACCGTGCGCCTGTTGCAGGAAGAGCAGCTCGTGATGGTGCGCAGCACCGCGGGCGGCCCCGAAGACGGCGATCCTCCGGATTACGTCCATGTCGACTGGGGGCCGCAATTCGCCAGCGGCAGCGGCCAGCCGGCCGGCGCCCATGGCGAGCCGGGGCTGATGGTGGGGCTCGGGCCGCTCGGTCTCAGCTACATATTGCGGACCGGCGGCAGCGGTTATTTCCGCCGGGGTGCGGCCCTGCCCCATATCGAATCGGGCGAACTGGAGCTGGTCGAGGGCGCGCCGGAGTTCACCTATCCGGTCTATGCCGTCCATGCCGATGCGGGCGACGAGCGCGAGGAGATGCGGGGCGCCTTGCAGGGGCTGGCGGCGGTGGTCAGGTGATGTCCTGCCTTTCCCCGCGTGCATCGTGCTCCTCGCGGGCGTGGAGCAGCGCCTCGATCACCAGTTCGCGGCCCGCGCGGCTGATGCCGATGCCCTGCGGCCGTTCCGTGGCGAGGCCGAACTCCAGCAGCCGCGCAAGCAATGCCGGGTCGAGATCCGGGCAGGGGCCGCGGTTCATGCGTTTCAGCGCAGACTGCTCGGCGGCCGACAGATCGGCCCAGCCGACATGCGCCGTCGGCGCCGGTTGCGGCTCGGTCCGCCGGTTGCCGCCGGGGGTGCGATGGCCGCCGGTTGCGCGCCCGCGCCTCATGGTGCGACCCTCTGGCCGGTCTCGCGTTGAAGTGGCAATGTCGTTGAAAAGGTTGTAGTCTTCATCCTGCGACCATATCGCACATTTGTTGTCGGGGCAGTTTGAGCGAAAAGAGGTATCACGTATACCTCTTTTATGCGGAGCCTGGATACCGCGCGGGGGGGGGCTGATGCCATCCGTTTCCAATTGCAATCCGTTGCCGTTTTCGAAACCTTGTCCCGTCAGTGCTTTCCTGTTCGCTCACAAGGGCACGATTCGATGCGGATGACGTTGCATACCGACTACGCGCTGCGCATGCTGACCTATGTCGCCACACGCCCCGATTGTGCCTGCACGGTGAACGACGTGGCCGAGGCCTATGGGCTGTCGCGCAACCATCTGCTGAAGGTGGCACAGACGCTGCGCGAACACGGCTTCATCGAGACGATCCGTGGCCGCTCCGGCGGCATCAGGCTGGAAAGAACGGCCGAAAGCATCGGCATCGGCGCGCTGGTCCGGCTGATCGAGGAAGATTTTTCGGTGGTGGAATGCTTGCAGGCCCGGGGCGGGGGCTGCGTGATCTCGCCGTGCTGCACGCTCAAGGGCATGTTCTCGGAGGCGCTTGGCGCCTATCTGAGCGTGCTCGACAAATACACGCTCGCCGATGTCGTGCGCAACAGGGCCCAGCTGGGTTTCCTGTTGGGCATAGACGACGTCGCGGCCTAGCCGGAATCCAGCAAGGGATTTAGCCAGATGGTTTCAGGATTGACAGTCGCCGAACGCCAGCTCTCCCTGGCCGTGCTGATCGCGCTTTCGCTCTGCGGGCTGGCCATGGCGGCCGGTGGGCGGGGCGACCCGCTGGGCATCCACGGCTTCATCGTGATGGCCGCCAGCCTCGGCCTGACCTTCCTGGTGATTTCGCGCTACTACGATCCCGAGCCGCCGGCCGAGCGGCTGTCGCACTATTACGACGACCCGACCAAGGTCGGCATCGTGCTGACCATGATCTGGGCCGTGATCGGCATGTTCGTCGGCGTCTGGGTGGCCGCGCTGCTGGCGTGGCCGGATTTGACCTTCGATGCCGGCTGGGCCAGCTTCGGCCGCCTGCGCCCGGTGCACACCTCCGGCGTGATCTTCGGCTTCGGCGGCAACGCCCTGATCGCCACCTCCTTCCACGTCCTGCAGCGAACCACGCGGGCGCGGCTGCCCGACCAGTTCAGCCCCTGGTTCGTGCTGATCGGCTACAACCTGTTCTGCGTGGTGGCGGCCAGCGGCTACCTGATGGGCCTTACCCAGTCGAAGGAATATGCCGAGCCCGAATGGTATGCCGACATCTGGCTGGTGATCGTGTGGGTGGTCTACTTCCTCATCTACATCCGCACCCTGCAGCGGCGGAAGGAGCCGCATATCTACGTCGCCAACTGGTACTACATGGCCTTCATCCTGGTCGTGGCGATATTGCACATCGTCAACAACCTCGCCGTGCCGGTCTCCTTCGGCCATGCCAAGAGCTATTCGCTGTTCTCCGGCGTGCAGGACGCGATGACGCAATGGTGGTACGGCCACAACGCCGTCGCCTTCTTCCTCACCTCCGGCTTCCTCGGCATGATGTATTACTACCTGCCCAAGCGCGCCGGACGGCCGATCTTTTCCTACCGGCTCTCCATCGTCAGCTTCTGGGGCATCACCTTCATGTATATGTGGGCGGGCTCGCACCACCTGCACTACACCGCCCTGCCGCAATGGGTGCAGACGCTGGGCATGACCTTCTCGCTGGTGCTGCTGGTGCCGTCCTGGGCCTCGGCCGGCAACGCGTTGGCCACGCTCAACGGCGCCTGGGACAAGGTGCGCACCGACGCCACGCTGCGCTTCATGATGGTGGCCGCGGTGTTCTACGGCCTGTCGACCTTCGAAGGTTCCTTCATGGCCATCCGCGCCGTGAACTCCCTGTCGCACTACACCGACTGGACCGTCGGCCATGTCCATGCCGGCGCGCTCGGCTGGGTGGCGATGATCACCTTCGGCTCGCTCTATGCGCTGGTGCCGTGGATGTGGAAGCAGGACCGCATGTATTCGCCGAAGCTGGTCGAGGTGCACTTCTGGCTCGCCCTGTCGGGCACCATCATCTACGTCTTCGCGATGTGGAACTCGGGCATCATCCAGGGCCTGATGTGGCGCACCTATAACGACAGCGGCACGCTGGCCTATCCCTTCATCGACAGCGTCGTCGCCATGCATCCCTACTACATCGCGCGCACCGTCGGCGGCCTGTTCTTCCTCACCGGCGCGATCGTGGCGTCCTACAATATCTGGATGACGATCCGCATGGCGCGCATCAGCCGGATCGCGGAGGCCGGCGCGGACGTGCCGCTCTATGGGAAGGCCGGCGCCGTGCAGGCAGGAGAATAACGATGAAGGAATTCTTCCACCGCAAGATCGAACGCAACGCCATCGGCTTCGTCCTGGCGATCGTCGGCGTCGCCTCGATCGGCGGCCTCGTGGAAATCGCGCCGCTGTTCACCATCAGCGAGACGGTCGAGGAAGCGCCCGACATGCGCGTCTACACGCCGCTCGAGCTGGCCGGGCGCAACATCTACATCCGCGAGGGCTGCTATGCCTGCCATTCGCAGATGATCCGCACGCTGCGCGACGAGGTCGAGCGCTACGGCCCGTTCTCGCTGGCGGTCGAATCCCAGTACGACCACCCCATGCTGTGGGGCTCGAAGCGCACCGGGCCGGACCTCGCCCGCCTCGGCGACAAATATTCCGACGCCTGGCATGTCGCCCACCTCATCAACCCGCGCGACGTGGTGCCGGAATCGGTGATGCCGAAATATGGCTGGCTGATGCGCAACGAGCTGAAATATGACGATCTCGGCCAGCATCTGGCGGCCCAGCGCAAGGTCGGCGTGCCCTATACCGACGACATGATCGCCAACGCCCGATGGGACGCCTATGGCCAGGCCAATCCCGACAGCACCTATGCCCAAGGCGTGGCTGAGCGCTACGGCGATGCCACCAACATCCGGCTGTTCGACGGCGATCCCGGCCGCATCACCGAAATGGATGCGCTGGTCGCCTATCTGCAGATACTCGGCGGGCTGACCGACGCCGCCCACAAGACTGCGGCGGCACAGGAGTGAGGCGATGGATCACGAGACACTCGTTGGCTTCTCCAAGAGCTGGGGACTCTTCTACCTCATAATCTTCGCCATCGGCGTGCTGGTCTACGCGTTCTGGCCTTCCAACAGGAAGCGTTTCGACCGCGCCAAGAAAAGCATTCTCGACAAGGACGACCGGCCGGACGAGGGGGAATAGGCACATGGCAACCGAAAGACATGACCCCGTGACCGGACGGGTGACCACCGGGCACGAGTGGAACGGCATCGAGGAACTGGAAACGCCGATCCCGCGCGTGGTGTTCTTCTTCCTGATCGTCGGCACCCTGTTCGCCATCGGCTACTGGCTGCTGATGCCGGCCTGGCCGGTGGGCTGGACCTACACCAAGGGCCTGCTCGGCATCGACCAGCGCAATGTGGTGACGCAACAGGTCGAGGAGGCTGCGGTGTCGCGCGCCGTCTGGACCGACCGCGTCGGCTCGGAGGATTTTGCCGCGATCGCTGCCGACGGCGACCTGATGCGCCATGTGCGCGACACCGGCCGCACCCTGTTCGTCGACAATTGTGCCGTCTGCCATGGCGTGCGCGGCACCGGCGGTCCCGGCTTCCCCGACCTTGCCGCCGGCTCCTGGCTGTGGGGCGGCGACCCCGAGACGATCGCCGAAACCATCAGCGTCGGCATCAACTCCACCAATGACGACACGCGCGTCTCGCAGATGATGGCTTTCGGCCGCGACGGCGTGCTTGAATCCGACCAGATCAGGTCGGTGGCCGCCTATGTGCGCTCGCTGTCGGGCCAGGAGCTCAGCGAGGCCGACCAGGCCCGGGTGCCGGCCGGTCAGGAGGTATTCGCCGAGAACTGCGCCTCCTGCCACGGCGAGGATGGCAAGGGCATGGTGGAGGTCGGCGCGCCCGATCTGACCGACCAGCACTGGATCTATGGCGGCGACGCGCAGACCGTGTACACGACCATCTATTCCGGCCGGCAGGGCCACATGCCGCACTGGCAGGACAGGCTTTCGCCCACCGACATCAGGATCCTCGCCCTTTATGTCGGCGCGCTGGCAACGGACGGAGGCCCGCAATGAGCGCCGCAAGTCCCCAAACGGGCGCCACCCGGCTCAACTGGCGCCTGATCTCGGCGCTGATCGTCACCGCGGGCGTGCTTCTGTTCGTCGGCGCCAATGCCCATCTCGTCTATGTGGCGCTGGGGTCCCAGCCCGATTGCGTGCCGCATGAGAAGGCGGGCACCGTCGAAGGCACCTACAGCGCCGCCAAGTCGGCCTGCTGAGAGAGGAGGAAGATCATGGGACACACCGAGACCACGCCTCTTCCGCTTGCCGAACAGCGGCGCCGCCATCTGCCGGCAACCGCCGCCCTCGGCTGGCTGGCGGCAGGGTGGCGCGACCTGTGGCGCACGCCGCTGCCAAGCCTCGCCTACGGGGTGGTGGTGTTCGTGCTGTCGCTGGCGGTCGTCATCTGCCTGTTCAGGCTCGAGCTGGATTACATATTGTTCCCGGCGCTGGCCGGCTTCATGGTCGTCGGCCCGCTCGTCGCTATCGGCCTCTACCAGAAAAGCCGGGACCTTGAGGAGGGCAGGCCGGTGAGCCTTGCCCGCATGATCTTCGTCAAGGCGGAATCGGGCGCCCAGGTCTGGTTCACCGGGGCGATCCTGTGCCTGCTGATGCTGGTGTGGATGCGCGCCGCCGTCATCATCTATGCGCTGTTCTTCGGCCTCCGACCGTTCCCCGGCATCGACCACATCGTGCCGATGCTGTTCACCACGCCGGTGGGTCTGGGCATGCTGGCGGTCGGCACCGTTGTGGGCGGGCTGTTCGCGGCCTTCTCCTTTGCCATCAGCACCTTCTCCATCCCCATGCTGCTGGCCGAGAAGATCGACGCCTTCACGGCGATGGGCACGTCCATCTCCATGGTGTTCAGGAACCTGCCGGTCATGCTGATGTGGGGCGCCATCGTGCTGGTGCTGTTCCTGATCAGCGTCGTCACCGGCCTCCTCGGCCTGATCATCATCTTCCCGCTGCTCGGTCATGCGACCTGGCACAGCTACAGGGCGATCAGATGAGTTGCTGCCCGCCCGCAGATCTGGCTGTCGAAGCCGGCCGGAACGCGGCGCGGGAAGAGTTGCGGCTGGCAAGCCGCGACCTGGGCGGGGGGCTCCACCAGGTCGACATTGCCGTGCCGGGCGTCCATTGCGCATCCTGCATCCGCACCGTCGAGCACGGCTTGCGGCAGGTGCCGAGCGTCGAACATGTGCGCGTCAACCTCTCGACCCGCCGCGTCAGCGTCAACTGGCGTGGCGCGGAGGCGCCGGCGCTTCTGCCGGCGCTCGACGCGCTGGGCTTCCCCGGCCATCTGTTCGAGCCGGACGACGGCGTGCGCGACCCCGAGCTTGGCAGGCTGATCCGGGCGCTGGCCGTCGCCGGCTTCTGCGCCATGAACATCATGCTCTTGTCGGTCTCGGTCTGGTCGGGGGCGGATGCCGAAACGCGCTTCGCCTTCCACTGGATCTCGGCCGCGCTGGCGCTGCCTTGCATGCTCTATTCCGGCCGCATCTTCTATGCCTCGGCCTGGTCGGCGCTCAGGAACGGCCGCACCAACATGGATGTGCCGATCTCCATCGGCATCAGCCTCGCCTTCGGCCTCAGCCTCTACGACACCATCCACAATGGCCGCCATGCCTATTTCGATGCCGCGACCTCGCTGATCTTCTTCCTGCTGATCGGCCGCACGCTCGACCATCTCATGCGCGAGAAGGCGCGCGCCGCCGTGCGCGGGCTGGTGCGCCTGGCGCCACGCGGCGCCACGG
>WPCJ01023623.1_pt1 | contig 11164 bp, 10 predicted proteins | sample 5399831 | NCBI WGS metagenome assembly WPCJ01 (sample SAMN12869470, study PRJNA574797) | sludge metagenome | isolation source: wastewater treatment of pH10 | place: China:Beijing | collected 2019-05-20 | reverse complement strand
CGTTCTGCAGGAAGAACAGGGCGTAGAACTGGCCGGAATACCACACCACGGCCTGGCCGGCTGTAAGGCCGAACAGTGCGAGCAGCGCGATCTTGGCGTTCTTCCATTGACCGAAGGCTTCGGTCAGCGGTGCCTTGGAGCCCTTGCCCTCTTCCTTCATGCGCTGGAAGGTTGGCGATTCACTCAGCGTCAGCCGGATCCACACGGAAACGCCGAGCAGCACGACCGAAAGCAGGAACGGAATCCGCCAGCCCCAGGCCGCGAAGGTCTCCTTGCTCATCGAGCCCTGGATGATCAGGATGACGATCAGCGACAGGAACAGGCCGAGCGTCGCCGTGGTCTGGATCCATGAGGTGTAATAGCCGCGACGATCGTCGGGCGCATGTTCGGCCACGTAGGTGGCTGCGCCACCATACTCACCGCCCAGCGCCAAGCCTTGCAGCATGCGCAGGATGATCAGGATAGCCGGGGCCGCAATGCCCCAGGAAGCCGACCCGGGCAGCAGGCCGACCAGGAAGGTCGACAGGCCCATGATCAGGATGGTGACGAGGAAGGTGTATTTGCGGCCGACGAGATCGCCGATGCGGCCGAACACCAGCGCGCCGAACGGGCGCACCAGGAAGCCGGCGGCGAAAGCCAGCAGCGCGAAGATGTTGCGCGTCGCTTCCGGATAGGAAGCAAAGAAGGTCGCGCCGATGAAAGCAGCCAGCGCGCCGTAGAGATAGAAATCGTACCATTCGAAAACGGTACCCAGCGAGGAAGCGAAGATGACCTTCTTCTCTTCCCGCGTCATGCCGCGGCCAGTTCTGCCGGCGGTCTGTGCCATTGCCATGAGTGCTCCTCCCAAATGCCCCGATGCCGGCTGCCCGTACCCTCCTCCGGACACGGACTCGGACCAGCCATCACGCAAAATCTGGCAGAAAGCGCCGGTCATGAGGACCGAGCAATTGGGATTATGACTTTGGTCTAATGTGACGGTTGGCTATCCATCGAGTGCTTCGAGCAGCGACACCGCAGCCATCATGTCACGCTTGCGAAAGGCGCGACGCGCCACCGCTTCTGAATCCTGGCCCCAATGTTCGACCTGCCAGTCCTCGTCGACATGGGCGGCAAGCCAGGCGGTTTCGGCGGCCAGTTCGCCCTGCTCGACGGCCATTGCGAGCAGCGCCGATCCCATGATCGAGGTCATGACGTGCAGGGATGCCAGCCGGAATGGATCATTGCGACGGGCAAGATGCGCACCAAGTACCGCGATGCTCTCACGCGGCTGTTCGACATGGATCACACCTTCGGCAAGTTCAAAACGCGCGCCAAGTGACGTCTGCACCCAGTCGAGCACCGGATCCCATTGCGCATTCTGGCGATCGACCAGCCCCTGCGGACCATCGGCACGGTAGCACAGCATGTCGGACGCGGCGAAACGCAGGATATCCTCCAGCACCGCCTGTGTGTCGGCCGCGACCCCGTCGATTGCCGTGTTGACGAGACGCAGCACCGGCATGGTCACCGGGTCGATCACCTCTTCCTGCGCTGCGAACTCGGCCGCCACCAGCGCGGCGGCCTTTTCGGTCGGCAGCGCAAGCAATGCCTTGCCTGGCGTGCGGACAGGCTTGCCGTCCAGCTGTACGACAAACCCGTTGTCCGAAGGCGCGATAGAGGCAGTCTTGTAGAAACGCTTCGGCAAGGGTGTACGCATCTGGATCTGGGCGCGTCGCGTCGGATCCGGATCGGAAAGCTGCTTCCCTGCCTCGAGATCGCTCAGAATATCGCGCATTGCCGGTACACCCACTATGCCGTTTTGGGCCGTCTCGGCCGATTGACAATTCTCAAGCCCACGAAGATCAGCCCCAGCGCCAGGAATATCTTCCAGGTCAACGGCTCGCCCAGGATCAACCAGGCGCATATGACACTGAATGCGGGTGACAGGAAGGCGAAACTCGACAGTCCCGCCGCCGGATAACGCCGCATCAGCCAGAACCAGACGATATAGGTGATCGTGACGATATAAACAGCCTGGAACAGCAGTGCACCGGTCGCCAGCGGCGTCACGTCGCGGAGCGCCGGTCCGGCCAGCGGCACCAGCGGAATCGCGATGATCGCTGAAACCACGAGTTGATAGAGCAGCACCTTTTCTGCACTCGCGGTCTGCAGCTTCGAACGCTTGATGGTCAGCGTCGTCAGCGCCCAGAACAGTCCGGCAGCGAGGCTGAGCAGATCCCCGAACAGTGTCGGCTGCCCGTTGCTGCCCAGCCGGTCGGAAAAGATCACGATCACCCCGCAGAAGGCGAGGACCAGCCCCAGCAGCTTCTGCAACGTCATGCGCTCGCCAAGCCAGAAATGCGCGCCGACAAGCACCCAGAACGGCATCGTGTTGACCAGCAGCGAATTGCGCGCCACGGTCGTGTACTCCAGCGCCACGAACACCAGACTGAATTCGATTCCGAACAACAGGCCAGCCAGGATGCCGCCGAAAAGCGTGCCGTCGCGCTCGAACAAGCGGATGCCGCGGAACTGGCACCACAGGAACACCAGCACGCAGGCAATGGCCGAGCGCGCAACATTGAGGAAGATCGGGTTGTAGCCTGCATTGGTCAGCTTTGCGGCAACACCGTTCAGGCCCCATGAAAAGGTCAGTACCAGCATGAAGCCGACCGCCGCGGCATCGATGGCATCGCGCCGGTCAAAGCTTTGACTTGCTGTAGTCATGACACCCTCCGCAGGTTCTCCCTGCATACCTCCCTACAGGAGGTTGGCAGTCGCGGCATGATCCAAGGCACGGCTAGCGCAATTCCAGGAAAAGTGCGTAGCGGTTTTCCGTCCGGAATTGCGTGAAAACAAAGAGCTGGAGCGTTTCCGCGTTTCCGTGAAAAACGGAAACGCTCCAGCGGTGGTTCACTGCGAAAATCAGTCCTCGGCGCTCGCCTCGTCGAAGCCGAGCAGGTTCCAGCTCTGCCGCATATGCGGCGGCATCGGCGCCGTGACGTCGATCACGCCCTTGTCAGGGTGTGGGATGATGATCCGGCGCGCATGCAGGTGCAGTCGGTTCTGCATGCCGCCTGGGAAATCCCAGTTGGTGTCGGCCTCGAAATACTTCGGATCGCCGATGATCGGGCAGCCGATATAGGCCGCATGCACACGCAGCTGATGTGTGCGCCCGGTGTAGGGTTCCATCTCCAGCCATGATAGCGATTGCGCCGCCTGCTCGACGATGCGGTAGTAGGAAACCGAGTGGTCAGCGCCCTTTTCGCCATGCTTGGCGACCCGCACACGATCGCCGTCCGGTGTCGGCTCCTTGACCAGCCAGGTCGAGATCTTGTCCTCGCGCTTCGGCGGAACGCCCTTGACCAGCGCCCAGTAGGTCTTCTTGGTTTCGCGGGCACGAAACGCTTCCGACAGCTTCATGGCGGCAAGCCGCGTGCGCGCGATGACCAGCACGCCCGACGTGTCGCGGTCCAGCCTATGAACCAGACGCGGCTTCTCGCCCTTCTTGTTGCGCCATGCCTCGAGCATGTCATCGACATTGCGGGTCACGCCCGAACCGCCCTGCACGGCAAGACCCGCCGGCTTGTTGAAGACGAAGACCTTGTCGTCCTCATGCAGCAGCATCTTGGCGAGCACGTCGGCATCGCCCTGGTTGCGGATCGAATGACCGGTGAGCTGGTCGGCGCCGCCCTTCTTGTCGACGTCGAGTGGCGGGATACGGATCACCTGCCCCGGTTCGACGCGCGTGTCGGTCTTGGCGCGCGCGCCGTTGATCCGCACCTGCCCGGACCGCAGCAGCTTCTGCAGCTGCACGAAGCTCAACCCGGGATAGTGGCTCTTGAACCAGCGATCGAGCCGCATGCCCGTTTCGCCGGCTTCCACCGTGATCTGTTCGACGCCTGCCATGGTCCGCCTTTATTGTTCGAAGCGGGCCAATAGCACTATGCGAGCGTTCTTACGAGCCACAGCCCGAGGAACAGCGCCAGAATCGCGCCAACGACGCTCGCCAGCGCGTAACCGGCAGCCGGCACGACATCGCCACGCTCCCACAAGGTGGCGAAATCCAGTGAAAAGGCCGAGAAAGTCGTGAAGCCACCGAGGATACCGGTGGCGACGAACAGGCGCAGCTCCGTCGAAGCGCCACCGTAGCGGCGCGACAGCATTTCGATGAAGGCCCCCATGATGAAGGAGCCGATGACGTTGATGGCCATCGTGCCCCAGGGAAAGCCGGGACCGATCACCCTGAGTGCACCGAGATTGAAAAGATGGCGGATAGCGGCGCCGATCGCTCCGCCGAGTGCCACGAGGAGAAGATGATACATCGGTCCACTCCTCGTCAGCGCGACGCCAGGCCTAGGCCTGGGCCTTCTTGCCTTTGCTGGACGAGATCATCTTCCAGTTCTTGTAGAATAGGGAATTGATGCGCTCGACGCTCATCGAAACGATGGTGAGCAATCCAGCGACGAGCCCGGGAACCGGGGAAGGACGGATGACGTCCATGAAGACGCAGTAGCGGCGGCCATCATATTCGTTGACCGAGCGATGCAGCAGCGTGTCGTCGAAGATATACATCGGATTGTCGTGCCAGTAGTTCCTGGCATCCTGGCATTCGACGAAGATTTCGGCGTTCACCGGAATCAGATTGTACAGCACCCGCAGCGAGAGACGCAGCGGACCGAAATGCCAGGACGTCGATTCGCGGCCCGAAAACACAGAGACCGCAATCGTCTTCACATATTTGAAGTCCTTGTTGAATTCCGGCACGTTGTCGATCTTGTGCTTGCCGTACCACTGGTAGACGTACATGCCGCGCCGGCCCGTGCCGAAATTGGCATCGATGTCAGCGATGATCTCGTTGCGGCGCTCCTTGAAGACATTGAGCACCTCGTTGACTTCACGCTGGTAGTCGGCCGGAAACTGCTCCAGCTTCCACACACCCCAGTTCTTGTAGCTGATCAGGTCGACCAGCAGATTGAAAGGCGACAGCAACCATGTGAACATGCCGTTGCCCGTGAAATAAAGGCTGAACAGCCGCTGGTCCTTCTTCTTGTTGCGGAGCACATCGATGAGCCCGCAAATGAGCCAGATCAGCGTGATGATCGGGATGAAATAGAAACCGAGCCCCAGAAGCACGACGGCGATGGCGGCCTTGCGGATTGCCTTGCGTTGATCTTTGGTCATGTGAGCCTGGCGCCTGGCGCCACCCTTGATAAGAGTTTCGCCGCGCCCTCGGCCGCGACGCATTCACCCCAGTGACGGCTGCATAGGCGCAATTGCTGTCGTGCACAAGACGGCACAAAACCCGTACCAGCCAGCATCTAGCAAAATTGGAGGATAGCACTCACCTTTTCAGTGCATTGCCGCCGGATGGCCTGTTCACACGACTTCAGGTCTATGCAGCCAACATGAAATCAGCGCAGCGTTCGGCGATCATGATGCAAGGTGCATTGGTGTTTCCACTGACCAGCGTCGGCATGATGGATGCATCAGCGACCCTCAATCGCGGTATCCCTCTAACCCTCAATTGGTCGTCCACCACCGCCAGCGGGTCGTTACCCATCCTGCAGGTGCCGGCAGGATGGTAGACGGTCTTGGCCATCGACCGGATGTATGACACCATCTCAGTGTCCGCGACCTCTCCGGGTGTCAGTTCGCTGAAGCCCAACGCCCGCATTGACGGCGCGGCGAGAATGGCCCGCGCCAGCTTCACCCCGCGCAGCAGCGTATCGACATCCTCCGGTGCCGTCAGATTGTTGCCGATGAACCGGATGACATCCTGCGGCTTTGCGCTCCGCAAAGTCACTTTCCCCCGGGAAACCGGTCGCAATATGCACGGATTGATCGAAACACCATGACCTTCCATCGGTTGACGCGTCGCATCACCGACGAGGGCAGGCGTGACATGGAACTGCACATCAGGCCTTCCGCAACCCGACGTATCGATAAACCCGCCTGTTTCGACGACGTTCGAAGCGAGAAGGCCACCGCGGCCACACAGATATTGCAGCGCATTCAAGGCTGCCCGCCAGCCGCGATCCTGCCCTTTGAGCGAAATTGGCCGGTCGGTGATACCGTAGACCGACGCAGTGATATGGTCCTGAAAATTCTCTCCGACCCCCGGCAGGTCGCGTACGACCGGAATACCGAAGGCCGCCAGCTCCGATGCCGGACCAATGCCGGACAGCATCAGAAGCTTCGGCGTGGCGAGTGCCCCGGCACACAAGATGATCTCCTCCCTCGCTGCCGCCGTGCCACTTTCACCATTGTCCGCGCGATATCGGACCCCGCTCGGGGCGCCGTTCTCAAGCTGCAGTCCGTGGACCATGCAGCCGGTTCGCAGGGTCAGGAGTGGCGACCTGCGCACGGCTTTCAAATAGGTCGCGGCGGTCGAACCTCTTCGTTGGGCGAACGTGGTTGTCTGATAGAAACCGACGCCAGCCTGTTCAGCACCATTGAAATCCGCGTTGAACGGCAGTCCGACCTCTTGCGCGGCCCGCACGAAAGCGGAGCTGATCGGGTGCCTGTGGCGTGGCTCGGAAACCTTCAATGGCCCGCTAACGCCGTGAAACGCATTCGAGTAGGTTTCGTTGTCCTCGCAGCGACGAAAAACAGGCAGGACGTCTTCATAGCCCCAGCCACGGCAGCCGAGTTGGCGCCATTCGTCGTAGTCCTCGGCCTGCCCACGGATATAGATCATGGCGTTGACCGATGATCCGCCTCCCAGTGTGCGGCCTTGTGGGACCGTCAGCACACGGCCGTTAGCGCCTGGTTCGGGCTCGGTCTGATACATCCACGTCCGTTTCGTTCCGAGCACACGCACGAAGGTGGCGGGGACATGGATGAAGGGCGTGTTGTCACGGGGGCCGGCTTCGAGCAGGAGTACGCTTTTGCCGGCGGACACCAGCCTGTTCGCAAGCACACAGCCGGACGATCCTGCGCCAACCACGATATAGTCGTATATGTGCATGCTATCTCGCTCCCTGGGATACGCCCGCACGAGTGGCAGGCTGAATATGGTTGATAAGGTGAACTTATATTGGTTCACAATGTCAACTAAAAGGATACATCGCCACTTTGACTTTGCCTGATTGCATCGCATCGCCAGATCCGAAATACCGGAGCCGCTGCAAGGAACATGAAGCCAAGACTGTCCCACCAGGCCATAACGTCGGCCCTGCAGCGCGACCTGGGACCGATCTCGGCCTGGACCTCCGTATCGCAGGGCGAGGAATCGCAGGTCTTCGGCATCCGGCTCGCGAATGAAGACTTCATCCTGCGCATCAACCGGCTGGCCGAAAGCTTTCACAAGGATGCCTTTTGCTATCGGCACTTCGCTGCCGCCAGCTTGCCGATCCCACAAATTCTGTCGATCGGCGAGATAGAGGGATATGCTTATTGCGTTTCAAGGCGTGCCATGGGCAAAACCCTGCAGGACCTGATGCCAGCTGAACTGCTGGCAATCGTTGGCCGCGTCGACGAAGTCATGCACGCCATCGCAGATGCACCTCTGGACGACACGGCGGGCTTCGGTCGTTTCGATGCCAGCGGCAGCGGCGGACACGCAAGTTGGCGCGGTTTCCTTGCAGCCGTCGCCAATCCCCAACACCATGACTGGGCAGGTCAGGAATCGACGGTCGACCGGCACTGGATCGACCGGCATCTGCGCCTGCTCGCGGAGCTCATTCCGCTGTGTCCGGAAAGCAGATGCCTGGTACACGGCGATTTCGGCTCGAACAATGTGCTGACCGACGGCCTCGCCATCACCGGTGTGATTGACTGGAGCGAGGCACTGTTCGGCGATCCGCTCTACGATGTAGCCAATATCTTCTTCTGGCGCCCCTGGCTGGCCTGCATGGAAGTGCAGGCGCGCTTCTTCGAAAAGCATCGCGCGGACTTATCGACCAATGTCCAGACCTTGCGCTGCTATCAACTGCGTATCGGGCTGCAGCAGGTCTTCGAATGCGCCTCGACCGGCGACATGGCAGACCTGCGCTGGGCCATGGCGCGCTGTGAGGAGATCGCCGCCGACCTACCCGTCTAGTGCACCTTCGAGCGGCAGCGCCCGACTGTTGCCCGACGCAACCTTGAATTCCCCCGGCTCACGCCGTAGGCTACGGCATCATGTTCACGTCCACATTCTTCCCGCTGATCTGAACGCTGTCGGTCGTTTCCGAACGACCCGAGCGTGCGGCGTGCTCGCGCCGCCAGATCAGACTCGCCGCCACCAATGCGGCACTCAAAGGAAGAACGCACAATGCCCGGAACCGCTCTTTCCGGCCTGACGCCTGATCAGGTCCAGCAGTTCATCGACGATGGTTTCGTCAGGATAGACAACGCCTTCAGCAGCAGCCTTGCCCGACAATGCCGGGACGAGCTGTGGGCAGAAATCGGCCTGTCGCCGGATGAACCCGAGACTTGGACGAAGCCGGTCATCCGCGTCGGCTCGATGTCATCACCGCCTTTTGTCGAAGCTGCCAACAGCCCCTGCCTGCACCGGGCCTACGACCAGCTCGTCGGAGAAGGTCGCTGGTATGCGCCCGCGGCGCTCGGAACGTTTCCAATCCGCTTTCCGTCGAGGCAGGGCCTTGATGACGATGGCTGGCACGTGGATGTCAGCTTTGGCACCAGCAATCCGGACTTCATGGAGTGGCGCGCCAATGTAAAGAGCAGTGGTCGCGCCTTGCTGATGCTGTTCCTGTTTTCGGATATCGGACCCGATGACGCGCCGACCAGGATCCGCAGGGGCTCCCACGCCGCCATCGCACGCGAGCTCCTGCCGTACGGCGAGGCCGGCGCAACACTGAGGCAGCTTTCCGCAGACGATTACGCGTCCACACAGGCTTGCGAGATCGACCTGGCAACCGGCGCGGCCGGCACCGTCTATCTATGCCATCCGTTTCTGGTGCATGCCGCACAGCCACATCGGGGCGTGCAGCCCCGCTTCCTGGCGCAGCCGCCGCTCAAGCCCAGAGGTGAGTTCGATCCGGCATTGCCGCCGTCACCGGTCCAGGTCGCCATTCGCCGTGCCTGCGGACTGACATTCTAGCAGCGGGTATCCGAGGTCTTTCGCGGCCCCGGATACGCCAATCGCGAACCACCGCTCACATACGCAACGTATGCGTATTGAAACATCGCCGCGCGATATTACATACGCCGCGTATGTCAATCTCACACACCCTGCATCGGCACGGCGCGAAATCTGAAGAGGACACAACATGGCACAGCGCGAACCGGTTTTCCCGGCTGACCGGCATGCTCTCTACGAAGCCCACGGCTATTCGGCTGCGATCCGTTCCAGCGATCTGCTGTTCGTTTCGGGTCAGGTCGGCAGCCGCCCCGATGGCTCCCCCGAGCCTGATTTCAAGCGCCAGGTCGAACTGGCCTTCGAAAACCTGAGGGCGACACTGAAAGCCGGTGGCTGCACGTTCGATGATATTGTCGACGTCACCACCTTCCACACGGACCCCGAGAACCAGTTCGAGACCCTCATGGCAGTCAAGAACCAGATCTTCGACAAGGCGCCCTACCCGAACTGGACCGCGATCGGCGTCAACTGGCTGGCCGGCTTCGATTTTGAGATCAAGGTCATCGCACGCATTCCCGCAAACACCTGAAGGCGCAGACGCCGGATCCGGCTTCACAAACCACCGCTCCGTTTCAACGGAGCGGTTTTTTTTATGAGGCGTTGGGATAGCGGGACAGGCCTCGAACGCCCAGCCGATCCTGACCTTTTCCGCTTTGCCAAAGCAGTGTTTCTTGCCTCTATCGCGCAAACATAGCCAAGGCTAAACCATTGAAAATTATGAATTAAAACTCAAAGCGTATTGACGACAGCGTCGCCGTTTGATAGTCAGCGGTCATCGGGGAGTAGCCACCGGAAACGGGGCCGCATCAACATACTCGCGTTCTCGCGTGGTGCGGCCGGCGCTTTGGCGCTCGGCAAGACCGTGACGACAGCTTTTCCTGGACAGGAAAGCTCCACTCGTCCGGCCAACGTCCTAACTCCGGGATCAGCAATGTCACCCGTTTCCATTGCCGTGCTGGCGATCGGCATGTCTGTCGACGCCTTGATTGCCGCGCTCGGGCGCGGCGCCTCCCCCGTTCGCCCGACCCTGTCGCAGGCGTTTCGAACCGGACTTGTGTTCGGCGTAGTCGAGATGCTGACGCCCCTCATCGGCTGGGCGCTCGGTGTCGCCGCCAGCCAGTATATCCAGGCGGTCGATCACTGGGTTGCGTTCGTTCTGCTGGCTGCCGTCGGCGGCAGGATGACGATCCATGCCCTGTCACGGCAGGACACAACCCAGGAAGACATCAGCAACCCTTCGGCGTTCGGCCTGCTGGCGACCGCGGTCGGGACAAGCCTCGATGCGATGGCTGTCGGCGTCTCGCTGGCCTTTCTCAACGTCAACATCGTCGTGATCGCGGTGGCGATCGGCCTGGCCACCATGGTGATGTCGACAGGCGGTGTCCTTGCGGGTCGGTATCTGGGCGCCCGCTTCGGCAGATATGCCGAAATCGTCGGCGGCATCGCCCTCGTCGGCCTCGGCACGAAGATACTCTTCGAGCATCTCCTCGCCCCATGACATGCCGGCACTGTCACGGTAATGCCTTCCCGCTCAGCTCGCGAGAGCTGAGCGACCGTGCCACAGGTGTCGCCGACAATGCAGTTATCCTCCTACATCGTCTGCGGCACGCCGCGCTCCGGCAGCACCCTGCTTTGTGGCATGTTGACCGAGACCCGCGTGGCAGGATGCCCGCATTCCTATTTCCGGCAGGAGGACATCGCAGAGTGGGCCGAGGAGTGGGGTGTCGAGCCGGCGCGAGGCCCCGACGACGTCCAATTCGACAAGGCCTATGTCACGGCAATGCGGCGGGTCGGCACCGACGACACCGGGACTTTCGGCCTGCGCCTGATGTGGTCCAGTGTCGCCGACGCATCGCGGCGGCTGGACAATATCACCGGCGGCAAGGCGGATATCGCGGCAAGGCTGGAAGAAACCTTCGGACCAACGCTCTACATCCATCTCACGCGCCTGGACAAGGTTGCGCAGGCGGTTTCGCTGATCCGTGCCCGGCAAAGCGGCCTGTGGCACAGGAACAGCGACGGTACCGTACTCGAGGGCGAAGAAAAGCCACGGCCCGTCGCCTACGATGGCAGCCAGATCGCCCGGACTGTCAGGGA
>WPCJ01109959.1_pt1 | contig 11172 bp, 10 predicted proteins | sample 5399831 | NCBI WGS metagenome assembly WPCJ01 (sample SAMN12869470, study PRJNA574797) | sludge metagenome | isolation source: wastewater treatment of pH10 | place: China:Beijing | collected 2019-05-20 | reverse complement strand
GTCGAAAACGATCAGAGCGGCTCTCGTTCGGTGAGCCGCTCTGATCTGGTTTTGTCATTGTTGCGGCCGGAAAACAGCGACGCCCTGCTCTAGTTGCGCGCCATCGACATCGGCAGAATCTTCCGCACCAGTCCCTTCGGCAGGAACAGCATCGCCAGGATGATAGTGAGTCCCGAGATGATGGGGTGATAATCCGGCACGAAAATGCGGGCGATGTCGAAGACGGCATACATGATGAAGGCACCGATGATCGGTCCGAGTACGGTGCCTGTGCCGCCCACCACGGTCATCATCAGCGGCAGCAGCATCCAGTCGAGGTTGAAGACGGAATCCGGTCCGACATGGAAAATGTAATAACTGTAGAGGCTTCCCGCGATGCCGGCGATGAAGGCGCTGCCTGCGAAGGCAGCAACCTTGACCTTCAGCGTGTTGATGCCATTGGCCGATGCCGCCATCTCGTCGTCGCGTACAGCGATGAGTGCGAGGCCGTAACGTGACCGCATCAGCCAACCAACAGCAAGCGCCGTTCCAACGGTAAGTCCGAGCCCAACATAGTAGTGCGGCATCAGCGTCTCGAAGGTGCTGGAGGGCGTCACAAGACCGAACGCACCACCGGTGAAGTCGCCGCCGTTGACGAAGATCACCTTGAGGATTTCGCCAAAACCCAGAGTGCCAAGCGCAAAATAGTCGCCTCGCAGCTTGGAAAGCAGCGGCAGGCCAATCAGCGCAGCCGCCAGCGCGGCGACCAGCCCGCTCAGCACGATGGTCACGGGATCGAAATAGTAGATGCGAGGGAATGTCTCGTAGAGCGAACCCCACAGATAGTTACCGCTCCACAGGATGGCCGTTGTGTAGGCGCCGAGCCCGAAAAATGCGTGCGAACCAAGGCTGATCTGCCCGCCGAAGCCGGCAACGAGATTCCAGCCCTGAGCCATCACCGCGTAGACGAAGACGAAAAACAGGAACGAAAACAGGTAGCTGTCCAGCGCTCCAGGCCAGAACGGCACAAGAGCAAGAATGACTGTGAGGAGCGCTGCCGCCCATTTCCACGAAACATTAGCCATGGCGGTCATGCCTTCTTGTAGGGCCGGCTGAACAACCCTTCCGGCTTGAACATCAAGACAGCCAGGAAGACGCCGTAGGCGATGGCGTTGGTCCAGCCACCGGAGATGAAGAACTGTGTGTAAGCCTCGATGAGGCCAAGGATAATGCCGCCGGCCAGTGCGCCTGCGACATTGCCGATGCCGCCGAGCGCCAGCGCCACCAGCGCCTTGAGGCTGAAGATGAAGCCGGCGAATGGATTGAAGGGAAAGGTGGTCGCCACGGCAACGCCTGCGGCGCCTGCCAGTGCGATGCCAATCGCGAAGGCGATCGCATTCACTTTATGCGGGCTGATGCCCATCAGCGTCGCCGCTGTCATGTCCTCCGATGCCGCACGCACCGCCTTGCCGACCAGTGTCTTGCGCAGGAACAGCACCACCAGAGCAGTACCTGCCAACGCGATCAGGAAGCCCATGGAGCGGGTAAAGGAGGCACGCACCCCCAGCAACTCGATACCGCTTGCCGTGTAGCTTGTGACCACCGCGGCGGTGTTGCCGCCCCATATGACGGTCATCAGGTTCTGAACCAGGAACATGACGCCAACGGCAATCAACAGCGAGATGTTACGGTCTTCCTCGGCCGCTGCCTTGCGAAAGAGGCCCTGATAGATCAGCCAGCCGGCCGCCATACCGACCGGCACCATGATGAGCAGCGACAGGAACGGGTCGATGCCGAGGTGCTGGAACAGGGCACGCACCAGATAGGCGGCCAGGATGATCATGGCACCCTGTGCCAGGAAGATCAGCCGCATGGTGCCGAATATCAGGCTCAGGCCGACGGCGGCGACGCCATACATGGCTCCGCCGAGCGCGCCGTTGATGGAAAGCTGCAGCAGTATCTCCGGCGATGGCAAGGTCATTACAGCTCCAATACGCCCATATAGGCTTTCTGCACTTCGGGGTCGGCGATGAGCTCAGCGCCGGTGCCCTGCATGGCAAGTTCACCGGTCTTCAACACGAATGCGTAGTCGGCGATCTTCAGCGCCTGGTGAATGTTCTGCTCGACCAGGAGGATGGTGACGCCCTGCTTGTGCAGGGCCTCGATCAGCTGAAACATCTGCTGCACCACCAGCGGCGACAGGCCGATGGAAGGTTCGTCGAGGATCAGCAGCGACGGCTCCGACATCGTGGCGCGCGCAATCGCCAGCATCTGCTGTTCGCCGCCCGACAGCGAACCGGCCTTCTGGCCGGTCCTCTCCTTCAGACGCGGAAACAGGTCATAGGCCTTTTCCAGTGCGCGTTTCATGTTCACTCGTGCCTTGGGCTGGAAGGCACCCAGTTCCAGGTTCTCCAGCACGGTCATCTGGCGAAACAGCCCACGCCCCTCGGGCACATGGGCGATGCCCAAGCGGGCGATGTCTTCTGGAAGACGGCCAAGCAGGGATGTGCCGGAGAGCTTGATCTCGCCACGCTTGGCGGGGACAAGTCCGGAAATGGCTTTCAGCAGCGTGGTCTTGCCGGCACCGTTGGCGCCGACAATGGCGACCACGGAACCCGCGTCGACATGGATCGACACGCCCCAGAGCGCACGCACGTCGCCATAGGCAACTTCGAGATCTGTTACTTCAAGCAGCCGGTTCGCCAAGATAGGCCTCGATGACTTTGCGGTTGGCGACGATTTCGGCGGGTGTGCCGTCGGCGATCTTGACGCCGTGGTCGAGCACGACGACGCGGCTGCACACCTTCATGATGGCATCCACCTTGTGCTCCACCCACAGGATGGAAATGCCCTTTTCGGAGCGTGTCCGACGGATGACCTCGACCATCTGCCTGATCTCCGTCGGATTGAGTCCGGCCATCGGTTCATCGAGCAGCAGCAGTGACGGTTCCGATGCCACTGCGCGTGCTATTTCGAGCAGCCGGCGGTCGGACAAGGTCATATGCGCCGTCGTCACATCGCGCTTTGCGCCGAGGCCGACCAGATCAAGCGCGGCTTCGGCTGCCTCCCTTGCATGCCGCACCCGTCCGCCGGAACCGTAGACGGCGCCGACCATGACGTTCTCAAAGGCTGTCATGGTGAGGAAGGTGCGCACCAGTTGGAACGTGCGGGCGATGCCATGACGGCAGATCAGATGCGGCGCCGCGCCGGTGATATCCTTGCCCTTGAAGCGGACTTTGCCGCGCGTCGGTGCGTAGATCGCCGTCATGACGTTGAAAAGCGTCGACTTTCCGGCGCCGTTGGGGCCGATCAGGCCAACCAACTCGCCCCGGCCGACGACCATATCGATGCCATCCAGCACCACCAGACCGCCGAAACGTTTGGTCACCGCCTCCAGGCTGAGCACGGTTTCGTCAGACTGCATGCTTGTTCGGTTCCTTTGCCCACTGGCTTCAGGGAAAGACTGCGTGGATTTATGTGGCCATAGCTACGGCGCGTCGGTAACTGCGTGCACGACGGGACGGCGTCGGCACAAAGCCAGACGTCGTCCCGACGGCACCCCCAACGTTTAGCGCTTGTCCCAGGCGGGAGCCGGCTTGTAGGTCCAGGTTCCGTTCGGGAACAGCAGCTGATGCTTGCCTTCCCACCACTGCGTTGCAACCGACGGGATCAGGGCGAAGCCGGTCTCGTCGAACTTCAGCGGGCCAACCACGGTGTCCTTGAACTCCTGGTTGAAGATGGCGTCATGCACTGCCGCGGCATCGGTCGATCCGGCGCGCTCGATGGCCTGGAACAGCACCTGGGCATTGGCGTAGAAGGCACCGACCGTAACCGAGTCCTTCTTGTATTCGGCCTCGTAGCGCTCACCCAATTCCTTGGCGCCGTTGTAGGGATAGCTGGCCGACCAGAAACCGTCGGTCAGGACGTAGTCGGAATCCTTGCCCAGCGCGTCATGGAATTCGCCGGTCCAGGTACCCTTCCAGCCATGGAAATACGGAACGCTGAAGCCGAGTTCCTTCATCTGGCGGATCAGCGTGACGGTGTCTGCCGGAGAGCCGAACACCAGCATGGCGTCCGCATCGGCAGCCTTCAGCTTGGTGATCATCGCCGAATAGTCGGTAGAGCCGGTTGCCCACGGATCGTTGAAGGCGAAGGTGTAGCCATATTTCTTGGCTGCGGCCTCGAAAGCGCCGCCGAAGCCCTTGCCGTCTGGCGAATCTTCCGTGACGAGGGCCGGACGCTTCGGACGCTCATTCTCCGGCAGCTTCTGCCAGATTTCGAACGGCACTTCGGCACCAGGGCCGGGATGGAAGAAGAACAGCGCCGAATATTTCATCTTGAGCGGCTGCCACTCGAACGGGAAAGCCGCCGTGATCATGTAGAATTTCTTGTACTTCTCGGCGACGATCGCACCGGCGACATTGAGCGGGCCGGAATGGGTCGAAAGCAGGATATCGACCTTCTGCACCTTGACCAGGTTCTCGATTGCCGAAGCGACCTTGGCTTCCGTGCTTTCATCGTCCGCGATGACCAACCTGACAGGAAGCTTCTTGCCGGCTTCCTTGACCATGATGCCGCCAGCCTTGTTGATATCGGCGACTGCCTGCTTGTAGGCCCATTCCTGCTCCTTCCCGTCGCCGGCGAACGGACCGGTCAGCGAAACCGGCGCGCCGATGACGATCTCGTCACCAGCGGCGTTTGCGATGACGGTTGCACCGGTGGTCAGCACAGTGGACAGCACGAGCGCCGCCAGCATTCCTCTCAGGCTCATTTCCATGTTCTCCTCCCAATTCCACTCCCGCCGGAAACCGGCCGGGCATGCCCCAGATCGTCAGCCGGTCGCCTGCGCGACCAGCTTGGTGTCGGTGAACTGCTCGAAACGCAGCACCTTGCCGTCCTCGACGTCCCAGACGTGAACGACACGCGCCTTCATCGGCTTGCCGGTGCGTTTGTAGGTGCCTGAATAGGTGCCTATGCCGAGGATGGTCGAACCGCCGTCGATCAGCCTTTCCAGTGTGAACGTGTAGCCTTCCCACTCGTCGCCGATGCGCTTGAACACGCCTTCGATAATGGCGACTGTGCCGACATAGGTACCGGCGTAGGGAAACCCTGCCATCTCGGTCCAGGCGGTGCGGTCGGTGATCGGTGCCATCATCGCCGCCAGGTCCTTGTTGTCGGAGCCGACGTAATGCGCCTTGATCGCTTCGTAGTTCTTGCTCATGGCTTTGCCCGCGCTCAAACCGGCGCCGGTCCCTTTCCGTAGTCGGTTGTCGATTTCTTGGTGATGAACGCACCGGCTGGCTTGTTTTCGATGGCGCCGGTCGAGATCACGCCGAGGAACTTGCCCGTCGAGCGCATGTCAGCCCAGTTGTAGAAGAACAACGAAGCCACCGGGATGATGAATTCGCGAAACCCGAAGACGTATTGACCCTCGGCAAACTTCCAGGTCGTGGCCAGGTCGACATCGCCATGGCCGCGCTGCACGCCGACCAGGTTTTGCCAGGCATAGCGCTGCGACGACAGATAGATGTGCTCGTAGACGTGGTTGGGGCTGTATTCATAATGCGCGGTGAGGCCGACGAGATCGCGCGACGGGGCGGGTTCAACACCTTCCGGTGCAACAGAAGGATCGCCGAGCACGCCCGCCAGCCATGTCTGCGCGACACGCGGCTCGCCCGGCGCCTCGCCGGCTTCCCGCACCCGTTCGCGCACCGAAAGCACGCGCCTGGTGCGGGTGTTGACGATGAAGGCTTCGTCTTCGGTCGGACGGGCGGCGAACGTCATGTTGATGAAGACGGTGTCGGCCGCAACTTCGAGCGCCTCGTACCAATCGACACCGGCATCCTTGCCCTCGCCCCACGCGACGGTATCCGCCGACGTGAAAGCCAGATCGATCTGGCGTCCGCCGTTCAGCGTGATCTTGAAGGTCTGGCCAGCCAGGGCCTTGGTCGTCGGCAGCCGGTTGGTGGCAATGCCGGCGGCGAAATCGTCGAAATGCTTCCAGTCGGCCGGTCTGTTCACGTCATTCATCGCAAGGTCCTCGAACGCTCAATCAACAAAGGCTAGGGTCGGCAGGTCGACCACGGTGGCACCGCCATCAACGGTCAGTATCGAGCCATTCATCATCGCGGCCTCTTCGGAGGCGACAAAGCAGATGACGTTGGAAACTTCTTCCGGCGTGGCGGGACGGCCGAGCGGCACATCCTTGGTGACCAGCCTGTAGGCCTCGTCCACGGTCGCCAGGCCATGTTTTTCGACGATGACCTGCATCTGTTCGTCGGCCATTGCGGTTGCCACCCAGCCAGGGCAGATGGTGTTGGTGCGCACGCCCCGGCGGCCATAGTCACGCGCCAGCGATTTGCCCAATCCGACACAGGCATGTTTCATGGTCACATAGCCGGCGGCGGCGGGACCGGCGAACAGACCGGCGATCGACGCAACGACGACGATGTTGCCGCGCTGCGAGATCAGGTCAGGCAGGATTTCACGGGCACAGACAAAGGTGGTGTCGAGATTGGTTCGGGTCGAAAGCGCCCATGTCTCGTCGCTCATCGAGATCGTCGGCCCAACGCCGTGACCGCCTGCGTTCGCGATCAGGATGTCGACAAGACCGAACCTGGCGTGAACTTCATTCAGCGCGGCGCGTACCGCCTCGGCGTCTGCCGCGTCACCCTGAACGATCAGTGCATTGGTGTCGTTTGCAACCGCCTCCAGCGGTTCGCGACGGCGGCCCATCAGAACGATGTTGGCACCCTCCCTGGCCATGCGCCTTGCAACGGCTGCACCGATACCTGTGCCGCCGCCGGTAATGAATGCGGTCTTTCCGGAAAATCTCATCATCGCCCCATGTTGACGGACCGCCGAGACCGGCCCGTTCGTGTACATCGATAGTGCGATGCCGCAGGGTCCAGCGTCTTGTCCGAGCGGGAACTTTGTTTTGACTGAACGTGCACTTGCCCGGTCTTTGTCTTGAAGCGCGTACGCCGTCCTCCTACCGCTCAAACAACGGCCAAGTGGCCGGCAGGAGGATTTGATGAACGAGAGAGTTGCCCCCCCGATCAGTGCCGCGGCTGCCGCATTCCTTGCCCGCACGCACCGTCCTTTCGTCGGAGGGAGCTTTGTCGACGTCGACCAGGATGGTGCATTGCCGGTCGACGACTCCGCGACAGGTGAAATCGTTGCGCGTGTGCCCGAAAGCGGTCCTGAGGTGGTTGATCAGGCCGTGAGGGCTGCACGTGCCGCGCTCGAGGGCCCATGGGGCTCGATGGCGCCGGTCGAACGCGAGCGGCTGATGCTGAAACTCGCCGACGCCGTCGAAGCGGATGCGGATCTGCTCGCCGAAATCGAAAGCATCGAAAACGGCAAGTCTCTTGGCGTCGCGAAGATGCTGTCGGCGGGCGGCTCGGCGAACTGGCTGCGCTACTATGCCGGTTGGGCGACGAAGATCGAAGGCGCGACCATCAACGTCTCGATCCCGGTGCCGCCCGGAGCGAAGCACCATGCCATGACCGTCATGGAGCCGGTCGGTGTCGTCGGTGCCATCGTGCCATGGAATTTCCCGCTGATGATCGGGGTGTGGAAGATCGCTCCGGCGCTCGCCGCAGGTTGTACCATTGTCATCAAGCCGCCGCAGGAGACCCCGCTCGGCCTGCTGAGGCTTGCCGAACTGATCGAGGCCGTCGGCTTTCCAGCCGGCGTGGTCAACGTCGTCACCGGTTCGGGTGCCGTGACCGGCGAAGCGCTGATCAGGCATCCGGGTGTCGACAAGCTGACCTTCACGGGTTCGACCGAGGTCGGCAAGCGCGTGGGTCACGCGGCCGTGGATCGTGTTGCCCGCTTCACGCTGGAATTGGGCTCGAAGTCGCCGATGATCCTGCTGTCGGACATGGAAGACGGCATCGAGCCCCTGCTCGCTGGTCTCGGCATGTTCTTCAACCAGGGCCAGGTCTGCACATCGGCCGCCCGCATCCTGATCGAAAAATCCATCTATGACCGGACGCTGGCAAGGCTGGCTGAAATCGCCGACGGCATGACACTTGGTGCCGGACGTGACGAAGGCGCACAGATCAACCCGGTCGTCTCTGCAAAGCACAAGCAAAGCGTGCTCGGCTATCTCGACCGTGCCTTGGCAGCCGGCGGCGAGCGTGTCAGCGGCGACCGCTCCGTGCCGGGCAGAGGCCACTACGTCGCTCCAACCATCCTGCACAATGTGAAGCTCGACGCCGAAATCATGCGCGAAGAGGTGTTCGGGCCGGTCGTCGCGGCGATGCCCGTCGCAGACCTCGATGAGGCGATCCGGCTTGCCAACGACACGCGCTACGGCCTTTCCGCGTCGGTCTGGACACGCGATCTCGGCAAGGCGATGAAAGCCGCCCATGGCCTCAAGGCCGGTACGGTGTGGGTGAACTCGCACAACACCCTGGATCCGGCCGCGCCGTTTGGCGGGTTCAAGCAATCCGGCATCGGTCGCGAGCATGGCAAGGCTGCGCTGGAGAGCTACCTCGAGACGAAAACCGTCATCATGCGGTATGCCTGAGCCGATGACGGAGATTTTCGACTACATCGTCGCCGGCGCTGGATCGGCCGGTTGTACCGTTGCCAACCGGCTGGTGACAGCCGGCAAACGCGTCCTGCTGCTGGAGGCCGGGCCGCGCGACAACGACAAGTTCATCCATATGCCGGCGACCTTTGCCAGGGTCATCGGCACCAATCGCAGCTTCATCTACGAGTCCGAGCAAGAGACGAATGTCGGCGGACGGCGACTGCCGATCCCGCAAGGGCGCACGCTGGGCGGTGGCTCATCCGTCAACGCAATGCTCTACATCCGAGGCCAGCACGAGGACTATGACACCTGGCGCGACCTCGGCTGCCCTGACTGGGGATGGGACGAAGTGCTGCCGGCTTTCAGGCGGCTTGAGCGCAACGAACGCCTGGACGGCATCTATCACGGTACAAATGGCCCCTTGCCCGTGTCGGATGCACGCCACAGGCATCCGCTTTCGCTTGCCTATGTGAAAGCCGCGCAGCAGGCAGGATACCGCTACAATGACGACTTCAACGGTGAACGCCAGGAAGGCGTCGGGTTCTACCAGCTCACCACGCTCGACGGCGTCCGCCAGTCGGCGGCGACGGTGTTCCTGAAACCACTCGCCGGCAACCCCAACCTGACTGTCGTCACCGATGCGCAGGTGAACACGCTGACGCTGGAGAATGGCGCGGCGAGCGGACTTGCCTATACGACCGCCGACGGGCGGGTGGTGCAAGCCACGGCCAGGGAAGAAGTGATCCTGGCTGCGGGCGCTCTGGCGACGCCGAAGATCATGATGCTGTCGGGACTAGGCCCCGCAGCGCACCTCGCGGAACTGGGCATTCCGGTCATCCGCGACATGGCAGGCGTGGGCAAGGACCTGCAGGATCATGTCGCGACACCGGTCTACGCAGCGACACGCGAGCCGATCTCGCTGCTCGGCCAGGACAAGGGCCTGAAGGCATTGCGCCATGGGTTGCAGTACATGCTGTTCGGTACGGGCCTGTTGACCTCGAATGTCGTCGAGAGCGGCGGATTCTTCGACACCGATGGTGATGGACGACCAGACATCCAGTTCCATGTGCTGCCGGTGATGATCGAGAATGCGGTGCACGGCTCGGTGGCCGAACATGGTATGGAGCTGAACCCTTGTGTGTTGCGACCGAAGTCGCGCGGCAAGGTGGAATTGCGCTCACGCAACGCGAACGATCCGATCCGTTTCACCACCGGTTTCCTCTCGGACCCGGATGATCTGAGGCTGCTTGTCGAAGGCGTCAAAGTGGCACGCAACATATTGCGCCAGCCCGCCCTGCAGGCGGTGATCCGCGAAGAACTGAGACCCGGCGGGGAAACGGACCTGCCGGAAGAGAAGATCGTCGACCACATCATGCAGACGGCCAAGACCGTCTATCACCCGGTCGGTACCTGCCGAATGGGCAAAGACGATGAGGCCGTCGTTGACCCCCAGCTTCGCGTGCGCGGGGTGCCACGCTTGCGCATTTGCGATGCGTCGATCATGCCGCGCCTTGTCAGCGGCAACACCAACGCGCCGACGATCATGATCGCCGACCGGTGTGCCGACTTCATTCTCGCGACGGGCTGATCTTCCTGTCTCCGGTGTGCCGAGATGTTGGCCTGGGCAGCTTTCAGCAACCTTGGCCGACCCTCGGCACGCCACACGCGAAGGCAAACCTTCCGTTCCGGCAACTCCAGCTCTGTCACAAAGCTGTTGACGCTCAGGCAAATCAGGCGTTCCATTCCCGTATGCGTACGGAGTACTTCAGTACGCCAGCGTGCTTTATGCGTTTTCAATGCTTTGCGGCAGAACGATCAAGCAGGGGTGGAGCTGACCATGTTGCATGTCAAACCCGATTTGCTGCGCGAGCGCTTCGACATGCAACGACGCGCCTTCGCATCGGAGCCGTTTCCATCTCTTGCCGTCCGCAAGGATCGTTTGAAACGCCTGCAGGCCCTGACTGAAAATCACGAACAGGCGATCTGCGAGGCGATCGACGCCGATTTCGGCAACCGTTCAGCGCATGAAACACGTTTTGCTGAACTTTTCGTGGTGCGCGCCGGCATCAACCATGCGCTGTCGCATGTCGGCTCCTGGATGCGTGCCCGCAGTGTTGGCACCAGCCTGCCCTTTCTGCCGGGCAAGAACCGCCTCTTGCCACAGCCTCTCGGCGTGGTCGGCGTCGTTTCACCGTGGAACTATCCGTTCCAGCTCGCTGTTGCCCCGGCAACGGCAGCGCTCGCGGCCGGCAACCGGGTGCTGATGAAACCTTCCGAACTGACTCCACGCTTTTCGGCCCTGCTCGCCGATCTGGTGGCTGAACATTTTGCGCCAGAGGAAGTCGACGTCATCACCGGTGATGCTGAAACAGGCAAGGTTTTCGTGTCTTTGCCGTTCGACCACCTCATCTTCACAGGCTCGACGGCGGTCGGCCGTCACGTGGCGCTTGCCGCCGCTGCCAACCTGACACCGGTAACGCTGGAGCTTGGCGGCAAGTCGCCGGCGATCCTCGACCCCTCCTGTGACATGGACGCGGCCGTGCGCAGCATTGTCTTCGGTAAGCTGCTCAATGCCGGCCAGACCTGCATCGCACCCGACTATGTGATGGTGCCGCAGGGCCAGGCCTCGGCTCTGACGAAGCGATTTGCCG
>WPCJ01259356.1_pt1 | contig 11175 bp, 5 predicted proteins | sample 5399831 | NCBI WGS metagenome assembly WPCJ01 (sample SAMN12869470, study PRJNA574797) | sludge metagenome | isolation source: wastewater treatment of pH10 | place: China:Beijing | collected 2019-05-20 | reverse complement strand
AAGGTGCGCTCGGAAATGCGATAGCTTATGTCATCAAACATCGGCAAGGCCTGATTACATATCTTGAGGACGGCAGGCTGCGCATCGATAATAATGACACCGAACGAGTGATTAAGGCTTTTGCCGTAGGCAGGAAAAATTTGCTGTTTTGCGATACTCCTAGGGGGGCCGAGTCAAGTGCAAACATCTATAGTATAATCCAAACTTGCAAGGCAAATAAAATTAATGCTTATGAATACTTGCGCTACGTTTTAGCAGATATACGCAACTGCTGTACGGAAGCAGATTTTAATGCCTTACTGCCTTACAATATTGATAAAAATTTGTTAACACAGTCATAGCTTCCCTAAACCTGTGTTTACCTGAACGCTGACATTTGGTATAAAATTTGGTATAAATTTTATATTGTACTTTTTGACATAAGCATACTATCGTTAAATTGATATAGATTTTCAAATCTCGGAGGGAAAATATATGGCCGGAGGTTTACAAGCTGATCCTCTCTTTGTTGGGCTTACTAGGCCACCAATGCTTTTTGGGGTGAGTTATGGTTTTGCCGTGTTAAATGGGATAGGCTCAATGATTGCTTATATCTCTACAAGTGATTTTAAGTATATTGCTATGATGTTTCCAATTCATGCAATCGGATATTATATATGTTCTAAAGAACCATTATTTATTGATCTATTTCGAATAAAAGCTCAAAAATGCTCGCGTTGTAAAAATAGACTTTACCATGGCGCTAACTCTTATGATCAATACTAACCATGATGAAACTTTTTAGTACTAAAGCAGAAAGAGAAAGGGTGGCACGGAAAGAATACCCATCCAGTGGTTTTATACCATATCTTGCTCATTGGAATAAAAATACGATAATTACTAAAAAAAGTGATCTTATTCAAGTAGTTAAAATAGGTGGTTATTCATTCGAGACAGCTGATGATGAAGATTTGGATGTAAAAAAAATCATTCGTAACCAATTGTTTAAGGGGATGGCATCCAGCGATTTAGGACTATGTTTCCATATTATCAGAAAGCGTCAGCAAGTCTATCCAGATGACTATGCAAGCATCGATATGCCTGATGGTTTCGCCCTTTATTTAGACCAGAAGTGGTTTGAAAAAAATAAAAATAAAAAGGCTTTTGCCAATGAACTTTATATTTCCATTATTAAAAAAAATGAGTCTGGACTAAGTGTTGGAGGTATTGAAGCCTTAATTAAAAGGTTAATGCACGGAGCTGATAAAGATGCTTGGGCGATATCAATGCGTGAAGCTCACGAGCAGCTTGAAGAAGCTACCACACGTGTTGTGAATACTTTAAGAGAGTATAATCCGAAAATGCTAGGGCTAGTTAAAAGCCAAGGTGGTGTATATTCGGAATTATGCGAATTCTTCGGAAGAATTATAAACTGCGGTGCACAATGTAAAATGTTATATCCTTTGGAAAATATTGATAAGTACATTAATACACATAGGCTGTATTTTGGTAGCAAAGCAATAGAAGCTAAATCATTAAACGGAACTGAAAGATTTGCCGGAATAGTGAGCATGAAGGAATATGGCCCTAAGACCTGGGCAGGAGTTTTAGACTCATTCCTCAAAATGCCTTTTGAGTTTATCATCACTCAATCATTTGACTTTACCAACAAACAAGCTGCAATGCACAGAATGCAGTTGCAGCAAAATCGTATGATTCAAGCGGGTGATAAAGCTGTTTCACAGATTGTTGAAATTACAAACGCTCTAGATAAAGCAATGAGTGGGGATATCCACTTTGGGACTCATCATTTAACTGTGATGTGTATGGCTGATAGTACTAAAGAGTTAGACTATATACTGTCAATGTCAGCTGTAGAGCTTACCAACTCCAGTGGGATTGGGGTTAGAGAACGAGTGAATATGGAGCCGGCTTTCTGGGGACAATTACCTGGAAACTATGATTTTATAGTAAGAAAAGCAACAATAAATACTTTGAATCTTGCAGCTTTTAATTCAATGCATAATTATCCTCTGGGTAAACAACAAAAGAACCAATGGGGAGAGGCGGTCACCGTTCTTGATACAACTTCGGGAACTCCGTATTACTTTAATTTTCACTTGAGGGATGTGGGGCATACAACAATTATTGGGCCAACTGGTGCTGGTAAAACAGTAATGATGAACTTTTTATGTGCCCAAGCGCAAAAATTTAAATGTAGACTTTTCTTTTTCGATAAGGATAGGGGGGCTGAAATCTTTCTTAGAGCTTTGAATGGAAAGTATACAATTATTGACCCGAGTAAGAAATGTGGGTTTAATCCGTTACAACTTCCGGATACGGGTGAAAACAGAACTTTCCTACTTGAATGGCTTAAGCAATTAGTTTCTACAAATGGTGAGCAGGTTACTTCTGAAGATGTTGCATACTTAAGCGCTGCAATAAACGGTAACTACAAATTAGAGAAAAAAGATAGGAAATTAAGAAATATAGCACCATTTTTAGGTGTTGCTAGTCCAGGGAGTTTGGCAGGAAGGCTTGCAATGTGGCATAGTAATGGCTCGCATGCTAACCTATTTGATAATGATGAAGATGTAATAGATTTCGGTAAAGCAAGTGTGTTCGGTTTCGAAATGGGTGAATTATTGAAAAATAAAGCAAGTTTAGGCCCCGCACTTTCTTATATATTCCACCGTATAAGTTTATCCCTGGATGGGACTCCATGTATGATAGTGCTTGATGAAGCATGGGCTTTAATCGATAACCCGGTGTTTGCACCTAAAATCAAAGATTGGTTAAAGGTTTTAAGAAAGTTAAATACTTTTGTAGTGTTCGCTACTCAGAGTGTTGAAGATGCGAGCAATAGCGAGATCAGTGACACTTTAATTCAGCAGACTGCAACTCAAATCTTCTTACCGAACTTAAAAGCAACTGAGGCATATCGAAAAACTTTTATGTTGAGTGAAAGGGAATTCCAGCTAATAAAAACTACTGATCCTGGCTCCCGTTTCTTTTTAATTAAGCAAGGAAATGATGCGGTAATTGCTAAAATTGATCTTAGTGGGTTGGAAGATGTAATTAACATATTATCTGGAAGAGCAGATACAGTTATAATACTTGATGAAATAAGAAAAGAGCACGGGGATGATCCGAATATTTGGATCCCATTATTTAATAAACGCTTGAAGGAAAGAGAAGAATGAAGTTTCTTGGGGGAGGATGGGAAACGCGATTTTTAATTATTTTTATAATACTAATTTGCCATGTAAATAAGGCTAATGCCTGGAATAGTATTATGGAGTTTGAATCTAGGTCAGGCACCGGCGCATTATTTGATTATCTTGGGAATTTAAGTTTTTGCTTTCCTGATGATTTAGTGATGAATCCACTTGATTACCCTGAAGTGCAAAATATATATTTACCACCGATTTTAGGGGTTAATACACCACCTGTTACAGTGACTAATGATACCACTATGCTGGGTATGTTAATAGCAGATGGAGCTAGATGGGCAATTTATATGAGCTTGTTAAGTGAGCAGCCGGGACTGGCAGTACTTGCGCTGGCAACGGAATTACTCATAATGATAGAAGTATGCACAAACTCGTATGTTGTGCAGCCTTGGGAATATATTAGTAGAGAAAATGAGGTAATGACTTGCGAAGAAGATAGCAATGGAAATTACTATAATGCAAACCCTAAGGCACTCACTGCTACTGATATTCCTTTTTATTATTCTTGTGATCCCGCATATGATCCAAGTAGCGGCAAAACACTCCCAATAGATTCAGAAATGGTAGGTCTGGTTTGGGGGTATATGGGAGCAGCTTCTCCTTACTGTGTCGGAGATGCTAAGAAGTATGCCATGAAAGAGAGAGTAGGACAGGTTCGAGTAGAAGCCACTCGTGGTTGGGCCGGTAGGTTCTGGGCTGGGTATGATAGGTGCTCAAGTTCTGATAGAATAGGGCTATGGCTCAAGGCTGGAGAGCAAGATAGTGACCAAGGTTCCGTACAATATTATGCATATTACTCCTTTAATGCCTCAGCTGCTAAGATTCAAATCTGTGTTATAAGTCCCTATACTGCACTTCCCTTAACAGTTGGTTGTAGTCAGGTCGCCCCCCCTGCTCAGTCGAATGCGGCTGATGCATGGTTAGTGGCGTATACCGCAGGAACAAGGTGTTATTACCTACTAACAGGAAGAAGTGATTTGCATGCTTTGGGAGGAGCACTACCCCAAACAGACTCAAAGGGACACTCTGGCACTGCGATCAAAGGTTTTTTACAAAGCGATTTTCACATAACAAGCACTGTGGTTGGGTGCGTGAAGGATTTGATAATAGAAGCATTTCTAAGCCCAGCGGCCAACCCCATATCTATGAATCATGGTTTCTTGATCGTTGTGCAAAGCAATCTAAATAGCATTGTATACGCAGCACTTACTCTATACGTTGCATTAATTGGTATAAGAATTATAAGCTCTCCTCAAGTGCCAAGCCAAGGGGAGTTTGCAATGTTTATAATAAAATTTGCATTAGTTGCCTATTTTATAACTCCTAGCGCATGGTATTATGTTGCAAATGGGCAGGCCCAAGGATTATTCCCGACTCTGGTATGGGCCTCAGATGAAATTGCAGGATTATTCTTATCAGCAGCAAATGATAATGACCCTGTCGGTTTATGTAGATATTTGTTCGATAAGAGCGAATTATTAGGACAAAGAAATATAGACCCGACCACCGTTGGTAGCAGTGCAATACCTACCATCGGTTCAAATATGATTAAAATGACGGTTTGGGATTTATTAGATTGTAAATTAGTAAACTACATAAACTTCGGTTCTTGTAAGTACTCGCTTGCTGGTATTATCGGTATGTGGATTGTAAATGCGGCATTATTTGTCGGCGGAAGCGGAATCCTGCTAATGATAGTCTCATTCATATATACATGGATCTTAGTTTTGACTGTTTTTAAGTTTGCACACATATTTATCCTTTCTGTATTTATGATTGCAATATTAGTTCTACTCTCACCGATTTTCTTATGTTTTGCATTGTTTGAAGGGACTAAGTCAATCTTCCAAAACTGGTTTAAATTGATATTGGGATATATAATGTATCCGGCACTTCTATTCGCATTTATTGCTTTAATGCTAGTAACTTTCGATTCAATTTATTTTGGGGAATTTACTTTAGAAACTAATGATGGAACTTTAATAACATCTCAATGCAAAAAAGTAGAATCTATTTACTGTACAACCGTTAATCAATTAGGAAAAAATTATGAGGTAGCCGACCCTTGTGAATTTACTATAGGTACTGTTAGTGCTCAACTTACTGAGGACATGGATCTTGGGCCTTTAGGAACTTTCACTAGGTTAAGGTCAAATGCTGCATCAAATTATTTAGATGTAGTGGTTAAAATGATGCTATATGCATTGTTGTTTTATTTCTTTATAGGAACGGTTACCAGCTTCCTAGCAATTTTAACTGGTGTGCAGGATTTAGGTAATTTAGCAAAAGGTTCGATTGATGTAGCAGCTTTAATGAAGAAAGGAGGGGGTATGTTGATGGGAAGCATAACCGGTATGCTTGATAAAGCAAGCAGTGGTGTTGGTAAAGGTGGTGGTAGCGGTAAAGGCGGTAGTGGTCTGCTTGGCATGTCATGACGGAGTTTTAGGAAAAACATGAATAATTTATCAAATCAGATTAGTTTTAAATATGTAATTTTTCTTTTCGCTTGGCTTATTCTACAGCCTGTAAATAAGGCTAATGCCTGGAATAGTATTATGGAGTTTGAAAATAGGTCAGACACTGGATCATTCTTTGATTATCTGGATAACTTAAGCTTTTGCTTTTCTGATGATTTAATTATGAACCCTCTTGACTATCCTGATGTTGGTAATACATATATGCCACCAGTTTTAGGAGTTAATATACCGCCTGTTGTAATAAATCAAGACGTTGATATGCTAAACATGATGGTAGTAAATGGGCTTAGAATGGTGGTTTACCTGCAAATGTTAAATTCACCTCTTGCGGGACTAGCTGTTCTTGGAATGGGAGCAGAGCTACTCGTCATGATAGAAGTATGCACTAATTCATATATTGTCCAGCCTTGGGAATATGTTAATAGAGAAAATGGCTGGCTGGATTGCCAAGGTTCTAAAGGAAATATCTATAATGCAAGCTCTAAAGCACTTACTGCTACTGATATTCCTTTTTATTATTCTTGTAATCCGAAATACAATCCTCCTGCTTCTAATGATTCTACTGCCGGGACAGAAATTGACATAGATAGTCCAAATGCTGTTTTAATAGGTCAGGTTTGGGGGTATATGGGAGTGGCCTCTCCTTACTGTGTTGGAAATAGGTCAGCTATTGCTAAGAGTATACAGCAGTATATAGGGATGGTTCGGGTAGAAGCTACCCATGGTTGGGATGGAAGGTTCTGGACCGGGTATGATAGATGTTCAACTTCTGATAGAAGAGGAGTATGGCTTAAAGCTGGGGAACTGGGTAGAGATGGTTTATCTGTAGATTATTATGCATATTACCATTTTGATACCGAAAATTCTAAAATTAAACTCTGTGTTATAACACCTTATACTTTGCTTCCAATATCGATCGGCTGTAGTCAGGTTGCCCCTCCGGGTGAGACAAATGCAATTGATCCTTGGTTAGCAGGATACACTGAAGGAACAAGATGTTATTACTTTTTAACGGGGAGAACTGACCTATGGAGCTTGGGATCGGCACTACCTCAATCAGACTCAACTGGACATTCTGGAAATGCAATTAAGGGTTTTTTACAAAGCGATTTCCATATCACAAGTACTGTGATTGGGTGTATTAATGACTTGATAATAAAAGTATTTCTAAGCCCGGACAACAAGCCTGGTGGATATCTGAATACCGGTTTCTTCCCTTATGTGCAAAGCTATCTAAAAAGTATTGTATATGCAGCACTTACTCTATATGTTGCATTACTTGGTATAAAAATTATGAGCTCTCCTCAAGTACCAAGCCAAGGGGAATTTATAATGTTTGTAATAAAATTCGGATTAGTTGCATATTTCATAACCCCTAGTGCATGGTATTATGTTGAAGATGGTAAGGCCCAGGGGTTATTTCCGACGCTGGTATGGGCTTCGGATGAATTTGCTGGGTACTTCTTAGCAGCCGAGAACGGTAACGATCCTGTCGGCTTATGTAGCTATATGCTACAAGGGAGCCAATTATTAGGACATAGAGAGATAGATCCAAGCTCTGTCGGTAGTAGCGTAACAGCTACAATTGGTTCAAATATGCTTGAATTGACAATTTGGGATTTGGTAGATTGTAAATTGATGAACTACATGAACTTCGGTTCTTGTGATTATTCGCTTGCCGGCATTATTGGTGTATGGATATCAACTGCGGCGATGCTGGTCGGTGGAAATGGATTCCTGCTGGCAGCAGTCACATTAATATATACATGGATATTACTTCTTGTTGTTTTTAAATTTGCGCATATATTTATTCTTTCTGTGTTTATGATCGCAATATTAGTTCTAATGTCGCCTATTTTCTTATGTTTTGCATTATTTGAGGTAACTAAGCCAATCTTCCAAAATTGGATAAAAATGATATTGGGGTATATATTATATCCTGCACTTTTATTTGCATTTGTTTCAATAATGCTAATGACTTTTGATTCAATTTATTTTGGGGAATTTACTTTAGAAAATACTCAAGGACAAACATTAACCTCTCTATGTAAAGGAATAGAATCTATTTACTGCACAACCATTAATTATTTAGTGGCTGATCCTTGCACGTTTACTGTGGGTACTACCAGTGCTCAACTTACTCAAGGTATGGATCTTGGGCCTTTAGGAACTTTCACTACGTTAAAATCAGAGGCCGCATCGAATTATTTAGATGTTGTAGTAAAAATGATGTTATTTGCATTGCTGTTTTACTTCTTTTTAGGAGCGGTTACTAGCTTCCTTGCAGTTTTAACAGGCGTTCAGGATTTGGGTAGTTTAGCAAAAGGCTCATTCGATTTAATGGCTATGGCGCGGAAATTAGGTGGTAAATTGCTAGGAAAAGCGGGTGAAATTGCCGGTAATGCAGTAAGTAAGATCACCAGTAGCACTAAAGGTGGTGGTGGGTAGTATGATATATATATGCCATGATGGAGTTTAGGAATAAGATGAACGATTTATTAAATCAGAGTGGCCTTAAAAATGTAATTTTTCTTTTTATCTGCTTTATGCTGCAGCCTATAAATTCCTATGCGCTATATGAAAATTGTATATTTAGCTGGGAATTTGGGGATACACAGAGAGAAGTTTTAGTGGTAAGCCCAGTTGGATCGATTTGCTCACAAAGGTGCTCAAATGAGTGTCAATCATTCTCACGTATCGGCTTTGACGGTGAACTTAACCAGGATATTATTGATCAGTGTACTATGGTTTGCCAAAGCGGTCAGATATTTTCCAGCCAATACAGAGAAGCTAATCCTGATTCCACTGCTTGGTATCCTTATGTTTGGAAGCCTAGTGTTTCTACCATGACAAGTTGTAGTAGTAGCCCCACTTCAAATGCTTCGGCTTATAATAACTATTTTGATACAGGACTTCAGGTAAGCCCTGGAACAGAAGCTGTTATTACGGTTTATATCTCCCCGAACTCTACGGGCAATGTTATACATATGTGCGGTATGAAAACAGTAAAAGTATTTCCGACCCTTTATTCTTTTGTTGATAATACCTGGAGTGCCAATACAGAGTTATGGCGAAATGCAGGTACCTCAATTACAACTTGGAATGCAAGGAATCCGAATTGGACTGATACCGGAATTGATGTAAAAGATGGTGATTCTCTTTCTATAACTATGGGTTGGGGATATGTCCGGGGAGGAGGATGCCCATGCTCATATAACACTCCTAAGGAGTACTCCCTTTATATTAGGAAGCCTTATAATGATAGTTGGAATGATGGAGGGAAACTATACCTTGCTGGTACTGAGTTAAAGGTTGCAGGCAGTAATGATACAGGGGGATATTCAATATCTCCTGCTCAAGCTGCGGCTAATAATGCTAAATATACTTTTCTTGGTTTATCCAATACGATATTTAGAAATACAAGATCTAATGTGCTCATTGATGGGACTATGATTGATTACTACAAGTATAACTTAATTTATTATTCTGGTAATTTATCAGGGTTTTCACCATATTGGAGTAGGCTTGGAATATTACATGTTGATGGGGGAGACCGAAGCAATTGGGATGATAATGTCGGGGGACAATATGTACAGATAATGTGGAGGGGATGCTCATACTATAATGGGGATAGACTGCAATATGCGATAGCGCCACCAAGTAGCAGTAATGCTAATACATACGATCCAAAAGATCCGAGGGTTGAGTGGCATGATATATCCCTAGTTGATATCCAAAATGGGAATAATGTAACCCTTCAAGGTGCCCAAGCAGGGGAATTATACTTAAGAATCAAACCGCTAAGCTTCGAAACTGCAGCTGCTCCGAATTGCCCTAATGATGAAAGCATATGCAAAAGCAGTAACGCTAATGTGCGGAGTAATTATGGAGCGCCGGCTACTTCTGGGCAATATTATGTAAGTGTTCAAGTGGTGGGAAATCCTGCGCTAATATCTAACTTTGTTGCAGATATTATTAATACCGTGCATGGATATCTATTTGGTAGTAGTAGTGGTGCAGGTAAGGTGCAAACAATATTTAATAATACGCTTATTAACTCGGACTTAATTAGTGCTATAAGGGCTTTGTTGGTTCTCTATATTGCATACACTGGTTTAAGTTTTATAGCCGGGATTGCCCATATAACACAAAGAGATGCTGTGATTAGGTTTGTTAAGATTGGGGTAGTTTTAGCTTTAATAGCACCAAATAGTTGGGGATTTTTTTATACTTATTTATTCAGTTTATTTACTGATGGGAGCTTAGAGCTTATTGCCAAGGTTTCATCTGCTACTAACTCATCTACAGAACAGATTGCTCAAATAGAACAAGACCCGTCCCTAATTTTTTCTGTCTTTGATAAGCCGTTTACTATACTGTTTAGTAAAGAAGTTTGGATTAAGATATGTGCTATGTTGCTGTCTTCTTTTCTAGGGTTCTTTTTGGCAATATTCATTATCTTTGCGGTAATAACATATGCATTTTGTATCGGTAAGGCGATCATTATGTATTTAATTTCAATGATGGGCGTTGCCATATTGTTATTGATTGCCCCTCTCTTTATATCGTTTATTTTATTTGAGTATACTAGGCAATTTTTTGATGCATGGCTTAAGCAATTATTATCATTTGCTTTGCAGCCGGTTTTTATTTTTGGGATAATTGCAATGTTAAACAACTTAATGTTGATAGCTTTATATACAACTTTAGGCTATACTGCATGCTCAGTTTGTTTCCTAGGGTTCGATCTCGGCTCAATCGCTAATATATGTCTGATTCCTGGATGGACGACTTTGATTGATATGCATTACCCAGCGGATGATTTTCTTGGTATGCCTCTTACCCAAGTAGGAGCAGTATTATTCTTCCTACTTATGGTTCAATCTACCTATGTGTTGATGGATTATTGCTCAAAAGTAGCAATGCAAATTACCAGCGGAGGATTTATAGGTACAAACCTAGCTGATATGCTTGATAGGAATGATCCTGTTGAGAAAGTAGTTGGGGGAATTGGCGCGGTTACAGGAACTGATAAAGCATCAACCACTGCAAGGAAGGGTATTATTACTCCATTTGAACAAGGATATGCTCAAAACAAACAGAAGAAAGAAGAAAAACTATTAGGAAAAACATCAGATGGTGGAGATAAGAAAGGAACAACATGATAAAAAGATAAAAAGGTACTACAACAATTAATTGAGGTGAGTAATTAATGCAGACAAAGGTAAGAAATTTATTAAAAATTTTAATGGTTATTATAACCATAACTTTGTGCTGCCCTATTAAATCACATGCTCAAGGTTGTGTGTTTGCTGCCGATTTTGGTTTGGGAGGAGGCATAAATGTGTATGCAAATCCGAATCAGGCCCAAGGCTCACCAAATTATACTAGTATAAACCCAGCAACAGGAGCAAAGGTTAAATCAAAATTGGTGAGTGTTTACCCTAAGAGCCAACAGATTGCTCCATGGGTAGATTCAAATCTAC
>WPCJ01001752.1_pt1 | contig 11179 bp, 9 predicted proteins | sample 5399831 | NCBI WGS metagenome assembly WPCJ01 (sample SAMN12869470, study PRJNA574797) | sludge metagenome | isolation source: wastewater treatment of pH10 | place: China:Beijing | collected 2019-05-20 | reverse complement strand
GATGATCTTGCCCTTCTGGTGCTCCTCCAGCCTATTGATGCAGCGGATCATCGTCGACTTTCCCGAGCCCGAAGGGCCGCAGATGACAATGCGTTCGCCGCGCATCACCTTCAGGTTGATGTCCTTCAGCACATGAAACTCACCATACCACTTGTGCATGCCGATGATCTCGATCGCGACTTCCGTCGCCGAGACCTGCATCTTCGATCCGTCGGCCTGAAGATCATCGGCGTTTACGACATTCTCGCCCGCCATCGGTATTTCCTCCTTGAGTGTTCCTCAAAGCAGCGCCCGGCAGGGCGCTGCTGCAATCCCGGGCGTGCGGCCTTATTCGGCCGGCTGGCCAGCCGCGATCCAGCGAGCAGTGTCGTCCAGGGTGCGCCTGAAAGCCGTGACCATGGCGTCTATTTCCGCCTCGGTGATGATGAGCGGGGGACAGAAAGCCAGCGTATCGAGAATGTTGCGCACGATCAGCCCATGCTGGTGCGCCCGGGCGAAGACATAAGCGCCGACCTTGCCGCGCTGCTCGAAGAATGCCTTCGTCTCCTTGTCGGCAACCAGCTCCACCCCGGCGATAAGGCCGGCTCCACGCACCTCGCCCACGAGTTCGTGCGAACGCAGTTCCCCCAGACGCTGCTGCATGATCTCACCCATGCGGGCCGCGTTTCCGATAAGGTCCCGCTCTTCGATGATGGCGAGGTTTTCCAGAGCGACAGCTGTCGCGACCGGATGGCCAGATGCGGTATAGCCATGACCGAAAGTGCCGATCTTTCCGCTGTTCTCCGCTACGACTTTATACACGTCGTCGGAAATCATCACCGCTGCGAGCGGCTGGTAGGAAGACGTGATCTGTTTCGACAGCGTCATCAGATCCGGCTGAATGCCGTAATAATCGGAACCGAACGGCGTGCCCAGGCGCCCAAAGCCGGTAATGACCTCATCGGCAACAACGAGAATGTCATGGCGGCGGCAGATTTCCTGAACCTTCTGCCAGTAACCGGCCGGAGCGGGAATAACACCGCCGGCGGACATCAGCGGCTCACCGATAAAGGCGGCGATGGTATCGGCCCCCTCCTCCGCGATCACGGTTTCCAGTTCGCCCGCCAGCCGGTCCACGAATTCGGCTTCCGTCTCGCCGGGCAGGCCAAAGCGGTAGAAATGCGGGCAGGTCAGGTGCCTTACCGGTATCGCCGGCAAATCGAAATCGCGGTGATTGTTGGGCAGGCCCGTAAGGCTGGCAGCCGCCACGGTGACACCGTGATAGGCCTGTGTGCGGGCAAGAAACTTCTTCTTGTTGGGGCGGCCAAGCGCATTGTTATAATACCACACCAGCTTGATGACGGTATCGTTGCCTTCCGAACCGGAGTTGGTGAAGAAAACATGGTTCAGTCCTGCCGGCGTTATCGACGCAAGCTTCTCGGCAAGGTCGATCGAAGGCGTATGCGACTTGTGGGCGAAGGTGTGGTAATAGGGCAGCTTCTCAAGCTGGCGCGCGGCGGCATCCACCAGACGGCGCTCACCGAAGCCGACCGCCACGCTCCAAAGCCCTGCCAGGGCCTCGATGTAGCGATTGCCCTCGTCGTCAAAAACATAGATGCCTTCACCCTTCTCGATCACGATCGGTCCCGTCTCCGCATGGCGCACGGCGTTGGTGTAGGGATGGAGCTGATGGGCGATGTCGCGCGCGGCGGTTGAATTCAGTCTGGACATGTTGACCTCGAGGTTGAAATGATACGACGGCGGCCCGGAAGGCCGGTTCCGGATTGAAAGGCGGGATCAGGCCACGCCGATATGGGCAAGTGCCAGATCACAGCACTGCGTCAGCTCATCGGCATCAGCGGTGGAGAAGGGCAACGGAGGCCTGATCTTCAGCACGTTGCCGAGCGGCCCCGAAGCACTGATCAGCACCCGGCGACGACGCAGTTCATTGACGAGGTCGCCTGCGAGCTTCGGGTCCGGATGACCTTCGGCATCGACGATATCGACCCCGACGAACAACCCCTGCCCCCGCACGCCCCCGATCGCCCGATACTTTTGCCCGAGCGCCTCGAAACCTGCCTTCATATGCCTTCCGACATTCAGAGCATTGGCCAGCAGGTCCTCGTCGCGCAGAATGTCGAGCACCGCCATGGCCGCCGCGCAGGCTACGGGATTGCCTCCGAACGTATTGAAATAGCGGGCCTCGCGGGCAAAGCGCTCCAGCACCTCGGCGCGGGCGACAACGCCGGCAATCGGATAACCGTTGCCCATCGGCTTGCCCATCGTGACCAGATCTGGCACCAGGCCGTGGCGCTGGAAGCCCCACATATGCGAACCCATGCGGCCGAAGCCGGCCTGCACCTCATCGGCAATGAACAGGCCGCCTGCCTCGCGGATCGCAGCAGCCGCACCTTCAAGAAAGCCGGCAGGCTCGCCAAATACCCCGTCACTGGAGAAAATGGTGTCGACCAGCAGCGCCGCCGGCCGGATGCCATGTCGCTTCATATCCGCGATCGCGTTTCGGACCTGTGCTTCAAAGAAGGCGCCCACCTGCTCTACGGAGCCGGCCAGCGCGAGGTCGGGTGCGGCAACCGTGCGCACATCCGCGCCCAGCGGGACATGCTGGCCGAGCGACGGAGACATGGCCGCGACGGCGTGGCTGATGCCGTGATAGGCATTGGCGGTGACAATGAAGCCTGAGCCCTGCGTGTGGGTCCGGGCAATACGGAGGGCCAGATCGTTGGCCTCGCTGCCGGTACAAGTCAGCATGAGGCGGTTGGTCTGTTCCGGAAAACAGGCAAGCAGTCGTTCCGCGTAGGCGATGATCGCCTCATCGAGATAACGCGTATGAACGTTGAGACGGGCCGCCTGTTCGGCAATGGCAGCCACCACCCGGGGATGGCAATGACCGACGCAGGGAACGTTGTTGTATGCATCGAGATAGGCATTGCCCTGCGCATCGTAGAGACGCACGCCGCTGGCGTGGTGAAAATGCACCGGCTCCTCGTAGAACATGCGGTAGGGCTGGCCGAGAACCCGCTGGCGGCGCTCGACCAGATCGCGGGTGCGCGCATCGAGCCTCTGCGCATTGCCGGCATCGAACGCATTGATCATTACGGGAACGCTCATGGCAGGCAACTTTCATACTGCGTGGCAAAGGCTTGACGGAACGCTTCCCGCGGCAGGGCGGAAAGCTTTTCGAGCCGTGCCCAGGAAGCGGGATTGTTTTTCATGATGTAGGCGCGGTTTTCAGGGTCATGCGCTGCGAGCCATTCGGTGACGGCAACGTTGATGACGCAGCGCGCAATCATGAATTCCGGCAGCAGATCGATTTCCCGCTCGTCCAGCGGTGCGATCCCATGGTAGGCGGCAGCCACCTCCGCGACCATCTGCGGGGCATCGCCGGGAAAGTCGAGTTGCAGCAGCGCAGCACCGGCCAGATCCACTATGCGCGGAGCATGCACGATGTCTCCGAAATCGAGAAACCCGGCCAGTCTTGCGGCATTGTCCGGGTCGACGAGGATGTTCTGGCCGTTCATGTCGCTGTGGACGACCTGCGCCGGAAGTTGCGGCAAGTGCGGTCCGGCAATCCTTTCGAACCGTTCGAGCATGGCTTCAGCGAGCGGTCCGCGGCCGGCAGCGATCAGCGGCAGGAATGGCTTTATCTGCCCTATGTTCTTCACGTCCCATATCAGATCGCGCCCGGTCGCATGGGGATGGACGAAATCACGAAGCGCCACATCGAGCGCGGCAACGCCCTGCCCGATGTTGCGGCGCAGCTCGGCTGAACTGTTGCAGGCAGACGCGAGCGGAGTTCCGGGAACATAGGTCAGCAGGCGCAGATAGCGCCTGTCCTGCGGACCGGGCGGGATGAGATCGCTTCCGTCCAGCGCAGGGACGACCCGCGGCACGATGATCCCGGGAGCCCGGCGTTCGACATGCAAAAGTGCGGCGTTTTCAAGAAGGACGCTGTCCACTCCTTCCTGCGGGTCGGAAACCTTGAGAGTAAAGGTGCGGCCATCCCCCGTGCGGATGCAAAAATTCTGGGTCCGCTCGCCGCCAAGCTCCGTGGCCTTTCCGGAAATTCCGAAATGGAGAGCGGCGAGGCTCTCGGCCTCCGCACAGTGCAGTCTGTCCGTCACTCATCGCCTCCGTGGAACGATCCGGCGAGGATGCCGAAACAATTGACCACATCGCCAACGACGGCCCGGCGCGCTGCCACGGCATCGCCGGTGGCAATGGCGGTGAGCGCTGCTTCATGCTCGGGAATGGCATCGGTCAGCTTTCCGGGTTCCGCCTTGGCCAGCCGCACGGAAGGGCCCATGCGCAGCCACAGCGGTTCGATCATGTCGCGCAATATCGGCGAATTGCTCATATCGGCGATATGCAGATGGAATCGGGCATTGGCACGCAGGAAAAGACTGGTGTCGTTCGCCTTTGCTGCCTGTGCCATGACATCGAAATGGGCACGCAGTCCGGCAATGCCTTCCGGCGTCGCGGCCCTTGCGGCGCGCGACGCCGAAAGGCCTTCAAGGGCCACGCGAATGTCACGGATCTCGGCAAGCTCGGCCATGGTCAGGCTCGGCACGATAAAGGTGCGCTCGATGCGCAGGGCGCCAAGGCTTTCCAGCTTCTGCAAGGCGTCGCGCACCGGAACCACGCTGGTGCCGAGTGCGGCGGCAAGGTTGCGCAAAACCAGCCGGTCTCCGGGGCGGAATTCCCCAATGATCAGCTTTTCCTTGATCTGCTGATAAATCTGCTCGTTGAGCGTATCCTGAACCAGTGTCTTATAGATCTGCATCTGTCTCCCGTCCGCCTGCGCGGTCCCTTGCATATCCATCCCTCTTAGCGCCTCTCGCTGGAGAATTCCCGCTCAAGACGCCGGGAGTGAACAGACAGAATAAAGCAGAACAGGAAAAATGCGCCTCCCACCACCAGATAGGCCTCGCGATAGAAGCCGAGCCATGCGCCATCGGCGATAGCGCCGCGCGCGCCTCCCAGAACATCGATGAGGCCGATGATGCTGATCAGCGTGGTGTCCTTGATGGATTCGATAAAGGTGTTGATGATCGCCGGCAGGGCAATACGGAATGCCTGCGGCAGCACGATAAGTCGCGAAATCAGCCAGCCGGACAGGCCAAGGCTCGCGCCGGCTTCCGACTGTCCGCGGGGCACCGCTTCGAGACCGCCTCTAATAGCCTCCGCCAGATATGCGGCCTGGAACAGGATCAGCGCCACCTGCGCACGCAGGATGTTGTCGATCATGTTGCCGCCGGGCAGCAGGAAAGGCAGCATGGTGGAAGCGATGAACAACACCGCGATCAGCGGCAGGCCCCGCACGATCTCGACATAGATCTCGCAGAACCGGCGGATCACCGCCGCCTTCGAGCGTCGTCCCAGCACGATGAGAACGGACAGCGGCAGTGCGAGCACAATACCGAATGCGGAGAGCCCGACTGTCAGCGGCAGACCACCCCAGCGGCTGGTCGAGACGTAGGGCAGGCCGGCCGTGCCGCCGCCCATCAGAACGAGGCTGATGATCATCACCGCAATCCAGGCCAGTGCCAGCCCCGGACGCCAGAAGCGCCGGAAACCGCTCAGGATCAGGATTGCAACAACGAGAACGACCGCCAGCGTGGGGCGCCAGTACTGATCGGCTGGATAGGAGCCGAACAGGATGATGTGATAGCGTTCAGTCAGAAACGCCCAGCATGCCCCGGCAGCCGCATGGCAAGCCTCCGCAGATGCTTTCCCGAACACGGCATCGGCGATCGCCCACTGGTAGAACCGCGCGAGCAGCCACAGCAGCACGCCGGTAATGACGACCGTCAGGAGCGCATGAGGCCACGGCCTGAAATAGGGGCGCAGCCATGCCGCCATGCCGCCTTCCGATGGACGCGAGAGAGTGATGGCCGCTTCGCTCATGACTTCACCAGTTGGGCGCGTTTTTCCAGCCACCTGATGACGGCGGACGTCACGAGGCTGAGAGAGAGGTAGATCAGCAGGTAGATCGACACGACTTCGATCGCCCGGCCTGTCTGGTTGAGGGCCGTGTTGCCGACCGATACGAGATCCGGATACCCGATCAGAACGGCCAGCGTCGTGTTCTTGATGGCATTGAGATACTGGTTTGCCAGTGGTGGCAGCATCAGCCGCAATGCCTGCGGCGACAGCACCAGATAAAGCGTCAGAATGGGGCTGAGGCCAAGAGAATGCGCTGCTTCAGCCTGTCCTTTCGGCAGAGCGGCCAGACTGCCCCGCACGATCTCGGCGATGAAGCCGGACGTGTAGAAGGACAGGCCCGACAGCATCGCCAGATATTCCGGCGTCAGGCTGATGCCGCCCCTGAAGTTGAAGCCCGTCAGCACCGGCTTGTCGATCTCACCAAAGCCGATGAAGCAGGCAATGCCCGCCAGCAGTGCTGCCAATGCGGCAAACAGGCCGCGTGTTGCATTGCGCGGAAAATGCCCGGTTTCGTTGCGGCCGCGCACCATTGCCCGCCAGAACAGAATGGCCAGCAACAGCGCCGCGAGCACCACCGCAGCAATCAGCCAGCCGCCCTCACCCACGCGCAGCACCGGCACATAAAGGCCACGGCTGGAGAAAAAGATGGAGTCACCCATGCTCCAGGCCTGTCGGGCCGCCGGAAGTCCGCGGACCGCCGTTGCACAGACCACCAGAATGAGTAGCAGGGGTATGTTGCGCGTTACCTCCACATAGGCCTTTGCCAGAGCGCGCAATTGCGGATGGGATGACCGTCCGGCAAGGCCGATGACCACACCGATGATCGTGGACAGCACGATGGCCGCGAGCGCCAGCTTGATGGTGTTGAGCAGTCCGGCCAGCAGAGCCCTGAAATAGCTATCGCCTGAACTGAACGAGATCACCGATTCGCCAATGGGGAACGATGTCGCCTGCCAGAGGAAGCCATAGTCGATGCTGACTCCCCGGGCTGCGAGATTCGACGACAGATTGTGCGACAGCCACGCAAAAACTGCGATGGCTGCCGCGACAAACAGCGCGTTCTGGAGGCGCTCGCTACGCATTACCGCAGCGGCGCAGCATACATGAGACCACCACGGGTCCACAGGTCGTTCAGACCCCGGTCCAGCTTCAGGGGCGATGCCTTGCCGAGATTGCGCTCGAAGCTCTCACCGTAATTGCCGACGGCGGAGACGATCTTCACCACCCAGTCTTCCGGGAGGCCAAGGTCCTTGCCGTTACCGGGCGTGACGCCGAGAAGCTGCTTCACTTCCGGGTCCGCCGAGGTTTTGGCGAGCTCTTCCACATTGGCCTGCGTAACGCCCAGCCGTTCCGTCTCGACCAGCGCGAACATCACCCAGCGCGCGATCAGATAAAGCTCCTCGTCGCCGCTTTTCACCGAAGGCGCATAAGGCTCCAGCGTGATGAAGTTCGGGAAGATAATATAGTCGTCGACATTGCCCTGTCCGGCACGCGACCCGGCCAGATTGCCATAGTTGCCGCCGAAGGCATCGCAGCGACCGCCGAAGAAAGCAGCGTCAAGCTGTTCCCATGCGCTGAGGACAAGAGGCGTGTAACTGAGACCGCGCGACTTGAAGAAGTTCTCCGTGTTCACCTCGAAGGTCGAGCCCTGAAGAATGCAGACGGTCGCATCCGAGAGCTGGTCAGGGCTGTCGACCCCAAGCGACTTCGGAACCATGAAGGTGTATCCGTCGAAGTAGTTCGGCGACACGAAGCGCGCGCTCTGCGCACCCTCGCGATTGAGAGTGGTGGTCGTATCATGGGCCAGCACATCGATCTCGCCGGACGACAGGAGCACGAAACGCTCCGAATAGGACGTCTGGCGATAGGTCACCTTGCTGGCATCACCGAGAATGGCGGCTGCCATCGACTTACAGAAATCGATGTCGATGCCGGCCAGCTCGCCATTGGCGGCAGGCGCGGAGAAGCCAGGCACCGCCTGCCCGACGCCGCAAACGAGATTGCCACGGGACTTGATGGCATCAAGGGTCGCGCCGGCATTGGCTGTTCCGCTGAAGGCGATCGCCCCCGCCAGAACCGTGGCGCAGGCATAACCTCCCAATTTCAACGCATGCATGAGTTTCACGTCATTTCCCCTTTTCGTGAGTTCTCAGTTCCGGCCCGCCCGCACCATCGCCGGCAAGCCGCATTTCCCGGCAGCCATCAGCCTGCCGATTGCGTGATGCAGATGTATTTGAGCTCCAGGAACTCCTCGATTCCGTATTTCGAGCCTTCACGGCCAATGCCGGATTCCTTGATACCGCCGAACGGCGCCACCTCGTTGGAAACCAGCCCCTCATTGACACCCACGATGCCGGATTCGATCCGCTCGCTGACCCGCCACATGCGATCGAGGTCACGGGTGAAGATGTAGGCGGCGAGCCCCGAGGACGTGGCATTTGCCGCTGCGATCACGGCATCCTCATCCGTGAAGCGCTGAACAGGCGCGACCGGACCGAAGGTTTCCTCGCTTTCAAACAGCATCGTGGCATTCACCCCGGTCAGCACGGTCGGCTCATAGAACCTGTCTCCGAGCTCATGGCGCTTGCCGCCCACGGTAACCGTTGCTCCCTTGGCCAAAGCATCGGCCACATGGCGTTCGACCTTGGCCAGAGCGGCATCGTTGATAAGCGGCCCCTGCTGGACGCCCTGCTGGAAGCCGTCGCCCACCTTCAGCGCGCCCACTGCAGCGGCCAGCCGCTCGACAAAAGCATCATGCACCTTGTCATGAACGAAGATGCGGTTGGGGCAGATGCAGGTCTGGCCTGTATTGCGGAATTTGGCGTTGATCACGCCCTGCACGGCAATGTCGAGGTCGGCGTCCTCGAACACGATCAGCGGCGCGTTGCCACCGAGCTCCATCGCGACCTTCTTCACAGTTCCAGCCGACTGTTCGATCAGCAGCTTGCCCACGCGGGTCGAGCCGGTGAAGCTGATCTTGCGCACGACCGGGTTCGACGTGAGTTCCGCGCCGATGGCCGTGGCGTTACCGGTTACAATGTTCAGGATACCGGCAGGAAGCCCGGCCCTGCCGGCAAGCTCTGCGAGAGCCAGTGCCGAATAGGGCGTAAACTCGGAGGGCTTGACCACGACGGCACAGCCTGCAGCAAAAGCCGGCGCGCATTTGCGGGTAATCATGGCGCTCGGGAAATTCCAGGGCGTGATCGCGCCAACGACACCGATGGGCTGCTTCAGCACCATGATGCGCGATTGCGCTCTCGGTGCGGGAATGATGTCGCCATAGGCACGCTTGGCCTCTTCGGCGAACCACTCCACGAATGAGGCGGCATAACGGATTTCGCCCTGGCTTTCTGCGAGCGGCTTGCCCTGCTCGGCGGTCATGATCGCGGCCAGATCGTCAAGATTGGCCAGGATAAGCTCGAACCAGCGGCGCAGCACAACGGAGCGGTCTCGGGCTGCAAGCGCGGCCCACTCCCGGCGGGACGCATCGGCCGCCTCGATCGCCCTTCGGGTTTCCGAAGCGCCCATATCAGGGACGGACCCCAGCACCTGCCCTGTCGCGGGGTCGGTTACTGCCAGCGTCGCACCATTGTCGGCATCCACCCAGCGACCGCCGATATAAGCCTTCTGCCGCAGCAGGGACGGATCAGCGAGGCGTCCGAAAAAAGGGCTGTCCGAGTTCTGATGCACTGTCATGGGTTGGATATCCCGATATTCAAAATCTGTAATCTGAAGTTTGGTATATCAAACTCCAGATTACGCACAGTCAAGCCATCTCCATTCTGGATCAGCGGATTGGACTGACTGGACTAAAGGCGCGAACTGAGAATGCGGCGCAGCGCTTGAATATCCCGGTGACGGCCGCCGGATCGCCGGCTTCTTCAGCCTGCGAGATACCGGGACGCGCAAGGAATGGATGTGAGTAGGAAATGACCCGCAAGAGCGGGCGCGGGAAAAGAACGGGACGTGGCCTGATTCCAACGAGAATTGGAAAGGCCACATTCCTGTGATTCCTCAACCACAGCTGAGGTCAGGCACTTCGTCCTGTGATTTTCCGCCCGTTCGCCCCGCGCGCCGGCCGGGCGGCCTCCAGCTTTTCCGGGGATGATCGGCCCGCGCGTCCTGATCCGGAGTGTTCAGGCGTCGGCCACGAACCGCAGGTCCATTGCGAACACCGTTCGCGCGTTCGGTGCCAGCATCACGCTGCCGTTGCGCGCCTCAAGCGCCGCGCCCTGCGCGGGAAAAGGCGCCATGCCGCACCATGGCTCAAGGCAAAGGAACGGAGCCCCCGGCTTCTGCCACAGTGCGAATGCCGGCAGGTTCGACGTCGACATTTCGACACGCGAGGCGCCGCCCGCAAATGTGATCTGCGTACCTGCGCCCTCGGGAAACACCATGGCCCCCGCCTCGAAATCAGCCGGGGTCACGGCAAGTCTCCCCTCCCCGAAGGGAGACGCAAGCAGCTTCTCATCGATCAGGCCGGCCGCATCGGGCCGCAGCATCTGCGGAGAGCCGCCATTGGCGAGGCTGACATGATGCACCTCACCGCCAGCACCCGGCAGCGGCCATCTGAAACCCGGATGAAAGCCGAACTGGAACGGCATGTCGCCTGTTCCATTGTTTTCGACGCTCACCCGGCAGCACAGACGGTCGGCATCGATGCGATAGCTCACGCCCAGCCTGAACCGGAAGGGAAACGAAGCCAGCGTCGTTTCATCCGGCAGAAGTTCAAGCCCGATCTGTGAGGCGTCGGCATCGATCACGCGGAACATGCTGTTTCGGGCAAACCCATGTGCAGCCATGGGATAGGAGGTGCCTCCGATCGTCACCTCGCCATGCGGGCTCTGGCCGATCACCGGAAACAGCAGCGGCGACCTGCCCTGCCACCATGCGGCATCGCCGTTCCACAGCCATTCCACACCGTCAGGGCCCGTCCTGACCGATTGTAGCTCGGCCCCTTTTTCCGCGACTTCCACCCGCAGGAAACCGTTTTCAAGAATGTACATGGTGCTCAGCCCGTCGCCAGTTGCTTGCAGGACGCATCATAGGCGGCGATGACGGCACGCGCCTTGGCACGCACGGCCATCGCATCGTCGCCGGGGCGATAGAAGGTGCTTCCTATTCCGAAAGCCCGCACCCCAGCCTTCATGTAGTCCTCCAGATTGGCGGCACTGACCCCTCCGACGGCTGCGACCAGCGTGTCCTTCGGCAGAACGACGCGAATGCCCGCGATGCC
>WPCJ01336524.1_pt1 | contig 11182 bp, 5 predicted proteins | sample 5399831 | NCBI WGS metagenome assembly WPCJ01 (sample SAMN12869470, study PRJNA574797) | sludge metagenome | isolation source: wastewater treatment of pH10 | place: China:Beijing | collected 2019-05-20 | reverse complement strand
CCGTCGCCGGCCGAGCGCGTGAAGGCGAAGACGGCGTTGGCCTGATCGTCCGCGATCACCCAGCCGAAACCTTCCGCCTGATGGTCGAGGCGGTGAAGCGCGTGGTGTCCGCGATAGACGGCATTGAGATCGCGCACGAGCTGCATTGTGCCGCGTCGGCGAACGTCGTCGTCGGCAGGCCAGGGGAAGGGCGCATCGACATTCCATTCTTCCTCCTGGCCGAACTCGCAGCCCATGAAGAGCAGCTTCTTGCCCGGATGGGTCCACATCAAGGAGAGGCACAGCCGCAGATTGGCGAAACGCTGCCAGCCGTCGCCGGGCATCCGGGAGATGAGCGAGCCTTTGCCGTGGACCACTTCATCATGCGAGATCGGCAGGACGAAGTTCTCGGAGAAGGCGTAGATCAATCCGAAGGTGACGTCGTCGCCGTGATAGCCGCGATGGATGGGGTCCCGCACGAAATAGCGCAGGGTGTCGTGCATCCAGCCCATGTTCCATTTGAAATGGAAGCCGAGTCCGCCGTGATGGACAGGCGCGGTGACGCTAGGCCAGGCCGTCGATTCCTCTGCGATCGTGATGGCGCCGCGCCCGCGTGCGCCGACCAGGGTGTTGAGTTCCTGGAAGAAGGAGATCGCCTCTAGGTTCTCGCGACCGCCGAGATGGTTCGGCACCCATTCTCCAGGCTCGCGGCTGTAGTCTCGATAAAGCATGGAAGCGACCGCATCGACGCGCAGCCCATCGAGATGGAAAGTCTCCAACCACCATAGCGCCGATGCGATCAGGAAGCCGCGGACCTCGCGCCGGCCGACATTGTAGATCAGCGTATTCCAGTCGCGATGGAAGCCCTGGCGAGGGTCCTCATGCTCGTAGAGAGCCGTGCCGTCGAAGCGGGCGAGGCCATGCTCGTCCGAGGGGAAATGGGCCGGCACCCAGTCCAGGATCACGCCGATGCCGGCGGCATGGCAGCGGTCGACGAAGCGGGCGAAGGATTCGGGCGGTCCGAGCCTCGCGGTCGGAGCGAAGAGGCCGAGCGGCTGATAGCCCCATGAGCCGCCGAAGGGATGCTCGGTGATCGGCAGGAGCTCGACATGGCTGAAGCCCATGTATTCGAGATAGGGGATCAGCCTGTCGCAGGCCTCTTCCCAACTGCCCATCCTGCCCCATTCCGTCCTGAGCCATGAGCCGACATGAACCTCGTAGATGGCGAGCGGCTCCGCCATCGGATTGGCCCGCTCGCGTCTCTTCAGCCATCCGGCGTCGTCCCATTCGAAATCGGGGGCGGCGGCGACGATCGAGCCGGTGCGCGGCGGTTCCTCGTGCCGGCGGCCAAGCGGGTCGGCCTTCCAGGGGAGCTTTTCGCCGTTCGACCCGGTGATCGCGTATTTGTAAACGGCGCCCGGGCCGATGCCGGGAATGAACAGCTCCCAGATACCCGGTCCAAGCCGGCGGCGCATAGGATGGCGGCGGACGTCCCAGCCGTTGAAATTGCCGACAACGGCCACCTGGGAGGCATTGGGCGCCCAGACGGCGAAAAGCACGCCGTCGATGCCGTCGAAGCTGCGCGGATTCGCGCCGAGCCGTGTCGCGAGGTCGAAATGCCGCCCCTCGGCGAAGAGATAGATATCGTCCTCGGACAGCGACAGACCGAAGGCATAGGGGTCAGCCGCCTCGACGATGCCATCCGGCCAGGAGATGCGGAGGCGGTAGGGGATATCGGCCGGCGCAGGCGCCTGGAAGACGCCGTCACCGTTCGTGACCATCGGCACCGCGTTGCGCTCCTCACCCTCTCCGGTGACGAGTTCGGCATAGTTGCAGCCGGGCAGGAAGGCGCGCACGAAGCTGCCGCCGGCGAAGCCATGTCGGCCAAGAACGGCGAAGGGGTCGGGATGGCGCCCTTCCTCCAGCAACACCAGATCATGCTGGGCCAAGGCGGGCAGAGAAGATGCAGACTGGCGCATAAGCGGGCTATTCCGAGAACGAGAGGCGTTTCGCCCGGGCTGCGGAATCGGCCATGATGCAACGCAACAGAAGGGCTCCGCGTTCCGCTTCGCCGCCATCGCGAACATGCGAGATCATCTGTCGGAACCAACTATATGACATGCAGTTCATCCAGCGTGCTTCAGCCGCCTTTCGAGGAGATAGATGATGAGCCGGGAACAGATCGTCCGCGATACCGCCTACGCGATCTGGGAAGCCGAAGGTAAGCCCGAGGGCCGCGATGCCGAGCACTGGCGCCTCGCCGAGGAGCGGGTCACGGCCAGCACCGGTAAAACCGGCAAGGCAGCGAAGCCTGCCAAGGGCAGGGTTTCGGCGACCGTGGACGACAAGCCGAAGGCGACGGTTCCGGTCAAGAAGGCGGCGACCGGGAATGCGGGCGCGCGCAAATCCGCCCCGAAGGCCAAGGGCTGAGTGCTGTCCTGCCGAAGATGCTGCGTGCGTCGTGTTCGGCCTGATCACCATGATCAGGCGGCGAGCGCGCGGGCATAGACATCTGCATAGCGGAAGCTGGGCCGGCGCCAGTCGAAGCGCTTCGCCATGGCATGGTCCCGCATCTGCCGGAACGCGCGCTTGGAGCGGAAGGCTTCGAGCGCGCGGGCGACGGCCCCAGTCAAGCCGGCGCCCGTCAGATTGGAGAACAGGAAGCCCGACAATCCGTCTTCGATCGTATCGACCAGGCCGCCCGTCCGATAGGCGATCGGCAGCGCGCCGGAGCGCTGCGCATACATCTGACTGAGACCGCATGGCTCGAAGCGCGAGGGCATCAGCAGGAAATCGCTGGCGGCGAACAGACGGCGGGCTTCGCCGTCGTCGAAGCCGATCCGCGCAGCGACGGCGCGGGGATATCGGCGCGCCAGCTTCTCGACGGCTTCCTCGATGCGCGGCTCGCCGCGTCCCGTCACAACGAGCTGGCCGCCCTGCGCCACGATCGTCTCGGCAGCCTCCAGCGACAGATCGATGCCCTTCTGATGGACCAGACGGGAGACGATCGAGAAGAGCGGGCCCCGCGACTCCGGCAGGTCGAATGTCCGGCGAATGTCTGCGGCGTTCCGCCGCTTCCACTGCCGGATGATCTGGTCTCCGGAGCGGCCGCCTTCGATCAGCGCATTCCAGCTGTCGTCGATGCCGTTGACGATGCCGGTCAACCTGCCTTCCCCCATTCGCGTCTTGAGGAGACCATCGAGGCCGCAGCCGTGCTCGGCCGTGGTGATCTCGTTGGCATAGGTCTCGCTCACGGTGGTGACATGCGAGCCATAGAAGATGCCGCTCTTCAGGAACGAGATCTTGCCGTGGAATTCTGAGCCGTTGATGTCGAAAGCCTGATCGGGAATGCCCAGCAGCCGCATGCGCTGCGGATGATACAGGCCCTGATAAGCGAGATTGTGGATCGTCAGGATCGAGGGCGTCTCCAGCCCCTTCCAGCGCATGTAGCCGGGCGCGAGAGCAGACGGCCAGTCGTTGACATGGACGACGTCCGGCTTCCAGTTCGGGTCGGCCTCGCCGGCGGCGATCTCTGCGGCGGCGAGCGAGAGCCGCCCGAAGCGGACATCGTTGTCACCGAAATCGCCTCCGCCGAAGGGCCCATAGGGCGAGCCGTCGCGATCATAGAGCTCGTCGCAAAGCACGGTGTAGACGATCAGGCCGTCGCTCGTGGTGAAACGGCCGAGCGACCATGGCGGCAGGCCGGCGACGCGCGGCATCTGCCGGACGACGTCCATGGCGGGTTTGGCCTTGCGGACCTGGCGAAAGCCGGGCAGCAGGACGCGCACCTCGCAGAACTTGCGGAGTTGGCGGGGCAGCGCCGTCGAGACCTCGCCAAGGCCGCCGGCCTTGATGAAGTCGCCCATCTCGGACGTCACGAACAGCAGTTTTGTGGTCGCGGCGATCGGTGATGGCTGGTCGGCGATGTCGTCCTTGACGGCGGGGGCATAATGCAAAGCGTGGCCTGACGTAGCGGGGGCGCCTGCGATTTCAGCCAGCTTCAAAACATTTGTCATCGTCACGCCCTTGGCATCCCGCGAAGCACAACAGGTCCGCCGATCCCCGAGTTCCTGCCTCGCAGCGAAATATTTCAGGCAAGATCGGGGCCAGCGGTCCGGAACTGCTGTTGCTGCAGCACGTTGCTGCCATCGCGACGGAAGCGAGGCAGCCTCGCAGCGACGATAGTCCTTTCTGCACGCTGGACACGAAGGTGCTGTGACATGGCGGGAGCAAGACATGGCGGGTTTTGAGATCAAGGCCGGCCGGGCTTCCGAACTCGGCGCTGTGTTCGATGGCGAGGGAACCAACTTCGCCCTGTTCTCGGCTCATGCCGAGCGCGTCGAGTTGTGCCTGTTCGACGAGAGTGGAGAGAACGAGACTGCGCGCATCACTTTGCCGGAATACACGGACGAGATCTTCCACGGCTACCTGCCGGGCGTGGGGCCAGGGCAGCGCTACGGCTATCGCGTCCATGGCCGGTTCGCCCCCGAGGAGGGGCATCGCTTCAACCCGAACAAGCTTCTGCTGGATCCGTATGCGCGGGAGTTTTCAGGAGCGGTCGACTGGAACGATGCGCATTACGGCTACGAGATTGGTGCCGGAGAAGACCGCGATCTCAGCTTCAGTAAACTCGACAGCGCGTCCTACATGCCGAAATGCGTTATTGTGGACTGGGATGCCGATCCGCAGCGTCCCGGAGCGCCCGGTATCGGCTGGGACCGGACCATCTTCTACGAGACGCATGTGCGCGGCTTCACGCAACTGCACCCAGCTGTGCCCGAAGCCCGCCGCGGCACCTTCGACGGCCTCGCCGAGCCGGCTGTGATCGATTACATCAAGAGCCTTGGAGTCAGCACCGTCGAGCTCCTGCCCGTGCATGCCTATCTCGACGACCATCACCTCGCCGCCAAGGGCCTGTCCAACTACTGGGGCTACAACACAATCGGCTTTTTCGCGCCGATGCAGCGCTATCTCGGGCGGGCCGGCCTTTCCTCGTTCCGCGACATGGTCCGCCGCTTCCACGATGCGGGGCTCGAGGTCGTCCTGGACGTCGTCTACAACCACACGGCCGAGGGGAACGAGCTCGGCCCGACGCTGTCGTTCAAGGGGATCGACAACTTCTCTTATTACCGAACGATGCCGGGCGAGCCGCGCTACTACGTTAACGACACCGGTACCGGGAATACGGTCAACACGTCCCATCCGCGCGTACTCCAGATGGTGATGGACTCGCTGCGCTACTGGGTTGAGGTGATGGAGGTCGATGGCTTCCGCTTTGACCTCGGCACCATCCTTGGCCGTGAGCCGCACGGCTTCGATCCACGCGGCGGCTTCTTCGACGCGATGGGGCAGGACCCTGTCCTGCGCAAGGTCAAGCTTGTCGGCGAGCCCTGGGACATCGGGCCGGGCGGCTATCAGGTCGGTGGATTCCCCCCGGGCTGGGCCGAGTGGAACGACAAGTACCGCGACACGATCCGCGCTTATTGGAAGGGCGAGGAGGGGATCATCCGCGATTTAGCGGCGCGCATCACCGGATCGGGTGATGTCTACGACCAGCGCGGCCGCCGGCCCTGGGCCAGCGTGAACTTCGTCACCGCCCATGACGGGTTCACCCTGGCGGACCTCGTCTCCTACAACGACAAGCACAACGAGGCGAACGGCGAGGATAACAAGGACGGCCACGGCCATAACCTGTCCTTCAACCACGGCGCCGAGGGACCGACTGAGGACGAAGGCATCCTTGCGGTGCGTCAGCGGCAGAAGCGCAATCTGCTGGCGACGCTGCTCTTGTCCCATGGCACGCCGATGTTGCTTGCCGGCGACGAGCATGGTCATTCCAACCGCGGCAACAACAATGTCTACGCCCAGGACAACGAGACTGCCTGGACGCGCTGGGACGAGATCACGCGGCGCGACGAGGCGCTCACCGGCTTCGTCCGGCGCGTCGTCGCCTTGCGCAACGAGCACCCGATCTTTAGGCGGGCGTCCTTCCGCGACGGCTGCCTGCTGCGCTGGGTCAACCCGGCTGGAGGCGATCAACAGGAAGAGCACTGGGACGATCCCGGCGTGCTCGCGATCGGCCTGCTGATGCATATGCCGGATGTCGAGGCCGGCGGCGACGAGGCCCTGATCCTGTTCAACGCCTTTGACGGCGAGGTCGTGTTCAAGATACCGCCCCGGGTGAAGTCCGGTTCGTGGTCGGTCGTGCTGGATACGGAGACCGGCCCGAATTCGGACGAGGGCCGCAAGGGACTGAAGGCGGACCAGGAAGTCTCACTTTCGTCGCGGTCCTTGATCGTGCTGATGTGATCAGACTTTCCGCCACAGCGTGACGCTGCGGGCGGGCAGCATGCCCTCCATTCTGCTGTCGGAGGTGAATATCTGCTCCCATCGGCCGGCGGGAAGCGTCATCGTGGCTGCATGCATACTACGGTTGAGGGCGATCAGCAGGCTCTCGGTGGCGCCGTGCAGCAGCAAGCAGAAGGCATCGAGACCGGCCCAGTCCTGATCGGCGATCGCTGTCGCGTCGGCTTTCAGCCAGCGCGCATCCGGCGGCTCTCCCGTGCCGGTCAGAAAGGTATCGGCGGCTAGAAGCGGGTGCCGACGACGCAGTGCGGCGAGCGCCGCGACCAGGGCGGTCAGTTCATCGTCGGCCCGCTCCCAGTCCAGCCAGGAGGTCGGATTGTCCTGTGCGTAGGCATTGTTGTTGCCGTGCTGGGTCCGCCCGAACTCGTCGCCCGCCGTCAACATCGGAATACCGCGCGACAGGAAGAGTGTCGCGAGCAGCGCGCGGACGTCGCGACCGCGCGCGGCTTCGATCGATGCGTCGCGCGTTGGGCCTTCGATGCCGCCGTTCCAGCTATGGCTGTCATTGTCGCCATCGCGGTTCTCCTCGCCATTGGCCTCGTTGTGCTTGCCCTCGTAAGAGACGAGGTCGCGCAGCGTGAAGCCGTCATGGGCGGCGATGAAATTGATGCTGGCTTGCGGGCCGCGATGTTTGTTGGCGAAGAGGTCCGACGAGCCGGCCAACCGCGTCGCCAGCGCGCCGGCCATCTCGGCATCGCCGCGCCAGTAACGGCGAATGTCGTCGCGATAGCGCCCGTTCCATTCGGCGAAAGGAGCGGGGAAATCGCCGAGGCGATAGCCGCCAGGGCCGATATCCCAGGGCTCGGCGATCAGGATGGCGTGCGCGAGTTCCGGATCCTGCAGGATGGCGCCGAAAAGCGGTGCATCGGGCGTAAATCCGGTCTCTGTGCGTCCCATCACCGTGCCGAGATCGAAGCGGAAGCCGGCGATGCCGAGGCGCAGCCAGTACCGCATTGCGTCCATCGCCAGACGCAGCACCGGAGCGCGATTGAGCGCCAGCGTTTGGCCGCAGCCGGTATCGTTGACGAGGCGGGCGGGATCGTCGGCGGCATGGCGGTAATAGACGGCATTGTCGAGGCCGCGCAGGCTGACCGTGCCGCCGAATTCATCGCTTTCGGCTGTGTGGTTCAGCACGATGTCGAGGATCACGCCGATGCCTGCCTCGGCATAGGCCGCGCAGAGTGCTGCAAGATCGACCGGCCCGCCAGGCGCGAGCCGCGGGTCGAGCGCGAAGAAGTTAACGGGATTGTAGCCCCAAGCATTGGCGAGCCCGAGCGGCGGCAAGTGGCGCTCGTCCATCCAGGCTGCGACCGGCATCAGCTCGACATGGCTGACGCCGAGCCTCTGCAGATGCGCGATGACGGATGGTTCACGCAGGGCGACAAGTGTTCCCCGCAAGGGCGGCGGGACGGCCGGGTGGCGCATGCTGAAGGATCGGACGCCGAGCTCGTAGAGGAAGGTCGGCGGCGTCGCTTCGGAAGCCCGGACCTCGCCGGGGACGGGGAGGGGCTGCACGATGCAGCGCGGCACGAGCGCCGCTGTTTCCGCGCCATGGCGGGCGAGCGCCGGATTCCAGCGGAAGGGGCGATCGATCAGCGTCGCATAGGGGTCGACGAGCAGCTTCGTCGGGTCGAACCGATGGCCCCGCTCGGGCTGCCATGGCCCCTCGACGCGCAGGCCGTAGCGCATCCCCGCGCCGGCACCCTCCAGCAAGCCATAATGGATGTCGCCATCACGGCAAGGCAGCGGCAGCGATGCCAGCTCCGTCTCGCCGGCCTCGTCGAAAAGGCAGACGAAGACGCGGGTGCCGTGGCGCGAGAAGACTGCGAAGCAGACTCCGTCGTCCACAAGGGACGCACCGATGCTTAGCGGGCGCGCGCAGGGAATGATCCGCTGCATCGGAGCCAACGCCTCAGCCTTCTCCCGGTGCCGCGGCGGGCAGATTCCAGATACGCTGCGCATATTCGCGGATGGCGCGGTCGGCGCTGAACCAGGCGCAATGGGCCGTATTGTTCACGGACATGTGCCACCACCGCGCCTGATCCGCCCACAGGCTGTCGATCCGCCGCTGGGTGAGGCGGTAGCTCTCGAAATCGTTGAGCACCATGAACCAGTCGTTGGCGAGGAGGCCTTCCACGAGCCCGGCATAGCGGTCGCGATCGCGGGGGGAGTAGGCGCCGCCGGCGACCGCATCGAGCACGCCTTCGAGATGAGCCGAGGCATGGATGATGTCGGCGCTCGGGCGGGGATCGCGTCGCGCCGCCTCGACCTCTTCCGCCGTCATGCCGAAGATTGCGATATTGTCGGCCCCGACACGCTCGCCGATCTCGATATTGGCGCCGTCGAGCGTGCCGATGGTGATGGCTCCGTTCAGCGCGAATTTCATATTGCCGGTGCCGGACGCCTCCATGCCGGCCGTCGATATCTGTTCGGACAGATCGGCGGCCGGGATGATCGTCTCGGCGAGGCTGACATTATAGTTCGGCAGGAACACCACTTTGAGCCGGTCTCGCGTCGTGATGTCGTTGTTCACCACGGCGGCGACATCATTGATGAGGTTGATGATCGATTTGGCGGTCACGTAGTTCGACGCGGCCTTACCGGCGAATATCTTCACGCGCGGAGCCCAGTCGCGATAGGGCTCGGATCGAATGGCGTCGTAGAGCGCGATCGTCTCGAGGATGTTGAGCAATTGGCGCTTGTATTCGTGGATGCGCTTGATCTGCACGTCGAAGAGAGCGGCTGGATCGACGATGACGCCGCAGTCCTGACGGATGATTGTCGCGAGCCTGAGCTTGTTCTCGCGCCGGATCGCTGCCAGCCGGTCGTGGACTATCGTGTCGTCGGCGTGTGTGCCGAACTGGCGGATCAACCCGACATCATCCGTGACCCTCTCCCCGCAAGTTTCCTTGAGGAGGTTCGTCAGACCCGGATTCGCGTTGAGAAGCCAGCGGCGCGGCGTGATGCCGTTGGTGACATTCGTGATCCGGTCCGGGAAGACATGATGCAGTGGTGCGAACACCGTTTCCTTCATCAGGTTGGAATGGAGCGCGGAGACGCCATTGACCTTGTGCGAGCCGACAAAGGCGAGATGCGCCATCCGGACCCGTCGCCCGTGATATTCGTCGATCAGTGAAAGCGCGGAGAGGTCGGCATCGGGCGCGTCGCGGCGGACGCCGTCAAGGAAGCGGGCATTGATGCCGAAGATGATCTGCATATGGCGCGGCAGGAGCCGCTCCATCAGGGCGACCGGCCAGGTCTCCAGCGCTTCCGGCAGCAGCGTGTGGTTGGTGTAGGAAATCGTCGCCGTCGTGATCTCCCACGCTCGCTCCCATTCGACCTCATGCTCATCGATCAGCAACCGCATGAGCTCTGCGACCGCAAGCGAGGGATGGGTGTCGTTGAGTTGGATTGCGGCCTTTTCTGCGAGGTTGTTTAGCGTTCCGAACTGACGATGGTGGCGTCGGACCAGATCCTGAAGCGAGGCGGAGGTGAAGAAGAACTCCTGTCGCAGGCGCAATTCCTGCCCGACCGGGGTCGAGTCGTTGGGATAGAGCACCTTCGAGATCGCTTCGGCGCGGTTGCGCTCGGCGACAGCCCCGACCAGATCGCCTTGATTGAAGGCATCCAGCGACAGGGGATGCATCGCCCTTGCGCGCCAAAGCCGCAAGGTGTTGGCGTCGCGCCCCTGCCAGCCGACGACAGGCGTATCATAGGCGACGGCGAAGATGGTCTCCTCCGGCGCCCAGAACACCTGCCCGGGCTTCCCGCCCGCAGCCACGGTACCGCCAAAGCCGATCTTGTAGGCGCTCTCGCGTCGTTCGAACTCCCATGGATTGCGGAAGGACAGCCAGTCCTCGGGAACCTCGATCTGCCGTCCGCCATCGATGCGCTGCTTGAACAGACCGTGATCGTAGCGGATGCCGTAGCCGAGCGCCGGCACGCCGGTCGAGGCCATGGCTTCCATGTAGCAGGCGGCGAGGCGGCCCAGGCCGCCATTGCCGAGGGCGGCGTCAGGTTCGAGATTCTCGATCCCGGCCAGGTCGACACCGAGTTCGCGCAGTGCCTGCGCCATGGAAACGGTCAGGCCGAGATTGTTCAGCGCGTCGGCGAGTGAGCGCCCGATCAAAAACTCCAGGGAGAGGTAATAGACGCGCTTCCTGCCAGTGGTGTAGCTTTCCCTGGTCGATTTCTGCCAGACGTCGATGACGTGATCGCGAGCCGCGAGGATCGCTGCTGTCAGCCAGTCATGGGGCTGCGCGACCGCTGGGCTTTTACCGAGCGAGTAGGTGAGCTTGCGCACCACCTCCGCCTTGATGCGCTCGACCTGCTCGTCGGGCTCGTAATGAACAGAGGTCTCGCGAGAAAGAGCTGACAAAGGAAAGTCCCAGGCTGAAATCCGCATGGGCACGATCTCGTAATGCGGTGGCCACATCAAGGCTTGGCCTGACACGCCCGGGATGCAGGGGGACCAAGGAACAAGCGGAATAGTCCGGCGTTCCCACCTGTCGGGATCCGGAAACCTCTGAAATTGCTCAAACGCTGCCCCTCTTCGGATGGGAACGAATTGGGCCGTTCCGGACGTGACCGGTGCGACCCATGAGTGACATCGGAGAGACGATGGAGGCGGCCCAGCGGCTCGCCCGGCGCGAGGGCACCGGAGTTCAACTCACGCCTGAGGCCGAGCGCGCGGCCTGGAATGGCGGGAAGCCGCCAGCGGGCTGAATATTGCGAAGTCGACGCTTGCCGCGAGGATGACGGAACCATGCCGCCTCGAAGCCGGTTGCGCCGGGGTGCACAGAGGAGGTCCCGTCATGACGATCGAGCCGATTATCGC
>WPCJ01177757.1_pt1 | contig 11184 bp, 9 predicted proteins | sample 5399831 | NCBI WGS metagenome assembly WPCJ01 (sample SAMN12869470, study PRJNA574797) | sludge metagenome | isolation source: wastewater treatment of pH10 | place: China:Beijing | collected 2019-05-20 | reverse complement strand
GAATAACCGGATCGAGCAGGACCATCGGCGTATCAAGCGCTGCATCCGGCCAATGATTGGGTTCCAATCACCAGCATCGGCTGCGATCATCCTGTCAGGCATCGAGATGATCCATATGATGCGCAAGCGACAGGCCAGATATGCCTTCAATCCGAATCCGTCCTGGGTCGAGCAATTCGCTATTCTTGCTGCATAATTGGCCACGGGTCAGGCCTCTTTGTGCTGCTAGTCAGCAGTTGCAACAGAACCCCGGGCTGCCCGTGCGTCTTCCCGATGCCCTGCAATCAGGTCCGGAAGAACGCTTATTCTTTGCGTCCGGCCCATATGCCGCGTGTATGGTTCAGGTGCTGGCGCATCAGGTGAACTGACAAATCGGCATCCCGCTTTATCAAGGCGTCAAGCAGCACATGGTGTTCCTTCATGGTCTCCGAAAGCGCACCTTCGCGCAACAAAGTCGCGATGCCATGAAGTCGGGTCTGATCCCGGAGGTTTTCGACGAGCCGGACGAGTCGCGAATTTCCGGTCAGTTCCATCAAGCGCACGTGAAACTCTGAATCGAGTTGCAGAAATTCAGGAAGATCGCCTTCTGAGGCAGCCTGCATCTGCTCAAGCAAAGGCTTCAGATCGAGCAGATCTTCATCGGAAGCCCTCTCGACAACCATGGCCATGGCGGGCGCTTCCAGCATACTGCGCAGATCCCGGATTTCATCCAGATCCTCGTCCTGGATCGCAAGCACCCGGAAACCACGGTTGCGGATAACTTCAATGAGCCCCGAATGTTCTATGTCGAGGATCGCCTCGCGCACCGGTGTGATAGAGATACCCATATCCTTTGCCAGTGCTGCTGCTGAATAAACGTGGTTCATGGCCAGTTCACCCGAGACAATCCGCGCGCGCAGCAACGCAACGACCTGACTGCGCAAGTCAGTTCGTTTGATCGTATTTGGGGCCTTTGTGCTTTCTTCTCTCTGCATTTTCAGCCCCGCAATCGCCATATTAATCACTGCCCCCAAATTGACCGGTTTATCCAGCGTGAGGACAGTTCCATACTGCTTGTCCGAAGCCAACTCATAAAAGATAGGCCACAGCGGCACGCGTGCTGTTTAGAGGGTATTGCCTGCGCAGCCGCCGTCGCTGAGACGGGCAGCGCTCCATAGCCGGTAAATCTCGCTTGCTACTACCAGATCTTCAAAAGCGATACCAACAGATTTGAAAATCGTCACGTCCTTCGTGTTGCGACGCAGGGGCGTTCCCGTAACGGCTTCTCTCAAATCCGCGACCATCGCCTCTTCGTCAAGAACGCCCTCTTCCATTGCCTGCAATATGTCGCCAGCTTCTCTGAGAGCCGAGGGGCGGTTCTCCACCATGATCCGGCCGCGCGCCATCAATTGCGCATCCAGCTCGCGCATGCTGGCATTGAAGGCTCCCACAGCGTTGATATGGCATCCCTCGCTGACATCCGTCGAGTTCACTACCGGAGTGGTACTTGTGGTGCAGGTGCAGATGATATCAGCCTGCGCCAGCGCTTCGCGGCCTGCAACGCGCACATCCGTGATGCCACACCCTTGTGCAAAGGCGACAAGCTGTTCTGCAGTTTCGCGGTTACGTGCAACAATAGAGATCGTCTCGATCGGACGCACGGCCAGCATGCTCAGCACATGGCCGGTCGCCTGAGCGCCCGAACCAACAATGGCCAGATGCCGGGCATCGCTTCGCGCGGCAAGATCCGTCGCAAGCGCCGAAACCGCTGGCGTGCGGATATCGGTCAACGCGTCGCCCTGCATCGTTGCGAGCGGAGCAAGCGTATGCGCATCGAAAAGCACGTAGATTGCCTGGACCGTTGCGATGTTCATCTTGGCATTACCCGGGGCCACCCCGACCATCTTGACGCCGACATGCTTTGAATCGCTTGCGGGCATGAACAGGAATGCGCCGGCAGGCAGTTCGTGGGCAGCACGAAGAATCAGCGTCGAAGCATCGAAATCGCGGAAAGCAGAGCGCAGAACTTCAACCGCCGCGCTCATCGACAAAAGCCGGCGCATCTCTTCACAGCCGATATGCGGGAGCGCCTTGGAGGTTGTGCTGATTTTTCCTATCACGTCAGTTCTTTCCCACAGCAACCGCCATTTTGTGATCCCGGCACGATGAGATGAGTTGGCGCCCCAACTCGGCGAGCGGAATATGGCAGAACACCTCATGTCCCGCGCCGTCAGACTGGAGAGGAGGGGCCTCAGCGTCACACTTGCCGGCGATCTTTCGGAAGCAACGCGTGTGGAACACACAGCCCGCCGGGGGGCTGGCGTGGCGAGCCATCTCGCCGTTCAGAACGATCCGCTTCTCCTCGCCACCCACATGTGGCGCGGAAGACAGAAGCGCTTCCGTATAAGGGTGATGCGGACCTTCGAAAACGGCCGCCGCCGGGCCAATCTCCATGACCCGTCCAAGATAGAGCACCATGATCCGGTCGGAGATGTAACGCACCACACCCAGATCATGTGAGACAAAGATAAAACTCAATCCTTCGCTACGTTGCAGATCTGTCAACAGATTGACGATCGCAGCCTGCACGGAGACATCGAGCGCCGAAGTTGGTTCGTCACAGATGACCACCTGCGGGGCACCGGCGATGGCTCGCCCGATCGCCACGCGCTGCTTCAGGCCTCCGGAAAGCTCCGAAGGTCGGGCGGCAAGATGATGCGTGTCGAGGCGCACCTTTTCGGCAACGGCGTGAACCCTTGCTTCCAGTTCAGCGCCTTTGAGACCCAGAGATTTTTGTACGGAGCGCCCCAGAATGCTGCCAATGCTGTGACGGGGATTGAGGGACGAACCCGGGTCCTGAAACACCATCTGGATGGCGCGGACCTGTTCGGCATCCCGGTCCTGAACTTTTGCCGGCATCACCGCATCGTCATAGAGCAGGCCAGAGCCGGGATCGGCTGGCTGCAGCCCGGCAATGACATTGGCGAGCGTGGATTTGCCCGAACCCGACTCGCCCACCACACCAAGAACCTCGCCCTGCTGAAGGCTGAATTCGATGCGGGACAGAACCTGAAATCTTGAAGAGCCTTCTCCATAACTCTTGTCGACATGGCGCAACTCAAGCGGCGCAGTCACACCCTCCCGCACGGCTTCACTGGCATATTCACCCGAAGGAGCCAGAACCTCCCGCTTCAGAGCGGGCACGTCCTCATGCCTGATGCACCAGGATACATGACTGCCTCCGTGATTGACTGCCGGGGGCTGTGCAAGCGTGCACTCAGGTTTCGCCAGGGGGCATCGCTCATAAAAAACGCATCCACTTATCGTGGCACCCGGGCGTGGGGGGAAACCGGGAATGGTTGCCAGCGGCCCATCAGCCTTGCGGGCACCCCAATCGGGCACACATTGCAACAATCTGGCCGTATAGGGGTGACGCGGAGTCCTGAAGATTTCCTCGGTCCCACCCTCTTCCACAAGCCGGCCCGCATACAGAACGCCGACGCGGTCGCAGATCTGCGCGATGACGCCAAGGTTGTGGCTGATGAACAGATAGGAGACGCCAAGCTCTGCACGCAAATCCCGCAGGAGATCTATGATGTCGGCCTCGACGGTCGCGTCCAGGCCGGTTGTCGGCTCATCAAGGATGATCAGCTCCGGCGAGGCCGAGATTGCCATAGCAATCACCACCCTCTGCTGCATGCCCCCCGAAAGCTGGTAGGGGTAGCTGTGCATGACCTTCTCGATATCCGCGATCTTGACCTTGCTCAGCGCGGCTTCGGCATGGCGGACAGCGTCTTTTCCGGAAAGGCCTCGCAATTCAAAGACTTCGGCAACCTGCCTTCCGATGGTCAATGTCGGGTTGAGCGCAGTCGAGGCGCTCTGATACACCATGGAAACGACAGAGCGGCGCAAGTGGCGCAATTCGCTGCCTGACAGGCTGGATACATCCTTCCCGCCAAGCAGAATGCGCCCTCCCAGCGACACGACGTTGTCTGCAAGGTAATGCACCGCCGAAAAGGCGACCGTTGATTTGCCGCAGCCGGACTCGCCGACCAGGCCATAAGTCTCGCCTCGCGCAACCTCGAGCGAGACGCCGCGTACTGTTTCCAGCGCCTTGCCGCCGACACGGTAGGCGAGGCGGAGGCCTTCGATCTTCAGAACCGGGCTGACAGCGCGCGCGGTCCCGGCATGTAACGCCTTGGATTCAGCGGACATCGATGACGGTCTTCTCTGCAATGATGTTTATGGAGATGACGAGGCTGGCGATCGCCAGAGCGGGGAAGGCGACCGGCCACCAGAAGCCGGCGCTCAGCATGCCGTAGCTCTCATAGATCGACAGCCCCCAATCCGGCGTGGGAGGCTGCACACCCAACCCCAGAAAGGACAGGGTCGCTGTGACGAAGATCGCGTATCCAAGCCGCACAGTGGCTTCCACCACGATGGTACCGGTAATGTTCGGCAGGATTTCGCGGAAAAGGATGTAGGGCATGCTTTCAGCGCGCATCAGCGCGGCATGGATGTAGGACCTGTTGCGTTCGGCCAGCACGGCCGCGCGGACAGTACGCGCGACCACCGGCACGAATACTGCGCCGATCACCAGCAGTACCGTCATCGAGGACGCCCCAACGGCGACAATTGCGATCATCGCCAGAAGCACGACCGGCACCGCCAGCAAGGCTTCGAAGAAGCGCATGATCAGTTCGGAAACGATGCCACGAAAATAGCCGGTGATGAGTCCGAAAATCGTGCCTATGGTGATGGCGATAGCCGTCGCCGAAAGCGAGATTTCAACGACGCTGCGGCTACCGACCATGACGCGCGACAGCACATCGCGGCCAAGCTTGTCGGTTCCGAACCAATGGGCAGCTGATGGCGGCTTGAGCCGTTCGATCACCGACACGGCAAGTGGATCATAAGGCGCTATGCGGCTGCCCAGTATGGCGCAGATAACCCAGAAGCCGACAACGATAAGACTGATGATGAGGCCTGGCGACAGGCGCACTCCGCGCAGAGGGAGAATGTTCACAAGGCTGCTCATCGCGCTCCTCCGCTACGCAGCCGCGGATCGAGCGCAAACTGCATCAGATCGCCAAGAATGGTCACGAGGAAGAAGACTGCGCCCACGATCAGGACGCCGCCCTGAAGAACCGGAAAATCCTTCTGCGTGGCGGCGATATAGAGCGCCTTGCCTACGCCGTTGTAGTTGAACAGAACCTCAATGACGACCAGACCGCCGAAGATGTAGCCGATCTGGGTCGCGACCACTGCGATGGTGGGGATCAGACCGTTCCGCAGAACGTGGCGCGCCAGCACCAGATAAGGCGGCAGGCCCTTGAGATGAGCAGTGCGGGCATAATCGCTTTCGAGCGCAAGGATCAAACCGGCACGGGACATGCGAAGTACATAGCCGCCCAGTCCGATCACCATGCACATGGCGGGCAGGAAGAGATGGTATATCTGTTGCAGCAGGCCAGCCCCGCGCGGTGCGGTTCCGGTGATCGGAAACCAGCCGAGGCCCAGTGAGAAAATGATCAGAAGGGTAATACCGGTCACGAAATCGGGGATTGTCGTTGCACTGGCAGCGCCGAGCGTGATCACCTGATCTGTGGCCGTGCCACGCTTGAGTGCTGCCCAGATGCCCCCGCCGATCGCCAGCGGCAAAAGCATTGCAATGACAAGAACTGTCAGCTTGGAAGAGTTCAGCAATGCCGGGCTCAATATCTGCCAGACAGGCTGCTTCAGGCTATAGGAACGCCCCAGATCGCCCCGCAGAATCCCTGTCAGCCATTCCGCATATTGTTGCATGATGGGCCGGTCCGTTCCGAGCTCCCGGTTGAGAGCGGCGACCGCGACATCGTTGGCTGTACCGCCGAGAATGCGTCGTCCCACGTCGCCCGGCAACGCATTCGTCGCGAGGAAGAGGACGAGACTCAGCAATGCCAAAGTGAGTACCGCCATCAGCAGGCGATAGGTCCAGAACCGCAACTGTATTCCTCCCATTGTCGTCTTTCTCAGTCGTCCGATCCGCCCTGCTCCGAATGAGGGGAAGACTGAACCTGACTGAAAACTGCGCAGCTGCTTTGCCGGATGCTGTCCCGGTCAGGGCTGCGCGGCGCTCCCGCTCTAGCCCGGGAAAGCAGATCAGGGGCAGATTGTCCCCTTCGCATGCTGCTGGTCAGCGCCTGTGCCTCCATGCAGGCAGGGGTCCGGCCGCCAATATGGCGACCGGATATTCAGTATCGCTGCGCGGCAAGCAGAAGCCGCAGGTTCAGCGGTTGCCTGTGCCGACGTTCAGACGGCGAAGCAAGGCTGGCGATGCCATGGTGTCGAGAACCTTGCCAAACGAACCGCGGAACAACCCGCTGAAATATTCGCCATATACGGCCTTGCCGCCCTTGAGCCAGGCAAGCTCATCAATGCCGGCTTCGGTAGGAAGGAATTCGACAGCCGGCTCTCCTGATACCGACTTCAATGAGGACGAGGAGGAAACATCGCGCTTGATGATCTGCTGCAGCATCACTTCATCGCGCTCGACATCCGGAATTGCCTGAAGCAGCAGGTGGGGATTGCGCACAGCCCCGGCGGGCGGCGTTGCAGGGGCGCTGTCTTCATCTACGATAACGGACAGGTTCATCCGCGCCGTTGAACGCTCTGCGGTGGAGGTGACGACGCGGCCGGTCTTCTGGAACTTCAGGGTCGCATATTTGATCGGGAAGCCCATCGCCTCGCGGCCCGGCGCCGTACCGAAATCCTTATTCTTGAAGCAGTGCGCATAGTAGCCGCCAACATGGTCTCCATAGCGCACCGGAAGCACGACACCGGTCGAACCGTAGCAATCGCCGAACGTCTCGTCATATTCGGCCAGGCCGGTGATCGTGGTGTACACATAAGCCTCGATCCAGGCGTAGGGCGCGACGAATTCGAAGGGCGTCGGAGCCAGAACCCGCTCGATCTCGGCACGATCCACTTCCATAAGGATCGAAATACCAAGACAATCACCGGAATAGTTTCCGGTCGTCTGGTACAAAGGATGATGCAGAGGAGTGCTGATAGGCGTCTTTGCAGTCATGGAATGATTACCTTGAGTATATCAGATGTTTGAAAGGCTGATTTTGTGAAGTTCGACCATGAATGACGGGTTCACGCGGAAACCCTGCACATGGTTGCGCCAGGCGGAATTGAGATAGCTCACATAGGGAATGACAGCGGGCGTTTCCTCAAGCAGCAACGCTTCCAGCTTCCCCGAAATCTCGCGCTGACGCTCAAGATCCGAGGCCCCGATATAATCGATAACGAGCTGGTCCACCTCGGCGTTGGCGTAGCGCATCATGTTGTAGACGCCATCGGAGGTGTAGACCGAATTCAGAACCACGTTCGGCGTCGCCCGTGATGTGAACTCGCACATAGTCATCTGGCTGTCGAGGAAAGGCGAGGTTCCGGGCTTGAGGTCGCCATAATAGGTCGCCTCGTCCATGATGTTGAGCTTGACGTTGATGCCGCCTTCGGCCAGCTGCGCCTGTACCAGCTGGGCGGCGTCTTCAAGATCGACGCCGGTGAAGGTGGTCAGAGTCGCCTCGATGCCATCCGCATAGCCGGCTTCCGCAAGAAGCGCCCGGGCGGCAGCTACATCGCGCTCACGCTGGGGCACTGCAGCGCTCGATGAGGCATATTGCGGGAAGAAGGGGCTGTCATTGGCAATGGCTCCGGCTCCTGCCAGAGCCCCATCGACAAGCACGCTACGGTCGACGAGCAAGGCTACGGCGCGGCGGACACGCTTGTCGTTGAAGGGGGCGGCATCTGTCCCCATGCCAATGATCCGGAAGAAGGTGGTGGGGAAGGAAAACTGCGTGATCTCGGTATTGCCGATCATCGAAACTGCATCGACCGCCGAATAGTTATTCAGTGCATCGACGCTGCCGCCCATCAGGGCAATGATGCGCGCCTGAGGCGAGTCGATATAGTTGAAAGTCACCTCATCGAGATGCGGCAGGGTCTTCGGGTCCCAGTAATCGCTTCTGCGGGTGAAGGTGATGCCCTCACGATCGCTGCGGGAGACGGTCCACGGCCCCGTGGCTACAAAATTCTTTTCGAAATCGCCCGGCTGATACCCCTCCGGCAGAATGATCAGATTGTAGTTGTCGCTGCTGAGCATGTAAGGAAAATTGCCGTTCGGCACCTGAAGGTGCACTTCAAGGGTCGTGTCATCGACAGCGACAGCGGCTCCCTTTTCAACCTGATCCTTGAACACAGAAAGGGCGTTGGAGCCAACTTCGGGATCGGCGTGCAGGTTGATCGTGTAGGCCACGTCTCGTGCCGTCATCTTCCTTCCGTCATTGAAGGTGACGTCATCACGCAGCTTGAACGTCCACACTTTTCCGGTTTCGTCCGATGACCAGGAAACGGCCAGCATCGGGCTCAGAACATAGTCCTGATCCACCCAGGCAAGGTACTGTCCGAAACTTCCGACAACGGGAATGCCGCCCTCATCGGCGATACGCAAAGGATCGAGGGTTTGCGCCGGCCGGGCGACACCGATGGTGAGCGAGCCGCCGCTCTTGACCTCCTGAGCCATGGCAGGCCCGGAAAGGCCTCCACTTATGCGGATTGCGCCAACAGTCAGCCCCAGCAAACCTGCGGTTTGCAGCAGTTGGCGGCGTGAAAGCTTATTGCGGTCGTTAGCAGCAATCCGGCCGAAGCCGGTTTTATCAATACCCATCATCAACCCCCTGGTAGTTTGTTATAAAGTCTTATGCGTAAGGTATTGCACATAAAGCAGCGCCAGGCAATGCGCCTTGCGGGAAAATTGAACGAGCACCAAAAAGGGACAAGCAGGCTTAAAGGTTCTTTAAAAACAGAATATTAGATGTTTTATCCCAGGCTTTGATGGGGTATCCTTATCGCTTGAATTGAAGGATGCGCTATGGGTCAGGTTCACCGCCTGCTCGACCAAAGCGCGGCAGGGCAAGACCGGCTGCAAGGGCCGCACGATCCCGATGGACAAGCTGGATCACCTTGTCGCCGATCACATCGGGGATCGCCTGCTCCAGCCCAAGCGACTGGAAACTGTCCTCGCCAGCGTCATCGACCGGCGGCAGGAGCGCGCCGAGCGCCGCCGCGAGCATCTTGCCGAGCTTCACAGGCGAATCACGGAAGCCGACCAGTGGTTCGCCCGTCTCTTTGACGCCATCGAGGCGGGCAGCCAAAAGGGCAAATCCGAGCAGGAGGCGTCTGGGTGAGTGAAGGCAATGTTTAGGTGATCTTTTTTTGCTCGGTTCCTCTTTTCAGTCCGGGCAAATCTGCAGCCCCATCCAGCATCCGCACCGAGGCGTACCCGGGTGGGAGTGGCTGCCGTTCCACCGGGATAACAGTGCCGGGAGACTGGAAACAGATCACCTAGGGGTTCGCACGTCCGGTTCATGTGTGGTCATGACTGAAGAGAAATAGTTGGCCCCACACGCTTGATTGACAGGGGTATCCTTGCGCAATATGGGGTTGGATACAGCAATCAAAGGCGTAAAAGTTTTGAAGAAATCCTCGCTGGATCTACGGAAACTGGCTGGCGAGGGTCGCTACAATGCCCATCGGATTTTTTCCACCAAGCGTCGGTGGTTTATCTGTCTAAAATATTTAGCCGTAACGCTTTCCCACTACAGAGGAATGGGGAAAGCTGCTGATAATAAAACAGTGGTTTTTGTTAAAAGCCCTAATCAATTACGATACTGGGGATTTATAGAAGAAACAATAAGGGAAGAATTTGGACCTATTGATGTGTTTACATCATCTGGAAAGCCTGAATCCGACTTATTGCGCGTAACTATAAGGTTTTCCACCTTAGCCATATTAAAGCAATTGTTTTTCCTGATTTTGGCATTTGTCACGGGAAGACGGAGATTTCTTAATCTGTATTTTCTAAATTTTCAAAAAGAGATGGACCGTGTTGTCTTGGAGACGTTCCAAGGGGTTAAGCATCTCATATGTTTTAATGATCAGCCGTATGATGTTGCTGCTGTCCTAAATTCACTCCATCGGACTTCTGATTGTCGTACGATAGTTGTACAGCATGGCTTGATCCTCAGTGACGATTTCTATTTCCCAACCATCGCAAACGAGTTCTGGGCTTGGGGTAGCCTATCCGAAAAGTCTTTCCGTAGCTGGTCGGCCGACAGCAAGCTTATTCTTCGAGGCAGATATGCATCCGATTTAGACGTGATGCAAAAGACATATATTGCCCCCAATGACCCGAAGATGATTAATTTGCTAATTGCGCCGTCGCACAAGCACGAAGAGGTTCATGAGCTTTTAGATTCAGTGTTGTTTGGATTGACGGAAAAGCAACGGTCATCTGCTAAGATCGCCATTAAGCTTCATCCATCAACTAAGTTCAAAAAGCGGGTATTTCATTCGCTGGCCCGGAAAGCGCCTTGGCTAAGAACTGTGTTCGATCCGATGGAGGAGTTAGCAGATCGTTACGATGCGTTAATCACCAAAAATTCTACCTCCGCTGTCGATTTTTTGCTGCGGGGGAAGCCGGTGTTTTTTCTGGCGCCGGAACCAAATGTGGAATTTCCATCACTGGACTATGGTTTCCCTGTGAGTGATGTCGGCCCCTTAATTGATGGCACCCATGTTGTATCAAAGCAGGTTAATGCGGCCCGTAAACGATTTCTACAGGGTGCGATTAACGTTTAGCGAAACTTTATGGATGCGTGCTGAGGCTTTGAGGGGTTGAGGAAAGTGACGGTCATAACGCCTTCGTCGCATTGGACCGTGTCTGCGTGTCGGAATTGACATTTACCAAGGCGGGAGCCCGTGCGATAAGCCGCCGGATGGTCGATCGTTCTGCATGTCGTCGGAATCTCGTTCGCCGCACAGCCTTAGGTGTGTACATCATTAGCTGTATTGCGATTTCGTCGTCATTGCTCTCCGAGAGCGATGATGTCTGGCTGGGCGGAGCCACGTCTGTTGTTGCTTGGCTACTATTTGGCTTGTTCCTTCGGTCTCTGCACAGGACGGACAGACGGTTCCTGCCATCCGCATTCTACACGGTATTTTATGTCGCTGGGATGCTAGTAAGCGCAACTGTGATCAACAGCGGCGCATACATGTTGTAAGCATCCGGCGTAGGCCGCGGATGGGTCTTCAGCATCCGGTCAGTGGGGTTTGGTTCGGCTTTTTGCGAAGCCAGCTTTCCCGAGCGTTCGGCGA
>WPCJ01025446.1_pt1 | contig 11191 bp, 9 predicted proteins | sample 5399831 | NCBI WGS metagenome assembly WPCJ01 (sample SAMN12869470, study PRJNA574797) | sludge metagenome | isolation source: wastewater treatment of pH10 | place: China:Beijing | collected 2019-05-20 | reverse complement strand
ACCTCAACGCGCTGGTCGGTCTCGCGCGGCCGGGCGATATCGGCGCGGATGTCTGCCACATGAACCTGCACAAGACGTTCTGCATCCCGCATGGCGGCGGCGGTCCGGGCGTCGGGCCGATCGGCGTCAAGTCGCATCTGGCTCCGCACCTGCCCGGCCATGTCGCGGAAGGCTCTGCCCATGCGGTTTCGGCAGCCCCCTTCGGCAGCGCATCGATCCTGCCCATCACATGGATGTATATCCGCATGATGGGCCCCACCCTGAAGAAGGCGACGGAGATTGCCATCCTTTCCGCCAACTATCTGGTGGCGCGGCTCGGCAACCACTTCTCGGTGCTCTACCGGGGCCGTGGCGGACGCGTGGCTCATGAGTGCATCCTCGACACCCGCGTGCTCAAGGACCGTTCCGGCATCACCGTCGACGACATCGCCAAGCGCCTGATCGACTACGGCTTCCACGCTCCCACCATGTCGTTCCCGGTTGCCGGAACGCTGATGGTGGAGCCGACGGAATCCGAGCCGAAGGACGAAGTGGATCGTCTGTGCGAAGCACTGATCGCCATCGCGGACGAAGCCGCCAAGGTGGAAAAGGGCGTATGGCCGGCCGATGACAACCCGCTGGTCAATGCGCCGCACACGGCATCCGAGGTTCTGGCCGGCGAGTGGGCGCATCCTTATTCGCGCATGGAAGCCGCCTACCCGGCTGAAAATGCCGACAGCATCGTCAAATACTGGCCGCCGGTGTCGCGCATCGACAATGTGGCCGGCGACCGCAACCTGATCTGTTCCTGCCCGCCCGTGTCCGAATACAGCGACGCGGCCGAGTAAGCCGATCCGGAATGAAGACATGGCAGAGGCCGGCGCAAAATGCCGGCCTTTGCTTTTTGGGGCAGCGTTTGGAACCGTCCGGCCCTTGCTCCCCGCGCCAATCCTCTGTATTGCGTGGAAACGATCCTGAACAGAACCGGAACCTTGGTCGCGCTTGCCCCCAAAGCGTGGCAGACTAACCGGTGATTCGCAGCCTCCGCTCACGGACCCGCATGGACGACAGCAACGATCTTTTCGCCCGCATCGATGACAAGCCGCAGCCGGTGCGCGCACCTGCCCGCCCGGCCGATCCGCTTGTGGAAGCGGCCCGCAAGGCGGCAACGGCTGCTGCTCCGGTAGCCTCTCCGCCGCCGAAGCCTGTGCCTTCCGCGCCTGTGCCAATCGGCGACGGATACAGCGCGGCCGACATCGAAGTTCTGGAAGGGCTGGAGCCGGTGCGGCGTCGGCCCGGCATGTATATCGGCGGCACCGACGAAAAGGCGCTGCATCATTTGTTTGCCGAAGTCATCGACAACTCGATGGACGAGGCCGTTGCCGGCCACGCCACCTTCATCGAGGTGGAGCTTTCCGCCGACGGTTTTCTGACCGTGACCGATAATGGCCGCGGCATTCCTGTCGATCTGCACCCGAAATACAACCGCCCTGCCATCGAGGTCATCATGACCACGCTGCACTCCGGCGGCAAATTCGATTCCAAGGTCTATGAAACCTCGGGCGGCCTGCATGGCGTCGGCGTCTCCGTCGTCAACGCCCTGTCTGAGGAACTGGAAGTCGAGATCGCGCGCGGGCGCAAGCTCTATCGCCAACGGTTTTCGCGCGGCAAGCCGCTCGGCGATCTCGAACATCTGGGCGACATCCACAACCGGCGCGGGACGAAGATCCGCTTCAGGCCGGACGATCAGATTTTCGGCAAGGGCGCGAAGTTCGATCCGGCGCGCCTCTACAAGATGGCGCGCTCCAAGGCCTATCTTTTCGGTGGCGTCGAGATCCGCTGGAGCTGCGATCCGCTGCTGATCGGCGAGAAGGACACCACGCCCCCGAAGGCCGAGTTCCACTATCCGGGCGGTCTCAAGGATTATCTGGCCGCCTCGCTGGGCGGCGATTTTCAGGTCACGCGCGAAATCTTCGCCGGCAAAACCGAGCGTCAGGGTGGTCATGGCTCCGTCGAATGGGCCGTGACCTGGTATGGCGGCGACGGCTTCCTGAACTCCTACTGCAACACCATTCCGACCGGTGAAGGCGGCACGCATGAAACCGGACTGCGCAACGTGCTGCTGCGCGGCCTGCGCGCCTATGCCGATCTGGTCGGCAACAAGCGCGCCTCGGTGGTGACGTCTGAAGACGTGATGATTTCGGCCGCCGGCATGCTGTCCGTATTCATCCGCGAACCGGAATTCGTCGGCCAGACCAAGGATCGCCTTGCGACGGTCGAAGCCGTGCGCATCGTCGAAAGCGCTATCCGCGATCCGTTCGACCACTGGCTGGCAGACAACCCGCAGGAAGCCTCGAAGCTGCTCGACTGGGTGATCCAGCGCGCCGACGAACGCGTTCGCCGCCGTCAGGAGCGCGAGGTGTCGCGCAAGACCGCCGTGCGCAAGCTGCGTCTGCCCGGCAAGCTGGCCGACTGCACCCAGAATGCCGCCGCAGGTGCCGAACTGTTCATCGTCGAGGGTGACTCGGCTGGTGGCTCCGCCAAGCAGGCGCGCGACCGCGCCACGCAGGCCGTCCTGCCGCTGCGCGGCAAGATCCTCAACGTCGCCAGCGCCGGTCACGACAAGCTCACCGCCAACCAGACGATTTCCGACCTGGTTCAGGCGCTCGGCTGCGGCACGCGCTCGAAATATCGCGATCAGGACCTTCGCTACGACCGCGTCATCATCATGACCGATGCCGATGTCGACGGCGCGCACATCGCCTCGCTGCTCATCACCTTCTTCTATCAGGAGATGCCGCAGCTCATTCATGGCGGGCATCTCTACATGGCGGTGCCCCCGCTCTATTCGATCCGGCAGGGCGGCAAGGTCGCCTATGCGCGCGACGACGCCCACAAGGACGAATTGCTGCGCACCCAGTTCACCGGGCGCGGCAAGGTGGAGATCGGGCGGTTCAAGGGCCTTGGCGAGATGATGGCACATCAGCTCAAGGAAACCACCATGGACCCGAAAAAGCGCACGCTTCTGCGTGTCGATGTGATCGATGAGGAAGCAGCAACCCGCGATGCGGTGGATGCGCTGATGGGGACAAAGCCGGAAGCACGCTTCCGCTTCATCACCGAGCGTGCCGAATTCGCCGAGGCCGACGCGCTGGACATCTGATCCTTTATGCGAGCGATGAACCGGATCAGGGACACGCTTGCAGGCCTGATGCGTCCGACGCGCGGCGACTGGGTTTTCGCACTTCGCACCACGCTTGCCGGTCTTGTCGCGCTGTTTGTGGCCTATGCCCTGCGGCTGGAGCATCCGCATTGGGCCATGATGACGGTGTTCATCGTCGCCCAGCCCGTTGCCGGCATGGTGCTGGCCAAAAGCTTCTACCGGCTGATCGGAACGCTGGCGGGCGCACTTGCAGCGCTCATCATGGTGCCGCTGTTCGGCGGACATGCCTGGCTGTTCCTCGCCGTGCTGTCACTGTGGATCGGGATCTGCACCTGGTTCGCCTCGCTGTTGCGCAATCCGGAAGCCTATGGTGCTGCCCTTGCCGGCTATACGGCGATCATCATCGGGTTGCCCGGCTTTGCCGAACCGCATCTGCTTCACGATCTGGCCCTGGCGCGCTGCGGCGAGATCGTCATCGGCATCTTATGCGCCGGCATCAGCAGCCGGCTCATATTGCCGCAACTGGCTTTGGAAGCCATGGGAACCCGGCTGGCCGGCTGCATCAGTGACCTTGCCACTTATGCGCGCGGGGCCTTTTCAGGCGCCGACATTTCGACGCTGCGGCCCGTTCACCGCAAGCTGGTGACGGACATACAGGCGCTCAGCGAAATGCGCGCCTATGCGCGGCTGGAAATGCCCGGACGCGCCAGCCGCGCCCATTCCGTGCGGCGCGCCATCGGCCATCTGCTGTCCGCCATTTCGGCGGCCCGGATGCTGCGCCAGCACTCGCTGCCGGACAACGAGGCGCTGCAACCCATACGCGACACACTGAAATCGCTGGTCGACGATCTGGCCGCGCCCGGCGCCCTCGACGATACAGCCCCCTTCATCGCGCGCCTCGACGAGATCGCAGCCATGGCGGCGATGGCGAGATCCACGGATGGGGACGATCCCGTTGCCACGGCTTCGCGGCTGGCGCTGGTGCGGGAGTTCGTCCACGCGCTGAAAGGCGCCTTGCGCGGGCTCGACATGCTGCGCCACGAGCCGGACCGGCAGAAAAGCCTGCGCCGGCAGCCGGCTCTCGTCATTCACCGCGACCATGATGCGGCACGGCGCAACGCCATCCGCGCCATGGTGGCCACGGCGCTGGTCGCGGCCTTCTGGCTGGAAACGCAATGGTCGAGCGCGGCGGGCATCGTCGTCATCGTCGCCGTCGTGGCCAGCCTGTTCGCGGCGCGGCCGTTTCCGGTCAAGGTCGCATGGGGTTTCTTCAAGGGCACTCTTCTTGCCCTGCCCTTCGCATTCGTGGTCGGACAGGTGCTCCTGCCCGCCTTTCCCGGATTTTTCTGGTTCGCGCTGTTCGTCCTGCCGATACTGGTGCCGGCGGCACTTGCCATGGCCAATCCGCGCCTGACCGGCGTCGCGACCGCATTTGCGATCAATTTCCTCGCCTTCCTGAGCCCGCACCAGCTCATGAGCTACGACCCGGCGGAGTTTCTCGCCGGTTCTGGCTCGATACTGATCGGCATCCTGCTGGCGATCGGCGTGTTCCTCACCGTGCTTCCCGCCAATCCGCGCCGCACGGCCGAAGGCATCGTGCGCGTCATGCGTGAGGATCTGGCGCGCCTGTGCCTGCATGAGCGCATCGCAAAGCGATCCGCCTTCGAAAGCCTCGCCTACGACCGCATAAGCCAGTTGATGCCCCTGTTGCAGGGAAGCGGAAAGGAAGGCGAAGCGCTCATCGCCGGCAGCGTGGCGGCGGTGACGGCCGGCCTTTCGGTGCTGCGCCTGCGCATTTCCATGCTGGGCAGCGGGCTGACGGCAGCAGACAAGGAAGAGGCAGGTGATTTCCTGCGCCAGGTGGCGCGCGGGCTTTTGGTGAAGCCTGCCGGCTCGTCATGGGCAGGAACGGTTGCCGACGCTCGCCAGACAGCCGGCCGGATCGCAGCTTCCGGCAACGCCGAGGCCTTGCAGGCCGCCGCCTCCATGCGCGTTATCGCGGCGGCGATCGAGGATCACCCGGCCTTCTTCAGTCGCAGGGCCTGAATTCAGGCAGCGGCTATGGCGAGGGCGTGGCCACGCGCATTTTCGCGCAGCGCATCGAGGTGGATGGATTTCACCAGCGTAGCAAGATCGCCCGGCGCTCCCTGCCCGCCGAGCTCCTTCAGCATCAACCAGCTTACCTCCTGAACGCCGGCGACGCGCTTGCCGTTGGCAACCTCGCGCCAGATTCTCAGTGCACGCAGGATGATGGCATGGGTGGCATCGGCAAGGCCGGCACTTGTCAGCAAGGCACGCAGGGCAACGTCGTTGCCGGCGGCCAGCAGTGAGGCGACGCGCTGCTCGCTGCGGCGCGTCAGAACCACGAGCGCCCGGCCGAAGAAATCGATCTTGCCATGGGCAACAGTGCGAATGAGGAAGGAAGCCGTCAGATCACCGCGCAGGCGCAGATGCTCGGCCAGCGCCTCATGTTCATCGGCGTTGGTTGCCTCTATCAGCGTCAGCGACGCCTTCGTGCAGGCATCGCGCAGCAGACGGTCGGCGCGCGCAGCACCCATCAGCGCCTGCACCAGCGGCGATCCTTTCAGCGTTTCGCCAAGCCTGACAAGCAGAGTGTGACGGCAATCCGCAGGCAGCCGCACATCGCCAACGAGCGCCTCACGCACCGGCCCCAGATGGCCGAAACGTTCTGTCATGCGGCGAAAGCTCAGCGAGGCAATATCCGCCCCGCAGTTTTTAAGCAGCGTCACGCAGGCATCCCCCTCGCCAATCTCGGCGATTGCGGCAGCCACCTGCATCGAGACGAAGGGGCGGTCTGCCACCAGCTTCTGGGTGGCGAGGGTTCCCGCAGCAACGCGGTCGATGAGATCGGCATCTGTCAAAAGCGGCGAGCGGGCAACGACGAGAGCCGCCACTTCCGGCTGGTCTGCGGCAAGGGCAGCGATCACCTGAACCGGGGCATGCCGGCTCATGGAAAGCGCCTCGGCCATGGCCTGCCGCACCTTGGAAGACGGATCGTCGAGCAGCAGCGTCAGCGCCGCCTCGGCCGCGCAGCGGTCCTCGAAAGGCAGCGTATTGTTGACATAGGCGTGGGCGAGAGCGGCAGCCGCGGCCGCGCGTTCCGAGACCTTCGCCGTGCAGATCCACTTCAGGAAATGCGAAACAACTATCATATGCCCTGCCCCACCAGGCCAGCCCCGGCCATGCAACGCAGGATAGATTCGATGGCTTAATAAAGCGTTCACCATGTTTCAGCGTGAAGGCAACGCTTGCGGGACATGCGGCAGCGCCCTATCAGAAAGCACGAAGAGGAGAATGCAATGGCCGGTCTTTATCTCGAGGAATTCGAAGTCGGACACATCTTTCGTCACACGCTGCGCAAGACCGTCACCGAAAGCGACAACATGCTGTTTTCGGTGATGACGCTGAACCCGCAGCCCCTGCATATCGATTTCGATTTCGCCTCGAAGACCGAATGGGGCAAGCCGCTGGTCAATTCCCTGTTCACGCTCGGCCTGATGATCGGCATCGCGGTGAACGACCTTACCGTGGGCACCACCATCGGCAATCTCGGCATGACGGACACGGTGTTTCCGCACCCCCTGTTCCATGGCGATACGGTTCGGGTGGAAACCACCGTCGTCTCGGTGCGTGAATCGAAATCCAAGCCTGATCGCGGCATCGTGGAGATGGAACACAGGGCCTACAACCAGAACGACGTTCTGGTGGCGAAATGCCTGCGGCAGGCCATGATGCTGAAGAGACCGGCCTGATGCGCTCGCTTCTGTTCGTTCCCGGCGATTCGGAAAAGAAGCTGGAGAAGGGCTTTTCATCCGGGGCCGATGTGGTGATCGTCGACCTTGAGGACTCCGTCGCTCCGGCCAACAAGGAAAACGCGCGCCGCATCGCCGCCGATTTCCTTTCCGCACGCCAGTCAGGCGGAAAGCCTGCCGTCTATGTGCGCGTCAACGATCTTTCGACCGGCCTCACAGATGGCGACCTCGCCGCAGTGGCGGGCGCGCGCCCGCAGGGCATCATGCTGCCCAAATCGACAAGCGGCGCGGACGTGCAGCAGCTTTCCGCAAAGCTGCGCGTGCATGAGGCGCAAAACGGATTGCCGGATGGCGGCATCGCCATCATCGCCATTGCCACGGAGACGGCTGCCTCGCTTTTCACGGGTGCAACCTATGCCGGCGCCAGCGCCCGCCTTGCCGGGCTGACATGGGGCGCCGAGGATCTGTCGGCAGCCATCGGCGCGCGTTCGGCACGTGATGCGGACGGGCGCTACACGGACGTGTTCAGGCTTGCCCGCACCGTCACCCTGCTTGCGGCATCGGCTGCCGAAACCACGGCCATCGACAGCGTGTACCCTGATTTCCGCGATCTGGCCGGGCTGGAAGCCGAATGCCTTGAAGCCGAGCGCGACGGGTTCACCGCCAAGATGGCGATCCATCCCGCACAGGTTCCCGTCATCAACGCCGCCTTCACGCCCTCGGCCGAGGCGATCGAGCATTCACAAGCCGTGGTGGCGGCGTTCGAAGCTGCCGGAAATCCGGGCGTGGTGGGCATCGGCGGCAAGATGTACGACCGCCCTCACCTGCGCCTCGCCGAGCGCCTTCTGGCACGGGCACGGGCCGCGGGTGTGATCAGCTAGAGCATGATCTTTCCCGAATACCGGTGACCAATTTTCAGGATCATGCCTTAAGCATGATCATTCCTGCCAGGGGCCGGTGTAATCCGCATAAAGCGTTGCCGGATCGGGGCGCGGACGGTCCTGCACTGGCCCCTCGAATGTTCCGATGTGGACGAAGCCGACGACGCGCTCGTCGGGTGCCAATCCCAGCACCGCCCTGCCTTCGGGACTATCGGAATACCAGTTGGTGATGAGATTGGTGCCGAAGCCCAGCGCATTGGCCGCGATCATGAGGTTCATCGCCGCCATGCCGCCCGAGAGGAATTTCTCCCAGTCGGGTATCGACGGGTGATGTCTGGGGGTCGAGACCACGCCGATCACGACGGGCGCGCGCGAAAACCGCGTCTGCTCCTTCATGCGCCGCCCTTCCGGCAGTGGGCCTTCCAGCTCTTCGGCAAGAGCAACCAGCCGGCGCCCGACCTCCTCACGCGCTTCACCGCGATAGATGATGAAGCGCCACGGCGCCAGCTTGCCGTGATCCGGCACGCGGGAAGCCGCCGCGATGATCTTCGCGATCTGGGCATCGTCGGGACCGGGAGCCTTCAGGTCCTGAACCGGAACCGAGGTTCTGGTCAGCAGGAAGTCCATGATCGTCTCGTTCATCGGCACGCATCCTCCGGTGGGATTGGGACCGGCGGCTGGGGCGCCCGATCTTGCGATCTGCCCGGGCATTGCCGGAAAATGGAGGCATCCGTCCACACGGATGCTGTCGGGCCTTGAAATTGCCACCAGCTTGCGGTTCAAGGCAAGGTATGTTTGCAGCGGTTCGCCGTCTTTCCCCGATCATGTTGGCCGCCGCGCTCGGCATGGCCATGTCCGTGCCATCCGGGGCACAGGACGATGACGGCATCGGCGAACTCAAACTCCCCGGCATTTCCAGCTATGCGACGCCGCACAGCGACGCCCAGCTTGCCGTCCCGGACGGAAACGTCACCCTCAGCGCACATCTCACCGAGGGCGGAGAGGACATCAGCCGCGGCATGGTGTGGCGTGTTTTCAGGCCCGAGCCGGATGCAGATGGCAAACTGCCGCTGATCGCCTCGGCTCAGGGCGGCACCACCTCGTTCGAGCTCGAACCGGGCAGCTATCTGGTACACGCCTCCTATGGCCGGGCGGGCGCCACCAAGCGCATTTCCGTGGGCAGGCAGCCCCAGCGCGAGAGCTTCGTTCTCGATGCGGGCGGCCTCAAGCTTGACGCTGTAGCCGTAGGCGGCGGGCGCATTCCGCCGGCAAAACTGCGCTTTGCGATCTATGAGGGTGATGGCGACAGCCCCGGCGAACGCCCGCTGATCCTGCCAAACGTGCAGCCGAACACCGTGGTCCGGCTGAATTCCGGCACTTACCACATCGTTTCTACCTACGGATCGGTGAACGCCATAATCCGCTCCGACATAAGGGTCGAGGCCGGCAAGCTCACCGAGGCGACCGTGGAGCACCATGCCGCCGAAGTCACGCTGAAGCTGGTGCGTGAAGCTGGCGGCGAGGCCATTGCCGATACGTCATGGTCGGTCCTCAACGAGGCGGGCGAGCAGGTCAACGAAAGCGTTGGAGCCTTCGCGCCGATGGTTCTGGCCGATGGCGACTATACGGTGATCGCCAAGAACCGCGACCGCATCTACCAGACGGATTTCAAGGTGGAACCGGGCCGCAACCGCGAGATCGAGGTGGTGGCGTCCGAAGCCTCGGCGGTGGACCCCGAAGCCGCAGACTGACTGTTCACCACTTTCAAGGTTGCAACAGTTTTCCTCCCATGACACAAATACAGCGTTCTCAGGGCGGGGTGAGACTCCCCACCGGCGGTATGCAGGCGTAGCCTGCGAGCCCGCGAGCGCTTTCCTCCCGGCCATCTTTTCCGGCCTGTGGGGAAAGGTCAGCAGATCAGGTGCGATGCCTGAGCCGACGGTTACAGTCCGGATGGAAGAGGACATGTGGGCACCGCCGACTATGCGGGCGAAGTGCCTTCATGTGATCGCCTTGGGTGACGTGTCTGTTGCTGAAAGGAGATCGCCATGACACAAGCCCGATCAGAAGTAGCTCACCCTTCTTTTTCCCGTTCCGCGCGCTATGCCTTTATCAAGGCCAACTGGCACAGTGACATCGTCGATCGCGCGCTGGAAGGATTCACCCAGCTCATTCCCGCCGAACAGGTCGATGTCTTCGACGTTCCCGGCGCATTCGAGATGCCGCTGCTCGCCCGTGACCTCGCCCAGACAGGCCGTTATGCCGCTGTCGCTGCCGCAGCGCTTGTGGTGGATGGAGGGATCTACCGGCATGATTTCGTGGCGCAGGCGGTGGTCGATGGTCTGATGCGCGCCGGCATGGATTCCGGTGTTCCGGTGCTTTCGGTGTCGCTCACCCCGCATCACTATCAGGAAACCGAGCATCACAACCGCATTTTTTCCGAGCACTTCGTCAAGAAGGGCCGTGAGGCGGCGGAAGCGGCGCTGACCATCGGCAGGACCCGCGCGCAACTGGCTGCCGCTGCCTGAATCCATTCATCGAAATGAAAACGGCGGCGGATTGCTCCGCCGCCGTTTTTCGTCCCAGAGCCCAGCCTGATCAGCCTGCGCGGGCGCGCTTGAGGTCTGGCGGGGTCGCCTCTTCGACAAGTGCCGTGATCGCCTCGTCCAGTGTCATCGACTGCTGGTCGCGGGAACCGAGGCGGCGCATGTTGACCGAACCCTCCTCGGCCTCGCGCTTGCCGCAGACGAGGATGACCGGCACTTTCGCCAGGCTGTGCTCGCGCACCTTGTAGTTGATCTTCTCGTTGCGCAGATCGGCTTCGGCAGACAGGCCGGCGGCCTTCAGCTTCGCCACCACCTGCTTCACATAGTCGTCGGCATCGGAGGTGATCGTCGCCACCACCACCTGCAAGGGCGCGAACCACAGCGGCATCTGGCCGGCATGGCTTTCGATGAGAATGCCGAGGAAGCGTTCCAGCGAACCGCAGATGGCGCGATGCACCATCACCGGCTGCTTCTTCTCCGAATCCGCACCGATATAAAAGGCGCCGAAGCGCTCCGGCAGGTTGAAGTCCACCTGCGTGGTGCCGCACTGCCATTCGCGGCCGATGGCGTCCCTCAGCGTGTACTCGAACTTAGGCCCGTAGAAGGTGCCCTCGCCTTCGTTGATGCCAATCTTGATGCGGTTGTCCTCACGCGCCATGTGCGCCAGCGCGCGGCGCAGGATGTCCTCGGCATGGTCCCATGCCGCATCGGTACCGACGCGCTTTTCCGGCCGCGTGGCGAGCTTCACCACAACTTCCTCGAAGCCGAAATCCTTGTACACCGACATCATCAGGTCGTTGATCTTGAGAATTTCCGCCTCAAGCTGATCCTCGGTGCAGAAGATATGCG
>WPCJ01034615.1_pt1 | contig 11205 bp, 8 predicted proteins | sample 5399831 | NCBI WGS metagenome assembly WPCJ01 (sample SAMN12869470, study PRJNA574797) | sludge metagenome | isolation source: wastewater treatment of pH10 | place: China:Beijing | collected 2019-05-20 | reverse complement strand
GCAAATGGCGAATAGAGCAGAAGGCAAATCTATCTGATAATACCGAAAATACCGTTCTCAGAGACGAGATTCAAGATATAGCTCTGGAATTTCCCGGATACGGCTATCGAAGGATTACGGCAGAGCTCCAGCATCGCGGCTATCTTGTTAACCACAAGCGAGTACTGAGGCTCATGCATCTGGATAGCCTGTTGTGCCATAAAAAGAAGTTCAAGCCAGTAACTACTGATTCCAGCCATGGACTGCCGGTATATCCAAACCTTCTGAAGAGTACAACAGTAACTGGATTGAATCAGGTCTGGGTATCGGATATCACATACATCCAACTGCGGCATGAGCATATCTATCTGGCAGTGATCCTGGATCTCGCCAGCAGAAAGTGTATCGGCTGGGATCTAGGCAGGAGTTTGGGAGGGCAGCTGGCAATGAATGCATTGGCCAAGGCATTGAGGAATAGGTGGTCAGAATCCCTAACCGGCCTCATCCATCACTCAGATCAAGGGGTGCAGTATGCATCTAAAGATTATGTTAACTGTCTTAAAAACCATAACATTCTGATCAGCATGTCCAGAAAAGGAAATCCATATGACAATGCGTTTGCTGAGAGCTTTATCAAGACTCTAAAGGTCGAGGAGGTATATCTTAATGAGTACGGAACATTTGAAGATGCCTATGAAAACATCTGGCATTTCATTGAGAAGGTTTACAACAAGAAGAGACTGCATTCGGCACTGGATTATAGATCTCCGGATCAGTTCGAATTGGAGGTTGCTTTAAATACCGTTGCTTAACTACCTGTCTACTATCAGGGGTTCACTCCAATGCTCCAGCTACAAACAATCCTATAGAAAATTTCTATTCAGCAAGCCTCAAGACTCATAGAAAAAAGCAGTTAGAGGAACTTGGAATCAAAGAGCAGATAAAGCTCTCTGCGCTGAAGAAAGCCGGAGTCTTTGGAAGACCTCAAAAGACGCTACTCGATGCATTCTTTATGTTCATTCCTTTTCTAGATACGGGTTAAAAGATTCAGCACCGCTAACCGCATCTAACGCCATAGTTATAGCCAACGAAATTTTTTAAAATATAGATATTAATTTATAATCTATTTTGATAAATCTATTTTGATCGAATCAAATTATAACGATTTATGCGACCACATTAGCAATAATATCGGGGATAGGATAATTTCTCGCTGACAAAAAACCAAATTTCACTTGATTTCTAGATAGTGCCCGATTATGGACGAATGTGACACTAACAAGCAACTTCATGAACAGAATGAGCTTCTAAAGCGTGAGAATGAGTTGCTTAAGGCAAGCGTAAGTGAAATTGAGCCACTTAAGGCCAAAATCCGGGAGCTTGAAGCCCGACTAGCCCAATATGAGAATGCTCACACTCCACCGAGTCTAAGACGTGGCCGTAATCGTAAAAAGGATCGCGATGAGAGCAACAAGGGTAAGCCCGGCCAAAAAATTGGGCATAAAGGCGTAACAAGACCTTATGTGACTCCAGATAGGCAAGTGGAAGTAACAATGGATTTCTGTCCTGATTGCGGAGCAAAGCTTGGTTCTCCTTTTCGAATAGATTCCAAGATCGTTGAGGAAATCCCTGAACCTCAGCCGATCATCGTCACTGATTATAGAATCTCGCACTACAGATGTCCTTGCTGCCGGAAAGAAGTTGCTGCAAAGGATTCAAGTTGCCCGCATGAAGGCAAATTTGGGAACAACGTAATTGCTCTTGCAACGATTTTCAAATATGAGGATCGACTGCCTCACAGAAAGATCCATGACGCAATGATGAGGTCGTACGGGTTGAAGATAAGTCCTGCTACGATATTGGATTTAACCCGTCGCGCTGCCGATGCCGTCCGATCCGAATATGATGCGATCTTAAGCAAGATTCGAGGCGCTCCGATTGTGTACGCGGATGAAACTTCAATCAGTGTCCAGGGAGAAAAGCATTGGATCTGGACATTTACTACACCATCCGAGACCTTTTTCGTGATTCGAAAAAGCCGAGGCATGAAGGTTCTGATGGAAGTATTAACTCGGAGATTTAAGGGAATAATCGTATGCGACGGGTGGATACCGTATGCCAGATTCACAAAACACTTGCAGCGATGTTGGGCACATCTACTTCGAGAGTCCAAAGATATTGCTGAGAAGTTCGAGGAAGCTATTCCGCTACATAACGCACTCAAAGAGCTCTACGAAATACTGACCACCGCTCTGGAAAACGATCCTCCGCCAAAAGTCAGAAAGACGTTATGGAAATTGGCGCGAGAAGCGCTTCGGCACTGGATCAAGAAAGAGTACTCTATAGAGAAAGTCCAGAAATTCATCGGCAAGATCAACAACGGCTTTAACTACTGGTTCACATTTGTCATCAATCCTGGTGTAGAGCCGACCAATAATAGGGCGGAGAGAGCGTTGCGACCCAATGTCGTTTTGAGAAAGATTTTGGGAACACTGCGCAATTACAAAGGGACCTCTATTCATGAGTGCATCATGACGACACTGGCAACATGGGGACTGAAAGGACTGAACAGTCTCCAAATGCTAACCGCAAAGCTGGCAAGCTAAACACATACAATTTTTTTAAATGGAATGAAATAAACATTTTTCTACTATGATTAGCTCGAAGCTTAGACCAGAGGGCTTCATCGATTTTGAATACGTTATAAGGTGCATTCAATACATTGATTAAGGAGTTGATATGTTAATGAACTGAAGAGCTGAAATATAATGGATTTTAATTGGAGAGGAGCTTTAGGCATTGGGATCTTGAAGAGATGATCGGTCAGATGCAGTGGCGCATAGATAGTTGCACGAATGGCGAGGGTGATGATCAGTCGCGGATCGCCCTCTTTAAGAGCGATCTGGATAGGATCTCTGCCCGTTTATGTGAGCCAAATAGCAGTAATCTTGGCAATACCCTCCTAGATGATCTGATTTCAGATAATCCTTGCTGCCTCTTTTTGCAGGATCGAGGTCTTCGCTACACCTGGCTTTCATTTGAGAGGCCTCCTGGAATGGATGGCTTGCTGGCCCTGGGAAAGACGGATGAGGATATTTTTTCGCCAGCGGAGGCAGATCGGCAAAGGAGGATCAAAGAGAGGGTGATAGAGACTGGGAATCCCGCCCGGGGCGAGGTCCATATCTCGAAGGATGGGATGGAGCAATATCTTGATTACGTCTACTATCCCTGGCAAGACGAAGACGGAAGGACTCTGGGTGTGGCAGGCTGCATCAAGGATGTAACCGAGCGAAGGATAGCCCAGATCCAGCTGCAAAGAATGGTGCAGTCGGTGGAAAGCTCTCCAACAGCGATCGTTTTATTTGATTTCGAGGGCAGGATCGAGTATGTAAATCCCCTCCTCCTTCAAAGCTGTGGATATGATGATGCCTCTCCTGTGATGGGCTGGTCAATATTCGATTTCACCAATGAGGATGGCAAAAGCAAGCTGCGAGAGGTGATCATTCCTGTCCTTCTATCCCAAGGGAATTGGCAGGGAGAGCTGCCCATACAGGGGACTGACGGACAATATTATACTGCAGAGATGATCTGCACCAGGATCGCGGCGTACTCTGGAGGTTCAGTCTATTTCCTGGCCAACTTCTGCCATTTATCCGATAGCATGAGGGCTGAAGAGGCACTGCTTTTAGATGAGTCGGGGCTGGGGGCATTGCTCCAGCTTAATCCGATGGATGAAGCCTTCCTCAAGGAGCTTGCCGACTATGCTATTCAAGCGGGTGCAAAGCTCACTGGCTCGAGATTTGGCTATCTCACCTTTATGGATGAAAGCGAGGGCATCATTTTCATGAGCCACTGGTCCAAAGATCCCCTGCCTGAGGATGGCGCGGATCGGAGCAAGATGGCATATCATCTGGGTGAGCCCTGCCTCTGGGGCGAGTCCCTGAAAAGGCGTCGAGCGGTGATCGTCAATGACAATTCCATTTATTGCGGCAAATCTCACCTCTCGCCGGATGAGGCTTGGGTCCTGCGATATATCAGCGTTCCCATCATGGATAAGGGAAAGATCGCCATCGTAGCTGCAGTCGGCAATAAGGGGGAGGAATATAATGATGCCGATGTGCGCCAGCTCACATTGCTCATGAGCGGCATGCACAAGCTCATTCAGAAGCGCAGGACCGAGGAGGAGCTGCGCCAGCGGGACCTGCTGCTCAGGAGGGTGGCCACCGCCACCACAAATCATCTTCTTGCCACCGATCCTGATGCTATCAAGAAAGCTCTGGGAATTCTGGGGATTTCAATAGGCTCTGATCGGATTACGATCCTGGAGAGCGCTGAATGGACGGGCACCGAGTCCGTATTTGAGGAGTCGATCCAGTGGCTTAGGGAGCCTGCAGAGCCATTCCGGGGAAGGATCTCCTGGGACCAATTCATCGGATGGCAGGATGCTCTCTCCCGCGGCAATCCCATTCAGGGCATAACATCCAAGGTCATCGATCCGGGACGGAAGCTCCTGGAGGATAACGGTATCATCTCCTTTCTCCTTCTGCCTGTATTCATCGAGAGGCGTTTTTGCGCCGTCATCTCCATTGATGACTGCCATTTTGAGCGGCGGTGGACGGAGAACGAGGTAGCAATTCTACAGGCGGCAGCGGAAAGCATAGGAAATGCTTTGCTGCGCCGGCGGACTGAGGTGGCCCTGAGGGAGAGCAAGAGAATGCTCACCACCCTTATGAGCAATCTGCCTGGAATGGCTTATCGCTGCAGGAACGATCGCCAAAGGACCATGGAGTTTGTAAGCGATGGATGCCTGGAGCTGACCGGCCGCCCATCACCCGAGCTTCTTCATAATAGCGCAATTTCGTATGCCGATCTGATCCATCCTGATGACCGGGATCGCGTCTGGAGTGAAATCCAGCAGGAAACGGAAAAGGGAACTCCGTTCCGTCTCACCTACCGGATTAATGCAGGCTCAGAAACGAAATGGGTCTGGGAACATGGTCAGGGGATCTTTGACGCCTCTGGAAAGCTTCTCGCCCTTGAGGGCTTCATCCATGATATCACTGAGAGGAAGCTGGCAGAGGATGTGCGGAAAAGGACCCAGGAAGAGCTGGAGATGAGGGTATCAGAGAGGACTGCCTGGCTTTTGAGGATCAACAGGGCCCTCAACGAGGAGATGTTAGAGCATAAGGAGACGGAAAAGAAGCTTCTTCAGGCTCAGCAGGCAGCGGATGCAGCATCCCGCTCGATGGGGGAATTTTTGGCCTACATGAGCCATGAGATACGCACTCCCATGAACTCTGTTATCGGTCTTGCCGGCTTGCTGCTGGAAACCAATCTGTCGCCTGAGCAGCGCGATTACGTGCAGACCATTCACAGCAGCGGCGATGCCTTGCTGAGCATCATCAATGATATCCTCGACTTCTCCAAGATCAACGAGGGAAAGATGAAGCTGGAGCTCGAGCCCTTCTCCCTGCGCAAGTGCATTGATAGATCTATCAACATGGTGGCGGCAAAGGCGGCTGAGAAGGGTCTGGAGATGGGGTTCTATCTGGATGATCTCGTCCCTCAGACCGTAGTTGGAGACTCAGTCCGGCTGCAGCAGATCCTGGTCAATCTCCTGGGCAATGCGGTCAAGTTCACAGAAAGGGGCATGGTATCCCTTGAGGTGAAGATGGGTGACGAACCAGGAATGCTACACTTCTCAGTGACCGATACCGGCATCGGCATCTCCAAAAGCGACATGAAAAAGCTGTTTCACTCCTTCAGCCAGGTAGATGCCTCCACCAGCAGAAAATACGGTGGCACTGGCCTGGGCCTGGCCATCAGTCGCATGCTGGTGGAGCAGATGGGGGGAAGGATATGGGTGGAGAGCGAGATGGGGAGCGGCTCCACATTCCATTTCCAAATAAAGGTTGAGGAATCATCCGGGGATGATGCATCCAATCGAATCCTGGCGGGCAAGAGGATAAGCGCGATAAAACCCGGCTATCAGGAGGTTGATCACCGGGATTTGAAAATTCTGCTGGCTGAGGATAATCCGGTCAACATGAAAGTTGCTCTCCTCATGCTCAATAAGCTGGGATACAAGGCAGATGTGGTCTCCAACGGGGAAGAGGCGGTTCAGGCTCTGAGCCATAAGCATTATGATGTGGTTTTAATGGATGTGCAGATGCCTAAGATGGATGGCCTGGAGGCGACAAGGGCTATATTGGATATGGATCTAGTTGATCGCCCCCGAATCCTGGCAATGACCGCTTATGCTCTGGAGGGGGATCGGAAGAGATGTCTGGACGCCGGCATGGATGGCTATATCTCCAAGCCTGTGCAGATCGATGAACTCCGGGCCGCCCTTCAGGCATTAAATATCGGCCGCCAGAGGGCGGATTGAGCGGGGGAGGATCCCCTCACCGGAGCATCACCTTGCTCATGGTCACCAGGAAGAGGGCCATTAGCAGCCATCCGGCCAGGGTCTCAAAAACGGTCAGGAACTCGAAGCCCTCAATGATGCTGATGTTCTGGGGGGCCCGGCCAAGAAACCACATGCTGCTGAAGTAGAAGGCATCGTTTATCGATATGCTGCTACCGGGGCTTGCAGAAGCAGAAGGTTGCAGGGCGTGTGCTCCCCAGAAGATCGCTGTGAAGAGGATGATCAGAGACAGGCTGAGGATCACGGTGTGGGATGGACGGACTCCATAGCCGCAGGAGAGCCAGGCCAGGCGGTCGATGATTCTGGGAAATGCCTTCGTGGTCCGGGCATGCTTCTCCTTTCGATACTGATAGTAACAGTCGTCCTCGTCCTCGAACTGCTCCAAGTTTCTGAAGTTCTTTATCAGGGTGAGATAGACTGAGCCGTTGTAGGGCAGATGTTCGCGGATGGTGTTCCAGCGGACCACAATGCGGTTGTAGTTCAGGTCCTTTAGGTGGATGCTGGCGTCCTCTTCGAAGATGGCGTCGGAGAGCCGCAGGGTGTACACCCTGGCATTGGAGAGGTGAAAGCTGCGATGGAATTTCGCCCGGCCGAAGTCACCATCGTTGAACCTGGCTCGGGAGAAGTTGGCCTCGGTAGTGAAATGAGCGCGGGAGAAGTTGGCTTCCCCGTGAAACTGGGCCTGGGAGAAACCGGCGTCTTCCTGGAAGAAGGAGTCAGAGAAGTTGGCCGCCTGAGAGAATACGGTGCCGTCAAAATCCACCAGCCCCTGAAAGGCGGAGTGGTCGAAGAACACATTTCCCTTGATCACAGAGTACTCTATCTTGATTATCGATTCTACGATCTTCCGCTTGTTTCTGTTCAAAGGTAGGTCCAGATTGTGCAGGTCCAGGTCACCGTAGATGATGACATTCTCATACTCAACCGGCTTGCCCTCTTCTATCCTTTTGTGGATCTCCTCTGCCTTGATCATCAGAAGGCTATCGACCATAAGCGTAATGAGTATTCGATAAATGCAGATATGCCTTTCGCTCGACCGGTCTATGCCTCGCCTCTTCCCAGGAGCATCTCCTCGATCCAGTCCCAGTCGTGCTCATAGATGTGGGCAGAGGAGCTGGTGGTGGAGATGGAGCCCGGCTGGGCACCCACTTCTCGTGCTGCATATTCCAGCAGCCTGGCCAGACCGTAGAGGTTGGCGGGATAGGCCCCGGCGAAGTCATGGCTGCGAAAGAAGATGGCCAGGTGCAGCCTGCCGCCGCGTAATTTGAAATCATCAACGATCATGCAGGGGACTTCATTCCTCTCCCCATCCACCGGGGGGATCCAGGTCACTGACGTGGCCCGGCGGGTGGCAGGAGATTCCTTCAGCCGTTGAATGGCCATATCGATCTGATCCAGGGGTGGGGTGCCTGGCAGGCGCCAGGCGCGCAGCCTCTCGCCATAAGTATACTCAAATCCGGGATTGTCGCCGCAGAGCAGTTGATGGGCATACTCCTCCAGCCGCTCCTCATTCCAGGAGTACTCCTCCGGAATCATCTCTTGATATGGATTCTCCACCACTACCTGCAAGGATAGAAGCTCTCGTATCTTGGTCCCTCTCTCATCCGAGATCTCTTCACCCTGTCTCCAGATGAGGTTCAGACCTCGATGCCAGGCATCGGAGATGGAGCGGGCGCGTATAAACCTGCCCAGCCCATTGCTCTTCAGCTCTGATGATGCCGTATGCGGCAAGATCTGTCCACCCCTCCGTCCATGTGTTGTTAATCCACTTTTCAACATATCAAGATAACCCTCTTCGCCAGATGACTGGTGAGATGGTGGATCGCCAAGCCCAGTTCGCTGTAGCTGAACTCTATCTCGATCAATCCTGAGTATGCCATTAACAATATGATTATCAATATTAACTCAATAAATATTAGCAAAGCTATGAGAAATAAGCCGAATCCCGGCGTGCGAATGACCTCAAATGCAAAGTCCCACAGAGTCCTTCCCACAACCATATGAATCCTCACAGAGAGCAACAGGAAGTGTTACTGTCCAAAGGCTATAAAGTGTAGCAATGAGGGAAGGGCGAAAGTGAGTTACACGGGAAAAGATACTTTAATAAGGGCTTTGAAATATCTTTGCTGATGGGTGACTTTGAGTGGGCAATGGTCAATTCTCTAAACTCCTTCTTCGAGAGGGAAGGCATTAAAGCCATAGCCTACCGGCTCCGACAGTCGCGGTTTGCCACCCAGCTGGCCGATATCCTGGTGGACTCTAAAATTGCCGAGTACTACCTGGCAATCGAATGCAAAAGCCTTGATGCCCGCAAGACCCGGTCGCTTTATTTCAAACAGCACTTCAGCGAGGCCTCCGGCGGCCATCAGATAGAGAGGGAGACGGATTTCATCACCCGTTCTGGCCGTCAGGGCATACTGGCGGTGGAGCTGCGTTATGGGGTGGGGAAGAGCAGAACTGCCCATCTCGTCCCCTGGGGGCAGATATTCGACCGCTACAATGAGGGTGAGGCGGGGATAACATTGCAGGAGGTCCAGGTCAATCCTCCACTGGAGAGAAGGGGTGGAGCTTATGAGATATCCCGTCTGGACATACTCAGGATCACCGGATACTATGATCTGGCAGGTAACGGTCTCTTGCATGAGGCCGATCTTTACCCCGAGGACCTCAGTTTGGAGGAGTAAGCGGTGCGGGACAGATCTGAAGGCCCGGAAATCAGTGGCTGGATTCCAAGCCAGCAATTTTCAAAAGCTTTATCTCACTAAAAAAACCGAATCAAATATCGACAGAATCATGCACAGGAGTGAAAGGATATGACCCGAACAGAGGATTTCTTGAGGGAGGCGTTTGCCGGCGAATCTGGAGCGAACAGGAAGTACAGCATATTTGCCGCTCAGGCGGATAAGGAGGGCTACGCTCAGGCCGCCAGGCTCTTTCGGGCCGCTGCCGAGGCGGAAGCGGTGCACGCAGCCAACCACCTGCGCGCCCTAAAGGCCATCAAGACCACCAAAGAGAATTTGCGTGAGGCGATCGCCGGAGAGACGCATGAGTTCAAGGATATGTATCCAGAGATGATAGCTATAGCAAAGGAGGAGGGCGCCCGGGATGCTGAGAGGTCGTTTAACTATGCCAATGCGGTGGAAGAGCATCATGCCTGGCTATATCATGATATGCTCGAGGGGCTGGATATCCAGAAGGAGCCATTCCCCTATTACGTCTGCCCGGTATGCGGCATGACTGTGGATCACAAGGCTCCCGACAAGTGTCCGGTCTGCGGGGTCAAAGGAAGCATGTTCAAGAAGATCGAATAGAGCAAAACGGATTTATCCTGCACCCCCATAATCATCCATATGAGATATCTAATGATTCTGGCAATGGCCCTGCTGCTTTCAAGCTCTTGCGCTTTATGCCAGTCAACTGACCGCTCCCTGGATGATCCGGTATCAACCATTTTGAGGGAGCTGGTGGTCGCATCATCGGACGACCTGAAATCCTACACCTTCTCCATGGAGATGGAGCAGGATAAGACGCTTGAGAACCTCTCTTCTGGCCAGTCTCAGCAGGTTCAAACCCGGTCCATCGGCTTTGGCCTGGTAAATGTGACCGATCAGGCCCTAAAGCTCGTCATGGCCACTCTGACTTTTATTCCCGGTGATGAAGGCAACTCCACGGCATCAGCCCTGGAAGAGTATCTGCAAAACGACACCATTTATATGAAGATGGATGGCAACTGGACCGCTATGGAGCTATCCGGATTGGGTGATGCATGGTCCCAACAGAATTCCCTGGACCAGCAGATCGATATGCTCAATCAGTCCCGGCTCACTTTAGTCGGCTCGGAGATGGTGGGGGACGAGGACTGCTATAAGGTGCGAGCAGAGATTGACATTGCCTCTTATGCTGATCCCCTTTCCCAGGAGGTGGCTTCCATTGTGCCATTCATCCCCCTGAATTTCTCCGATATCCTGCGTAATATGACCATGGAGGTCCATTACTGGATATCCAAAGAGAGTCAGCTCTTAAAGAGGGCGGATGTGTTTGAGACCCTTTATATGACTCCCCAGTCACTGGGATTGCAGCCATCAGAGGAGGAGAACATGGCGGTTCGCATGAGCTCCACCACTTCCGTGGTCTTCGATGGATTCAATGAGAGCGTAAATATCGTTCTGCCGCCCGAGGCCAGCGCTGCTCAGCTCTTCAATATGTCATCTTATCCTGAGAGCGAGGCGGTTGCAGTCTCTTTATTGGATCAGGACGGACTGAACGAGACTGCGGTCATCGAGGCGCTCCCCGCAACGGTGTCCGATGATGCTCTGCCCCAGGATGAGGCAAGCGTTGTTCTGCCGGAAAACCAGTCCCTCTCGGCCTGAGGGCTCACAATAGGACGATTGCGCCATCCGAATCGAGCCTTCACCTGTTCGATCAGCGCAGCTGATCATCCTGGGTGGGCTCAACCATACCTTTTCCGAGAAAAAACTCACAAGCTGCAGAGCCCTTGCAGCTCTATCGAATAGTTATTATATGCCATACTCCTTATCGACCTTTCAACGCTCAGCAAGCACTGATGGTGCGACAGATGGCAACCTTGGACAGAGATAAAGTATCAACGGCCGGCGATAACTGTGACCAGCAAACAGATCCTGAAATAGACAAGGACTTTGCCCACCAGGTCATGGCAACTGTAGGGCAGGGAATAGTGGTAAGCAGTGAAGGATGGCGCTTTGAATACGTAAATCCTGCCTTTGCCCGCATGGTAGGCAGGATGCCAAAAGAGCTTATTGGCAGATCCATGGATGAGT
>WPCJ01038582.1_pt1 | contig 11209 bp, 9 predicted proteins | sample 5399831 | NCBI WGS metagenome assembly WPCJ01 (sample SAMN12869470, study PRJNA574797) | sludge metagenome | isolation source: wastewater treatment of pH10 | place: China:Beijing | collected 2019-05-20 | reverse complement strand
GGCGTGGCGCTTATGGAGATCGTGTCGAAGCCGGATCTGCGCTCATCGAAGGAAGCGCAGGCGTATGTGACGAAACTGCGCACCATCCTGCGCTATCTCGGCACCTGCGACGGCGACATGGAGAAGGGCAACCTGCGCGCTGACGTCAACGTGTCGGTGCGCAAGCCGGGTGACAAGCTCGGCACGCGCTGCGAGATCAAGAACGTCAATTCGATCCGCTTCATCGGCCAGGCGGTCGAGGTGGAGGCGCGCCGCCAGATCGACATCATCGAGGCGGGCGGCAAAATCGACCAGGAGACGCGGCTGTTCGACCCGGGCAAGGGCGAGACGCGCTCGATGCGCTCGAAGGAAGAGGCGCACGACTATCGATACTTCCCCGATCCCGATCTCTTGCCGCTCGAATTGAGCGAAGCGCTCGTCGCGGAACTGAAAGCCACCCTGCCGGAATTGCCGGACGACAAGAAGGCGCGCTTCGTCAGCACCTTCGGACTGTCGGACTATGACGCCGCGGTGCTGGTGGCCGAGCGCGAGAGCGCGGAGTTCTATGAAGCCGTGCTCGACGGCCTCAAGGACAAGGCGCGCGATGGCAAGCTGGCCGCCAACTGGGTGATCAACGAACTGTTCGGCCGCCTCAACAAGGAAGGCCAGGACATCGCCTCGTCACCGGTGTCGGCGGCTCAGATGTCTGAAATTATCGACCTGATCGGCGAGGGGACCATCTCCGGCAAGATCGCCAAGGACCTGTTCGAGATCGTCTGGACCGAAGGCGGAGACCCGCGCGTGCTGGTGGAAGAGCGCGGCATGAAGCAGGTCACCGATATGGGCGCCATCGAGAAGGTGGTGGACGACATCATCGCGGCGAACCCGGACAAGGTGGCGCAGGCGCAGGCGAAGCCGGCACTGATGGGCTGGTTCGTCGGCCAGGTGATGAAATCGTCGGGCGGCAAGGCCAATCCGCAGGCGGTCAACGAGCTGCTCAAGACCAAGCTCGGGCTCTGATCGCCGCCGAAAGACACCCGCTTTGGAGACAACGGCGCCGCCTCAAGCGGCGCCGTTGTCGTTTCCGAACGTGTCGATCGCGGCGCTGGCGGGAGAATCGAGTCGCGAATCGTGGGGAGTGACGCGCCGGAGGAGGTGGTTGCGGGCGCGCGGGGGTAGCTTCCGGCGCGCTTATCCAAAAAATATTTTCGTTGCCGGTTTGACCGAGTCGGCGTTCGCCGACGGCGATTCCGGTTCGGTCGTCGCGATTCGCCTGCGCTCCGACTTTGTGTAGTTGTTTGTTAGTTCACTTCACGCGCGCGCTGCAAAAATAGGCCTGCGCGTTGCACTTGACTTTCGGGCGGGTAGGTTTTGCAGGCGTTTCTTTCGCTATGCGTGAGCCGCATGAACGCTCCGCACCTGCGGGAATGGGCTTGACCGGGGCGGCGCAGCTTCAACACTTCCTTAAGCGGACCACTGTTCTTTTGAAATCGTTGGTGTATTCGGAATCGTGTGCATATCGATTCACGACTGCACGCAGCGTTTGAGCCATCTCAATGGAGGGCAACATGGCTAAGAAGGCAGTGAAGAAAGTCGCCAAGGCGAAGAAGACCGTGAAGAAGGCTGCGAAGACCGCAGTCAAGAAGACCGCGAAGAAGACCAAGAAGGTCGCCAAGAAGGCCGCCAAGAAGAAGTAACTTCTTCTTTCCGGAATACGCCGGCAGTGATGCCGGCGCCGTCACGAGAGCGATAGCTCTGGTCGACGAAAGAGGGTGTCGGTGAGACATCAGGTCGAACGGCTGGATCGTGTTCGCGAAAGGCTTCGGCTTCAGCGCAGCGGTCCGGCAGAGATGCCGGTCATGCAGTGATTGGCGTTCCTCGAAGGGCGGATCATTGATCCGTAGTCTCCGGCATGATGCCGACAGACATGATCCTGACGTGTTGCCGACGCCCTCGTCTTGTTCCGCCGGTGCGGTTGATCCCCGGCGATGATGAGTTTCCCCGTTTGATAGTCGGCTCTTCGTAGCCCGGATGGAGCGTAGCGCAATCCGGGATTCAGAGCGTCCGCATATCTGCCGGTCCCCGGATTGCGCTGCGCTCCATCCGGGCTACGCGAATGCCGCTCCGTTCGCGATGGTTACGCGATCGCCAACCGGCAAGGTAAACCGAAATCCGCGAAAATGCCGAAAACCCGCATGAATGCTGGGTTTTTGGTCGTGAAACGGGGCTTTCGCGCGCGCCGCGTTCAGAAACCGTTCATCGCGATACTTAAACTGCCATTCAAATTTGATCGGTCATTATCGCGTCAACACGCCGGACAAACCGGCGGTTGGGAAGACGGCAAATGACGGACGGGAGCCGCGCTCGGTTGGGGCGGCAAACACAAGAAAAGGAATGACCGATGTTTCAGGGACAGATCGATTTCGGGGCGGCGACGCCCGTCACGGAGACCGCGATCCAGGACGTGTTGTTCGAGCGCGGCATGTACTGGTCGAGCGGCCGCGCCGGGGTCGTAGATCTCGTCGCCGCGCATAAGTGGTTCAATCTCGCCGCGCTCAAGGGCCGTGTCGATGCCGTTCCGATGCGCCGCGAAGTCGCCGACATGATGTCGGATGTCGAGATCGCCGCCGCCCAGCGCGATGCCCGCGCCTGGATGACGACCGCACACTAATCCTCTGCCGGGACCTTGTTGCTCACGGCGGTGACGACCGGCTTGTCGAACACCGCCTTGCAGCCGCTGCTCAGATTGGCCTTCTGCTTGCGCATGCAGGCCGTGACGTCCTCCACATTCGGGATCGCCGAGCTGCACAGCCGGAGCGCATCGCCGGTACATAGCCGCCGCTGTTCGGCGCTATAGGTCTGTGCCGAGGCCACGGATGTTGCCGCCGTCACCATGAGGGTGGCGAGCAGGGCGGTCCATCCGATAGTCCTGTAGGTCTGTGCAGGCATGATGTCTTCCCCGGTGCGTGATGTTCACCTCCGGTCGTCGCAACCTGAAGAGATCGGGTTCGACCCAGCCTCCACATTTTTTCCGCAATTCATCCACCGGCGGCGACGATGGTCCGACAGACCGTTGCGCGTGGATCCCAGTTCTATCATACCGCACTGCGTCACGGGCTTGTGACGCCGGCGTCGCTTGTAACCGGCGGCGGTCTCCCGATGTCTGTTGCGTTACTTCCGCACAGAGACCGGTCGGCCTCTGCAACACAGGGACACCATCATGTCGATCAAACCTCATTCATTGAGCGCTGCTGCGCTCGCGCTGTTGGCCGCTACCGCCGTTGTCGCCATCGAACCGGCACGCGCGCAAACTGTCGCGCCGACGCGAGCAGACAACGGGGATATGTATGTGAGCGCCGCTCGTCGCCATCACAACATGCAGCGCAGCACGGTGCGCGATGCCTATGGCGCCTATCTCGGCGGTGCTGCTGCAGGGCCGACACAGACATGGGATGGTTACGGGTATGGCGTTGGCGACAATTCGCGAAATCAGACCTGGTAGCGCGAAGAGTCGACAGGACGACGCGCCACTGCAGTAGAGAAGCCGGCCGCCGGGAGGCGACCGGCGATGCCGTTCACTTGGTGGTGTAGCCACCATTGACCAGTATGGTCTGGCCGGTCATCCACCAGCCCTCGGAAACGAGGAAGCGGATATAGGGGACGATGTCCTCGATGTCGGTGAGGCCGGTCTTCGAGAACTTCGACAGCGCTGCCGCCGTCTTGTGATAGGCCTGCGCATCGGCGCTCTCCTGGCCGTAGAAGAAGGGCGTGTCCATCGGACCCGGGCCGATCGCCGTCACCGAGATGCCGCGTTCGCCGAACTCCTTCGATGCCGCCCGGGTGAAATGCTCCACCGGAGCCTTGGTGCCGGCATAGATCGCATAGAAGGGCGTGAAGGCGCCGAGCAGGGACGTGACAAGCGTGCAGATCTTGCCGTTATCGTTGAGATGCTTGCCTGCTTCCTTGATGAAGAAGAAAGCGGACTTGGCGTTCACCGCGCTCACCTCGTCATACTCGGCTTCGGAGATGTCGAGGATCGGCTTCTTGAGCACCTTGCCGACCGTGTTGATGGCGATGTCGGGCTTTCCGAGGGCGGCGACCACATCGGCGAACAGTTGTTCGACCGCCGTGGCGGTGGTGAGATCCGCCTGGAAGGAGGCTGCCTTGGCGCCGGCCGCCTTCACTGCGGCAACGGTAGCATCCGCCTCGGCTTTCGAGGCCGCGCCGTTGTAGTGAATGGCGATCGCCTTTGCGCCTTGTGCGGCAAAGTCGCGGGCGATCAGGCCGCCGAGATTCTTGCCGCCGCCAGCGATGATGACGGTTTTGCCCTTGATGGAATGATCGGTCATGGAACGAGCCCCTTGGGAACGAGGCCACGGCACCGCGCCATCCTCGTTGAGGCTCAAATTACGGTCTGGATTGTTCCGATAAAGACGATCATTCTGACATCATATGTCAGCTTGACCGAACAATAGTCCCGGGGCGCGCGCTTGGACCGCATCGATCTCTTCCGCATCTTCGTTCGGGTCGTCGAATGCACGAGCTTCACCCGTGCCGCCGACATGCTGGGGATGCCGCGCTCTTCGGTGTCGTCGGCGATCTCGGAATTGGAGGATCGCGTCGGTGCGCGGCTCCTGCACCGCACGACGCGCAAGGTTGCCGCGACTCGGGACGGTGCGGCATTTTACGAGCGCTGCATCCGGGTCATCGCCGATGTCGAGGAAGCCGAGGGGCTGTTCCGGCACAGCGGGGCGAAACCCTCGGGCACGCTGCGCATCGACGTTCCCGGGCGCATCGGCCGGCTGATCGTCGCTCCGGCGCTGCCCGGCTTTCTAGACGCGTATCCCGAGATCGACGTCAGTCTCGGTGTCACCGACCGGGCGGTGAACCTGATCGAGGACAGCGTGGACTGCGTGTTGCGCGTCGGGCCCTTGAGCGATTCCGGTCTCATCGCGCGACCGATCGGCAAGCTCCCGCTCATCAACGTCGCCAGCCCCGGCTATCTTGCCAGACACGGCATGCCGGCGGTCCCGGACGATCTCGCCAATCATCACGCGGTGAACTACGCTTCGCCGTCAACGGGCCGCGTGGAGCCATGGGAGTGGCGCGAGGAGGGCGAGCTCCGCACCTTGCCGATGCGCGGGCGTGTCACCGTCAACAGTGCCGAAGCCTATATTGCCTGCTGCCTCGCCGGATCTGGCCTGATCCAGATTCCTGCCTATGACGTGCGTCATCACCTCGAGCGCGGTGAACTGGTGGAAGTGATGCCCGCTTATCGCGCCGAACCGCTGCCGATGGCGCTGCTATACCCACACCGCCAGCATCTTGCCCGGCGCGTGCAGGTGTTCGCGGATTGGCTGGAGGATTTGTTGAAGGCTGCGGTTCTACGGTGATCGATCTTTGGCCGCGTCGTGAGCGTATGTCTTCGCGAGTCGCAGGCGATCGCTAGCTTTGCAGGAAGTTGATAAGGCCTGTCAGGAGGCCAACTGCCTTCGTTATCAGGCCGGGGGTAAAGTATTTGACCGCGGCCGTTACACCTATCGCCACGGTCGACCATACGATGAGCCCGATGAAGCGTTCACCGGGCTTGCCGAAGATCGATTTGACCCAGTGAATTTCAGACGTGAACAGCTTCCAGTTTGATTTTTTTGCGGCAGTATCTCGCTCGGCCTTGAGGGCATTTGTGGTCGTGTTGATATCGTCGATCGTGGTGCGCAGGGACTGCGTATTTGAGGCAATAGCATCCGTGGCAGCGCGGATGCTCGCAATCTCACGGCTTACAGCATCAACTGAACCAGCCAGCACCGCGTTCTTGAGCGTAGTCAGGAAGTCTTCGAAGTCAGTAGAGACATCCTCATACAGCCTTGTGATCGCTCGATTGTCACAGAGATCGATCCATGCCTTTCTGATCTCGTTTTGCTTTGCCTTGAAGTTGTTGTTGTGCGTGATCTTGTAGATTTTGTTCTTCTTGTCACGAGAGTAGCGAGCATACATCAACGCGACGAGTATCGCCTGAGACGGCGCATCTCGCTCGCTGGCATTCGGCAAGCCTGCAACGAACGCCGTAATTTGATTGTATGCCTGACTGGCATCGGTGATGCCGCAGTCAACCGTCTCAAGTATGTCGTCGAGCACTGCTTGCCCCCAAGCAGATCTAAAATATTGGCGAGGCGTTTGGCCTGCCGCTACTAAAAATGATGATCTGGAAATTGGTGGTTAGCGAGCGGAAGGCGGAGTGAAAGGCTTCAATGCTTCCCTGACCCGTTCATCGAGACGCTCGTCAAACGTCTTGCTTCGCCATTCGGTGACTTCGCGAGGGAGGACGGGAGGGGCGCTGGGAGCGTGGGTTTGTGAGGGGGCCGAGGCAGCCGTTTGGCTGTCGCTTGGAGGCTTGACCCGATTGCCGAATATAGACATCGTGCGGTCCTTCAAAATTCCTTCCAGCGCATCCCCGCCACCGCGCTAGCCTGTATCCACCTGAAAAGCCCCCGTTCGAAAAGAACATGGAGGGCGTACATCAGGTCCGGCAGGGTCTCTTCACATTAAAACTTAGCCAGAAAGTTGACGTCTGTCTTGCAGAAAGTTACTGCAAGTTGCAGAAACTTTCATGGCGCGCTTAGATATCATGTCTAGTGAAGCGGGATTCGGTAAAGAATTTCTTCAGCGGCTACAACTGGTCGCGTTTGGCGTCGCGGAAGAAGTTGATGTTTTCATCAATAGTTTGAAGGCCTTCCAGCGAGTTCAAAAGAAATCCGGTGCTTCTGGAATTAGCCTGCCGGCGATTGATAACTGGTTCACCGAGGGCAAAGGCGGCCCGCAGCGGAAGCCTGCGCTTGAGTTTCTGCGCGACTATATCTTGTGGATGGCGGCAAAGCCGGATGCCGATAGCACTCAGCGCAAAGCGTTCGACGCCCTTCGCCTCGAGATTGCCAGCCGCCTTTACGAATTCGAGCTGAGTCCACCTTCTGCCGCGACCGGAGAAGCCGATCGGGCGCGCCTCATGCGCGACTGGCACCTGCGCAAGGATACCCAGGAACGCCTAAACGCCCTGTCGGGCGTCTATCAGGTCATTCGCCCATATGTGGGACGGAACGATGCATATGTACTGGAGGTCATGGAGATAACCGCAGCGAGCGCCGGGGCGCCGCGCTTCAAGATGTACTCCCACAATCAGGCGGTAGCAGGTTTCGCGCACCAGGGAGACGTTTATCCCAGCAGTCGCTACACATTCGGGTTCGCCTCGAGGCCTGATGAGGAAGACACCGATCAATTCACGTTTCGGGGCATCACTCTGAATACGCCCCATCGCAAGCTTTCGACAGGGTACGAGTCAAGGCCATGCCTCTCGGGCATCATTTTGCGGGGCGTAAAGGGCGTCGATGCAATAGGGCTTCCCGCGGTCGCGGTGCCCATCGTAGCCATACGTGCGCACGGAGAGGATTCCGACCTGGGCGCCAAGCCGATGGCGAAGGTGACGCCCACTGTCAGTCGATTGCACGCAGCCAGCTCAATTTTGGTCGGTGAAGTCAAGGCAGACAGCGGCGATGTGTTCTCGTTCTGCGAGCGTTTGTTCTCCCAGCTGCGCCCACACATCTTTTCAGGACTTGTGCTTCAGGCTGTCAGACCAGGTATCGTGGAGCGCGCGATTGCGGGGGAGAACAGCGACGCGAAAGCCCACTTCCTGAGTTGGTCAACGGCTGTCGGCGTGTCGTTCAAATCTGATGTGGTCGGGCAATCCAGCTGAATTGAGCGGTCGAGTACCCGTACACGCATCGCTCGTCCTGCACGAAAGCAAGTCGTCCACGAGACAGGTTGTACGGGACTGCCAGACTGGCGGAGCCGGAGGGATTCGAACCCTCGATACCCTTTAACAGGTATGCCGCTTTAGCAAAGCGGTGCCTTCAGCCACTCGGCCACAGCTCCATCATGGCTGCATATGCCCGACAGCGCCGTGAGCCGCAAGCGCCAGTTCGCGTCTTGCTCGCCTGTGCAGAAAATTTTGCGACGGGAAGGGCACTCCGCACACCTCTATATACGTCCAGCGTGCCACAGCGCGGCTGCGGACGGGGACCGCAGCACTGCATCTGTCATCTCCGGACACCGCAGAATCCCTGCGATTCGAGATGCGCCCGCCGTGAAACTAGAATGTTACGGGAAGATCGGCTCGATGCGCGCTGCACGCGAAGTTTGTGACGCGATTTTTGCATTATAAAATTAGATAAACAAATCAGATGGTTGCCCGGATTTGGCAATCACAAGCGCGTGTGATTTCCGCAACACTTTGCCGCAAATGGCGGAAGCCGGGCGGTTTCGAGGCGTTCCATTGTTGCGAAGCGGCAGACCTTGGGAGATGTTCGCGATGCGACGGAGGGGGGCATCCCGAGGTCGTCCCGTTGAGGTGGTTCGCCAGCTCCTCGCATCGTGTGATGCGAAGGCTGATGTGGCTGAAGCGTTCGGCGGGTTGTCAGGGATTTAGGGGCTTGTCTTCAGGGTGCTTCACCCCGTGGCGGAACCTTCCCTTTAGCAACTTGGAGGTTACATGAAGACGATTAAGGGCCTTATCCTGGGCTCCGCAGCGGGCATCCTCGCTGTTGGTGGCGCTCAGGCAGCCGATCTTCCCGTCAAGGCCAAGGCCGTTGAATACGTGAAGGTCTGCTCTCTCTACGGCGCCGGTTTCTACTACATCCCGGGCACCGATACCTGCATCAAGATCGGTGGTGCGATCCGTATCGACACCTCGTTCAACGCGAACGCATACGACACCCCGTTCTGGCAGGGTGGCGCAGGTGGCAACAACCTGTGGACCAAGGACTACTTCATCACCCGTGAACGTATCAACCTGACCACCGATACGCGCACCGCGACCGAATACGGCGTCGTTCGTACCTACGCGAACATCCAGTTCGACTTCTCGCAGAACCGCGAAACGATCGCTGGCGGCTTCACCGAAGTCGACTACGCTTTCATCCAGTTCGCCGGCTTCACCTTCGGTAAGGCCGTCTCGCAGTTCGACCCGCAGTGGGCTCTCTCGAAGCCGTACATCTCGTCGGGCTTCATGGCCGGTTCGAACAACACCACCGGTCTGCCGCAGCTCGCCTACACCGCTTCGTTCGGTAACGGCGTGTCGGCCACGATCTCGCTCGAAAACGCTTCGCCCTACCGCAACGCCGGCCTGTACAACACCGCCAACTTCATCGTCGGTCCGGGTTCGAGCAGCTTCCTGAACCAGCAGTACGGCGTTGCCTCGAACACCTTCCTGGGCAACTCCTACGGCGGCAACCACATTCCGGACGTCGTCGGCAACCTGCGCCTCGATCAGGCCTGGGGCACGCTGCACTTCGGTGCCGCCATGCACGCCATCACGCCGGGCTTCTACGGCGCCAACGAGTCCACCGGCCACGCCGATGACTCCTACGGCTTCGCCGTCAACGGCGCGGTGGAATTCAAGAACCTGCCGACCGGCGCTGGCGACAGCCTGAAGCTCGAAGCCACCTACGCCAAGGGCGCAGCCAAGTACGCAATGGCTGGCGGCACCACCGACACCCAGGGTGGCGGTCGCTTCGCGAAGTTCGACGGCAACAGCGTTGGCTTCGGCTACGTGCTCGATGGCGTGTTCGCTCCGGGCGGTTCGATCCAGCAGAGCGAAGCTTGGTCGGTCGTCGGCTTCTACGAGCACTACTGGAACCCGGCCTGGCGCACCTCGCTGTTCGGCAGCTACAGCAAGATCTCGTACGGCGATGCTGGCAATGCTCTGCTCTCGGCAGCCTTCAGCCAGGCTGGCGGCCGTCTCGGCAACGCCACTGCAGCTGGCAGCGCAACCGCTGGCTTCCTGCAGAACACCACCGGCAACTTCGACTTTGGCATCGCTCAGATCGGTACCCGTACCGCCTGGACCCCTGTCAAGAACCTGACCCTGTCGGCTGAATTCACCTACAGCCGTCTCGAGCAGAGCCTCGGTGGTCAGTATGTCGGCAACGCCTCGGGCAAGGTCGGCAACACGACCTACCAGATCCAGGACCAGAACATCTACAACGGTTCGGTTCAGATCCTGCGCTCGTTCTAATATCGAACGCCTCACGGCGATCGATATCTGAAAACAAGACCCCCGGCAGGCAACTGCCGGGGGTTTTTGTTTGTGCAATGAAGCGTAGGGCGGATGAGGCGAAGCCGTAATCCGCCGGCCGATTGAGTGTGGCGAAGGACGGCAGATTACTACGGGCTCTACGGCCCGCGTTACTCGACGCTGCTGCCGCGGCCGCGATGCAGGTCGGCATCGATCTGCAGCTTGTGGCCGCCGCCGAAGCGGGCGCGGTAGACCTGCAGGTTTTCCATGATGCGCTGGACGTAGTTGCGCGTCTCCGCAAACGGAATCGACTCCACCCAGTCCACGGCGTCGACATTGGCATCGCGCGGATCGCCGTAGCGCTCGATCCATTTGCGCACGCTGCCGCGGCCGGCATTGTAGCCGGCAAAGGTCATGATGTAGGAGCCGCGATAGTCTTCGAGCAGGCCGCCGAGTTCGGCGGCGCCGAGCGTGACATTGTAGGTCGAGTCGTTCTTCAGCCGCGCGAGGTCGTAGGTCGCGCCGTGTCGCTTGGCGACATATTGCGCAGCGCTCGGCGTCACCTGCATCAGGCCATAGGCCTGCGCGGGCGAGACGACGGCGGGATTGAACGCGCTTTCCTGCCGCGCGATCGCATAGACCACGGCAGGATCCACCTCCGGTCCGATCTGGCGGAAGCTCGGAATGCCCACAGTCGGATAGGCATAGTGATCGAAGGGCAGGCCGCGATTGAGCGCCGCCTTGCCGACCAGCAGCATACCGCGCGCATCCTTGTTCTGGGATGCGAGTTCGCTGAGGCCGAGCACCGCTTCCGGATCGCCGTTCTCGCCGACATCGGCGAGGATCGGCACTGCGATGTCCTTCTCGTCCAGCGCGTAGAGCAACTGCACGGCGCGCACTATCTCAAGCCGGTCGAGGCCGCGTGCGCGCGCGGTCAGCGAGCCGCTGATGTCGAGTTGCGGCAGGCCCAGCTTGGCGCGCGCCAGCTGGCCGTAATAACTCGTCGATTGCTCCGCCGCGCGCGTATAGGCGGCGCGGGCTTCCTGCGATCTGCCGCCGGCCTCGGCGGCGCGGCCCTGCCAGTAGCCGGCGCGGGCGAGGGCGGTCGGATTGACGCTGCCGACGCCGATCCGCGCGAAGTGCTGCGAGGCCGTCGCAGGATCTTTC
>WPCJ01324390.1_pt1 | contig 11211 bp, 10 predicted proteins | sample 5399831 | NCBI WGS metagenome assembly WPCJ01 (sample SAMN12869470, study PRJNA574797) | sludge metagenome | isolation source: wastewater treatment of pH10 | place: China:Beijing | collected 2019-05-20 | reverse complement strand
GGATACGATGTCTTTCGGCGACGCAGCGTCGCCGAAAGGGTGGGGACTCAGGGGTCGATGGCCTCTTTCGCGCGGACCGACGGGCGGCGATTTCCGAGGCTCTTCTTGTTTCCTGCCTTGCAGGATATGGGCGTGGCTCAGGAGTTGCCGAGATCCTTGAAAATCTCGCCGTAGCCAAGCTCGAATTCGGCCCGGATTCTCTCCGCGCCGAGAACTTCCAGCGGGCCGAGGTCGAACAGCGGGTCCATGGTCTCGATGCCGCCGAGCTTGACCTTGGCGGTTCCCGTGGCGCTCTCGAAAAGCGTCCACTTGCCGAGCTTGTTCAGCACGATCTGGTGCACGTCGTAGCCGAGGCCGTCGGCGCGCGGTATCTTCTTGATCTGGAGGCGCGGCTGAAGCACCGGCTTCTCGTAGGCGCAGGGGCCTTCGGTGAACTCGATGTCGATCAGCGTCTGCTCGCGGCGCACCGTGCGCGAGACGATCGAGCCGCCCTGCTTTTCCCAGCTCACGTCGGCCAGCTTCTTCGGGTAGCCCCAGATTTCACGGCCGGGCGCCATCGCGTCGTCGGTGGTGACGTATTCGTAGAGGACATGGCCGCCGGTGACGCCGTCGACCGCGGCCTGGATCGCGATGCCGCTTTCCACGTAGCTTCTCGGCTTGGCCCCCGGAACGGCGAGGTCGACGACCTTCGGGCAGTAATAGGCGAAGACCTCGATGATGTCGGAAACATAGTCGAAGGGCTCGGGCAGGGCGCGGCGGACCGCATCCTTCTGCGCCCGGCAGATCACGCTGATCTTCTCGAACTCCGCGTAGTGGCGGGGCAGCGGCTTGAACAGCGGACTGCGGTGGGGAATGGTTTCCAGCAACTGCTGTGACATCGGGAACTCGATCCTTGGCTTCAGTTTGGCTTCATGTAGGCCCGGCAGCCTTTGCCGTCGGGCATTGCCGCTTGCGCGGCGCGTCCTAGACCAGCGAGCCGATCACGGTCGCGCGGCCGTTCTCGCGGGTCGATGCGAAATTGCCGACGGAGTATTCGCCGCCCAGAACCTCGACGATATCCAGCGTCTTTCCCTTGATGCCGATCGACGAGCCAAGCTCGACGGACGCCTTGCCGAACCGCTTGCTGATCGGCTGGTAATCCTTGCTCGTGTCGCGGGTGATGATGTCGAAGGCCGAGAAGGACGGCCCGTAGATGTCGGACACGGCCCGCGCCTGGAGATGCGGGTAGACCTTGTAGTCGCGCCACGCGCCGTTGTCGGTCTTCTCGTCGAAGTCGACGGCGATGCGGAACATGGTTTCGCCGTTGAGCGTCGCCTCGCCTCGCGCCCCGCGCTCGTCGTTTTCCAGCGAGATGTTCGCGAACTTCTTCGGATAGCCCCATTTCTCGCGCCCGGAGGCCACCGTTTGATGGTCGTCCTCGTACTCGAAGTAGTACGTGCTTCCGTGGACGTCCCCGAAGCGGACGGGAAGGAGCACGGCGGCGTCGAAGAACGTGAAATGCGACTGGTTGCTGAAGTCGGCGATCGAGATCAGGAAGCGGTCGTCGGTGAGAACGAACGGGGTCGGATCGAGAAGCTCCTCGAGCTGGTCGCGGTTTCCGCGAACATAGACGGCAAGAGACCGAAGCTCGGGGCAGGTGGGCGTGTAGTTCGATGGGTAGTAGCCGAGATATTCGAAAAATCGATTCACATCGTAATCTTTTTTCATTTCTGGGGCGTCCCGTTCGGCGGATCTTCTGTGCGTTGGCGCGGCGCAGGCGTACGCCAGGGGCGCACGTCCGGGTTGGATGTTAATCCAATGTCACTGACATTTCAGAGCAATGCTAATCGCCATTTTTCTTGCCTGTCAACGCAATTTTTGACAGAAGAGACAGATCCCCACGGCCCGCTGGTATCGAGGCGGGCGCGGCCGGCGGGAGCGGCGAGCCGGCGCGCTTTGGGCAGGGCCGGTGTCTTGCCGGGATGTCGTCGGGTGGCGAGCGGTCGCGTGCGGCCGGTGGTTTCATCGCCCGTTGCGCGCCGGCGCCGCGACGGGAGCGCTTCCGGGGCTGCGCGGCAGTAGCCCCCCGATTGGGGCGGCGAAGCAAGATAAAGACGGATTGTTTTTGCGGTTGTCTGGAAGTTGATCGCGCTTTTACTGGTATGATTTTGCATGTGGCAGACAAGAGAAAATCTTATGAATGAAGCGCTGGCAACAAACGGCCGCACCGATCGTCTGAGCGACAAGGCGTACAGGCGGCTGCGCGACGGCCTCATCACGCTCGAGTTCGAACCGATGGAGCCCTTGAACGAGCGCGCGCTCAGTCAAAGGCTGAACGTGGGATTGGCTCCGATCCGCGAGGCGTTGCGGCGTCTGGAGCAGGAGCGATTGGTGACGATCTATCCGCGCCGGGGCATCTTCGCGGCGGAGATCGTCATCACCGACCAGCAGTCCATCAAGGAATTGCGCTTCGAGCTGGAGGGGCTGGCCGCCGCCCTCGCCGCGGTGCGGGGGACGAAGGAAGAGGCCGAGGCGCTGATGCGGATCGCCGAGGAGCTGGTTCTGGAGAACGAGTCTCCCAACAAGATCAACGGCGATGCGCGGTTCCGCCGCCATGTCTATGCCATGGCTCGAAACTCCTTCCTGCAGCCCGTTCTCGAGATGCACCACAATCTGGCGATGCGCCTGTGGTACTTCTGCCGGCGTCAGAAGAGCCGGACCGACATCGGCCCCATCGACTACCGGCCCATCGCCCAGGCGATCGCGGACGGCGATTCGGAGAAGGCGCGGTTCCTGCTCAGCAAGGTCGTCGCCGATCATTCCGACCTGTTGCGGGCCATGCTCGTATAACCGCCGCCCGCATTGGCATGCAGCGGCGCAGGCGCGTGCCGTGCCGCCGCTCCGTGGCGGCTCATCAGGGCAGTGCCTTGATCGCCCGCATTTCCTCGCGCAGCGCCCGCAATTCGGCGAGGATCGCCGCCTGCTCGCGCTGCATCGCCGAGCGCTCCTGCGAGGCGGCGCTCTCGTGCTCTTCCTCCATCGCCGAGACGATGATGCCGATGAACAGGTTCAGCACCGCGAAGCTGGTGACGATGATGAACGGCAGGAAGAACAGCCAGGCGTGGGGATGCACCTCCATCATCGGCCGTACCGTGCCGGTGGACCACGAATCCATGGTCATGATCTCGAACAGCGTATAGGCCGACGCGCCGAGTGAGCCGAAATTCTCGGGAAACGTCGACGCGAACAGCGTCGTCGCCATCACCGCGAACACGTAGTAGACGAGGCTCAGGAGCAGCACGATCGACCCCATGCCCGGCAGCGCCCTGACCAGTCCGCTGACGACGCGGCGCAGCGACGGCACGATGCTGACGAGACGCAGCACGCGCAGGATGCGCAGCGCCCTCAGCACCGAGAGGTTCCCGGTCGTCGGCACCAGCGCCACCGCGACGACGAGAAAATCGAACACCCGCCACGGGTCGCGGAAGAACGAGCCGCGATAGACCATGAAGCGCGCCACGAGTTCGGTGACGAAAACCGTCAGGATCGCCGTGTCGACGACGGCCAGAAACGGGCCGAAGCGCGCCGTCACCGAAGGCGAGGTCTCCAGCCCCAGCGTGATCGCATTTAGGATGATGAGGGCGGTGATGACCGCCTCGAAGCGGCGCGACTCGATGAGCGTCCTGAGGGCGTTCACGGGCGTTTCTCCAGCTGGCATGGGTTGGCGGCCAAGGTTGGCCGGCTGATTCATCCGCTTCTAAAATGCGCTGCGGCGCGGATCAACATCGGGCTTGACAGGAAGGCTCCGCACCCGCGCGCCATGAGCGCGCGCGGGCGTAGCTCGATGGTGGAGCAGAAGCTTCCCAAGCCTGTGGGGCATATTATTATATAATCAAAGCAATAAGATAGTTATTTTGACTTGCTGCAACACGTGGAGGAATCCGCTATGGTTTCGGCAAGCAATTGACCCATTTCCGATAATAGTTGAGCGGCAGAAATGCCGTATTCCCAATCGGTGGACCGTAGGGGATCGCTGTCCGACCCATCACAATCAGGCGCAGCAGTCGAACCAGCCTGGAATTCCTCGGGAAGTAGCTGCGACGGCTCCTGCGAACACCACCGCCGTGACGAGGAGATCGAGCCGCGCCTTGGGTGCGTAACAACGCCCAGAATGCCATGAAATGCACGATGGGCGCCGTGACGCACACCGTCAGGTCGGTGCTACGGAAGAAGAACCGCGACCGACGCGTGCAATCCTCGCGCTCATGGGCCTGCCTTGCCCAACCCTTGACGATGCCTGCCCTGCAATGAGGTGGAAGCTCAACCAATCTGCTCGGAAAGGAAGCCGTCCCCGACCTGATCGTTCGGTCAAACCGAATAATCAGACCATATCATTCAATTTGAGAGAACGAATTTCGTCCCTAGTTTACGCTCATTGGTAGAACAGGTTGCTCCATGACCCCGATTTTATCCCTCTCCGGAGCAAATGTTATCCAGAGCGTCGACCGGATGCTCCCTGGATGCATCCTCGTGTTGATCATAACTGCGGCGGCATTCGGATTTCGCCAGATCCCCGGCCTGCATGCGGTCAACCCGATGTTTATCGCCATCCTGATAGGCGTGACCTTTGCCAATGTTACCTCCGTTCCTCAGCAGGCCCTTCCCGGCATAGAGTTTCTTGGCAAGAAGCTGCTTCGTTTTGCCGTCGCCTTGCTTGGTCTGCAGCTCACTCTCGCCCAGGTCTTCGACGTCGGGGCGACGGGCATGCTCCTGCTGGTGGTGGTGGTCGTGTCGACATACGGCTTCACGCTCGTCGCCGGCCGCCTCCTCGGCGTCGATGCCGGCCTCACAAGGCTGCTCGCGGCCGGGACATCGATTTGCGGAGCGTCGGCGATCGCAGCTGCGAATGCGGCCGAACAGGCGCCGCACGAGGACGTATCCTATGCCATCGCATGCATCACGCTTTTCGGCACGCTCGCCATCGTGATCTATCCGATGCTCGCGTCTGTGCTGAACATGGGACCGCTGGATTTCGGCTTCTGGACCGGCGCATCCGTTCACGAAGTGGCGCAGGTGGTTGTGACCGGCTTCCAGCGTGGTGCGGAAGCGGGCGAACTGTCCGTCGTCGTGAAGCTGTCGCGGGTGCTGCTGCTCGCTCCCTTGCTCGTAACGGTCGCTCTCCTTGTCGCCCGCAGGCAGCGCGCAACAAGATCTGTCCCCCTTGGTCCGGGCCAGATCCTTCCGTTCTTCGTGCTGTGCTTCGTTCTGCTGATGCTGGCGCATACGGCGGGGCTGGTGCCGGAGTCTGCCCGGCAGGTAATCGTGGAGGTGACGCCGGTCATGCTCACGGCCGCCCTGGGCGCGCTCGGCCTCGGCACGAGCTTTTCGGCGCTGCGCGAACGAGGCTCCAGGCCGCTCCTGCTCGCGGCGCTCGCCACCATCTTCATCTCGTCATCGAGCCTGATGATGTTGCCCCTTCTAGGATAAGGCCCGAATTCCGGATTCAGGTATGACCCTCGATCAACTGCGCATATTCGTTACCGTCGCCGAACTGCAGCATGTAACCCGTGCTGCCGAGCAGCTGAACATGACGCAGTCCTCCGTCAGCGCCGCGATCTCGGCTCTGGAAGCGCGGCACCAGATCATGTTGTTCGATCGGGTCGGACGCGGAATCGAGATCACGGCCGAAGGGGCCCGGTTTCTCGATCAGGCTCAAGCGGTCCTTGCGCAGGTCAATATCGCGGAGGCGATGCTGGCGGACCTGGCCGGCACACGGCGTGGCTCGCTCACGATCTTCGCCAGCCAGACAATCGCCAATTACTGGCTTCCGGCTTATGTGGTCGCCTACATGCGGCGATATCCGAATATCCACCTCAAGGTAGAGATCGGCAACACCTCCGAAAGCGCCGCTGCTGTCCTGGGCGGACACGCACAGCTGGGCTTCATAGAAGGCGACGTCGATCTCCCGGTATTGCAGATGACCGATGTCGCCGAGGATCGACTGGTCCTCATCGTGGGCAGCCTGCATCCCTGGGCAGCCCGGGCGCCCAATCTGCCGGGCGACATGAGGAGCGCGAAGTGGGCTTTGCGCGAAGCCGGATCCGGCACCCGCTCCAGCTTCGAACAGGCCTTGGCGTCTTACGGACTTCTGCCCACGGATCTGGATGTCGCGCTTGAGCTGCCCTCGAACGAGGCTCTGTGCACGGCAGTGGCTGCCGGCGAGTTGGCGACCGTCATGTCGGAATCCGTCGTGGTGGCAGGGGTCGCAGCGGGCCGGCTGGTCAAGCTTCCACTCGATATCGGCCGCCGCACTTTTCGGCTGATTAACCACAAGGATCGCCATCTGACGAGGGCCGCGCTCGCTTTCATGGAATTGCTGCCTTCCTTCTGATCGCGCCGCGCGCGCCAACGCTCGTGATTGGGCGATCAAAATATACTTGGCTCGCCGGCAATAAGTTCGGCAGCGACGGGATCGTTTTTGAAATTCTAGACAAGGTCATCGTGCGATGCCGATGGCAACTCACGAATATTGCGTGGAACGATCATGCGCTGACGGTCAGTTTCTGCTCTGGTTTCGATGGCAATGCGATTAAATGTACTAGGACATAAAAATTGCATTTGACATAATGACGCTGTCTGTTAGCATTACAAATCGATGACATTTAAGAGGACAATGTCAGACAATACTTCGGCAGAGGCGTTCGATGGGCGATCTTGCCTGGCAAGACGTCCGGGGCTGCCTTTGGCGACCTGTGCCATGAAGGCCATCTTGGAGGATGCAATCTTATGACCGTAGCCCTTGTAAACCGGCGGAATGTCATTCTCGGTGCTGCCGCCGGAGCCATTCTCAGTCGGGCGCCGGCTTTTGCCGCCGGCGACCTGATTCCCGTAACCCTCGCGGAAAGCCAGGGGCATGGCTGGGCCTTGTTCTACGCCGCGGATGCGTTCGATCTGTGGGAGAAGAACGGACTGAAGGCCGACATCTCCCGGCACACGGCCGGGCGGCTTGCAATGGAAGCCGTCATGAGCTCTCGCGCAAATTTTTGCACCGCCACGGATAGCCCGTTCGTGCTCGGCAATTTGCGCGGCCATCGCTTGATCGCCGTTGCGGATTTCACGCGCTCTTGGGATCTGGTGGTGACGGTGCGCACCGATCGTGGCATCGAAAGTCCCGGCGACCTCAAGGGCAAGACGATTGCAACCCAGTTCGGCACGAGCGGTCATTATTATCTGAGCCGCTATCTCACCGCCCATGGCCTGTCTCTCTCCGACATCAAGATGATGAACGTCGGCGGAACGGACATGGTCAACGCCTTGATGCGCGGCGACATCGACGGTTTCGCGTGGAACGTCCGCTCCGGGCAGGTCGCCCAGAATCAGCTTCCGGACCTGATCAAGATGCTGTCCAACGAAGGGGTCACGTCGGCATGGTCGAACCACAGGCTGATGGTGACCAACACGGAGACCGTTGAGAACAATCCCGAGATGGTGCATCGCGCGCTTCGGGCTCTCTTCGATGCCGAAACGGCGATGGAGGAGCAAAGAGAGGAGATCGTCGACTATGTCGCCGACCTGACCAAGACCTCCAAGGAGCATACAATAGAGGATTTCGCGTTGAGCGACTTTACTGTCGAACTCGGGGAGAACCTCATCGACAGCATGGTGACGAACGCGGAGTGGGCTATCGAAGCGGGAATTTCGAAAGAGCCGAAAGAGGATATCCGGACATTGCTGCGCGAGGCTGTCCGCGATGACTTCATGCGGGCGGTTCGACCGGACCGCGTCAAGCTTGCGTGAAGAATCATGGCAAGCGCGATTGAAATACAGGATGTATCGAAGCTGTACTCGACCAGCGTGGGCGGCGCGGCCTGGGCACTGCAAGGCGCCTCGTTCACGCTGAGCCGAGGGCAGTTCGTGTGTGCCATCGGCCCGAGCGGGTGCGGGAAGACAACGTTGCTGAACCTGATGGCGGGGTATTTTCAGCCGACGCAAGGTAGCGTGCGCATTGACGGCAACCCGATCACTGCTCCGGGACCGGATCGCGGCGTGGTTTTTCAGGACTACGCCTTGTACCCTTGGCTGACTGCGCGCCGCAATGTCGAGTTCGGACTGAAGGTGCGGGGTGTGCCCGCGGAAGAGCGCGCCAGGCTGGCGTTGGAGTATCTCGAACTGGTCGGCCTCGCGCGCGCTGCCGACAGCTATCCGCACGAATTGTCGGGCGGCATGCGCCAGCGCGTCGCGGTGGCGCGCGCCCTCGTCAACAAGCCGGATTTCCTGCTCATGGACGAACCTTTCGCAGCGGTGGATTCTCTGACGCGCGCAAGCCTGCAACAGGAGCTGGTGCGCATGTGGCAGGAGCTGGGTATCGGCATCTTCATGATTACTCACAACATCGAGGAAGCGGTTTTCCTCGCTGAGCGGGTGATCGTCATGACGCCTCACCCGGGGCGCATCCAGGAATCGATCGAGGTCGATCTGCCCTATCCGAGGAATCGCGCCTCTGCCGAGTTCGGTTTGATGTACGCAAAAGTGAGCGATGCCTTCCATCAAATGGGCGATCTGGAAGGGGAGGCGGGAGTATGAGCGACGCGGGCCAAATGGCAACCAAACAGGAGGCTGGCGATGTTCTTGAAAGAGAATTCATCGAGACCGTCGCTAAGCAACGCTCGGCTAGGAAACGGCGCCAGATAGCCCTCAACATCTCGGGCGTGGCGATATTCCTGCTGCTGTGGCAGCTCTCGCCGTACATCGTTCCGGGATTGGATAACCTTCTGTTTCCTCCCCCCACCGAGGTCGCCGCAGTGATGCGGGAGATGATCGTCTCCGGCGAGCTTCTGAACCATACCATCGTCAGCGGCATGCGTGCCCTGGCCGGCTTCGTCATAGGCGGGGTTCTGGGGGTGGTGCTCGGGGTTCTCACGGGCCGCCTGGAGGCATTCAGCCACCTGGTGGATCCGGTGCTGCAAGCCTTCCGCTCCATCCCCGCCATCGCCTTTGTTCCCCTGGCGATCATCTGGTTCGGCCTCGGTGAAGCGTCGAAAATCTTCCTGATATCGTTTGGCACGTTCTTCCCGGTCTGGATCAACACGATGATCGGAGTCAGGGATATCCCGACCATCTATGTAAGATCGGCGGCCAGTCTCGGAGCGCGCCCGGATCAGATCATGTTCCGGGTCATCCTGCCCGCAGCGACGCCATTCATCATCGCCGGCTTTCGGCTCGCTACCGCTGTTGCGCTTGTGGTTCTTGTCGCCGCTGAACTGGTGGGCGCCAGCAGCGGTCTCGGCTATCTCATATCCTATTCCCACCTCGTGTTCCGCGTCGACATCATGTTCGTGGGGTTGATCATGCTCGGCATCCTGGGGTTCATCACCGACCGGATTTTCCTGTTCGCCACCGCGCGGCTATTCCCGTGGTACGGGATAGAATCGCGACGCTGAAGCATGTCTGTCGCTGACACGATTCTCTGCGGCGGTCGCATCCTGACCGGGAATGGGGAGGATGCGACCGTCGAGGCTGTCGCCATTCAAGGCGGCCGCATCCTCGCGGTGGGCTCCGACAAGGATGTCGCGGCCCTGCGCGGACCCTCCACGACGGTTGTTCCTCTCCACGGACGAAGCGTCATCCCGGGGATCGTCGATGCCCATGCCCATCTCGAGCGCGAAGGGCTCAAGTCTCTGCGACCCTCCCTTGCCCATGCGCGTTGCGTCGCGGACATTCTCGACGTCGTTCGCGCACAGGCGCACAAGCAGGCGGCGGGGACATGGATCGTCACGATGCCGATCGGCGCGCCGCCATTTCATTTTGATGCGCTCGAAACACTGGTGGAAAAGAGGCTCCCGACCCGGGCCGAACTCGATGATGCCGCCCCCGACCATCCGGTTTGCATCGGCGGCCTGTTCGGCAACTGGGGTCGACCGCCATCCTACATCGCACTCAACACGTGCGCCCTTGCACGCACCGGCATTCTCGCGGGGCGCAAGCCGGAATGTGCCGGCGTCGAAATCCAGTATACCGACACCGGGGAGCCAAACGGATGGATCATCGAGCACAATCGAAGGCTGACCGTCGATTTCGACCTGCTTCGGAGTGTTCCGGGTTTCGATTTTGCGCAGCGTCTCGAAGGTTTGCGGCGTTCGATCAAGCTGTATCACGGGGTGGGAACGACCGCGGTCTATGAAGGACACGGCTCTGCCGCGGAAACGATTGCGATCTATCGCGAGCTTGCCGAAAGGGGAGAGCTTTCGATGCGCAGCTTCCTTTGCGTCAGCCCCTCATGGGCCGATGCGTCCGAAGCGAGGCGCGCGATGCGCGATTGGATGAGCTTCGCACGTGGCGCCGGTCTTGGCGACGACTGGTTGCGCGTCGCGGGGATCTTCGTCGGGATCGAAGGCGATCCGACCGTCGCCCGGTTGTGCCGCGACGCGCTTCCCAATACCGGCTGGACGGGGTTTGTAGAGTGGTACAATCGCTTGGATGATTTCCGCGAGATTGCATTTCTCGCAGCACAGAACGATCTGCGGCTGAATACCATCGTCAAGGATCGTCTGCCGGAAATACTGACCATCCTCGAGGAGGTCGATCGCAGATACGGCATTTCCCGCAAGAGCTGGGTAATCGAACATATAGGTCTGATCGACGATGCCGATTTCGCCCGGATCAAGGCGCTCGGCCTGAGCGTTACGGTGATCCCGGTCTATATGCTTTGGAAGAACGGAGAAGTTTATCGCCCCAGGATCGGTGACGGTGAGAACTTCGTCCCGTTGCGCACCCTGCTTGAAATGGGAATCCCAACGGGAGCCGGCACCGACAACATTCCCTACAATCCCTTCTTCACGATGTGGGCGATGCGCCAGCGGCAGGAGCGCGTGAGCGGCGACATTCTCGGACCCGGCCAGCAGCTGACTGCACGGCAAGCATTGCGCGTGATGACGATGGAAGGTGCCCGTGTGGCACGATCTGAACATCAGCTGGGTACGATTGAGGTGGGGAAAAAGGCGGACCTTGCGATTCTTTCCGCCGATCCCATTGACTGCGATCTGGAAACGCTCCCCACGATCACGGCCGAATTGACGATGACGGACGGTGTGGTCCGCCACGACAGCGGCAAGCTTTCGTTCTGAATTCCGAAGACCACCATGCTTTCCGGCTTCGACGGTGCTCCGGAACAGGCCGCTGGAGTTTCATCCAGCGGCCGTCATCCGCTTCTAAAATGCGCTGCGGCGCGGATCA
>WPCJ01231469.1_pt1 | contig 11218 bp, 10 predicted proteins | sample 5399831 | NCBI WGS metagenome assembly WPCJ01 (sample SAMN12869470, study PRJNA574797) | sludge metagenome | isolation source: wastewater treatment of pH10 | place: China:Beijing | collected 2019-05-20 | reverse complement strand
GGCGCGGGCCCGTCGCCGGGGTGAAGGGCGCGGCGACCTGGAGTTTCGGGTAGTAGCGCCCGCCGGCACGCTCATAGGCATCGGCCCAGCTATGGTCGAAGACATATTCGCCCTGGCTGTGGCTCTTCAGGAAGCTGGGCGCCGCCGCCAGAAGCTCACCGGCATCGTCCTCGACGAGGAGATAGGCCGGCGACCAGCCGGTGCGGCCGCCGGTGCAGCGGCTGTCTTCCAGCGCCATGAGGAATTCATGGCTGACGAAGGGATTGTCCCGGTCGAGTGCCGGATCGCCAGGAGGCGCGGCGGAGGCCGAAAGGACATCCGCCAGCGCGTGAGGATTGGCGCAGGCACTCCATGCGCCTGCGGGAACGGCCTTGAGCGAGGTCGCGACACGAACGGTGAGATCGCCGTTCCCCGCTTCGCTCAAGGGCGAAAGCCCTCGAAGACCATCTGGTCCGCCATCGCCGCGGCCCGCTGCCGCTCTTCCGGCGTGCGCACCGTCCAGCTCATCAAGGGCAGGCCCAGCGCGTTGCGGCAGAGATAGGGTGCGGCGCTGTCGAGGTCGGTGACCTTCCAGGAGATGAAGTCCGGCCGGCTTTCGGTGAAGTGCAGGAGATTGGCGAGGGCATGCTTACGCTCGGCCGATAGCTTGTCGTAGTCGCCGTAATCATAGGCGTTCATCGCGACGATGCCGCGCGGAATCTCCGGCGCAAGCTCGCGGAGCGCCGTCACGATCTCGGGATCGAAGGACTTGATCACGATGGGGTGACCCTTGTAGCCCGCCAGGACTTCCACGGTCCGCCTGGTGAGGGCCAGGTCGCCGTCGAAACGGCTCTTGATCTCGATGACAACAGGGACGCGCCCGCCGATCAGGTCGAGGAAGGCCGAGAGCGTCAGGATGCGGTCGCTCGACCCCTTGAGCGTGATCGTGGTGAGCTCCGCCGCCTTGCGCGCGACGACGGCGCCCGTCTCGTGCGTCAGGCGATCGAGCACGAAATCGTGGAAGACGACGGCCTCGCCATCGGCGGTGAGTTGGACGTCGCATTCGATGCCGAAGCCGCCGGCGATGGCGGCGGAGGCGGCGGACGGGCTGTTCTCGATCACGCCGGCCGCGAGATCATGCAGGCCGCGATGAGCGATCGGCTCCGCCACCAGCCAGCCCAGATCGGGCCGGCCGGCGCTCTTGAGCGCAGCCTGAGGCATCAGGCGATCTCGAACATCGCTTCGACCTCGACGGCGGCGTCGGCCGGCAGTTCGGCGACGCCGACGGTCGAGCGGGCATGGCGGCCCTTGTCGCCGAGCACCTCGACCATCAGGTCGGAAGCGCCGTTCATGATCGCCGGCAGAGCGGCGAAATGCGGGGTGGCGTTGATGAAGCCGCCGAGGCGGACGCAGCGCACGATGCGGCCGAGATCGCCGCCGAGCGCAGCCTTGGCCTGGGCCAGCACATTGATGGCGCAGAGGCGGGCAGCTTCCAGCCCGGCCTCGTTGAAGATCTCCGCGCCGAGCTTGCCCTTGTGCTTGTCCGCGAGCTTGCCGTCGAGCCCGAAGCAGATCTGGCCCGAGACGACCAGCAGGTTGCCGGTGATCACATAGGGCACATAGTTGGCGATGGGCGCAGCCGGGGACGGCAGCGTGATGCCGAGTTCGGCGAGGCGGGTGTCGACGACGTTCATGGGCTTGGCTCCGCGAGAGAGGCAGGTTGCCTTCGGGCAGGCCTTTCATGGCCGATGCGGGCGGGGCCCGCAAGCATCGGGGCATGCCGCGCGGGCAGGGCCGATGCGACGGCCGAGAGCGGCGCCTCCGCCATGTTTGCGCCATTGCCGCGATGCACCTAGATTTCGCAAAAGGCCCAACACGGACAAGCGGCGCATGAACGGAACAGTCTCGAAGCTCGTGACCCAGGCGAGCGGGGTTTTCGCGGGGGCGCTGGTTCTGGCCGCCATGCCGGCCTGGGCTCAGGCCGCATCCGAGCGGGTCGTGCTCGCGCCGCATCGCGCGGTGTATGATCTCGTGCTCGACAGCACCAAGCCGTCCGGCAATATCGAGACGGCGAAGGGCCGCATCGCCTTCGAGTTCACCGGCGACGCCTGTGAGGGCTATGCGCTGTCCTTCCGGCAGGTGACGCAACTCGGCACCGAAGCCGGGCCACGCCTGATCGATGCCCGCACCACCAGTTTCGAGGCCGGCGACGGCGCGAATTACCGCTTCAAGACCGAAAGCACCGCGGGGGGCGCCAAGCCGGATACGGTTGACGGCACCGCACAGAAGAGCGGCAGCGGTTACGAGGTGAAGCTGCGCCAGCCCAAGGCTGAGACCCATCGCGAATCGAGTGACGCCCTGTTCCCGAACGCGCAGATGAAGGCCGTGATCCAGGCCGCGCGCTCCGGGCAGAAGACGCTGAGCGTGCGGCTCTATGACGGCGCGAATTCCGGCAAGGAGGTCTACGATACGCTCTCGATCATCGGGAAGCGGATCGAGGCCGAGCCTTCCGAGAAGCCGTTGCAGCGCCCTGAATTCGAGAAGATGGCGCGCTGGCCGGTGACGATTTCCTATTTCAAGGCGGGGTCGGGCGAATCGACGCCGGCCTACAGCATCAATTTCGAGCTCTACGAGAACGGCGTCACCGGGGCGATCCGGCTCGACTACGGCTCGTTCGCGTTGCGTGGCACGCTTACGCGTCTGGATCTTCTTCCTCAGGAGCCTTGCGCGAAATAGCGGACTCCGGCGAGCGGCGCTGCGGCAGGCGCAGGCTCAGTCCCTTGCCGATAGCCTCGTCGCCGAAGCGGGCGCGCAATTTGTCGAGCGCGCCCTCCATCGCCTTCAGACGCGGTGTCGCGGTGTCGGCGAGGTCGCCGTGATCAGCGGCGTCGGGCGGGCTGAAGTCGCTCGCGCCAATGCCGATCAGACGGTAATGCGCGCCGTTGCATTCGCGCTTCAGGAGATCACGCCCCGCGGCGAAGAGACGGGCGGCGAGTTGCGTGGGCTCCGGCAGGCGGGCGGCGCGGGTGATGATATGGAAGTCGGCCGTCTTGAGCTTGAGGGTGATGGTCCGGCCTGCAAGCTCCTGTGCCTTCAGCCGTTTCGAAGTCTTCTCGCAGAGCCGCCAGAGGATCGGCTCGAGATCCTCGAAGCGGGCGAGATCGACGTCCAGCGTGGTTTCGCTGGAGACGCTCTTGGTTTCGCGCTCGGGCGTGACCAGGCGGGCATCGATGCCGTTGGCGAGGTTTTTCAGGCGCGGGCCGTCCTTGCCGGCGAGCTTGAAGAGCTTGTCGACGGGCGCCTCGCGCAGGTCGCCGATCAGCTTGAAGCCGCCTTCCGCCAGCTTCGCGACACCGGCCGGCCCCATGCCGGGAATGAGGCTGATCGGCTTGCTCGAGAGGAAGGCCACCGACTCGGCCCGTCCGATGATCGAGAAGCCGCGTGGCTTGTCGAGGTCGGAGGCGACCTTGGCCAGGAACTTGGCATAGGACAGCCCGACCGAGATGGTGATGCCGAGCTCGGCCTCGACATGACGTGCGAAGCGCGCCAGCGTCACCGCCGGGCTGGCATGGTGCAGCCGTTCCGTGCCGGAGAGATCGAGGAAGGCTTCGTCGATCGAGAGCGGCTCGACCAGCGGCGTCAGCTCGCGCATGAGCTGGCGTACCTGGCGTCCTACCGCGACATATTTCGCCATGTTCGGCTTGACGACGATAGCCTCGGGGCAGGCCTTCAGCGCCTTGAACATCGGCATGGCCGAGCGCACGCCATAGGTGCGGGCGATGTAGCAGCAGGTCGAGACCACGCCGCGCTTGCCGCCGCCGACGATGACCGGCTTGTCCTGCAACGAGGGATCGTCGCGCTTCTCGATCGTGGCGTAGAAGGCGTCGCAATCGATATGGGCGAGGCTCAGGCTGTCCCGTTCCGCATGGGTCAGCAGCCGTGGCGAGCCGCAAGCCGGGCAGCGCTTTAGCGGCCCGGGGGGATTGTGATCCGCGAGACAGTCGCGGCAGAGCCAGCGCGGCGAGGGCGCGCCCGTGGTCAAGAGACGTCGTCCGGCTCCGGCCCGGCGAGGACGCGACGCGCCTCGGCGACGATGTCGGGATTCAGCCTTAAATTTCCGGCAAACTCCCGAAGCAGCGAATCGCTGCTGCCGATGTGATCGAGCACAGCGGCAAGGAAGCCGGGTTCGCCGGCGGCCTGGCGCAGATTGGCCGGGGTGAGGCCGGTTGTGCTCAGAAAGGGCTCGATCCGCTCGGGTTCGGAGGCCAGGAAGGCGAGGGCCTGCAGCGCCATCGCCTCGGCCTGATCGGTTGTCGGTCGTCGTGTCATGAGGGGGCTTTAGTCGCGTATCCGGTTTGCGTTTCGTCAACTGCTCGCGTGCTAGGTGATCATCGAACGACGCCGCCAATTTGGAAAGCCCGCCATCGGCGCAGGCCTTCCCGGCGCGAATGAAGGGCGGCCCGATGAAGACGGTTCTGATCGTCGAAGACAATGAGCTCAACATGAAGCTCTTCAACGATCTGCTCGAAGCCCATGGCTATGCGACGCTGAAGACGTCGGATGGCATCGAGGCGATCGAGCTGGCGCGGACGCATCATCCCGCGCTGATCCTGATGGATATCCAGCTTCCGGAGGTTTCCGGGCTCGAGGTCACCAAATGGATCAAGGAAGACGACGACCTGAAGGCGATTCCGGTCGTTGCGGTCACGGCCTTCGCGATGAAGGGCGATGAAGAACGAATCCGGGAGGGTGGCTGTGAGGCTTATCTCTCGAAGCCGATCTCGGTCGCCAAGTTCCTGGAAACCGTCCGCACCTATGCCGGCGCCGCCTGAGCCGGCGAAAGCAGAGACATGACTGCCCGCGTCCTCGTCGTCGACGACATTCCCGCGAATGTGAAGCTGCTCGAGGCCAAGCTCTCGGCCGAGTATTTCGGCGTGGTCACGGCGACGAACGGGCGCGACGCGATCGCGCTCTGCGAGCGTGGCGAGGTCGATATCGTCCTGCTCGACGTGATGATGCCGGGGATGAACGGCTTCGAGGTCTGCCGGCGCCTGAAGGGCGCGCCTTCGACTGCGCACATCCCGGTGGTCATGGTCACTACGCTCGACCAGCCGCGCGACCGCCTGCAGGGGCTCGATGCCGGAGCCGACGACTTCCTGACCAAGCCGTTGGACGACACCGCGCTCTTCGCCCGCGTCCGCAGTCTCGCCCGGCTGAAGGCGATGACCGACGAGTTGCGCAGCCGTGCCGTTGCCTCCGTTCGGCTCGGCATTGCCGACCCGCTCGCGACGGCCGCCGCGGAAACCGGCCTCAACGGTCGTGTTCTCATCGTCGAGGATCGTCCGAACGTTGCCGAGAGACTGCAGAGCGCCCTTTCCACCTTCCATGCCGTGGAGGTCGAGAGCGCCGCTCAGCATGCCGTGGCGCGCGTGGCGGAAGGCGAGTTCGATGCCGTCGTCATCAGCCTCGATCTGCAGGGGCAGGACGGCCTGCGCCTGTGCAGCCAGTTGCGCTCGCTGGAGCGGACCCGGAATGTCTCCGTGCTGCTGATGGGCGAAGCCGAGGATCGCGACCGCATCCTGCGCGGCCTCGAGATCGGGGCGCATGACTTCCTCCTCCGCCCGATCGACCGCAACGAGTTGCTGGCCCGCGTGCGCACCCAGGTGCGCCGCAAACGTTTCACCGAGCGGTTGCGCGACAGCGTGCAGTCCTCGATGGAAATGGCGGTGATGGACCAGCTCACCGGGCTGCATAACCGTCGTTTCATGGATAGCCGGCTCGCCGTGATGTTCGACGAATCGGCGCTCAGAGCCCGTTCGCTCTCGCTGCTCGTGCTCGACATCGATCATTTCAAAGCCGTCAACGACAGTTGGGGCCATGACGTCGGTGACGAGGTTCTGCGTGAGTTCGCGGACCGTGTCCGGGCCTGCACACGGGGCATCGATCTCGTCGCGCGCATGGGCGGGGAGGAGATCGTCGTGGTGCTGCCCGATACCACGGGCGATGCCGCCTATCGCGTGGCAGAGCGCATCCGCGAGCGGGTCGAGGGCACGCCATTCATCGTCCAGAACAATACGCGCGACATCAGGGTGACGGTTTCTGTCGGCGTCTCGAACCGGCGCGCCGGAGACGCATCCTCCGCCGACATGATGAAGCGCGCGGATGACGCGCTTTACCGGGCGAAGGCCAGCGGTCGCAACCGCGTGATCGTCGCCAGCGCGGCGTAGGCGGCGCCGGGCGCCCGAGCCGGCTCTTCCTGTTCCGGAAGGCCGCCATCGCATGCGCCGGTGACGGCGCATTCTTCCACTATCTTGAAGTCTGCTCTCAGCCAGCGGCGGCAAGTCGCTGATGCTGGAAGTCAAACGCCTCGAAACAGGGGCGCCAAGCTGCGGATTTTAAGCTTAGTGGGTAGGGTTAACGATCGATGAACGTCGCCGATCGGTCGGATTTGATTGATTCCGATGTATCGCATTGTAGAGATCGCATGACGCAGCGATCGTAAGGATCGCCCGGAAATGCCCTTCGGGTACTCAGGTCCGCCGCATCTCCTGGGAAACCGCAGGGCTCGGCCGGTCGGTAACGGAATTCTGGCCTCCTCAGAACCGTCGCCGACCGGCCACCTCGTGTTGCATCAAATCGAGCTATCCAAGTGTGCGAATACTTGGCGTAGCTATATCTTCTCGACGGCTCGGCGCCACTTTCCTTTATAACCCCTCAATTGTCTGCCGGGGCACTCTTCGGGGATTGCGGCTGTGCAGCGTCGCCAGGTGGAACCGACCAGGTCGCCGTCCAGGTCTCGCTCAAGATGCGGTTCCGCGCCTTCAGGAACATGCGAAGCTCGGTCGACTGGCCGTCCGGCAGGGTCGCGTCGACAATCACGCGCACGCCTTTCAACGGCGCATTGAACGTCAGGATCTTCGTGGTTATGGCGCCGGCTGTCGTCGTTGCGACGAGTTCGAGGCGATCCGGCTCGTTTTGATAGTAGGCGAGGTCGCCGCCGGTGAAATCGACGATGAAGCGCTTCGTGCCGTTGCCTCCGGCGACCCCGTCCTCGATATCCGAGCCGTTGAAGCTCTGCTGCACCTGCGCGTAGGGGTGTAGATGCCAGGTCGTCGACAACGCCGAGATGCGATAGCTGAAGGCGGTGGCCTGGCCTGTAGGCAGGGGCTTGTCGGGTGTCCAGTACGCGACGATGTTGTCGAAAGCCTCGTTGTCCGTGGGGATCTCGACGAGATCGATCCGGCCTTCGCCCCAATCTCCCTGGGGTTGGACCCAGTAGCCCGGCCGCGCATCGTAGCGTGCTTCCAGATCCTGGTAGCTGCCGAAATCGCGATCGCGCTGCATCAGGCCGAAGCCGCGCGGATTCTTATCGCCGAAGCTCGAGATGCGCAGCGCCTTTGGGTTGCGGATGGGGCGCCAGATCCATTCTCCGCCCCCTGATTGCAGCATCAGCCCGTCCGAGTCGTGTATTTCCGGGCGGAAATCGGTCCTTTGACCGAGATCACCCTCGCCAGCCTGAAACATCGATGTCAGCGGTGCGATGCCGATCCGCTCGATCTCCCTGCGCGGGATGATCGTCGCCGTGACATCCATATGGGTGTCCCGGCCCGGCCTGACGACATAGCGATAGGCCCCGGCGACCGAAGGTGAGTCGAGGAGGGCATAGATCACGAGCCCGGTCGTATCGCGCGACGGCTCCTCCACCCACAACGCCCGCATGAACGGGAATTCTTCGGGGCCGTCGCCGCCGACATCCAGGGCCAGCGAGCGCGCCGAAAGCCCGTAGCGCTGCCCCCGTCCGATCAGCCGGAAATAGCTCGCGCCCAGGAAGGAGATGACCTCGTCCTGAACCTTGGGGTCGTTCAGGTTGGTGGTCACGGCGAAGCCAGCGAAGCCCAGAGCCGGCGAGAGCCCCTTCGGGACCGGGACCTTGCCGTATTCGAACAGGCCGGTCGTGAAGGGGATCGGGATCGCGTTGCCGTGATTGATGATGTGAACCTGAACCGGCTTGTTGTGCAGAAAGCCGAGGTGAAAGGGCAGCAGACGGAAATCCGATCCGCCCTCGCGCCAGAAAGCCTTGTCGCGGCGAAACCGGATTTCGCGGTAGCTGTCATAGGTCAGGTTCGAGAGTTCGGCCGGAATTTTCGCGCTCTCGGCATCGAAATGCTGTTTCGCCAAGGCCATCGCCTGCTGGACGACATCCTCGTAGCCGAAGCCTTTCGCGGATCCCGCAGCCGTCTGCGCCAGCACGGAGCGGTTCGCCAGCAGGCAGGCGCTGGAGAGCAAGGCGAGCATCGCGCGACGAGACGGTGTGGACAAGATTGTTTCCCCCGGAATGGCGGCCGGCCGCGGACGGGCAGGCGCCTTTAGAACACCCGCGTGGTGCCGGGGTTCCCCGGAGGCCGTGCGGATTGCCCGGGCGGACTGGATTTCGGCGGAAGCGAGGCATGCCGCTTCGGACAAGCCATTCGGGAACCCGGTCCGTCGGTTTCGGTTCTCCTCACGGGAGGATGGATCGATGACCAAGGATTCCGATCGGGCAACGGATGCCCCGGCCGCATACGGCACGGCCCGAAGACCCGGGCAACCCGGAGATCAGAACGAGAGCCGGGCCGGCCCCAATCCGCGCTCCGCTCATCCGACCGGGCCTCACGCTCCCTACGAGCCGGAGGACCCGGAGGGGCTGGCGGCCGGCAAGCACCATTCGCAGCCCGTGGAGATGCAGGCCGAGGCGTCGGATGATCGCAAGCCCAGCGGGACGATCAGGATCGTCGATCTCGCGAAGCCATCACATCGTTCCTGACAGCCTCAAGCGGATGCGCCAAGCTGGGACGGCCCGGCGCATCCGGGGCGGGGGACCGAACCCTTCGCCGGCCGCAAGGCCGTTCAACTTGTCAGATGGCGCAATCTGATTGACGCGAGCTGGCCGTCAGGCCGTTGTTTTGTCATCGGGATGCGGCATCTCGCAGAACTTGCCGCCGAGATAGCGCCCTGAGGGGGAGAGCGGGTCGAGCGCCGGGAAGCTGGCTTCGACCTTGGCCCGGAACGGCTCCGAATTGTCCTGCGGGTGATAGCCGAGATGGCCGGCACCGCTGTTGTCCACTGCCTTCACCGCGTTGTCGGAGGTGCCGAAGGCGATCGTATGTCCGACGAAAGGCGCGGTCAGCGCCGCCGTGACGAGACGCACGCAATCGGCAAAGGACAGATAGGACCAGAGCATCCGGCGATCGGCCGGCTCCGGAAAGGACGAGAAGATGCGCAGGCATGCCGTCTCGATGCCGTACTTGTCCCAGTAGAGCCGGCTGAGGCTCTCGACGAAGGTCTTGCCGACGCCATAGAGGCAATCCGGGCGGACCGGGGCATCGACCGAGATTTGCGCTCCGATCTCGTGCAAACCGATCGCATGGACGGACGAGGCGTAGACGATGCGCTTGACCCCATGTTTCCGCGCGCCTTCGTAGATGTGATAGGAGCCGCGGATACTGGAATCGAGGATGACCTGCCATTCGCGCTCGGTCGGCGCGCCGCCGAAATGGACGATGGCATCGCAGCCTTCCGTCGCGGCGATCGTCGCTTCCATATCGGCAAGGTCGAAGATCGCTTCTTCCTCGTGGGCGGCCAGCGAGCCGAGCGGCTCGCGATCGGCGAGGCGGATCACCTTCGCCAGTGGAGCAAGCCCGGCGCGGAGCTGCGAGCCCAGGCGCCCGGCCGCGCCGGTGATCAGGATGCGGTTGTAATGCGGCATGCGATCCTCGCGTCCGACGGCTGCATCGCAGTGATGCAGCCGTGCTTAGGCCATTCCTATCGGAGGACGCAGTCAGGCATCGCCCGGTGATCGCTGGCAAGCCGCAGCACGGGCTTCCTCACCGCTAGCGGGGCAACTCACCGCGCCGCGCCGTGGCCAGCACATCGGCCACACGCTCCTCGGACAGGCCATAATCGGCGCGCGCGGCCTCCGCTGAGACATAGCCCAGTGCGAGGTCACGCTCCACGCTGCTCCCGGCCCTTTCGGAGGGCGCGCCATAGCCGGCGCCGCCGGGGAACGCCATCACCACCTTGCGGCCATGCGGCACGAACTGCTTGCCCTTGCCCTTCATCGCGGTGCCGTCGTCGAGCGCGATCGTCGTCGGCGCGCCGCCGCCACCGCCGCGCCGGCCGCGGGCCGGATGGTGCACACGATCGAACATCGCCTGGATGTCGAACTCGTAGCCCTCCCAGGCGCCGACCTCCATGTGCTGGCCGAGGCCGCCGCGATGCTGGCCCTTGCCGCCGGAATCGGGCCGGAGTTCCTTGCGCCAGACGATGACCGGGCCGACCTGCTCGGTCGCCTCGACCGGCATCGTCATCACGCCGGAGGGGAAGGCGGTGGCGTTCATGCCGTCGAGCGCGGGCCGGGCACCGGAGCCGCCGGAGTTGAAGGTCAGCACCTCGGCGCGCACGGCGTCCGCTGGCCACGGGCCGTCGCTGCGCGGCCGGAGCGAGACCTGGAAGTTGCAGAGGCTGCCGGCGCCCTCCGCGGGTACCAGGCCGGGCAGGAGCTTGTCGAGCGCGTCGTAGATCGTGTCAGGCACCATATGGCCGATGATGTGGCGCAGCGCGACCGGCGCCGGCCAGACCGCGTTGACGATGGTGTGCTCCGGCGCCGTGATGCGGAATGGCTCCAGCGAGGCCGCGTTGTTCGGAATTTCCGGCGCGATCGCGCATTTGAGCGCGTAGCAGGTATAGGCCTTCGTATAGACCAGCGGCACGTTGATGCCGTTCTTGTCGACACCGGAGGTGCCGGCCCAGTCGCAGAGCACGCCGTCCGGCTCGATCGAGATATTCACCTTGAGGTCGATCGGCCGGCTGTAGCCGTCGATCCGCATATGGCCCTCGGCCTCACCCCGGGGCAGGGCCGCGATCTTGTCCAACGTCGCCTGGCGGGAATTGGTCAGGATGAAATCGGAGATGCCGGCGAGATCAGCGAGCTTGAACTCGACCATCATCTCGATCAGCCGGCGATGGCCGATCTCGTTGCAGGTCGCGAGCGCATAGACGTCGCCGACGAGCTGGTCGGGCTCGCGGACATTGCCGCGGATGATGGTGACCAGCGTTTCGTTGACCGTGCCGCGATCGGCGAATTTCATGATCGGGATATGCAGGCCTTCCTCGTAGACCGAGTTGGCATCGGCACCGAAGCCGCGCCCGCCGATATCGACGATATGGGCCGTGCAGGCGAAGAAGCCGACATGGCGGCCCT
>WPCJ01002382.1_pt1 | contig 11219 bp, 7 predicted proteins | sample 5399831 | NCBI WGS metagenome assembly WPCJ01 (sample SAMN12869470, study PRJNA574797) | sludge metagenome | isolation source: wastewater treatment of pH10 | place: China:Beijing | collected 2019-05-20 | reverse complement strand
ACGCAAACAAGACGCGTCCTCCACCATCCAACTCAACAATTCACCGAAAGAGATACCAGCCGCTTTGGCGATATCAGGCACGAGCGAGGTAGGAGTCATCCCCGGCTGGGTATTGATTTCCAGCCAGATAACTTCGCCATCTTCAGAGAAACGATCATCGAAACGGAAGTCTGACCGGCTTACGCCCCGACACCCGATTGCCCGATGCGCCGTAAGGGCCATTGTTTGTATTTTTTGGTAAATATTTGGTAAAATTTTTGCCGGACACACGTGAGAAGACGCGCCTGCAACATATTTTGAATCATAGTCGTAGAACTGATGCCCTACCGGAATGATCTCGCACACGTCCATGACGCGATCACCCATCACAGCGCAGGTCAATTCCCGACCGGGAATGTATTGTTCGACCAGCACCTCAGCACCGTAATTCCACTCAGCCGAACTGATGATTTGCGGAGGATGCGCCTGATCCTCCTTAACGATCACAACACCAAAGCTCGAGCCTTCACGGACCGGCTTGACCACGTAAGGTGGCTCCATCGGATGCTCAGTACCGATTTCAAAACGGTTGAGCAGAAGCGAGGGAGCAACAGCAACGCCAGCAGCAGCCGCAACCTTCTTGGCGCGATCCTTGTCCATGGCAAGCGCCGAAGCGAGCACGCCCGAATGGGTGTAGGGAATCTGGAGATATTCGAGAACACCCTGAATAGCACCATCTTCACCGAAAGGACCATGCAGCGCATTAAACGCAACGTCAGGCTTCAGTTCGGCAAGAACGCTGGCAACATTGCGGTCCACATCAACACGCGTCACGCGATAGCCGCGCTCTTCAAGGGTCGCAGCGCAAGCTGCTCCGGAGGACAAGCTGACCGGACGCTCCGAAGAGAAACCGCCCATCAAAACGGCGACGTGCTTTCCCGTCATGTTAGCATCCCCTCTGCGCAATCCCCTGCGCATCAATTAAACAGAATCCGAGTAACCCAGCAGCACAGGCCGCAGGCACCCGCGGCAGGAAAATCCTGCCGAATCAAATCACTGTGTGGTTAACCCTAAAGAATCAGAGGATTGATTCCGTGACAAGACCCTATAGGAAGGGACGAACCTTACGCGTCGCTTGTGAAGGCAAAAAAGCCCGGAATATCAGGTAGAAAATCCGGGCAACTTTTTTATCAAAATTTTCCAAGAAACTCTTCAACCGGCTCACCCTCGCGGAACAAACCGAGACGTTTGATTTCCCAATGAAGGCGAATACCCGAATTTTCGAAAACTTTGGCGCGTACCGTTTCGCCCAAAGTCTCCAGATCATGCCCCGTTGCGGTGCCTGTATTGATCATAAAATTGCAGTGCATTTCGGACATCTGCGCGCCGCCGACACGCAAACCGCGACAGCCTGCCTTGTCGATTTCCTTCCAGGCCGACGTGCCTTCCGGATTCTTGAAGGTCGAACCGCCCGTCTTTTCGCGCACCGGCTGCACCGTCTCGCGATGGTGCTGCACCTCGTCCATGGCCTGCCTGATTGTATCAGGCTCGCCCGGATTGCCTTCGAACAATACGGAAGTGAAAATCAGATCCGGTGAGGCTGAGGAATGACGATAGGCGTAGCCCATATCGGCATTGGAAAGCACATGCACCTCGCCCTTTCGATCAAGTGCACGAACTTCCACGACGCGCTCGCGTGTTTCCACGCCGTTTGCGCCTGCATTCATGCGCAAAGCGCCGCCAATGCCGCCGGGAATGCCGTGGTAGAAATGAAAGCCAGCTAGCCTCGCTTCCAGCGCCGCTGCGGCCACACGCTTGTCAGGCGTCGCCGCCCCTGCCCGCAACTGCGTATCGGAAACCTGTTCGACTTCGCCGAAGCCTTTTGCAGAAAGCCGCACGACGAAACCGGGGACACCGCCATCGCGTACAAGCAGGTTGGAGCCAATGCCGACGACGAGGATCGGCATCTCTTCCGGCACGGCTTTCAGAAATACGGAGAGGTCCTCTTCGTCGGCAGGCTGAAACAGGACCTGTGCCGGTCCGCCAGCGCGGAACCAGGTGATTTTGTCCATACCGGCATCGGGTGTCAGCCGACCACGCAGGCCCGACAGTTTGCCGTCGAGCTTCTTCAGAAGCGTCTCGCCGCTTTCCATCTTACTTCTTACCCTGCTCAGCCAGTTCCTTCGGCAGTGCATATGCCCACTGCGTAATATTGCCTGCGCCGAGGCAGACCACGAAGTCGCCCGGCTCTGCAATCGACGCAACCAACGGTGCCAGCGCCTCTGGACCACTGGCATAGCGCGCATCGCGATGACCTGCGGTCTTGATGCGTGATACGAGCGTTTCGGAATTGATGCCGTCGATCGGGTCTTCGCCTGCCGTATAGACCGGCGCCACGATGACTGTATCGGCATCGTTGAAACATGCCGCGAATTCGTCAAACAGGCTTGCCAGACGCGTGAAACGGTGCGGCTGCACGATGGCAACCACACGGCCTTTCGTGGCTTCACGCGCGGCTTTCAGCACGGCGCGGATTTCAACCGGGTGATGGCCGTAATCGTCGAATATCTCGACGCCGTTCCATGTGCCGGTATGAGTGAAACGGCGCTTCACGCCGCCGAACGAGCCGAGACCGCGACGAATATCGTCGGGTGAAATACCCAGTTCGTGCGCAACAGCGATTGCTGCCGTCGCATTGGATACGTTGTGCTGGCCCGGCATCGGCAGACGCAGATCCTTGATCTCGGTCGCCTCACCCTTGCGGGAGCGGATCACGACATCGAACAGGCTCGCCGCACCATCCATGCGGTGATTGACAAAACGCACATCGGCCTGCGGGTTTTGGCCGTAAGTCACAATGCGGCGGTCTTCGATGCGGCTCACCAGAGCCTGCACTTCGGGATGGTCAAGGCACATCACGCCAAAGCCATAGAACGGCACATTCTCGACAAACTGCGCGAAAGCCGCACGCACGGCATCGAAATTGCCGTAATGATCGAGATGTTCCGGATCAATATTGGTGACGACCGCGATATCGGCTGGCAGTTTGAGGAACGTGCCGTCGCTTTCGTCGGCTTCCACCACCATCCAATCGCCATCGCCCATACGGGCATTGGTACCGTAAGCATTGATGATACCGCCATTGATGACGGTCGGATCAAGATGCCCGGCATCAAGCAAGGCCGCAACCATCGACGTCGTGGTGGTCTTGCCATGCGTGCCGCCAATCGCGACCGCATGACGGAAGCGCATCAGTTCAGCCAGCATTTCGGCGCGGCGCACGATGGGCAGCAGCTTTTCGCGTGCCGCAACCAGCTCGGGATTGTTTTTCTTGATTGCAGTCGAAACGACAACCACTTCGGCATCGCCGATGTTTTCAGCCTTGTGGCCGACAAAGACCTCAATGCCTTTTTCACGCAGGCGCTGTACATTGGCGCTGTCGGACTGGTCAGAGCCCTGCACATGATAGCCAAGATTATGCAGCACTTCGGCAATACCGCTCATGCCGATGCCGCCAATTCCGATGAAATGGACAAGCCCGATATTCAGCGGCATTTTCATGGCCGAGTTCCTTCTTTAAATTCCTGAACTGATTTACCTGCTGCAATAGCCTCTGCCAGATCAGCAAGCAACCGCGCTGCATCCGGCCTACCAACGCTTTTTGCAGCTTTTGCTTGTGTTTCGAGGCGTTCGGGCTCATTCATCGCCGCCTGGAGTATCGTGGCCAAGCGTTCGGGCGACAATTCCGACTGGCGGACGACCTCGCCACCGCCGACAGCCGCGAGCGCTGCCGCATTCGCCGCCTGGTCATGATCGAGCGCATGCGGAAACGGCACCAGCATCGCCGGGCGACCGATCACCGTGATCTCGGAAACAGTCGAGGCACCGGAACGCGAAATCACAAACTGGGCATCCGCCATGCGTGCCGGCATATCGTTGAAAAACGGCGCAACATCAGCGGGAACACCAAGTTTCTTATAAGCTTCCCGCACGGCGGCTTCGTCTTCCTTGCGCGCCTGTTGGGTAATCAGCAACCGCGCCCGGTCTTTCTCTGGCAGCAAGGCCACGGCAGCGGGAATGGCTGTCGAAAAGAACTGCGCGCCCTGGCTGCCGCCAAAGACCAGCAGACGAAACCGTTCATCCGCCTTGACCGGTTTGTAGCGTGTTCCGGCAGCGGCCAGAACTGGAGGACGCACCGGATTGCCGGTCGTGACCGTCTTTTCAGCATAGGCCCCCCCGGTTTCGGGCAGGAAACCACCAGCAATTGCTTTCACACGACCTGCAAGCCCTTTATTGGCGCGGCCCATGACGGCATTCTGCTCGTGCACCATCGTCGGGATATTCATGTTGCTCGCGGCATAAAGCGGCGGCAGCGTCGGATAGCCACCAAAGCCCGCGACGAGTTTGGGCTTCAGCCGGCGGAATAATTTACGGGAATCGAGATTGCCCTGCCACAGCGACCAGAACGTCTTCAGGAGCGCTATCGGATTCCGGCCCGCAATTGTTGCCGAACGAATGACATGAACATGGTCTTCCGCGAAGGCACCCGCGAAACGCTGCGCGCGCGCATCAGTCGCCAGATGGACGTCCCAACCACGTGCCTTCAATTCATGCGCCAGCGCTTCCGCCGGAAAGAGATGGCCGCCCGTTCCACCGGCGGCCAGTACGATTACGCCTTTTGCCATCGGCTCCTCACAGCGCAGGAATGCGTTTGCCCATATCGACACCGCTACCGACCGTATGGGTCATCCGGGCTTCTGGACGGCGGCGCGTCAGAGCCAGAAGAATACCCATCGTGATGGCGATGGCGATGAGCGAGGAACCGCCATAGGAAATGAACGGCAGGGTCATGCCCTTTGCAGGCATGAGATGCAGGTTCACGGCCATGTTGATGATCGACTGGAAGCCGAACAGAATGACAATCCCCGAGACGGCCAGACGGGTGAACGGATCACGCTCGCGCAGCGCAATCGACAGACCGCGCACAACGATGAATGCGAAAAGCAGCATGATGATCATGCACAGAATGATGCCGTATTCTTCCGCCGCAACCGAGAAAATGAAATCGGTATGGCTGTCCGGGATGATGCGCTTGATAGTGCCTTCGCCCGGACCTTGTCCGAACCAGCCGCCGCGCAGGATCGCTTCACGACCGGCATCAACCTGAAACGTGTCGCCCTCGCCGGTCAGGAAGCGATTGACGCGCCCCGAAACGTGATCGAACACAAAATAGGCTGAAACACCACCGCAAACAGCAAGACCACCCAGGACCAGAATCCAGAACATCGGCAGGCCGGCGAGGAAGAACATGGCACCCCACGTACCTGTGGTCAGCATGGTCTGCCCAAGGTCAGGCTGGAGAACGAGCAGAGCGGCAACAGTGCCGAAAAGCAGCATGGCTAGAAAATTGCCGGGCATTTCGCCACCGCGTTCCCGCTCTGAGAACAGCCAGGCGCAAACCACCACAAACGCGGGCTTCATGAATTCCGACGGCTGGATGGAGATGCCCGCCAGATTGACCCAGCGCCGCGCACCCTTCACCTCGATGCCGAAAAACAGTGCGGCAACCATCAGCACGAGTGAAATACCAAGTAGGATCAATGCAAATCGCCTGATCTGACGCGGCGAGAGAAACGAAACGCCGATCATGACACCAACTGCCGGAACCATGAAGAAAATCTGGCGTTCTACGAAATGGAACCCGTCGAGGCCAATACGCTGGGCCACGGCAGGACTTGCGGCGAATGACAGCAGAATGCCAAGCCCCATCAGGGCCAGACATGCAGCGAGGAAGAAGCGGTCTATTGTCCACCACCAATTGGCGACAGGACCGCGATCGACACGGCTTACCATCAGCTTTTTCCTCCTATGGGCTCAACACCCGGAAGCGCCAGAACAGCGCTGCGGAATGCATCGCCACGTTTTTCAAAATTCTGGAACTGGTCGAAGCTCGCGCAGGCGGGTGACAACAGCACGACTGGCTCGGGAGCAGCATCGTTACCGGCATCGTGAGCCGCGTGTTCGACGGCGACCGCAAGCGTGTCGGAAATCTCAAACGGCGCTGCATCGCCGAGCGTTGCCGCAAACTGTGCTGCGGCTTCACCAATCAGATAGGCCTTGGCAATCCGCGGGAAGAACTCTGCCAGCGACGCAATTCCGCCAGCTTTCGGCACACCGCCTGCAATCCAGTAGATGTTTTGCGGGAAGGACGACAAAGCAGGAGCTGTTGCTTCCGCATTGGTCGCCTTGGAATCGTTGACGAACAAGACTTTCCCGCGATGCCCGACCTGCTCCATGCGATGAGCCAGACCAGGGAAACTCTTCAATCCGGCATGTATCTCTTCAAGGCTTAAGCCCACCGACAGACAGGCAACTATAGCCGCCAGCGCGTTCTGCGCATTGTGCGCGCCACGCAGCGAACCGATGCCTTCCAGCGAAGCGATTTCATCGATTTCGCCATCCTGCGACCAGAGCAGCTTTGCGCCGTCAGCAAAATAACCTTTGCCGAGGCGCTTTTCCTTGGAAATCCGCACGACATTTACGCCGTCACGATAGAGCCGGTCCGCAATGGCTTCGCAATAATGATCGTCAACGCCGACAATTGCCGTATCGCTCGCCACCACCAGACGTTCCTTGATCGCGGCGTAATTTTCCATCGAACCATGACGGTCGAGATGATCCGGCGTCAGATTCAGCAGGATGCCCGCCGTCGGGTTCAGCGAGGGCGCGAGATCAATCTGATAGGAAGAACACTCGACCACATAAAAGCGATCTGCCCGCGGCGGCTCCAGCGTCAGGATTGCCGTGCCGATATTGCCGCCCAGTTGCATATCCCGGCCAGAGGCCTTGATGATATGGGCGATCAAAGCAGTCGTCGTCGATTTGCCATTGGTGCCGGTAATGGCGATGAACGGGCAGTCGGGAGCAATATGATTGCGCTCGCGGACGAACAGCTCCACATCGCCGATGATTTCGACATCTGCGGCATGCGCCAGATCGACAGTCCAGTGCGGCTTTGGGTGGGTCAGCGGGACGCCCGGCGAAAGCACGAAGGCCGCGAACTGCGACCAGTCGGCCTGCCGTAGATCACCTGTGGCAATACCCGCGCTCTGGGCACGGGCAACGCTGTCTGGATTGTCATCCCAGGCAATGATCTTTGCGCCGCCCGCAAGAATGGCCTTGGCGGTCGCAATGCCCGACCCGCCCAGTCCGAAAAGGGCGACTGTCTTATCCTTGAGGGCGGTGATCGGGATCATTCGATATGCCTGTTATCTGAGCTTCAAGGTGGAAAGACCAATCATCGCGAGAATGATCGCAACGATCCAGAACCGGATCACGACCTGGCTCTCGGTCCAGCCCTTCTTTTCGAAATGGTGGTGGATAGGCGCCATGAGGAAGACGCGCTTGCCGGTCAGCTTGAAGGAGCCAACCTGAATGATGACGGAAAGCGCTTCGACGACAAACAGGCCGCCGATGATCGCGAGAACAATTTCATGCTTCGTCGCAACTGCAACCGTGCCCAGCATGCCGCCCAGCGCCAGCGAACCTGTATCGCCCATGAAGATAGCCGCGGGAGGCGCGTTGAACCATAGGAAGCCAAGTCCCGCGCCGATAACAGCGCCGAGAACCACGGCAAGTTCACCTGTGCCTGGCACGAAATGGATCTGCAAATAGTCGGCGAAGATCGCATTACCGGAAAGATAGGCGATGAAGCCGAAGGAGGCTGCAGCCACCATGACCGGCACGATTGCAAGCCCGTCGAGACCATCGGTCAGGTTTACGGCATTGCCTGCGCCGACCATGACGAAGGCGGCAAACGGAATGAAGAACCAGCTCAGATTGACGACGAACTGCTTGGCAAACGGGAATGTCAGTGAAGAGGAGAACGGCTCCTGCCCTGCCCGCATGATGACGAAAGCGGCAATAGCGGCGATCAGGAATTCGATGCCAAGACGCGCCTTGCCGGAAAAACCCTTGTCGGACTGCTTCGTCACCTTGAGATAATCGTCATAGAAGCCGATGGCGCCGAAACCTATCGTAACCAGCAGAACAACCCAGACATAGACGCTGGCCAGATTGGCCCAGAGCAGGCACGACACAAGAATGCCGGTCATGATCATGAGGCCGCCCATGGTGGGCGTACCGGCCTTCTTGAAGTGGGTCTGCGGACCGTCAGCACGGATCGGCTGGCCCTTCCCCTGACGCACCCGCAGCGAATTGATGATCGACGGGCCGAACAGGAACACGATCAGCGCCGATGTAATCATCGCGCCTCCGGTGCGGAAGGTAATGTAGCGGAACACATTGAGCGGTGTCATATGTTCGGCGAAGAAGGTGAGAAGCATCAACATGTAGAGAAAAATCCCTCAAATACCGCTTACTCCGCGGGTTCCACCGGCGGAAACTGGCTGATCAGAGCCTTGACGATTTTGGAAAAGCCGATCCCCTTCGACGATTTCACCATGATGACATCGCCCGGACGGACCGCCTTGATCACCAGAGGCAACAATTCGTCGGTGCTTTGCCTGTACTCGGTCTGAATTTCAACCGGCAAGGCATTTTTAAGTGCCGACATGTCCGGTCCACCGATAAAAAGCGCATTCACTTCGGCATCCACAATCGGGCGCGCCAGATCGGCATGAAGTTTGCCCGACTGGCGGCCAAGCTCCAGCATGTCCCCCAAAACAGCAATGCGACGGCCACGCGAGCCTTCCGGTGTTGTCGAATGCAGCAGCGACAGGGCTGCGCGCATCGAGGTCGGGTTCGCGTTGTAGCTTTCGTCAATCAGCGTGAACGTTCCCTCGGGATGCTGAAGCACATGGCGTGCGCCGCGACCACCTTCGGCGGAAAGCGTCGCCATGGCCATCATCACCTTGGCAATATCGGCCCCGACCAGATCAGCGGCACCGAGAACAGCAAGCATATTCTGCACGATATGACGGCCCGGCATGCCAACCTTCACCGCTGCTTCCTGCGTGCCGATCTTCACCGTCATGCACGAGCAGGTAGGATGAAGCTTCACTTCGCGCAGGCGGTAGTCGGAACGGGCATTTTCCCCGAATGTGGCAATGTGTTCGACACCGGCCTTTTCGGCCAGTTCTTCCAGCTGCTTGAAGCGCTTGTCGTCGCGGTTGAGAAGCGCATAACCACCTGGAACAATACCTTCGAAAATCTCCGCCTTGGCAACGGCGATTTCTTCCAGATTGGCGAAATGACCGAGATGCGCGGGTGCTATCAGCGTAATCAGCGCCACATGCGGACGCACCATCTTCACCAGCGGACGAATTTCATCGTGGTGGTTCATGCCAATTTCGAAGACACCGTAATCGGTATCAACTGGCATGCGTGCAAGCGTCAGCGGCACACCCCAATGATTGTTGAACGACGCCACTGAGGCATGAACCTTGCCAACTTCCGAAAGCACATGACGCAAGGCTTCCTTGGTCGTCGTCTTGCCGACGGAACCAGTCACAGCGATGATCTGCGCCTTCGAGCGTGCCCGCGAGGCAATCCCAAGCTTGGTCAGGGCCTCAAGCACATCCTCGACCACGATCATCGGCACTTTTGAATTGCCGAATGCGGGCAGACGATGCTCGGCCACCACGAGAAGACCTGCACCGGCAGCCATGGCAGAGGTTACGAAGTCATGCCCGTCGAATTGTTCGCCCTTGATCGCGAAAAATGCCTCGCCGGGTTTCAGCGAGCGGCTATCAATGGAGATACCGGTTATACCAGCAGGAAGGATGCCGAAGGGCCTGCCTTCCATGGCTTCAACCATATCGTTGGACGTCCAGAGCCAGTCACTCATTCCGAGCGCTCCTCAAGGCGGGCAGCAAGTGCTGCAGCAACTTCCGCATGATCCGAGAACGGCAGGGTAATATTGCCGACAATCTGCCCTTCTTCGTGCCCCTTGCCTGCAACGACCAGTGTATCACCCGGCTGCATCATGGACACGGCGGTGAAGATCGCTTCACGACGATCACCGATTTCGGTCGCACCCGGCGCTGCCGCCATGATTTCGGAGCGAATTTGGGCTGGAACCTCCGAACGCGGATTGTCGTCCGTGACGATCGCCACATCCGCCAGTCGCGAGGCGATCTCGCCCATGATCGGACGCTTGCCCTTGTCGCGGTCGCCACCGCAACCGAAAACCACGATCACCCGGCCCGTCGTAAACGGGCGCACGGAAGTCAGAACATTTTCCAGTGCCTCGGGCTTATGGGCGTAATCGACATAGGCCGGGGCGCCATCTTCCGTCGCGCCGACGAGATCGAGTCGTCCCGGTGCGCCTTTCAGGAGCGCCAAGGCACGCATTGCAGCTGCAGCCGGAACGCCCGTAACCATGGCAAGCCCGGCGGCAACCAGTGCATTTGCGACCTGAAAATCTCCGGCGAGCGGCAGTTCGATCTCAAAAATCTCGTCGCCGATGCGCACTTCGACATGCTGGCGGAAACGCTCGTGCTCGACCCGCTTGAGAGCAATGAAATTGCCTTTTCGTCCGACCGTCTTCACGTCGCATCCAGCAAGCGTCGCCGCCTCGATGGCCTGCGCCGAGAAATGATCGTCGGAGAAGATGATGGCTGGCGCACCCTTCGGCAAAAGCGTGTTGAAGAGACGCATCTTCGCGCCAAGATATTCCTCGATGGTCGCGTGATAATCCATATGGTCACGACCGAGATTGGTAAACGCACCGGCAGCGAGCTTGACACCATCAAGACGACGCTGATCAAGGCCATGCGATGAGGCTTCCATGGCCGCATGGGTCACGCCTTCATCGGCAAGCTCTGCCAGAACACGATGCAACTCCACCGGATCGGGTGTTGTCAGCGAATTATAGTCGCTGCGCGTCGGCGAAAACACGCCGGTCGTGCCGATATTCGCCGCCGGAAAACCGGCATAGGCCCAAATCTGCCGGGTAAAGGACGCGACGGAAGTCTTGCCGCTGGTGCCTGTAACTGCAACCATAACTTGTGGCTGCTTGCCATAGAACTGCGCCGCAGCTACTGCCAATGCAAGGCGGGGATCATCGACATGAAGAACCGGGACGCCTGCGTCAGCGATAGCCGTATCCTTGCCTGCGATGATGGCGCTGGCGCCGCGCTTGACGGCATCGACGACAAAAGCCGCACCGTCTGCTTTCACGCCTTTCAACGCTGCGAAAAGAAAACCGCGTTCGACCTTGCGGGAGTCCGACGTGACGCCGGTGATCTCCACCTCACCGGCATCGCCGGAGGCCAGTT
>WPCJ01021724.1_pt1 | contig 11225 bp, 8 predicted proteins | sample 5399831 | NCBI WGS metagenome assembly WPCJ01 (sample SAMN12869470, study PRJNA574797) | sludge metagenome | isolation source: wastewater treatment of pH10 | place: China:Beijing | collected 2019-05-20 | reverse complement strand
GCTGGCCGTTGGTTCCGGACGCTGCGTAGCGGGCTATACCCAGGACTTCAAGAATTTTCTCCTTTGGCACGGGTTCCCTGGTAAAATGCCGGATAGACCTGCGTTTCTTGAGATAGAAGGCTATATCCTCAGGAGGGATGTTGCCAGCACCTTCAGGCAGGGGGACTTTTTCATCAGGGCAGAGGTTAAGGACAAGAGCCTGGGAGGGGCAGAAGGCCTCGCAGTGCCCGCAATACATGCAACGCAAAATGTTTTCTTCCGGCACGTGTGGAAGATGGGACTCATCAGCCGGATTGATGATATGTGATGGGCATACGTTTACGCAAATGCCGCACTTTGTGCAGAGGTCCTGATCAACAATAATATGAGCCATTGTATCAAATCCTGTAAGGAAAATTCCGTTAAGAGCAAATATATTGACCAGCCAGCATTTATTACTTCTCTTTGATTCTCTGCCTGTGAAGTTTCATTAATTTTGCTTCATTAATTCTATTACTGCCTGGCCAAATGATAAAAAGCAGCATACTTGCCTATATTTGTCTATTCCAGGGAAGTACCTATTTACATAATCAGCAATGAAGTTCTGAACTCAAAGAAATCCCTGTTCAGAACTCAGAGAAATCCCTGTTAAGAAGAGAAAACCTCGACTTTTCGGTTTCGGATGATGTAATTAAGGAGTTACTTATTGTTTTATATAGTTTAGAAGTTATCCGCATTTCATAACTCCTGCAAAGTTGATTCACTTCAACTTATTTTGCGATGATAACAAGTTCTAAGTGTTTGAACTTCAACCTTTTTATAATTATATTTTCATAATAGCCAATTAATGGGCCGTTTTCTCAAGCTCTTTCATCCAGCTTCTCAAAAAACGTTATCATATTTTCCATACTTTCTCGATAGCTGTCAATTTCTTCCTCATCCAGCCTATCAAGGATCTCTGAGACTTTAGCCTGAATTGCTGCATTTAACCAATTCCTGTATTCTTTACCGGCTTTGGTAAGGGATAAAATAGTTTTTCTGCGATCCTCAGGGTCTCCTTTCCTGAAGATGAGTCCCTCTTTTTCCAGGGAATCAATTATTGATGTCAGACTTCCTCTCTGAAGATCCAGATACTCCCCAAGGACAGAAGGGATTATTTCCTCATTTCTTCCTATGGCTATAATAGCTCTTTTCTGGTTTTTGTTCAGGTTATAGGGGCCATAGGTAATCTCATGGAAAATCTTTGCAAAATTCTTGTGGAAGAGATTAAGGAGGTCAAACTGGAGTTCAGCTGCTTCTTTTAGCTTTTTCGATTTCATATAATTTCATACCATTAATTTGTGTATATCTAGAAGGATGACTATTCCATGGCTGTAGGTCAGAATTTGTTTGTTAGAATGCATTCTTTGAATTCATATAGTTTATAATTATATCGTTTAAATCAGACTATTATAAATAATATTGTTCACATTTAAACAATATGATTTCAAACTAAAAATTCAGACATTACTATAGGGCCCATTCCAAAACCAATTTTTTCGTATGTCGGCAAGAACTTTCAAACTATTTTCTTAATCAGTAGACCCGCAGATAATTCAAAATTTGAAATAAAAAGACACAATTTTGAGTTTTGAGATCAGCTCATAATCCGATATTAAGGAATGGTAAAAATATAATTTCTAGTATTTACTTTAGGAATGACTTCACAGCCATTGCTGAAGACGATATCGAGAACAAAAATAATGAGACTATATCTTCTTTATTCCTAAATGGAATATGAGACTTAAAATCCAAAAAATGGAAAGTTCATTTATCTCTCATTAAAAATGCTTATTTTCAAACTTATGCTGCCTTAAAATAAAATCCTGCGAAATGTGCCTTGAAAAATAGAACTTTCATGGTACTAAACAAATTAGCGGAAAGAAAAAATTGAAGAAACTTTTCAATTACCATGGAAGTTTGCTTTTCACTTATTTTTGCCTCTATTTAAACAAAATTTTCCAGAATGCAACATTTCACTCGATAATAAACCATGAACAGGGTTTAATAAACTAGAACAGGGTTCCTTTCTATTTTCAATTGGAATTTTTGAAGAAATTATGATTTACTGCCTGTTCAAAAATCAGTAAAAAAATCATGTTTTTAACAGTCATAGTTTAACTTTCAGACTGTAACCTCACAAGGTTAATACAAAGTAATTTGTTTTATCAATTTAATCTTTATTCTTATAGTTAGAATACAAATCTTTTTATAGGCATTTGATCATTATTTCAAACAAAGTTAATTTGATTTTTAGTAAAATAAAGTTGAATTCAAGTAATTTTGTATTATTTCATGTTAATAAAAATAAACTAAATTCTCAATTCTCTAGAACGAAAATCATCCCTGGATACAAAATAAAGACAAAAGTAAATACAAAAACTGGAGGTAGGAAATATAACACATATAAAGAAATTAGGTATTGGATTTGGTGCTTTGCTTCTAATATTACTCTTTGTAGTCTTCTCAACCGCAACTGAACAGAAAACAAACACAACAGCTACAGATACTAAGATAATAATTATTGATGCCCTTGGTAGAGAAGTGACTCTTGATAAACCCGCCGAAAGAATTGCATATACACATTACTCGGTTGCTGAAGTCCTCAAAGCTGTCGGAGCCTGGGATCGAGTTGTAGCAAGAGACGGGTACATATCTGATGAGAAGTTTTATCCGATTCTGGATAAAATTCCTGCAATATGTCCGGTCAGAAATCCTATGGATATCAACTATGAAAAAACTATAGAAACCCAGCCAGATATTCTAATCCTGCCAAAATTCGAATGGTATGGCACTACTGAAGAAATAATCAATGCGCTTGAACCTGACATACCGGTTGTTTTCGTTGATACACTAAATCCTGACTCATTCTGTGATACTATTAAGATAATCGGAATGGTTACCGGGAAAGAGGAAGAAGCTCAGGAATATATCGAGTTTTACAGCGGAATTTATGATCCTATAGTAACTAAAACTTCGCGGATAACCCAGGAAGACCGCCTGAATGTGTTTTATAAGGCTTTTTCCGACACTCCTGAACAAATAAAAACCTATGGGAAAGAAATGCCCGGTGGAAACGAGTTCTTTAACGCTGCCGGTGGAAAAAACATTGCAGGAGATCTGCCTTTTGCTTATGGAGATGTCGATAAAGAATGGGTTCTTGAACAGGACATCGATGCCATTGTAGTTATGTGCTGGGACCAGCATTACCCTGACACATTCGGATATGCTGTCAATGATTCGGAACTGGCTTCTGAGAGTGGTAAAGAAATTCAGGAAGAAATCATGCGGCAGGACGTCTTTGCACACACTGACGCTGTAAAAAACAAAAAAGTATACCTGCTTCATAATGAATTGCTTTCCACCCCAAGAAATATCATTGCTATAGCTTACATGGCCAAGTGGTTCTATCCTGAAGAGTTTCCTGATCTCGACCCCGAGGCCCTTCATCAGGAATATCTGGATAGGTTCATAAAAGCTGACTATAACCTTTCTAATGCCGGACTATTTGCCTATCCGGCTTAACTGCATTTTTAACAGACAGGAGAGTGACAACTATGAAAGAATTTCCGGAAATTATAGTCCCACTAACCAGAATATATGAAATGTCCCTTGCACCCGTTAAGACAAATGCGATGGTTGCGGGAGTTGAGCTTGCAATCTTTGACCAGCTAATCAAGCCTGTCCGGGCAGAAGAACTTGCTGAAAAATGCGGATTTAATGCCAAAATGACGGCAGAATACCTCAATTTACTGGCTGCCTGCGAACTTGTGATAAAAAAGGACGGGTTCTACCAGAACAGTCCAGAAGCTGAGCAATATCTGGTCACCGGCCGCCCTACCTACTATGGAGACCTGATTTTATTTGAGTATGAACGTCTGGCCATGAGTCCAAAAACGATAGCTGAAAGGGTCAAAAATGGGCCAGCCTTTACAGAAGAAGGAGGAATGAATTCTGAGGAGTTTTGGATAAGATACGCGCGGTCAATGGCAAACTGGGAACGTTCAGGAACCGCTCAGAAGGTAGCGGATATTATCTCAGCATTGCCGGAATTTTCTTCGATGAAGAAAATGCTTGACCTGGGAGGAGGTCCAGGGCTGGTGGGAATTGCAGTATTATCCCGCCATCCGTCAATGGAAGGTGCGGTGTTTGACCAGCCGGCTGTAGTTAATGTCACTGGGGAGTTCATAGCAGAGTATGGACTTTCGGATAGAATAACAACTATCGGAGGCGATTACCTTAACGACCCGCTTGGCAGTGGTTATGACCTGATACTTGCCAGCTGTACACTTAATTTTGCCAGGGACTGCATGGATAAGATGGTGAAAAAGATTTATGATGCACTCAATCCGGGAGGAACCTTTGTAAGTCTTCATGATGGGATATATGACGAGGGCACAAAACCGTCTATCCACGTCCTCAATATGATGCCCAGCGCTCTTTCAGGGTATAATTGCAGTCTTAGAAAGGGACTTATCGTAAACTCGATACTCAATGCAGGATTTCGGTAGGTACGGTCACAGACAATTAACTTTGATGCAGGTCCTTTAGATATTGATATCGCCCGAAAAAGTCCAGAACGGACAGAGGACTAAGCAAGGATAGAGGATCAAACGGGTTGACAGCGTATGGATTATGACTTACAAAAAAACATATTTCCAGAAGAAACAGGCCATATTACAGAGAGGTATTATCACTTTACACATAAAAAAATCCTTTTTATCTTTGCCTTATGCCTGCTCATTATTGTCAGCGTCGGGATCTCAGCTGCGACCGGGGCTGCCGACATCTCTTTTGGGGATGTGTATGCCTCACTTCTTAGCAAAATATTTCCTGATATTGTAGAGAGTTCCTGGGTAGCGGATGTCTGCCTCTGGAAACTCCGGTTTCCCCGAATTTTTATGGGACTCTTTGCCGGGGTTGCCCTCGGAACAGCAGGAGCGGCGATGCAGGGAGCTTTGAAAAACCCTCTTGCTGATCCGTATATGCTCGGAATTGCGTCAGCAGCAGGATTTGGGGCGGCGATCGCTATCGTATTTGGGACCGGAATTTTTGCAGGCAAGTATCTTATTGTCGGGAACGCCTTTTTCTTCTCACTGATAGCTGCAGCGGTCATTATCGCCGTTGCGGAGAAAAAAGGAGGCTCAGCAGAAGCTATGGTCCTGACCGGGATCGCTGTGATGTTTTTCTTCCAGGCCCTCACGACATTTGCAGAATATTTTGCAGAAGCGGAAGCAGTAAAGTGGGCAATGTTCTGGATGGTAGGGGACCTCGGAAAAGCAAGATGGGAGGATTTTCGTTTTGTTATTCCCATTATAGTAATACTTGTTCCTGTACTCATCTGGAAGTCCTGGGACCTTAATATAATAGGGGCAGGAGACGAGAGTGCAAAGAGCCTTGGAATTGATGTCAAAAGGTTCCGGATCCTTATCATGGCAGTCTCGTCACTTCTGGTTGCAGGAGTTGTCAGTTTTGTTGGAGCAATAGGGTTTATCGGGCTTGTCTCGCCACATATCTGCCGGCTGATCATTGGAGGAGATAACCGTTTCCTTATCCCTTCATCCGGGCTAATGGGAGCAGTTTTCCTGATAATCTCTGACTCTATTGCACGTACTGTTCTCTCACCTGCAGTTATTCCCGTAGGGGTGATCACGGCATTCCTTGGTGTTCCTTTCTTTGTGTATTTGATCATGTACGGGAGGGAGTACTGTTGAGGCTCTCTATCGACGGGGTCAAGCTCTCATATGCTTCAGTGCCTGTGCTACATGGGATTTCAATGGAGTTTTGCAAACCGTGCGTGGTTGGCATAATAGGGCCGAACGGTGCCGGAAAAAGCACGCTGCTCCGCTGCATCAATAATGTTCTTAAGCCAAAGAGCGGGTGGGTCTGCCTTGACGGGCAGAAGACCCGTGACATGGACGCGGTAGAAATCGCTCGAAATTTCGGCTATGTGCCCCAGGAGTTATCTACCACCTTTCAGGCAACTGTTTTTGATACGGTGCTTATGGGCAGGCGTCCGTTTTCGTCCTGGAGGATCAGTAAGGACGATGTTGAGATTGCTGCTAGAGCTATCAAGATGCTGAACCTTGAACAGGTTTCACTCCGTTACAATTCGGAACTCTCCGGCGGCCAGCAGCAGCGAGTAATGATCGCACGAGCACTCGCCCAGAATAGCCGGGTGCTCCTCCTTGATGAACCGACTTCCAAACTGGACATAAGGAACCAGCTTGAAGTGATGGATATCATCCGCGCCCTTGTAGAAAAACAGGAGCTGCTTTCTATTCTTGTAATCCATGATCTCAATCTTGCTTCCAGGTATACGGATAAGATCATCATGCTCAAAGGAGGGAAGATATTCGCAGCAGGGGATCCTGTTTCTGTCCTGACACAGGATAATATCAGAGCGGTCTATGATGTTGAGGCTGCTGTGGTGCTCGAGGATAATCTGCCGCATATCATTCCGAAAAGACCGGTATAAACCTTAATGTTATGAAAAAACGTTCAAGATACTGGAAAGATTATATGAAATGAGTAAAAGTTCATAATTAAACAGAATCTTACATCTCAATTTGGCCTGAGAGTACCCAATCTCCATGATTTTCATGGAGAACAGGCATAATGTATTTTATAAATCCTTTAAAAAGTTTCTTCAAACAAATGATAACCTATAGTAGGGATGTGCTACAAACAAGAGAATTTTTTGATGTCTTCAGTCGAAAATACCCTCATAAATGATTTTCCAGTTTATGTTTCCACACACCAGTCCATCAACTGAGCCGAAAGAAGCTGTATTGCTGTATCACGGTCAATGCCATAAACGTCCTGATAAAATGACAATATCCATTCGTTAAGGTCAATATCCTCGAATTTTTCAGGGTATACCGCCTTTGCGATAACCATCAGGTCGAGGGGATATTCCAGGCGCTTTGCACTGTTTCGAGGAGAGTAGGGAAGAGAGACGACTCTGTGGTTTTTCACAGCCTGGAGTTCGCGAAGGTTTTTGTAATACGGAGCCTCATACAGTTCCTCAGGAGGAGCATAGTGTGCTGCAGTGCCGATTACAATGACATCGGGGTTCATCGCCAGGACCTTTTCGGTACTGACAATCTCAAAGGAACCCAGGTCGGAACGTAAAGCGTTTTTTGCATTGACAACGTCCTCGATCATATACGACTCTGTAGTTTTCAGACCCCAGGCGATGCCGACTGATGTCTCTGTACGGTGCATGGGGGAGAGACCTAATACCAACACATCAGGTTTTTCCTCTTCAGAAATATTCTGTGTCCTTTTTTTGATCATTTCCTGTCTGGACTCGAGGCAAGAAGCAATTCGATCGGCTTCTTCCTCCTTTCCAAAAACCTGTCCTATGATGTGGATCTCATCCGAAATCGCTGTCGGATTAGAATTTTCATAACAACTGGGACTATAAAGAACGACAAGAGGGATTCCGAGAGATTCGATTGTCTGGATTGTCTTCTTCGCATTATCATCCTCTGCAGAAAGAAACGAAGAGTCCCCTAAACGAATGATGACAATATCGGGCTCAACAGAGGCGAGGGTCTCGTAGTTCATAGCCACACCGTAGTCCATTACCAGGGGGAGAGCTTTAACATCTGGAGAAAGGGCAAGAACAATGTGTTTGCCCCCACTCACAGTAACATTAGTGCCGTTCTCATCAGGATAAGTAAAATCTCCTTCGTACTGGAGGCCTTTTGAACCAAGACCAACCAGAGTATTATTGACGTTGAGGACCACCATTACCTCCTCTACAAGGCCATCTGAGACGGTAACTACCCGCTCGATGTTGACCGGCACCTTTACCTCAACTCCCCGGCTGTCGGTTACTATCCGGTACTCGCCGCCGGTAACGGGCTTTTCCTCAGTAGTCTGCATGGGTGCCTGTGTGCATCCTGTAATAGCCGTCACAAGGAGAAGAATAAGGCTCAGAATAATCAGGGATTTCTGCTGCATCTACATTCCTCCCGCCGGATTTCACAGCCTATCATTTTACAGTCTGATATATCATTCAAGTTAATCACGTTCGAGATCATAGTCTATTCTCCTTACCGCATTTACTCTACATGCTGATTGCAAGCATGCTGATCTGGGTATTTTCCCGGCATTTTTCCGGCTTGCCTTAGAGATCTGGCCTGTGACCACGCCTCCGAGGATGGGGTGAAGATCGGAGTCTCATCCCGTACCTTCGCGACAAGATGTGTGGTGACATCAGGCATCCTGAAATAAAATTCAGGGGCTGAGTCCAGGTGCCAATAATTGGATAAATGGTTTCAAGAGCAGCGCCAGTGATGGCAGGCGTTCCTCTTATCTGGAAGAAAGAAGAATTCTGGGACGCGAAGATTCCGAGAACTACAAAAAATTCAAACTTTTCGTGGCTCGAAAAATTACATGTCTTCTCGCATCCCGGTTGGAGAGGAAGCCTTTTTTGGGAAACCTTTATTGAGATCGATGCGGTCGTCTTCCAGTATGTTATTTTTGACTGCTTCTGCTACTATTAATTTTATCAGTTTTTCCTGAACTGGATCATATAATTATAACCAAGATCTGTCAGGTCTATCTTTTCAAAACCATATTTCGTTATTATGTTTTCCAGTTCTTCAGGTGATAAACGCATGTGCAGCGGCGGACCAAAAGACATTTCTTCTTTTTTGCATTCGATAATTGCCAGGCGCCCATCAGGTTTTAAAACTCTGTGGATCTCATTGAATATCATATTACTGTCTTTAGCCAGATCAAGAGAATGCAGCACGGTGGAAATAAAATAAACATCGATACAGCCTTCTTCGATAGATAATGGTTTGGTAATATCAGAAACTATTCCCACGATATTCGTTAATTCTTTCAGATCAACTTTTTCTGTCAGATCATCAATAAGATCCTGCCACTTTTCCAGAGCATATACTATCCCGGAATTCCCGACAATTTTGGAAGCCCAAATTGAATAATCTCCCGGTCCACAGCCCATGTCAAGAAAATAGTCTCCGTCTTTCAGTTTCAGCTCGTTGAATATTAAATCAGGGTCATGCATCCAGAAACTGCTTCGGCCATGCCTTTGTTTGTTTTCCCTACGAGCGGGATCAGGGTCACATTCTTTTTTACAGATTTTTATGTTCTTCATATCCGCATTTCTCCGCAAGGGTCTGTAAGAGATGCTGAATTTCAGTGTGACCTGCCATAATCTCTTCACCCCTCAGCCCTGCAAGTGAAAGAGCAGGGTCTGCCGGAACAGCTGCAATGACTGTATGCCTGTTGCCTACGGTTTCTCGCATGAACTGTTCGTTTGATTCGTCGACTTTGTTTAGAATAAAGAATATCGGTTTGCGAATGCTGCTACTTAAATCGGCTACCTTTTCGGACAATTTAAGGGATTCGTAAGAGGGATCAATTACCATGAGAACAGCATCTACACTCTTTTCAATACCCCTTCCGAAATGTTCGATGCCTGCTTCAGTGTCAACAATGACAACTTCGCCATTGTTCAACCTCAACTTTTCGATAAATTCTTTTACCAGCATTCCCATTGAACAGGCGCATCCTTCTCCAACTTCGTGTATCTTTCCTATGGCAAGGAGTTTCGCCTCCCCGTTCTTCGAAATATATGCTGCAGGAATGTCAGCAAAACTTAATTTCTCCTCAAAAAAAGAGACAGAATCCCAGTCAGGTGCTGCTTGCATTATTTTCTCAAGGACAGCACTTTTGCCGCCGAAATATTCCATGAAATCTGGAGGAAGACCGACTCCCAGTTGCCTGTGAAGACCGAAGTTCGACTCATCGGTATCGATAACAAGAACGGAATTTTCATTCTCTACGAGAGCCTTTGCAAGGAGAGCTGCAATGGTACTCTTACCACTTCCTCCTTTTCCACATATAGCGAGTTTGTATGCATTTTTATTACTCTTCATATTTTATTCTCCAAGATTTCAACAAGTTCTGTTCTGTTCATGTTTTCACAGTATTTCTGAATTAACACATCTTTTGTGGTACAATAAGAATACTAATAATCCTAAATAGTATATTTAGTATTCTTATTATAAGAATACTAACTACTAATTAACAAATTCTATTTATATCTTATGATTTGAAACCCACATCCTAAAATCTAGGAGGAGAATGTGATCCAGGCAAAAAAAGCTTACAAAAATAACCCTCTCAATGAGATATGAATGCAAATGTCACCTAAATATTGCAGGTTTTGCCAGACATGTTTCAGCTTGTCAGGCTTTAAAGTAAACCTGAAGAGCAGACTCTTATTGTATCATACTTGCTGACAAAATTTAAATTTAGATCAAGTCTTTTTTAACTGGACTGCTTCCGCAATATATGTCTTTGAAGAAGAGAATAATCAGCGTTTATTGATTTTGAAGAGATTTGAAGCCCATCAAAAGCATTCTTTTTTATGCATCACTGAATAATTTGATGAGTAATGCCAGAGCTCAAAAAAACTTATAAGTCTCTTATTTTTGAGTTGCCGATCAAAACCTGAAAGCTAGAGAATCGTCACCAAAAAAGGATCCGGGATGAGTCGCACCAGCTTAAACGGTGATCTTTTCTCTGTCTGTGAAGCCTGAGTCATGCGACCATTGCATGGGCACAGAATAACAGGCTGGATACTTCTCTATTGCAGTATCTATCAAGTTTTACAGCAGATTTTCATCTGCCCATTTATCAAATACCTTCAATTGCTCTTCAGTATGGAAGTAATGTTCCCCGTGTTCCAAGACCTTAACCTTTGATTGATACCTGTCTGCAAATATTGAAATCTCGTCCAATTCTGTCAGTTTATCGTCAGAACCATACAGAATAGCAGTTGGTACTTTCCATTCAAAACGAATCGGGTTTTCTCTCACGTAGCAATAATAGTTCCATTCCAGCACCTGCCCGTTCGGCAATCGGATTTCATGTTCTGCTTTCAATCTTTCTTCACTTACCTGGAAACTTTCCATCATCTTGCTTATGATACGTTCCATATCGACGATAGGCGAGAGAAACAAACTCTGCTTTATGTTCAGGTCGTGATAGGCAAGAAGACTGAAATAAGCCCCCATGCTGCACGCAAACAGGTGAATGTCAGATGCAAGTGACTTTGCATATTCGTAAATAGCAGCCAGATCACTTACGCAATTTTCTGGAATACAGGCATATTCCTCATCCACACGCTCACCGTGCATGGGCAGGTCAAAGCTCAGTGC
>WPCJ01254695.1_pt1 | contig 11227 bp, 15 predicted proteins | sample 5399831 | NCBI WGS metagenome assembly WPCJ01 (sample SAMN12869470, study PRJNA574797) | sludge metagenome | isolation source: wastewater treatment of pH10 | place: China:Beijing | collected 2019-05-20 | reverse complement strand
GCAGAAGCTTATGACCCCAAGTCATTGGAACATATCCTCGCAGGTACTTACCCCACTGAGCCAGACATGGTTCATGAACTTGACCAGTTCAAACAGGTTCTCAATAAATATGGAGTAGAGGTCTATCGTCCGGAAACAATCCCCAACCTTAATCAAATCTTTACGAGAGATATAGGTTTTGTCATTGATGATTACTTCGTGAAATCCAATATCCTGCCCGATAGAGCAGAGGAATGGGAAGCCATCCTGTACATTATCGATCAAATTGACCCCGAAAAGCTGATCACCGCCCCTGAACACATCCATATGGAAGGCGGAGATGTGATCCTCTGGAAAGATTATGTCTTTATCGGAACCTATTCCGGCACGGATTATTCTGAAATAAACACCGCTAGGACAAACCATCAAGGTGTTGAGTTCATCAAGGAGAAATTCCCAAATAAAACGGTAATGGGTTTTGATCTGATCAAATCCATGACAGATCCTCGTTCAAATGCCTTACACTTGGATTGCTGCTTTCAGCCGATTGGCGAAAATAAAGCCATAATATATCCAGGCGGGTTCAGAAACCAAGAAGACTTTGAGTTCTTGCTGGAATTGTTTTCTGAAGAGAATGTATTCCAAATCACTGCAGATGAAATGTACCAGATGTTCTCAAATGTCTTTTCCATCTCCCCTACAGTCATCGTTAGTGAGCAAAGATTTGCAAGGCTGAACAATTGGCTCCGAGAACAGAATTTCATTGTGGAGGAAATCCCTTATCATGAAATCGGAAAACAGGAAGGTCTCTTGCGCTGCTCAACCCTACCTCTAATCAGAAAATAGCCATGCAAACAACAAATACAATCTTAATGGTTCGCCCTTTCTACTTCCGTAGAAATGAAGAAACGGCTGTAAATAACTTCTTCCAAGCGAAAAATGAACGCAACGACAGGCTTTCTGACCTTGCGGTCACTGAGTTTGACAACTTTGTCAGCATCCTTAAAAATGCAGGTGTCAAGGTTTTTGTTGTTCAGGACCCTGGCAAATTAGATACCCCCGACAGCATCTTCCCTAACAATGTCATTTCATTCCATGTCAATAAGAGCATTATCTACCCAATGTTTGCTGAAAACAGAAGAAATGAAAGACAATTAAATTATTTAGGAAAACTGGACCAAGCGGGAACTCATTACGAAACGGTTCAAGACTATACCACTTACGAAGACCAGAACAAGTTCTTGGAAGGCACAGGCTCCATGATCTTGGACAGGGTAAACAAGATTGCCTACTGCTCCTTATCTGACCGCGCAAATGAAGAACTATTCCATATATTCTGCAAGGATCAAGGTTATACGCCTTTGGTTTTCCATTCCACACAGCAGGTTGGCGAAGCCTACCTTCCAATCTACCACAGCAATGTGATGATGTCCGTAGGCACAAACTTCAGTCTGATCTGTTTGGAGGTAATTAGGAATCCGGAGGAAAGGGAATTGCTGGTTTCAAGCTTGAAAAACACAGGCAAAGAAATCATAGTGATCACGGAAGATCAAATGAATCATTTTGCTGGAAATATTTTGGAAGTCAGGAACATTGATGGTGATCCGATAATCTGTATGAGCACCCAAGCCTTCGAGTCCTTTGAGGAGGAACAGATTGAAGCGCTAGAAAAGCACGGCAGGATAGTCCATGCACCTTTGTTTAGTATTGAAAAATATGGTGGCGGAAGCGCCAGATGTATGATGGCTGAGGTTTTTTAACCTCAGCTATTAAAAACTGTCCTTAGCAATTTCCCTTCTCACCCTACTCAAGCTCTCGGGCGTAATGCCCAGATAGGATGCAATCATCCATTGCGGTACTCGCAACAGCAGATTAGGATAGAGTTCGATAAATTCCAAATAGCGTTCTTTGGCAGTCATCGCCAATAAAGAATTGATCCTGCGCTGAAGGTAATACACACTCCTCTGTAGGGACCTCTCAGTAAACATGGCAAATTCTAATCGTAATTTTGCCGCCTCAGCGAAGAACTTCGGATGCAAAAACACGACCTTACTCGGCTCAATCGCCTTGATATAATACAAGGAAGGCTCATCAAAATAAACACTCGAGCGATCACCCATCAACCAATTCTCTGGAGCAAACTGGAGAATGTGCTCCACACCCTTTTCATCCAAGGACAAAAACTGCAATAGACCTTCTTCCACAAACAAAAAGTGCTTGCACACCTCTCCTGCCCTCAAAATATATTGATTGTGCGATAATTCCCTAAACTCAAAAAAAGGAAGCAGCTGTTCGAAATCACTATCCGTCAAAAAAGCTTTTTCTGTATAGTATTTATAGAAATTACTCTTCAATAACTCTTCCATTTGCATATTAATATAGTATAGTGAATTTAAAGTCTAATGGGTTAAAAGTCTTAACAAGGTCAGGGATCAGTTCCTTTCCATGTTTCAGATATAGCTCAGCGAAATTATCGGTTCGCTCCTGCAGAGCGCCTCCAGGAAAGAGTTTTTCCTTGATTCTGTCGATCTGTATCAAGGCATCCTGATGGTTCCTTTTCTCGGCTTTCAGCAGTTTCTTCTCTAGATTATTGACTGCTTTTTTCAGTCTCGCCTTGACCGCATCAGTACTCGGCCCTAAACTAGGGTCAATCTTATGCGCTCTCAACTTTATCTTTCCGAATATAGCATTGAACTCCATCCATTCATCCTGCAAATTCAACCGATGCTTGGTAATCCGCTTCACATAATCCTTCTTCAAAGTCTCAGAAGGCTTAAAGATGCTCTTGAAAGTAAAGTCTAATCTAAAGATTTTACCAGCCATCTGATCATCAGTGATCAAAGCAGAATTACGAGGGATTAAAATAGGAAATGGCACCTTATACTGATCAAAATTAGCTTTTAACTGCAACCAATAGACAATTTCAGCTCCTCCACCAATATAGGCCAAGTTCGGAAGGATGACCTCTTCATACATGGGGCGCATCACGACATTCGGACTAAATCTTTCCGGATGTGCATGGATCTCCTTCTTGATCTCCTCTTCGGTAAAATATATCCCTTGATGCAAAATCTCAAATTTCCCATCCTCCGTACGAACGATCCTTTCCCGGAAATCATCCGTTAGATAGAAAAAGTTGATCTCACGAGAATGAACCTGAGTCGCAAAACCCTTATCCTTTAATTGCTCAGAAGTCTTTTCAATAGCTTTAAAGCTCTTTTCTTTCAGAATATCCTCCTCCATGATTGGAGCGAATAATTTCTTTAATTCCTTACGGTCCGCGTCAATAATGATCAGACCATATTGCTTAAACAGGGAATTAACAAAGGTTCTGGTGGCATCTGCCAAATTCAGCCCTTTCAAATAAGCCTCTTCCACAAGCTCGGTTAGCTCCGTTGCATTATCAGAAAGCCCAAAGGTATTGCAGTATTGTTTAACGGTATCCACGATACTCGCCGTATCCATTCGACCGGTCGCCGAGTGCGATTCCACATCCCAAAGAATCTTTTTGCCAAAAGCCTTGGTATGGTTTATTTCCTCGAAATCATGATCTTCCGTCGCCATCCAATACACCGGTACAAACTCATTTTCAGGAAATTCCTTCTTCAAGTCCTGAGCCAATTTAATGGCAGTCACGATCTTGAAAATAAAGTATAAAGGTCCCGTGAATATATTTAATTGGTGGCCAGTGGTAACTGTATAGGTGTTATTATCCTTTAATCGGATGATGTTCTGCGCCACTTCCGGAGAGGAAGACAACAGATCTCCATATTGATCAGTTAAAATTTTAGTTAATAATTCCCGATGTGCAAACCCTTTCTTTTTGCCGATCTGATCCTTAAAACCCGCTATATCAGGCTTATTTCCATAAAATGGAGCAAGATGCTCATTATGGTTCAGATAGGCAATTAAGGTTTTGGAGAAACTATTAGTGTCGCTGTAATCAATATATGTGGCTTTCATCTACCTCTTTTAAACTTTTACAAATGTATAGGCATTTAGTATACAAAATACAAAAATTTAAAATAAGCCCGACTACTTGCCACAAATGTTATAGTTATTTGACAATATTTCCGTACAAGTCAAAGTCTTCTGCACGGTCAACCTTCACCTGAACAAAGTCTCCAATGCGGGCATAGTTGGATTTCGCTTCCAATACCACCTCATTGTCAACCTCAGGAGAATCATATTCAGTCCTACCGATAAAATAATCACCGTCTACCCTATCCACCAACACTTTATAGGTATTTCCAACTTTATCTTGATTGATTTCATAAGAAATTCCTTGCTGAACTTCCATGATCTGATCCACACGATCCTGTTTTACTTCCTCAGGCACATCGTCCTCAAGGCTATGCGCATGTGTTTTTTCTTCATGCGAATAAGTAAAACAACCCAAACGATCAAATCTGGTTTCCTCTACCCACTCCAACATTTCCTGGAAGTCTCCTTCCGTCTCTCCTGGATAACCACAGATCAATGTTGTTCTCAAAGCAATATCAGGAACTTTATCACGGATTTTGTTTACTAGATCGATCTGCTTTTGTTTGCTTGTTCCTCTACGCATAGAAGTCAGCATGCGATCCGAGATATGCTGCAATGGCATATCCAAGTAGTTACAGATATTGGAACGTTCGTTCATGGCATCCAAGATATCCATCGGGAAACCGGAAGGATAAGCATATTGCAAACGGATCCAATCAATTCCTTCCACATCCGATAAATGGCGCAACAGGTCCGATAAATTACGTTTACCGTAAATATCCAGCCCATAATAAGTCAGATCCTGAGCGATCAAGATCAACTCTTTGGTACCATTAGAAGCCAAGAATTTAGCCTCTTTTACCAGATCATCAATAGATTTAGACACATGCTTTCCTCGCATCAATGGGATGGCACAGAATGAACAAGGCCTATTACAGCCTTCCGCAATCTTGAAATAAGAAAAATGGGAAGGGGTCGTCAATAGACGCTCACCAAGTAATTCATGTCTATAGTCCGCACCGATACTGGAAAGAAGATCAGGAAGATCATTCGTTCCAAAAAAAGCATCCACATTAGGGATTTCAGATTGCAAATCCGGCTTGTATCGTTCTGATAAACAACCCGTAACAATTACTTTATTAACTTTCCCTTGATCTTTTAATTCTGAAAATTGAAGGATGGTGTCAATGGATTCCTGTTTGGCATTATCGATAAAACCACAGGTATTGATCACCACGATATCATTAGCTTGGATATTGGAAGCTTCGTGGACTACTTCCATCTGATTGCCCTTTAATTGGCCCATCAGCACCTCGCTATCATGTATGTTTTTAGAGCAGCCTAAGGTCACCACGTTCACACGTGGCTTTGCCTGTACAGGAGCCGTTTTTGATTGTTTCGTTTTCATATTATACTGTAGCCTACTTGAATAGTGAGTCTACAAATTCTTTTTTGTTAAATAACTGCAAATCACCGATCTTCTCTCCCACTCCAATGTATTTAACCGGAATTTTAAACTGATCCGAGATCCCTATGACAACACCACCTTTGGCCGTACCGTCCAATTTTGTCAAAGCCAAAGCATTGACATCCGTTGCTTGAGTAAATTGAGTCGCTTGCTCAATGGCATTTTGACCAGTTGAAGCATCCAATACCAATAAAATCTCATGAGGAGCATCAGGAATAACCTTTTGCATCACATTTTTGATCTTGGTCAACTCGTTCATCAGCCCCACTTTATTATGAAGCCTACCAGCAGTATCTATTATGGCCACATCATCTCCATTCGCTACAGCGGACTTTACGGTGTCAAAAGCAACCGATGCAGGATCTGAACCCATTGGCTGTGCAACAACGCGCACACCAACCCGATCACCCCACAATTGGATTTGATCTACCGCCGCAGCCCTGAAGGTATCAGCAGCACCAAGAACCACCTTGTTTCCTGCTTCTTTCAGTTGATGCGCCAGTTTTCCGATCGTTGTCGTCTTACCTACTCCATTTACCCCTACTACCATGATGACGTATGGCTTTTGGTTGCCATATTCAAATGATTCAAAGTCATTGCTGTTGTTTTCAGCCAATAACCCTTGAATTTCATCCTTCAACAGACGATTCAGATCATCTGTAGTGACATATTTGTCCTGAGCAGCACGCTTTTGGATACGGTCCACAATCTTTAGGGTTGTCGTAACGCCTACATCAGATGTTACCAGAACCTCCTCCAAATTATCCAACACTTCGTCATCAATGGTAGACTTCCCTACTACTGCTTTCGTAATCTTGGAGAAAAAACCTTCCTTGGTTTTCTCTAAACCTTTGTCCAAAGCCTCTTGAGCTTCAGGTGTCTCTTGCTTCTTTTTAAAAAAATCAAATAATCCCATGATGGATGTGTTATAGATAAAGGATCTGAATCGTATCAAAGATACTTAAATACAGGATACTAAAAAAGCCCTTTTGGTGCTCCCAAAACGGCTAATTATAAGATTTTTAAAGAAAAACTTTAAAAAAAGGAATATCTAACTGCTTATTTAGAAGCCGCAGCAACAACCTCTTTTACTTTGTCATTGTGTACCATACTTTCTTTGAAAGTATAAGCGCCAGTTTTTGCAGATTTTGTAGTGATAATTACTTTAGTAAACTCTTTACCACCACCTTTTTGTAATGATGCAACTGCTTTCTTTGCCATGGTATTATATTTTTAATATGGACCTTAAAGACCCAATCCGTTAATTACTTAATTTCTTTGTGAACTGTTACTTTTCTCAATACAGGGTTGAATTTTTTCAACTCCAAACGCTCAGTTGTGTTCTTTTTGTTCTTTGTGGTAATGTAACGAGACATTCCTGGAAGACCACTTTCTTTGTGCTCAGTACATTCTAAGATAACTTGTACTCTATTTCCTTTTTTTGCCATTGCCTTACTTTATTTAAACCCTCACGGGTGAATTTCATGATTCTATTTTCTGCTGATATAACAGGCTACTATCTATTAAATGTGACCTTTTTTAATAAACTTGTCGATAGCTGCTGTAATACCGTTCTTGTTGATGGTTTTAATAGCCGAAGTAGATACCTTTAGGGTAATCCAACGATCTTCTTCTGGAATATAAAAACGCTTGGTCTGTAAATTAGGATAGAATTTACGCTTAGTCTTAACGTTCGAGTGTGATACGTTATTTCCCTTTAATGCCGTCTTGCCTGTTAAATCACAAATTCTTGACATGATATTCGATTTTTTATTGTTGTTCTAATTCAATTATCGTTCCTCAGAAACGAGTGTGCAAATATCTATATTTCTTTTGGGAAATACAATAATAAATAGCGAATTATTTTAAAATAATCTAGGAATAGGGCAGAAGTCAACAAAAATACTGTATTTTGCATTATATTTTGCGCCACGGCTCATAATAGTTTTCAACAATTCACAATGAACAAGTATTTATTACGAGGATTAGCTTTCACTTTGCTGGGAATAATCTGTATCTATTATGGTACCATCCTCATGGAATCCGACAACGTTTGGTATAAACCGCTTCTTGTTGTCGGCGTAGTCGCTTTCGGATTCGGCTTTATTACCTTTATTTATCGCTTGTTCAGAAAGATCGACCGTAATTCACTTTTGGACGACAGAAAATCCAAGAAGAATAAAAAATAGGGTAGAACCTGATGCTGCAACAAACCAAAGGAATCACCTTAAAAGTTACCAATTACTCCGAAAGTAGCGTCGTAGCTCAAATTTATACGGAGGTGCTTGGCTTGCAATCTTACCTGATCAACGGTGCCAGAAAACCAAAAGCCAAAATCCCGTTCAATATGCTCCAACCATTCCACCTGTTGGAAATGGTGGTCTATAACAAGGAAAACAACAACCTGCAAAGGATCAAGGAAGCCCAACAGCTTCCTCCGCTCAAAAGCATTCCCCTCGACATCGTAAAGAGTTCAATTGCCATGTTTTTGAATGAAGTCTTGTATAAGGTCCTCAGGCATCAGCATCCAGAGCCCCAACTTTTCCAATTTTTGGAGAATGCCATTATTTGGCTCGATGAAAGCAAAGAGGGATTGGCAAATTACCATTTAGTCTTCTTGGCAAAATTGAGTCACTATCTCGGTTTTAAACCAATCATCCAAGATCTGCCGTATTTTGATTTGATGGAAGGTCGGTTTTCCAATAGCTTGCCAGCGCATTTTCATGTCCTGCAAGAACCGTACAGCACTTATTTCAGGGAAATTTTACAAAGCAGCTTTACGAATTGTAACAAAATTAAGCTGAGCCGCCCAGATCGGACTTATCTTCTGCAAAAAATCATCGATTATTATCGTCTTCATACAGAGAACTTTGGCGAGATCAATTCGCTCTATATCCTAGAAGAAATCTTCGGAAATTAAAGCCATGAAAAAACCCGTTGAGTTGGTACTCGACGGGCTTCCACAATAAATATATATTGAATCTAATTTTTTAGATAAGCTTTACATTTACCGCGTTTAGTCCCTTACGACCTTGTTGTACTTCGTAAGAAACATGGTCGTTTTCACGAACCTTGTCTACTAATCCAGAAACGTGAACGAAAATTTCACTCTCGCCAGAATTTGGAATGATGAAACCGAAACCTTTGGCTTCATTAAAGAATTTTACTACTCCTTCTTGCATAATAATTACTATTGTTTTTTTTTAAAGGTATCATTATTTTTTGAATACCAATTAAATTTAATCGTTAAATCTACCAAACATTTTTCAAATTATTTAGCAATTTCTTTTCGCCGACAATTTGGAAAGGTTTTTGCCATGAACAATTTATTTAAAATTATTATGAAAAAATTAATTACACTATTTGCGCTGGTTGGTATGATTACCACGTTGAGCGCCCAAACTATTAATATGGAAAACACTAGGAGAGTAGCAACCCGCGGTTATGCTGAAAAAGAAGTGACACCGGATATCATCTATCTATCCATTTCTTTGAAAGAGTATTACCAAGATGGAAACACAAAGAAAAAGGTTGCTATTGACCAACTTGAAAAACAACTTTTTGATGCAGCAATGAAAAATGGCGTCAAAAAAGAAGACTTTACTGTACAGAACATCTACAGTTATAATGCTGAAACAAAAAAGAAAAACAACGAATTATTACAGGCGAGACAGTACAGGATCAAGGTTACTAATCTGAATAACTTAAATCCTATGTTGGAAGAAGTAGATGCTAAAGGTTTGCAGAGCACCAATATCTCGGGCTACGATCATTCTCAAAAGAAAGAGATTGAAAAAGAACTAAAAACCCTTGCTGTACGTAATGCTAGAACAAATGCTGAGATCCTTGCAGCGGCAGATGCTGAAAACGTAGGAAAAGTAATCATGATCAATGATAACAGCAGCATGAGCTGGAATGATATCCTGCCTCAGCCTCGTATGTACGCCATGTCCGCAAAAGCTGGCAACATTGAAATGGATGCTGCAGATCAGGGTTTGGACCTAGAGGTTAAACCAATCAAGCTTACTTGTAACATCGATGCCGTATTCGCGCTGAAATAACAATGGAGAAACGACCTTCATATAATTTACAGAAGATTGATAAGGATTTTCAATGGGTAAAACGACTATCTGTCCTGATGGATAGTCGTTTCCGCATTGGAAACTTTCGCTTCGGACTGGACCCCATCTTGAATTTTATTCCCTTTGGGGGTCAGATTGCCACTTTCATTATTTCTTTGGTCCTGGTATCTGTTATGTACAGAAACGGAGCAAGCAGTAAAGTAGCCGTAAAAATGTTGCTCAATGTCACTTGGGATGCTCTTTTGGGCTCCATTCCGATCTTTGGGAATGTTTTCGACTTCTTTAACAAAGCCAACGAAAAAAATGTCAAGCTCCTGCGAGAACATTATTACGACAATAAACATCAGGGCAGTGCCAGAAACATCCTGATAACCTTAGGTATCGTTATTTTTATCGGCATTATCCTGTTTATTTATGCCATGTATGCACTCACAATTTGGTTGTTTGGCTTGATATTTTAATCCAATCTCTTCAAAATAATCTATTTTTGTAGCTATGAGCAAAACAAGAATCTTTGCCTTATTAGGGGTGGTCATCATGTTGGTCGCGGTTTTTACCAATCCTTCCAAGGAAAAAATCAACGAAAAACTGACCCTGAAAGCTAAAGAAATCCTCAAGAAACAATTGGACTACAAACATAAGGACGCTGTAGACTTTGGTATGATGCTGGTAGGAGACCAGGTAGTCAATGAATTTGTGAACAATTACACTTACACTGAAAATTACTACCTTTTTTCACTTTGCAAGATCAATTGGAACAGTGAAAAGATTACCATCGGAGGAGGGGCATTCGGTCAGGTTTGGATCAGTTCCAAAATCGATGAAAAAGCCGAAATGTTAATCGACGCCTTAAAGCGATAACCATGCTTGAAATTTTATTTGAAGATGAGGACTTTGTTGCAATCAACAAACCACATGGACTATTGGTCCATAAATCCTCCATTGCTGCAGATACATCTGAGTTTGCTCTTCAGCTCCTAAGGGATCAAATCGGCAAGAAAGTATATCCAGCACACCGTTTAGACCGCAAGCCCGCAGGTGTGCTTTTATTTTCCTTGAACAAGGAAATGGACAGCGCCATACAAACAGCATTTTCCCAAAACTTAGTCAAAAAAGAATATTTAGCTGTTCTCCGTGGTCACACCGATCCCGAAGGAACCATTGATTACCCCTTAAAAAAGGAAAACGGCACCATTCAAGAGGCTCTGACCAATTACCGTACATTGGCAACCACAGAAATAGACCTTCCTTTCGGTAAATTTCCAACATCCAGGTACTCCCTAGTCCTAGCCAAACCAGAAACCGGCAGGATGCACCAATTACGCCGGCACTTTGCCCATATTTTCCATCCCATCATCGGCGATAGACCCCATGGTTGCAACAAACAGAACAAACTCTGGAAAGATACCTTCCAGCACGACACCATGCTGCTACATGCCAAATCACTCGCTTTCACACACCCCAAAACACAAGAAAACATCTTTATCCAAGCCCAGATCCAACCGGAGTTTGAAAGGGGATTAACCATCTTAAGTATTTAGTAATTAGTAGTTAGTATTTAGACCTCGGTTTTGTTATTAAATCATTAAAGTTTAATCCCCTTGCTTAATGTCTAACCACTAAATACTTCATACTAAATACTATTTCCACAAGGCGTTTAACCATTTTAAGCACTTATAAATTAGTAGTTAGTATTTAGACCTCGGTTTTGTTA
>WPCJ01187114.1_pt1 | contig 11232 bp, 7 predicted proteins | sample 5399831 | NCBI WGS metagenome assembly WPCJ01 (sample SAMN12869470, study PRJNA574797) | sludge metagenome | isolation source: wastewater treatment of pH10 | place: China:Beijing | collected 2019-05-20 | reverse complement strand
TGGCGACATGCCGCACCGTCCGGCCGAGCGCCGGGATCAGGGTGCGGTAGAGGAGCCGGAACGGCAGCGAATAGCTTTGCGGATAAGCGCGCGTGTTGAGGTCGTGGACGCACAGGATCTGCTTCCTCACCGCAAGCGGGCCGCTGTTGCAGAGGCTGGCGAGGCCGCCCCTGACATGCGCCGGAAGCAAGGTCTGTTCCCAGCCATGCCCACCGAAATTGCCGACCGAGCGGCTGCGGATCGCCACAAGGGCGAGATCGTCCTTTGCCTCCGGTGGCATCAGAAGCTCGACCCTCAGGGCATGAGCGAGAGGACCGCCCGCGGCGATGAGGGCATCCAGCGCCTGCACCACTTCACGCGCATAGCGTTGCACGCCGGTGACCGGCTGGGCCAGGAAGCGGCCGTTGATCGCCCAATGCCGCGCCGCGTGTGCCATCATGCCGAACGGCGCAGCAGGCGGCGAAGGGGCAGCCGGGGCAGGCGGCGCGCATGTATCAACAGAACGCCCAGCAGCGGCGCATTGGCGATACGCAGGGTGCGGGCAAGATCGGCCAGCGAATCGAGCGGCGTGCGATCTCCCTCGGCGACGACCACCACCCCATCCAGAAGCGAGCAGACCAGCAGGCCATCGGCCCCGAACTCATAGGCCGGAAGGTCGAATATGACGACCTTGTAGCCGTCCAGCTTCTTGAGCAGGGCCTGCATGTTGGCAGGCAAGGCAAGTGTGGCCGGCCCGCGTTCCGCGTTCGGCAGGAAATCGAACAGCGCCGGCGCGACGGTCCCGATCTCGCAGGCGGCGGAGCCGTGTTCATGGAGACCATCGTCCGTGTCGGCGCGGGCAAACCTTCCCCCAAACGCATGGGTCAATGTGAAACGGGGGTCCATGTCGACGAGCAGGGTCGGCACGCCCGAGGCGGCATAGAGGGCGGCCAGGTTGCTGGCCACCGCGCTCTTGTTCCCGCCCGCAGGCGCAGAGGTGATGCCGATGCACAGCCTGGATTTTCCGGCATCGGCAAGGCTGATGACAGCCCTTGCGCTCCGGAGATTGGCGCTGAACGGCGAGTGCGGGTCCCTGACCACTTCGTCATAGACGCCGGGGCCCTTGCGGGAGACGGCCGGCGGCAATTCGCCGATGCAGACCAGCCCCAGCTGCTCGCCGATCTGACGCGGCGTGCGCAGGGTGCGGTCCAGGCTGTGGCGGACGAAGGCAAGGCCGACGCCCAGCATCAGCCCGGCAAAGGCGCCGAAGATCAGCGTCAAGCGCTTGCGGGGCTGGCTTTGCACGTTCGGCTGCACGGCCGTAGTGATGACGCGTGAATTGGCGATCAGGAACGGCTGCTGGTTGACCGCGCCGGCATAGGCCGAAAGCAGGCTCTCATACATCTTGCGATAGGTTTCGGCCTGCACCTCGAGCTGTTCCAGCGTCGGCGCGTCGGCATGCCTGCCGTCGGCAGCGGAGGCGTCGTCCGGCTTGTCGATGCGATAGTCGTAAGTGGCGCGGAATTCCTGGGCGATCTGGGTCGCCTTGTTCATCTGGGCGCCGGCTTCGTCGATGCGCTTTTCCAGCCAGACGACGCCTTCCCGTGCCGCGACCGCCCGGGTTTCCATCTGCTCGCGCACGAAGGCATCGGCCGTGGCGTTGGCGATGCGCGCGGCCAATGCCGGGTCCTGCGACTTGAAATAGATATCGATGGCGTAGGAAACGCCGACGCGCTGGACGTCAAGGCTCCGGGAAAAGATGTCGGCCGCCCGTTGCTTCAGGGCCGCCTCCGTCTGGTCGGTATCTGCCTCCTCGACGGAGGCCGGCGCATTCGGCTTTCCGGAAAGCAGCGCCCGGAGCCGCGCAACCCTCTCGCCGAGGCCGGGGCCGCCCGTGTCCCGGAAGGCCTCATCGTGGGCCAGGCCGAGTTCCTCGACCACCATCATGGCAATCTTCTGCGAGCGCAGCAGCGCGAGCTGGCTCTCGATCTGGGCCGTATCCAGTGACAGGCTCACCTCGACCATCTGCTGCTGCATGAACTGCGGCAGCTTGGGCTCGATCAGGATCTGGGTGCGCGCCGTGAAAATCCGGTCCGAGGTCGCAAGATAGAGGCTCGCGCCGACGATGCCCACCAGCGCCCACAGCAGGATCGAAACGACGTACCGGCTGAAGAAGGCCAGGATATCCGACAGGTTGATGAATTCCGCAGAGGCGCCGGAACCACGCCAATCGGGTCGTGCCGCCGCCGCTGCCCACTGGCGCTCTAGCATGGCTGCAATCTCCAGCTACCGGCCGGCAAGAATCGCGAAGGCCGGATTCCATCGAAAACGACATACATGGCGTTGCAAGAATTGCCCCCTGCTGTGCCTGCCCTGCCTGCCAGAGTAGCGCTCCCCCACCGGCGCGAAAACACGACCAATCGAGGTAGGCGCGGGCCAAGGCGGCTGCCCGCCGGGACATGGCCTGCCGCCGGTTTCAGGCAATGACGCGCAGCGCTGGACGGGCAGGCTCGGCCGGCTCGGCGACGGCAGCCACGCCCGGAACGGCGAGCGAATGGACGACGGCGCCTTCGGTCTTGTCGAGATACTGCATCAGCGCCGTCACCAGATGGTAGAAGATGCTGGCCGGCACTTCGCCCGCCACGGCCTTGCCCCGCTCGTCGATGCGGTCGATCCAGAAGCCGGTGGGCGCCGGGTCGATGTGCCAGCGGAACAGCCGGCCGACACGCGCCTCGATCTCCGGCTTGAGGTCTGGGCCTTCGGGACGGTCGAGCGCGATGGCCGCCTTTATCGCCTCGGCCTGCGGCCAGCTTCTGGAGATCAGGTCGAGCGGCAGGCCGTCCCGCGACACCGCGCCATAGGCGAGACCCGTGGCGCGGTTCAGCCCATTGGCCACCGCCGAGGAATAGAGCTTGCGCGCGAACGGAATGAGGTCGGACTGCTTGCTGCGGGCGGCGAACTCGACGAGCAGCGAAGCCCACTCGAAATGATGGCCGGGTTCCGTCCACACACCCTGCCCGCCCGGCGCCGGTTTCCATTCATTGTCGAAATATTCGCCGAGCGTCCAGCTTTCGGGATCGAAGAAATGCGTCCTGAACAAATCGACGATGCGGGCCGCGCGGCGCAGATAGCTGCGCTCGCCGGTGACCTCGTGCCAGGCCAGGAATGCCTCCAGCAGATGCATGTGCGGATTGGAGCGCCGCAATTCGGTGCCGTCGCAGGTTTCGAGGAAGCCGGTCAGCCGCTCGTCCTCGAGCCAGGTTTCGACGAAGGCCATGGCCTCCTCGCCCCGCGCCAGCGCATCGGGATTGCCGGCGCGGTGGGCATAGGCGAGCGCCAGAAGCACGCAGGCATGGTCATAGGCATCCTCGCACGGATCGGCGATGGAGCCGTCGACATTGAGGGTGCGCGCCCAGCCGCCGCGCTTGGTGCGGCCTTTTTCCATGAAGGCGATGCCATGGGCGATCAGGTCGTCGGCCGGCCCGTCCCACCCGCGCAGCTTGGCGACCGAATAGGCATAGACCTGCCGCGCCATGGTGCGCATGCGCTTCGGCTTGCAAAGCGGCGTGCCGTCGAAGGCGAAGGCTTCGTGGAAGCCGCCATGGCGCTCGTCGACCCCGGCCGTCGACCAGCGCGGCAGCGTTTCCTCGAACAGCCAGTGCGCCACGCGCTGGCGCCAGGCGCCGGGCAGCACCACGCGGTCATGGGCGGGCGTGAACTTGACCTCCAGCCGGCCCCATTTCTCGAGCTGCTCCACGACATGCTTGACGTTCTGGCTCTCGGCCACCGGGGCGACGAAGGTGGCGTCGTCGGTGGCCACCACCGCCACGTCCTTGAGGCCCACGACCGACAGCAGCCGGCCGCCGCTGCGCAGATAGGAGCGCTCGCAATCGATGGCGACGACGTCGCCGATCACCACATTGCCGCGCTCGTCGGTGCGGCTGGCCTCGAGCAGCGATTGCCATGACCCCAGGTCGCTCCAGCGGAAGCGCGCCGGCACCATGGCGATGTTGCACAGATGCTCCATGATCGCATAGTCGACCGAAATCGAGGGGATCGACGCATAGGAATCAAGCGGCAGGTAGATGCCGGACAGGTCGCGCGCGGCAGTGTCGAGCGCCCGCTCAGCCTGAAGCCAGATGTCGCGATGATGGTTGAGGAAGGCCGCGCGGATGACCGCCGCCCGAAACAGGAAGATGCCGGTGTTCCAGAAGAAATCGGATGTCGCGAGGTAACGGCTGGCCGTTTCGGCATCGGGCTTCTCGACGAAGCGGACCACGCGGCGCACGCCCGCCCCCTGCTGGTCCTGTTCGGCCAGGTCGTCGCCCGCCTCGATGTAGCCATAGCCGGTTTCGGGGCGCGTGGGCTTCATGCCGAACACCACCACCTGTCCGGCTTTCGCCGCCGGCACGCCGGCCTCCACGCTGTCCCAGAACTGGCGGTCGGTGGTGATGGCATGGTCGGAGGGCACGATGAGCACGATGCCGTCGCCGTGGCTGTTGAGGGTGTGCAGGGCGGCGATCGCCACAGCCGCCGCGGTGTTGCGCCCGACGGGCTCGAAGATCGCGCCGCCGCCGCTATAGTCGAAACCGGCAAGGTCGGTGCGGATGCGCTCGGCGTTGCGTTCGGCGGCGATGATGTGGACCGGGGTCTGCCCCTCTTCACGCGCCTTCAGGCGGCGCACCGTCTTCACCAGCATGGAGCCGTCGCCGGACAGATCGTGGAACTGCTTGGGATTGTCCTCCCGCGAAAGCGGCCACAAACGCGACCCGACCCCGCCACTCATCACGAAACACGAAATGCGCTCGGCCATGATCAGCCACCCCCGTTTATTCGTCCCTTTCGATTGAGCATTCGCAACCGCCCGATACCCGGCTTGTCCCCGAAAGCGGCATCCGTCGGCCCGTGCACAGACACCGACCTGCCCTGTTCGAGAGGATGCGAACCGGCCCCAAGACCGGACCATAGGCGATGTCGCAGACGCGCCCGATTAATCCAGGTTAACGATTGCCAGAAGGTGTTATGGGACCGACGGAAGGCTTAGCCACGGGTATGACGAACAGGGTTGACGCCCTGTGGCGCCTTACGCCGCCCGGCGCTCGCCTTGCGCGTCCTCGCCATCGGCCGCCAGCTTGACGAAGGCCTTGATCGGCAGATGGTCCGACGCGACCCGCGCCAGCGGCGTGTCGTGAGCCATCACCGGCGAGACGATATCCGTGCGGTTGGCGATGATGCGGTCCAGCGCCAGCAGCGGCAGGCGCGATGGGAAGCTCGGCACCGCAGGCGGCAACGGCCCGAAGGCCGCCTCGAACATGGCGAGCGCCGAACGGTCGTTGAGGCGCCATTCGTTGAGGTCGCCCATCAACAGGGTCGGTGTCTCGGCGCTGGCATTCATGATGTCGAGGATCATGCGGGCCTGAAGGGTGCGCGAATGGCGCAGAAGGCCGAAATGGGCGGCCACGATCCTGATGCTGCCGCCGGCCTCCAGATCGATCTCGGTCATGATGGCGCCGCGCGGCTCCAGCCCCGGCAGCTTGAACTGGTGCACGTCGCGCACCGCGCCACGCCGGAACAGCACCACATTGCCATGCCAGCCATGCGCCTTGGCCTTGCCGAAGACGGGCACCAGCGTCAGCCCCGCCTCGCGCTCCAGCCGCGTCAGGTCGAGCAGTCCTTCCCGGTTGCCGAAGCGCTTGTCGGCCTCCTGCAGGGCGATGACGTCCGCCCCGATCTCATGGATGACCCGGCTGGTGCGCTCCGGATCGAAGCGCCCGTCGGTGCCGACGCATTTGTGGACATTGTAGGAAGCCACGACAAGGCCGGACTGGCCGCCATGCTCCACCGCCGGCACATGCCCCGCATGGTTCCGGCGCATGCGAATCCGCTCCAGGATGCTGGCGGGAAGTCCGCTGCCAAGCTTCTGCATGTTCCTTGCCGTCTCCCTGTGGACTGCGCAGGCTGGAGCTGCGGGTGCGAGTCGGGACTTTCCCTAAGTTAGGGAAGCGCGAATCACGACGCAACGCCCAAACAGCTTAAAGTCTTTCCTGTCAAAGATATGACCTTCGGCACCCCGGCGCTTCAAAGATAGGGCGAACCGAGCCACAGGATGCGGTCCACCAGCCGTACGGGGAACGAGCGGGCGCGCAGGCCGGCCAGCGTCACCGGCGTCGCCTTTTCGACGATGGCGGCGATGCGCGCGTCGATCTCACCGGCGACGCGGGCGTCGAGCACCTCCAGGTCGATCTCGAAATTCAGCCTGAGCGAACGCGGATCGAGATTGGAGGAGCCGACAAAGGCCCAGGTGCCGTCGATGGCCAAAAGCTTGGAGTGGTCGAACGGGCCCTCGGCCCGCCAGACCCGGCAGTAGCTGCGCAGAACCTGGTCGAACTGGGCCGTCATCGCCCGGTCGACGAGCACCAGATTGTTGGCGGCCGGCACGACGATGTCGATGTCGACGCCGCGCCGCGCCGCGGTGGTCAACGCGCTGATCAGCTCGCGGTCGGGCAGGAAATAGGGCGACATGATGCGGATGGAGCGCCGCGCGACCGAAAAGGCTCCCATCAACATCTTGTGGTTGGTTTCCAGGCTCGCATCCGGCCCCGAAGGCAAGGCGCGCATGAAGACGGGCGCGCCGGGCTCCACCGCCGCAGGCTCGATCTGCCAGGCCTCGCCGGCCAGCCGCTCGTCCGTCGCGAAGAACCAGTCCTCGGCCGCGATGGCGAAGATGTCGGCGACCACCGGACCCCTTATGCAGAAATGCGTGTCCCTGGCGCTGGCCGTGCCGGCGAACTCGGCGGTGAAGCCCTGCCTGATGTTCATGCCGCCGGCAAAGGCGACCGCGCCATCCACCACAACGATCTTCCTGTGGGTGCGCAGATTGGCGTAAGGCAGGCGCAGGCCGACGATGATGCGGCCGTTGAAGACGTCGGCTGGAGCGCCGCCATCGCGCAGATAGCGGACGATGCTGGGCACCGAATAGCGGGCGCCCACCGCATCGATCAGCACGCGCACGACGACGCCACGCTTGACCGCCGCGATCAGCGCATCGGCGAAGCGCAATCCGATGGGGTCACGGTCGAAGATATAGGTTTCGAGGATGACGCTGCGGCGCGCGCCGGCAATCGCCCCGATCATGGCCGAATAGGCTTCGTCGCCGCTTTTCAGCATGTCGATGGAGTTGCCGGCGGTCATGCTGTGGTGCGTGAGCCGGTCGCCCACGCTCTTCAGGGCCGCGAAACGCCGCCCGTAGCGGTCGGCGATCATTTCATCGGTCACGTCCGCGCCCGGGTGCACCGGCTTCTCGTGCCCGGCCGCCGAGCGTTCGGCGGCGAGCGTGTCGCGCCGGATGCGGTTGATGCCGGCCACCGCATAGATCAGTGCGCCGACGATGGGCGACAGGATGATGACGCCGACCCAGCCGATGGCCGAGCGCACCTCGTCCTTGGTCATGGCCGCATGCACGCCGGCAACGGCGGCGACCAGCACCGAGATGACGGCAAGAATATGCGGCCAATAGGCCAGCAAGAGGTCCCACATGGGCAAAGCGACTCCGCAACCCTGCACTGGCAAGAACCTAGAGCATGAGCCGGGAAAGTGGAAACGGGTCCGATGGCCGAATCCGGCCGGTCATGGCGAGACGCCGCGGATGCGGAAGGCGGACCCAGCCTCATCCACGGCCTGGCATTGTACTGCCGTGGCAAATCGCGTCGCCGATCCGCTATCCTCGTTCTAGAATGAGCAGCGAAGCTTCCCATCGAGGCGCTTCCCACACCGTGTCAGGAGATCGAAAGATGAAAGCCAAACTCGTCGCCAGCACAATGCTCGCTGCTTCCCTGCTTGCGGCAAACATCGCCGAAGCCTGCACGCGCGTGGTCTATCACGGCCCCGACGGCCGCTACCTGACCGGCCGCTCCATGGACTGGCGCGACAAGATGATCTCCAATCTGTGGGTGCTTCCGCGCGGCATGCAGCGCAACGGCGCGGCCGGTCCCAATTCGGCGCAATGGTCCTCGCGCTATGGCAGCGTGATCGTGTCGGGCTACGACCTCTCGACCACGGACGGCATGAACGAGGCCGGGCTGGTCGCCAATATGCTGTGGCTGGTCAATGCCCAATATCCCGAGGACGATGGCAAGACACCACGCATCTCCCTGTCGATCTGGGCGCAATATTTCCTCGACCAGTTCGCGACCGTCGCCGAGGCGGTCGAACATGCGCGGACCACGCCGCTGCATCCTGCGACGGGCGAAGTGCCCGGCCAGCCCGGCAAGCTGACCACGCTGCACCTGTCGCTCTCGGACGCGACCGGCGACAGCGCCATTTTCGAATGGATCGACGGCAGGCTGGATATCCACCACAGCCGCGACTATCAGGTGATGACCAACGAGCCGCGTTTCGAGGACCAGCTCGCCATCACCCGCTACTGGGGCAAGATCCCCGGCAACGTGTTCCTGCCGGGCACCAGCCGCGCCGAGGATCGCTTCGCCCGCGCGAGCTTCCTCATCAACGCCATTCCCAAGACCGACGATACGCGCGAGGCGGCCGCCGCCGTGTTCAGCGTCATCCGCAATGCCTCGGCGCCATGGGGCATCTCGATCGACAATCAGCCCAACCTGTCCACCACGCGCTGGCGCACCGTGGCCGACCACAAGGACAAGCTCTACTATTTCGAGTCCGTCTATTCGCCGAACGTTTTCTGGGTCGACGTCAAGAAGCTCGATTTCGGCGAGGCAAGCAAAGTCCGCAAGCTGGATCTCGGCCCGGACCAGCACCACATTTTCAGCGGCGAGGTCTCGGGCGCGTTCGTGGCAGCCGAGCCATTCGCCTTCGAACCGGCCGAATGACAAGGCAAGGGGCGCTTCCCCGGAAGCGCCCCTTGCTTCTTTTTTCAGTTCCGTCCAGCGCGGCCCTTCCTATTCGGCGCTGTCCGGGGCCGGGATCGAGCCCGCCGGGCCGGAATGCATGATCTCGTCATTCTCCGGTCCGTCGACGATCAGGTAGCCCGCCAGTCCGCGCTCGGCCCGCGACAGGGCATGATCGACCAGCACATAGTGCCCGCCGCGGTCGATCTTGAAGTCGACGATGGTGGCGCCGCCCGGCGGAACGGTCACCGTCTGGACGCCGGTGAGCGGCGGCGAGGTGACGCTGCCCAGCGTGTAGACATGGTCGAAGATCTCGCCGATCACATGGAAGGACGAGGTAAAGTTCGGCCCGCCGACACCGAAGTAGATGCGCACCGTCTCGCCCGCGCTGGCATAGAGCGGATGGGTCTTGGTGAGCGCGCCGACCGAACCGTTGAAGAGGAAATATTCCGGCTGCTCGGACAGCAGCTTGTCATAGTCCATCTCCATCTCGCCCTTGGTGCCGAACGGTTCGACCGTGTAGATCTCGCCCTGCATGACGTAGAACTCGCGGTCGACCTGCGGCAGCCCGCCTTCCGGCTCGACGAGGATCAACCCATACATGCCGCTGGTGATGTGGTGGGCGACGCTGGGTGTCGCGCAGTGATAGACAAAGATGCCGGGCTTCAAGGCCTGGAAGGTCACCACCGCCTCCTCGCCGGGCGCGATCTGGGTGAAGTCGGCGCCGCCGCCCGGACCGGTCGCGGCATGGAAATCCACCGAATGGGGCATGACGCTTTCGGCGGCGTTCTTGATGTGGACCTCGACCGTATCGCCGACCCGCACCCTCAGGAACGGCCCCGGCACCTTGCTGTTGAAGGTCCAGTAGACATAGGTGGTGCCGTCGTCGAGGCGGCCCGTCAGTTCCACCGTCTCCAGGTCGACGCGCACCACCTGCGGCGCACGCTGGCCGATGGGGCCGGGCAGGTCGGCGGGATCGCGCACGATGTCGGCGGCATTCGTGTCCATTTCGCTGCGCGGGCCGGGCATGACGTGGACCAGCCCTTCCATGCCCGCTTCCCGGTGGCCGGCGATGGAGCAGAAATAGGCGAACTCACCCACCTTGGTGGCGATGAAGGAGAAGGTGGACGAGGCGTTCTTGCCGACGACGATGGAGGATCGCGCCGCATACTGGTCGATCACCACGTCGTGCTCGGCACCCTCGCCGTTGATGAGGTTGATCTGCACCAGTTCGCCCTCATGCACCATGAGGGTGGGGTTGATCTCGCCGTCGATGTCGCCGCCGACGCCGAGATAGACCATGCGCCCGCCGGCGATGCCGGTCCTGAGCGTGAAAATCGTCGGACTGTGGTAGCTGACCACCGGAGCGGCGCTCGAACCGCCGGACGACGCATCGGCATCCGGTGCGGGCGTGGTCTGGGCCGGTGCCGGCTCCGACTGGGCAGGCTGGGGCTGCGCGGTATCCGCCTGCGCGGTTCCCGCGGCCGCGCCGTGATTGTGGGTCTGGGCCAGGGCCGGCGACCAGAGCATGATCGAAAGCAGCGCCGCCATGATGGCGAGGAGCCGGGCCGGCATGCGCCGTTTCGCCCGGTCCCGCGCCGAATGCGTTGCTGAAGTCGTAAGTGGTCGGGCACCAGGCATGCCCGGTCCAGCTTTCCTTGTCTTGTTCATCGTAGGTATCCTCTCCTTTTTCCATAGTGCGATGGAAAACAGAACAGGACAAGATTGAGGCCGTTACTTCACGGCAGCACAAGCCTCCGCCACGGCATGATCCAGAATGACGCGTGCCTTTTCAAGGGCTTCGGCCTCGGTTGCCGCGATCGCCATCGGATAGGGAGAGGCCTTGGCACGGCCGGGCAGAGCACGCTCCATCGACCCGCGTTCTTCCTCGTCCTCGATGACATGGACGGTGCCGGCCACCAGGCGGGCAAGCTCCGCCTTGCGCGTCTTCATCCACAGGATCATCGGCTTGCCGGCCGGCGGCAGCGGCCGGTCGCCGTCCGTGACGATGATCGCCATAAGCCGGCCGCGCGCCAGAAGCGCATCATATTCACCGGTCCAGTCATGACCGTCTTGTTCGGTTTCGAGCTTGCCGACGCCCAGATAGACGTCCGGCTCCAGTTCGCGGAAGAATTTCATTTCAGGTCTCCTTGATAGATCAGGCTTCATCGATGACGGTCACGGCACGCCGGGCCGCATTGCGGCGCGTGGCGACGGCGAGAATGGCGGCGGCGATCAGGCCGCAAAGGCCGGCAATAGCGGCCGCGACCGCGAACCCGTTCGCGAAGGAAGATGCCAGCAGATCGCGAAAGGCATCGGGCGCCATGTCGAGGCCGGCGGGCATGGCGTGGCGGCGCACGGCGCTGCCGGCAAGGGCAGCCGCATCCGCGAC
>WPCJ01147646.1_pt1 | contig 11239 bp, 9 predicted proteins | sample 5399831 | NCBI WGS metagenome assembly WPCJ01 (sample SAMN12869470, study PRJNA574797) | sludge metagenome | isolation source: wastewater treatment of pH10 | place: China:Beijing | collected 2019-05-20 | reverse complement strand
GCCTCGGCCGGCTGGCCGGAGGGCAGGGTGATGCCGAAGCGGGCCAAGGTCTCCGATGCGCCAGGCACGAAGAAGACGTAAGCGACCGCGGCCGCTCCTATGACGACGAGCGAAAGCAGCAATTGCCTGAACAAGCGACCGAATCCCAACGAGAAGCGCCCCCGCCGGATCAGGGGCAGAACGGTGCGGACGATAGCATCGGCTCCCGGCGCTTCACATTAAATCGCCGTAACGTTGGGGTGAGCGGAGCGCTCAGTGCGGCGAAAGCTGCTCCAGCCGCGCAGCAAGCCATGTATGGCCGCTTTCGCGTGCATACATGGCCGGGGAGCGATCCTTGGCGCTCAACCGTCCGCCGTCCGCGCCGAACAGCAATAGCAGCCCGGCGATCGCGGCATCGCCGTGCATGGCTGCGGCGTGCAAAGCGGTGAAGCCGTCCGCCTGTGCCTGGTTAGGGTCGGCGCCGGCGCGCAACAGCTTTTCCACCATAGTCGCGTTACGCCTCGCTGTCGCGGCATGCAGGGCGGCTACGCTCTGCTGGTTTGTGGCTGCTTCATTGACGTTTTGTGTCAGCGGCAGCAGCAGCTCAAAGGCGTCGATATTGTCGAACAGGGCCGCTAACCCCAGTGGGGTAAAGCCGTCGGCAGACAGCGCATTGGCGTCCCAGCCGCCAGCCAGCGCCATTTTGAGGCGCTCGCTATCCTTGACGATGATCGCCTCGTGCGGATCGAGCTGAACGATGCAGGCCCGTACGGCAGAAATGGCGCCTACATTGCCCATATAGGCAGCCCAGGCTACGAGCGAGGCGCCACTGGAATGCCGAGCGTGCGCGATGTCGGGATCATGCGCCAACTCGGCACGCAAACCGTCGAGATCGTTGCGGGCAATCAGAACGAATGGATCGCTCGCCCTTGCACAACGCCCCTCAGCAGCCTCTCCAAGCCAGCCGCTGGCGAGCGGGATTTGCGGGGGCAATGGCGTCACACTGGACCATGGATTCATCGGCGCCCTCCTGTAGCAGCTTGGGGGTAACGTCGATGAGGCTGGCCTGTTCCAAGGCCTGTTAAAGGCGCGCGGCGCTCGGTGGGGTGGGGTTGATGCGAGCCCAGGCGCGACGCAACTGGCGGGAGGAGGCGAAGCCGGTGCGTTCGGCGATGCGCTCCATGTCGAGGCGGGTTTCGCTCAGCAATTGCTGGGCGAGCGCGACGCGCAGCCGGTTGACGTAGTCGGGGATGCTCATCCCGGCATGTTCGTTGAACAGGCGCGAGACGTGGCGCGGACTGGCGAAGGCAATCGCGGCGAGGCTCTCGAGCGGCCAGTCGCGAGCCGGATCGGCAGTGATGGCGTCCTGCACGCGATGGATGGCGGGGTGAATATGGTTCCGGCCCTCGAGCCAGGGCGAGAGCTGCGGGTCGGTGCCGGCGCGGCGCAGGTAGACCACGAGGAAGCGCGCCACGGCGGCGGCGGTGGCCGGGCTCACCAGCTGACCGATGATGTGGAGCATCAGGTCGATGCCGGCCGTGATGCCGGCGCTGCTGTAGCGCTCGCGGTCTTCGACATAGAGCCGGTTCTCCAGCACGCGGGCGGTGGGAGCCGTTTCAGCGAGGAGCGCGCAATCGGTGAAGTGCGTGGTGCAGGCGTGGTCGTCGAGCAGGCCGGCGCGGGCGGCCAGCAGGGCGCCCGAGCAGATCGACACGAGCCGGATGCCGGGCCGGATATTATCCCGCAACCAGGCGACGATTTCGTCGGAACCCTGCAGCGGCGCTTCGACTGGTCCGAGCCGCTCGGCGCCGAGGATCAGCTCGGTATCGCCTGACAGCACCACCATGGCGTCATCCTCGATGGCCGCCGGCAAGGGAGCGATGCCGCCGATCGTCAGGCCGATCGAGCTGGTGACCTCGGGCAGGGCGCCGACATAGCGGACATCGAACAGGACCTCCGACTCCAGCTGGTTGGCCTTGCGCAAAGCCTCCATCGGCCCCGCCACATCGAGCAGCAGCGTCCGCGCCGGCAGGACGACATAGACGGGGATGCGGCGCGGCGCAGGGTTCACGCTGCGGCGGCCCTGGGCGCTCCGGCGAGCGCCTCGGCGATGGTGCAGACCCGGGCGAAACGGCCATCGAGTACCGCCGCAGTGCGGGCCTTGAGTTCCTCGACGCTCCAGGTGCGACCGGTCTTGTCGGTCAGCGCCATGGTGTGGGTCGCCTCGGTGACATAGTCGACCTGCCAGCCGAGGTCGGAGGCATGGCGGGTAGTGGTCTCGCAGCACTGCTCGGTGCGGATGCCCGACACGATCAGCCGGCGGATGCCGTGCTCGGTGAGCCAGACATCGAGCCCCGAGCCGACCAATGCCGAGTGCCGGGTCTTCAGGAATTCCGCATCGGGCGTCAGCTGCAGCTCGGCCAGCGGGCGGACGAAGCCGGAGGCGAGCGAGAAGATGCCTTCGGACTCGACATGCAGCACACGGATCACGGCGTGGCCCTTGGCACGGGCGCCGTCGATCAGCGCCTGCTGGTTCCTCAGGTAGGTGGTGTAGTCGGTCTCGAACCAGTTCTGGCGCTGGCGGAACGACTCCTGCGCATCGATGACGAGCACGGCGGTATCGGACATATCTGGACCTCGTGGGCTGGATGATGGCCGGAGGGTACGTGGCTGTGAGAATGCCCGAAAGGCCGTGAGCGGACAAGGAGCGGACAGAAAAGGACATCCATGGCGCTAGCTTTGTCGCCACCTCGCCGAATGTCATCCCTGCGGAAGCAGGGACCCATTTCACCGTCTGTACCAGCTGCGAGTTGGGTCCCTGCTTTCGCAGGGATGACACCGAGCTTGGGCGGATCATCGGGGCTCTCACGTCCGCCGTCGTGGATGACGAGGGCACGCGATGGATGCTAGCCTCACCTCAACGAGGAGACCCCATGACTATCGACGACAGGCCGCGCATCGTCGGCGGCGGGCCCAAGAAGCTGCTCTACACGGTCGACACGATCCGCCGCATGGGCGTCGGCAAGGCCGCCAAGGCGCTGACCGCGCATAATACCTGCAAGGCCTGCGCCTATGGCATGGGCGGGCAGAAGGGCGGGATGACCAATGAGCTCGGCGAGTTTCCGTCGGTCTGCAACAAGTCGGTGCAGGCGCAATCGACCGATATCCAGCCGGCGATCCCCAACGAGGCGTTCCTTCACCCGCTGAGCGACCTGCAGCAGCTTTCCGGCCGCGAGATGGAAAAGCTCGGGCGGCTCAACACGCCGCTGTTCAAGGCAGCGGGGGCCGATCGGTTTGAGCCGGTGAACTGGGATTTCGCCATCGCCCATGCCGCGGCGAACCTGAAAGTGACCAACCCCGACCGCAGCTTCTTTTATTCCTCCGGCCGTTCGTCGAACGAGGCAGGGTTCGTGTTCCAGCTGCTGGCGCGGGTCTGGGGCACCAACAACGTCAACAACTGTTCGTATTACTGCCACCAGGCGACCAGCGAGGGGCTGGCGACGACCATCGGCAAGGGCACGGCGACGGTCGAGCTTGAGGACCTGACCGGGGCCGACCTGATCTTCGTCATCGGCGCCAACCCATCGTCGAACCATCCGCGCTTCATCCACATGCTGAAGCATTGCCGCGATCGCGGCGGCGACGTCATCGTCATCAATCCGGCGAAGGAGCCGGGGCTGGTGAAGTTCGCGGTGCCGAAATCGCCGGCCTCGATGCTGTCGGGCGGCACCGAGATCGCCTCGGATTACCTCCAGCCGCGGATCGGCTCCGATATCGCGCTGTTCAAGGGGTTGATGAAGGCGGTGCTGGCGATCGGTGCCGAGGACCGGGCGTTCATCGAGGCCCACACCGCGGAGTTCGAGGGGCTGCAGGCCGATCTCGACACCGTCTCGTGGTCCGAGATCGAGGAGATGACCGGGCTGGCGCAGGCGGCGATCGAGCGGGTCGCCACCCTCTACGCCAACCGGCAGAACGTGGTGTTCGCCTGGGGCATGGGGATGACGCACCACCTGCACGGGGTGGAGAATGTCGAGGCCATCGCCAACCTGGCGCTGCTGCGCGGCATGATCGGCAAGCGCTATGCCGGGCTGTTGCCGCTGCGCGGGCACTCGAACGTCCAGGGCATCGGCACCATCGGGGTAAAGCCGGTGGTGTCCGAGCAGGTGTTTGCCGCCATGGAGCAGGCGTTCGGCGTGACGCTCGGCCGAGCCAAGGGGCTCGATACCATGGCGGGGCTCGAAGCAGCCGAGCGCGGCGAGATCGACAGCGCCGTGATCATGGGCGGGAACCTCTGGGGCGCGACGCCTGACACGGCGTTTGCCAGCCGCGCCATGGGCGCAATCGGCTTCAAGCTGTTCCTCACCACCACGCTCAACCGCGGCCACGTCCACGGGCTGGGAGAAGGCGAGGTGCTGATCCTCCCCGTCACCGCCCGCGACGAGGAATGGTCGCCGACGACGCAGGAATCGATGTTCAACTTCGTCCGCCTGTCGGATGGCGGCATCGAGCGGCTCGACAATGTGCGGCCGGAAACGGTGATCCTCTGCGATCTCGCCGCGCAACTGCTGCCGCAGAGCCCGGTGCCGTTCGAGCGTTTCAAGGAGCATAGGCACGTCCGCGAGGTCATTGCCAGGGTGGTGCCCGGGCTGGAGCAACTGGCCGATATCGACGTGGCCAAGCGCGAATTCCACATCAAGCATCGGGTGATGCATGCGCCGGAATTCGGCACGCCGGACGGCAAGGCGCATTTCGTGGTGACGCCGTTGCCCAAGACGGCGGCGCCGCTAACCCTCGCCACGGTGCGCTCGGAAGGGCAGTTCAACACCATCATCTACGAAGAGCAGGACAGCTACCGGCTGAAGGCGGGGCGCGACGCCATCTTCCTCAACCGCGAGGACATGGCAGCGTTCGGGGTGCGCGACGGGCAGCGGGTGACCATCGCCTCGGATAGCGGCCGCATGGAGGGCACGGCCACGGCGTTCGACCTGCCGCGCGGTTCGGCATTGGCCTATTATCCCGAAGCCAATGTGCTCTGCGCTACGACGGTCGATCCGCGCTCGAAGACCCCGGCATTCAAGTCGGTTCCGGTGTGGATCGAGGGGTAGTCACTAGTGAACGTAAGGTGGGTCCGCTCTTAGGTGCTGTCGGGGATGGCACGGTGGCCGCCAGCCCCTCACCCGTCTCGGCCTGATGGCCGATCCACCCTCTCCCCGACGGGGAGAGGAAAAGAGGTGATCGCTGCACTCTCCGGATTCTTCTCCCCGACGGGTCGCGGGACGAGGGCGCAGCCCTCGCCCGGAGGTGGCCCGAAGGGCCGGATGAGGGAAAGCCCCGATCGCGCGAGCATCGGTGGCGACAATTCGCAACCCAATAGCATCTAGCTTGGCGCCTATGAGCTTTCACGGGGATGACATCGAGTTGGTGGAGCTAACTTGTGCCACCCATGGTGGAGCACCCGGGCGATCTTGCCGGGCTTCCGAACTCGGATAATCTCCCCCTGAGTTCGGGGACGAAGTGATGGCTGACGACAAGCAGGGGCAACCGGCGCCGGAAGTGGATCGGCCCGGCGAGCGGGCAAAGGCGTTCAACGCCGCGATGGCGACGTTGGGCATTGCGATCGTCGTCTTCATCGTCGGTGTCGTCGTCGGCTTCCCGCTGGCCACCTTCGGGGTAGAGTTCGTCACCTCGAATGGCGGCGTGGTGTTCGGGCTGCTGTTCGGTTTCCTCGTCCTGGTGCTGGTCGTCAGCGCCGTGCTGATGATCTTCCGGCGCCAGATCTGGCAGAGCCTGTTCAGGCGCGGCGAAGTGGAAATGGAGCGTTTCGCCCGGCCGCTCTCGGAAGTGGCGCGTTTTGCGGCGCTGCAGAAGGTGGCCGAAGCGACCGAGTCGGCGCGCGACCTCGCCGAACTGGTGCTGGCCCGCTACGCCTGGGTCTCGACCCGGCGCTGGCTGATGGCGACGATCACCGCCTTCATCGCAGCGATCGCGGCGCTGGCGGGCTCGGCGCTGCTGTTCCAGCAGAACCAGCTGCTGCGCACCCAGATCGGGCTGATGCAGGACCAGAACGGTCGGATCGAGGAACAGAACCGCTTCATCCAGAGCCAGATCGAGCTGGGAGAAGCGCAGCGCTCCACCGCGATCGTGCCGGAGATTCTCGAGATCGGGGCGCAGGTGGCGCAGGAGGTGGCGGGGTTCAACACCTTTGCCGGCGATCAGCCCGCCATTGCGCTGCTCAGCCCGGGACTACGGGCCCGCATCATCGCCGCCACCACCGCGGCGCGACCCTACCGATATCTGCGCAACCCGCTGACCGATCTCGATGAGAACCTGCTGATGTCGTCCGGCCTGCTGCGCCGCACCGACCTCGCCGCTTCGGCGACGGTGCGCCAGCAACTCGATGCCGCGAGCGGCGCCGTGCAGTTTGCCGGCGAGCAGACCGGCGTGATGTCGGATCGGCCATTATCGCCGGAGCGCGGCCAGATCATCGGCCTCTTGATTTCCAACGGGCTCACCGACTTCTCGACCCTGAACGGCGCCGATTTCAGCTTCGCCGAGGTGCGGTCGGCCAGCACCGGCAGCGCCATCCGCTTTCACTTCGCGGCGCTGCGCTTTGCCAATTTCGACCGGCAGCTGCTCGTGGGCGCCGAGTTCGATGGCGCTTACCTCGAGCATGCGCGGTTCCGCAACGCCAGCATCAACTATACCCGGTTCACCGCCGGCGAGTTGCCTTCGATCTCCGGCGGGGAAGGGTTGAAGCAGGGCGCGCAGCTGTCCGGCGCCGATTTCTCGGGCGCCATTCTGAAGCATGCCTCGTTCGACGGCAGCCGCGGCTTCGGCATCAATTTCGACGGCGGCGTGGTGCACAACACCACCTTCGCCGGCACCTCGATGGCCGGCAGCACGTTCCGCAACACCATTTTCGGGGTGGTGGATTTCAGCGGCGCCGATCTCAAGAGCGTCGATTTCGATGGCGCCATTGTGTTCGATGCCGGCTTCCTCGATACCGTCGCGCAGCAGGCAGCGCCCGAGAGTTTCGTGCGTGAGCGGTTCGAGATCGCGCCGCTTGCCGCCGAGGAGTTTGCCCGCCACCCCCGCTGGTCCGATGCGTGGCTGGATGGGCTCGAGGCCAAGCAGGCCTATCGGATCACACGGGTAGGAGCGTTCGAATGAGCGGGTTCCCCAAACAGACGTTCGAGTTCCTGGCGGGGATTGCGGCACACAACGAGAAGGCGTGGTTCGATGCCAACCGGCCGCTCTACGAGGCCGGGTATGTCGAGCCGGGCAAGGTCTTCGTCGCCGAGATCGGCCCGAAACTCAAAGCGATCTCGCCCGAGGTGCAGTTCGACCCCAAGGTCAACGGCTCGATCTCGCGGATCAACCGCGACATCCGGTTTTCCAAGGACAAGCGCCCGTACAAGCAGCATCTGGCGCTGTGGTTCTGGCATGGCGACAGGCGTGGCTGGGACCGGCCGGGCTTCTACGTCCATATCGAGGCGGAGCGGGTGTTTCTCGGCACCGGCATGTACGGCTTCGACAAGGAAACGCTCGACAATTTCCGCCAATCGATCATCCATCCGCGCTCCGGCAAGGCGTTGGTCGCGGCGGTGGCGGCGGTGAAGTCGAAGGGCGCCTACAACATCGGCGAGAAGACGAGGAAACTGATGCCGCGCGGGTTCGAGACCGATCCGGATCGGGCCGAGTTCCTGCTCTATGAAGGGCTGACTGCGGGCATCGAACTGCCGGCCAGTGCGGCGGCCGCGCCGGATTTCGCCGAGGTTTGCCTCGAGCACTTCGCCAACACCGCGCCGATCGCGCGGTGGCTGATCGCCGAGGTGGCCGGTTAGCAGAGCTGGCCTGTGCCTGACGCATGGGTGAGGCGCAATTCCTTTACCTGCTGAATCATTGGGCTGTGCCTATCCTGTGAGCGGGAATGCAACGGGATGACATCTGGACATGGCTTCGAATAACGGCGCGACGGCGCCTGATGGCGTGCGCGCCGTCATAGAGCAGATCAGCGACGATCTTGAACGGTATGGTGCGGCCAATCGGCAGGTCGCCACGCAGACCAAGCTCCTGGCGCTCAACGCGGTGATCGAGGCGGCGCGGGCCGGAGAGGCGGGGCGCAGTTTCTCGGTGGTGGCGCACGAGGTGCAGCGGCTGGCGGAGTTGCAGGCTGAAACCGCTGCGACCTTCCAGCGCGACCTGCTGCTCAGGATCGAAGAGAGCCGCAGCCGGGTTGGAATGCTGGAAGGGGCGCGGCTGATCGATCTGGCCGAGGCGCTGGTGCAGCTGATCGTGCGCAATCTCTACGAGCGCACTGCCGACGTCCGCTGGTGGGCCACCGATGCCGCGCTCTGGCGCGCTCTGGCGGAGCCGACGCCGGAGCACCTGGCGCATGCGACCGAGCGGCTGGGGATCATTCATCGCTATTATACCGTCTATTCCGACCTGGTGCTGGTCGATGCGGCGGGCCGGGCGCTTGCCAACGCCAACCCGGTTTACCGACCCAAGGTGATGGGGCTCGACTACGAGACGGCGGTGTGGTTCCGCGAGGCGATGGCCACCCGCGGCGGCGACCAGTATGTCGCCGACGAGGTGCGGCGGAGCCGCAGCCAATCCGGCCGGCAGGTGCTGATCTATGGCACGGCAGTGCGGACCGGCGGCGACACCAACGGCGCGGCGCTTGGCGCACTCGGGGTCTATTTCGACTGGGAGGCTCAGGGCGCAACCATCGTTGCCAACGAGATCGCGTTGAGCCCAGCCGAGCGGGCGCGGACTACGGTCATGCTGCTCGACGGGCAGAGCCGGGTCATCGCCAGCACCAACCCCGCATTGCTGTTTCAGCCCTTCCACCTCGAGACCGGCGGACAGCTGCGTGGCAGCCATGTGGGAGCGGACGGCGCCTTGATCGCCTTTGCCCGCACCCACGGCTACCAGGAGTATGACGGGATGGGCTGGACCGGAGTGGTGGTGCAGCGCTGATCAGCCGTTGCGGAAGGCATAGCCGTAGCCGTTGAGGGCAGGGGCGCCGCCCAGATGGGCGTAGAGCACCCTGCTGCCCTTGGGGAAGTAGCCGGTCTCGACCAGGTCGATCATCCCCTGCATGGATTTGCCCTCGTAGACCGGGTCGGTGATCATGCCTTCGAGGCGGGCGACGAGACGGATCGCTTCCTTGGTCTCCTCGGAGGGGACGCCGTAGATCGGGTAGGCATATTCCTCGAGCAGCACGACGTCGTCGCCGACGACGGGACGGCCGAGCTCCACCAGTTCGGCGGTGCGCTGGGCGATCTCCAGCACCTGTGCGCGGGTCTGCTGCGGCGTGCACGAGGCGTCGATGCCGATGACCTGGCGGGCGCGGCCATCGGCGGCAAAGCCGACCAGCATGCCGGCATGGGTCGAGCCGGTGACGGTGCAGACGACGATGTAGTCGAACTGGAAGCCAAGCTCGGCTTCCTGGGCACGCACTTCCTCGGCAAAGCCGACATAGCCGAGGCCGCCGAACTTATGCACCGAGGCGCCGGCGGGAATCGGGTAGGGCTTGCCGCCCGCCGCTTCGACCTCGGCGATGGCGGTCTTCCAGCTGTCGCGGATGCCGATATCGAAGCCATCATCGACCAGCCGCACATCGGCGCCCATGATGCGGCTCAGCATGATGTTGCCGACCCGGTCGTAAACCGCGTCCTCGTGCGGCACCCAGCTCTCCTGCACCAGCCGGCATTTGAAGCCGATCTTGGCAGCAACGGCCGCGACCATCCGAGTGTGGTTGGACTGGACGCCGCCGATCGACACCAGCGTATCGGCGCCCGAAGCGATGGCATCGGGCACGATGTACTCGAGCTTCCTGAGCTTGTTGCCGCCGAAGGCCAGGCCGGAATTGCAATCCTCGCGCTTGGCATAAAGCTCGACCCCGCCGCCGAGATGGGCGCTGAGGCGCTCCAGCTTCTCGATCGGGGTGGGGCCGAAGGTGAGGGGATAGCGCGGGAATTTCGCGAGGTTCATGCCGAGGGTCCTTGAGCTCGAAATCTGACTCGAGGCTAGCAATTGTCTCGCGATAGGTGCTTTCAATGTGAGGGTACGAAGTGAGCAGGATGCAGGTTGGTTTTTCATCCAGATATGCATCGACTGCCGACAATAGGTGCCAGAATGAAAGAATCTTCCGAGACCGATCTCGACCGCATCGACTTGCGGATGCTGCGTGCCCTGCAGCGCGATGGCCGGATCAGCAATGCCGATCTCGCGGCGGAAGTCGGGGTCAGCGCCGCAACCTGCCATCGGCGCACCCAGCAGCTGATCGACGCCGGCTATATCTCGGGCTTCCGGGCGGTGGTGGCGCCGCAGAAAGTCGAACTGGGAACACTCGTGCTGGTCGGGGTGGTGCTCGACCGCTCGACGCCCGAAAGCTTCGCCGCCTTCGAGAGCGCGGCCGAGAAGCTGAAATTCGTGCTCGATTGCCACCTGGTGGCCGGCGACTTCGACTATTTCCTGAAGATCCGGGTGCGCGACATGGCCGATTTCAACCGCCTGCACGGCACGCAACTGATCGGGCTGCCGGGGGTGAGGCAGACGCGCACGTTCTTCGTGATGAAGGAAGTGGTGGATGGGCGGGTGCTGGAGTTTTGAGGGGAGCGGGGCCCTTCACCTCTCCCCTTGGGGGAGAGGTCGGATCGCCGCAGGCGAGCCGGGTGAGGGGGCCTTGCCGCATACGCTGGTGCGGGTGGAAGGCCCCCTCACCCGACGCTTCGCGTCGACCTCTCCCCCAAAAGGGAGAGGTGAAGAGGTGCCTCAGCCCCGCAACTCCCCCACCGCTGCCTTCAGCCCCTTGAGCACCAGCGCCGTATCCACCCCCGCCCCGATCAGCGTCACGCCGCGAGCCATCCAGCGGCGGGCAGCCTCGCCGGTGCCGGCGAAGATGCCGGTGGTAACGCCCGCGGCTTTGCAGGCATCGATCACCTGCTCGATCGTCGCGACGACCTTGGGGTGGCCCATCTCGCCGGGGACGCCGAGGGCGTGCGACAGGTCCAGCGGCCCGAGGAAGATGCCGTCGAGTGTCGGGAGCTGCAGGATCTCGGGCAGCGCGGCGACGCCACCGGCGCCTTCGACCATCAGCAGCACGGCAACGTCCCGGTTGGCCTCGGCGAACCATTCGGCGCGGCCGGAATAGTCGGCGCCGCGGACGAAGGAGTTGGCGCCGCGATTGCCGTCGGGGGCGAAGCGGGCCGCGCGCACGGCACGCTCGGCCTCGGCGACGGAGCCGATCTGC
>WPCJ01211135.1_pt1 | contig 11243 bp, 6 predicted proteins | sample 5399831 | NCBI WGS metagenome assembly WPCJ01 (sample SAMN12869470, study PRJNA574797) | sludge metagenome | isolation source: wastewater treatment of pH10 | place: China:Beijing | collected 2019-05-20 | reverse complement strand
GATGACGACGATATCGAGCGGCATCGTCAACCCGGCCGCTGTCGCCGACCAGGGCGTCTTCGTGCGGCTGATGCTCGCCGCGCTGATCTCCTCGGCGCTGTGGATCAACCTCGCGACATGGATCGGCGCGCCGGTCTCGACCACGCATGCGGTCGTCGGCGGCGTTGCGGGAGCCGGCGTCGCGGCGGCCGGCTTCTCCGCCATAGACTGGGCGACGCTTGGCTCCATCGCCGCAAGCTGGGTGATCTCGCCGGCGCTCGGCGGCTTCGTCGCGATCATCTTCCTCGCCTTCATCAAGGCCGCCATCATCTACCAGGACGACAAGATCGCCGCCGCGCGCCTGTGGGTGCCGCTGCTGATCGCGGTGATGGCCGGCGCCTTCAGCGCCTATCTCGCGACCAAGGGGCTGAGACGGGTTCTGGAGGTCTCCGGCTGGCAGGTGGCCGTGCTCGGCATGGGCAGCTTCGTTCTGGTCTGGGGGCTTGCCAAGATTTCCGTCGACCGGCAGGCGGCGCATCTGGAAAACCGGAACCAGTCGCTGCGCCAGCTCTTCCGGCTGCCGCTGATCTTCTCGGCGGCGCTCCTGTCCTTCGCACATGGCGCGAACGACGTGTCCAACGCCGTCGGCCCTCTGGCGGCCATCGTGCATGCCGCCTCGGGAAGCGTGGCGGCGACGGTCAGCATTCCCTTGTGGGTGATGGTGATCGGGGCGTTCGGCATCTCGCTCGGCCTCGTCCTGTTCGGGCCGAAACTGATTCGCATGGTCGGCGGGCAGATCACCAAGCTCAATCCGATGCGCGCCTTCTGCGTCGCGCTGTCGGCCGCCATCACCGTGATCGTGGCGTCGTGGTTCGGCATGCCGGTGAGTTCGACCCACATTGCCGTCGGCGCCGTGTTCGGGGTCGGCTTCTTCCGGGAATGGTACACGGCCAACTCTCCCCGCCGCCGCGGCTATCTCGAGCGCAAGGTCAAGCGCGCCCGCGCCGCGCGGGTCGATGGCCCGAAAAAGGACAGGAGCGAGCCGAGGAGCGAAGCGGGCGTCGCCGGCGACGACCTCGAGACGGACGGCCCGCCGGTCTCGCGCGAGGAAATCGCGCGCCGCAGGCTGGTGCGCCGCGCCCATGTGATGACCATCGCCACCGCATGGGTGACGACCGTGCCCGCCTCGGCCATTCTGGCCGCCGGAATTTTCCTTCTCCTGCGCGCGCTCGCATAGATGGCGCGGGGAAGACGTTTTCTCCCCGCTATCCACATTCCTGCACACAAGATATTGGGGTCGGCACTTCGCTGAAAACGAGTTCTTGACGACCGCTGGCGAGTCGCCTTTTATGGGCCATGCGTCCCTGTTGCGGACGCGGCCGGCGAGTTTCGAGCCCGGCCGTTTTTTCCAGATTGTCTGCGTCCATCAGGCACCGGCCGTACATCGCGGCGGCCGGAAACGGGGTTTCGTCGGCTTCGGCGTGATACCGGACCTTGGAGCCGGACACACAGCGTAAATTTCCTGTTAACACTATATTTAGTGTTTTAACTCAGGATGTATGCTAGATAGTGTGATTAGCCGGCATGGCAATGCGCCGCCGGAAATCGTGCAGCGGAAGGCTTGATGCGGGCGGTCGAGGGGTTCGCGCTCATTCCTTCCGAATGCGGACCACAGCGGGACCGAGGCGAAAAGACGCCCTGACCCGTAGTAATCAGGCGAAGGATCGCTCGGCCGCAGGGATGGCGGCGGAGCCGGTCCAGAAAGCGGGACAAGGGTGCTGTGCCCGCGACCGTTCTGTACTATATATAGAAACCATAGGGACTGATAAGAGATGCGCATCGAACGTCGTTTCACCAAAGAGGGTCAGTCGCCTTACGCGGAGATCGAGTTCCGCAAGGCGGTCAGCGAGATTCGCAACCCCGACGGCTCGATCGTCTTCCGGCTTGCCGACATCGACGTGCCGGCGCAGTTCTCCCAGGTCGCAGCCGACATTCTGGCGCAGAAGTATTTCCGCAAGGCCGGCGTGCCCGCCCGGCTGAAGAAGGTCGAGGAGAACGACGTCCCCTCCTTCCTGTGGCGCTCCGTCGCCGACGAGACCGCGCTTGCCGAACTGCCGGAGGACGAGCGCTATGGCTCCGAGACCGATGCGCGGCAGGTGTTCGACCGGCTGGCCGGCACCTGGGCCTACTGGGGCTGGAAGGGCCGCTACTTCAACGCCGAGGAGGACGCGCTCGCCTTCCGCGACGAGCTTGCCTACATGCTAGCCACCCAGCGCGTCGCGCCCAACAGCCCGCAATGGTTCAACACCGGCCTGCACTGGGCCTACGGCATCGACGGTCCGGGGCAGGGCCACTACTATGTCGACCCCTTCACCGGCAAGCTGACGCGGTCCAACTCGGCCTACGAGCATCCGCAGCCGCACGCCTGCTTCATCCAGTCCGTGTCCGACGACCTCGTCAACGAGGGCGGGATCATGGACCTGTGGGTGCGCGAGGCGCGGCTGTTCAAGTACGGCTCGGGCACCGGCTCCAACTTCTCGCATCTGCGCGGCGAGGGCGAGAAGCTGTCGGGCGGCGGCAAGTCGTCGGGCCTGATGAGCTTCCTCAAGATCGGCGACCGCGCCGCCGGCGCGATCAAGTCGGGCGGCACCACGCGCCGCGCCGCCAAGATGGTCGTGGTCGACGCCGACCATCCCGACATCGAGGCCTATATCGACTGGAAGGTGAACGAGGAGCAGAAGGTCGCGGCTCTCGTCACCGGCTCCAAGATCGTCCGGCAGCACCTTGCCGCCATCATGAAGGCGTGCGTCAACTGCGAGGGCAACGGCGACGACTGCTTCGACCCGGCGGTGAACCCGGCGCTGAAGCGCGAGATCCGCGCGGCGAAGAAGAACTCGGTGCCGGAGAACTACGTCAAGCGCGTCATCCAGTTCGCGAAGCAGGGCTACACCTCCATCGAGTTCAAGACCTACGATACGGACTGGGATTCGGAAGCCTACCTCACCGTTTCCGGCCAGAACTCGAACAACTCGGTCTCGCTCAAGGACGATTTCCTGCGCGCGGTCGAGGAGGACGGCGACTGGAACCTGATCCGCCGCATCGACGGCAAGGTCGGCAAGACGCTGAAGGCGCGCGACCTGTGGGAGAAGATCGGCTACGCCGCCTGGGCCTCCGCCGATCCCGGCCTGCACTTCAACACGACGATGAACGACTGGCACACCGCGCCGGCAGCCGGCCCGATCCGCGCGTCGAACCCGTGCTCGGAATACATGTTCCTCGACGACACGGCGTGCAACCTCGCCTCGATCAACCTCTTGCCCTACCGCAACGCCGACGGCACCATCGACATCGCCGCCTACGAGCATACCGCCCGGCTGTGGACCGTCGTGCTCGAAATCTCGGTGATGATGGCGCAGTTCCCGTCGTGGAAGATCGCCAAGCTGTCCTACGAGTACCGCACGCTCGGCCTCGGCTTCGCCAATATCGGCGGCCTCTTGATGACCTCCGGCATTCCCTACGATTCCGACGAGGGCAGGGGCCTGTGCGGCGCGCTCACCGCGCTGATGACCGGCATTTCCTACGCGACCTCGGCCGAGATGGCTTCCGAGCTTGGCGCGTTCCCCGAATATCCGGTCAACGCCCCGCACATGCTGCGCGTGATGCGCAACCACCGCCGCGCCGCCTACGGCGAGGCCGAAGGCTACGAGAAGCTGGCCGTCGCGCCGGTGCCGCTCAACGCCGATCATGTCTGGCAGAAGGAGCTGGTCGAGCATGCGCGGGCCGCCTGGGACCGCGCCATCGACCTCGGCGCCGAATACGGCTTCCGCAACGCGCAGGCGACCGTCATCGCGCCGACCGGCACGATCGGCCTCGTCATGGACTGCGACACTACCGGCATCGAGCCCGATTTCGCGCTGGTGAAGTTCAAGAAGCTGGCCGGCGGCGGCTACTTCAAGATCATCAACCGCGCCGTGCCGGAGGCGCTGCGCACGCTCGGCTACTCCGAAAGCCAGATCGCCGAGATCGAGGCCTATGCGGTCGGCCACGGCAACATGAACCAGGCGCCGGGCGTCAATCCCGGTTCGCTGAAGGCCAAGGGCTTCACCGACGAGAAGATCGAGGCGCTGAACGCAGCCACGGCTTCCGCCTTCGACATCAAGTTCATCTTCAACCAGTGGACGCTCGGCGCGGACTGGCTGAAGGAGACCTTCAGCTTCACCGACGAGCAGCTGAACGATTTTTCGTTCGAGATCCTGCCGGCGCTCGGCTTCTCGAAGAAGGATATCGAGGCCGCCAACATCCATGTCTGCGGCGCGATGACGCTGGAGGGAGCACCGCATCTGAAAGAAGAGCACCTGCCGGTGTTCGACTGCGCCAACCCGTGCGGCAAGGTCGGCAAGCGCTATCTTTCGGTCGAGAGCCACATCCGCATGATGGCGGCGGCGCAGCCCTTCATCTCGGGCGCGATCTCCAAGACGATCAACATGCCCAACGAGGCGACCGTCGACGACTGCAAGCAAGCCTACATGCTGTCGTGGAAGCTGGCGCTGAAGGCCAACGCGCTCTACCGCGACGGTTCCAAGCTCTCGCAGCCGCTCAACGCCTCGCTGCTTTCCGACGACGAGGACGATGCGGACGACCGCGCCGAGGAACTCGCCGCCCAGCCGGCGGCCGCGCGCGTGGCGCAGGTGACGGAGAAGATCGTCGAGCGCGTCATCGAGAAGGTGGTGCGCGACCGCGAGAAGCTGCCGAACCGCCGCCAGGGCTACACCCAGAAGGCGGTGATCGGCGGGCACAAGGTGTACCTGCGCACCGGCGAGTTCGGCGACGGCAGGCTCGGCGAGATCTTCATCGACATGCACAAGGAGGGCGCGGCCTTCCGGGCGATGATGAACAACTTCGCCATCGCCATCTCGCTCGGCCTTCAGTACGGCGTGCCGCTCGAGGAGTATGTCGAAGCCTTCACCTTCACCCGCTTCGAGCCGGCCGGCGTCGTGCAGGGCAACGACGCGGTGAAGAACGCGACGTCGATCCTCGACTACGTGTTCCGCGAGCTGGCGATCTCCTATCTCGGCCGCCACGACCTCGCCCATGTCGACACGTCGGACTTTTCCAACACCACGCTCGGCAAGGGCATCCAGGAAGGCAAGACCAACCTGATCTCCACCGGCTGGACGCGCGGCTACAAGCCGACGCTGGTGGCCGGCACGGGCGGCGAGCCGAAGGGTACGTCCGGTTCCGCACCGCGCGCTTCCGCATCAGGCGGCGCGACGGTAACGGCGATCGGCGCCGCGACCGCGCGCAAGCTGGATACCGATCAGGGCGTGGTGACTGCCTTCCGCCGCGACTACGAGGAGCGGGCCAAGGAACTGGCCGAGGAGGTCGCCTTCGAGGAGCAGGTGGAGGCAACGCCCGATGCGCTGTTCACCGACGCCGCGACGAAGGAGGCGTCCGACGCCAAGGCGCTCGCCACCGAGCGGCGCGTACAGGCCATGATGCAGGGCTACACCGGCAACATGTGCACCGAGTGCCAGAACTTCACCATGGTGCGCAACGGCACCTGCGAGAAGTGCGACACCTGCGGCAGCACGAGCGGCTGTAGCTGAGGCATGACCGGGCGGGTGGGGCGCAAGGCTCCGCCTCCCGCCCGCCGTCCTCTCCGGCCTGCTTCGCTGCGGCGAGCAATCCGATGAAGTATCCGGGCGCTCCGTGGGGCGCTCGAATCGTTTTCTCCGGGCGGGCGTCGGGGCCGGACCCGTTCGCGAATCCGCGCATGGCTCCGGCAGGTTGCGCAAGCCGTTCGCATGGCGCGGCCTGCTCCCGCCCACGGCGGCGATTGCATCGTCGCTTCCTGCTCCCTCATGCCCGGTGATGGCGCGAGAGGCGATACGGAAATCATTTTGAATCAATCGCTTGACCAGCCTGATGGGAGCTGGTCGGGCAGGCGCGCGCCTAGCCAGTAACCGTCTATAAACGGATATCTCCAAGAAAGTGGCTTGAAGAATGCGCCCGGCCCGCTAGGTTGATTGCAGGTTGCCGCTGCGTAAGGTCGCGGCAAGAGATGTCCAAGGCCGATGAGGCGATCATGACCCAGGGCACCCCCCAGGCCAACGCACCGGCCACTCTCGCGCCACGCCCGACACGGCGCAAGGAACTTCTGACCTTCCTCGTGCTGGCTTTCGGCATCTGGCCGATCGTCGCCGTCGCCGTGGTCGGCGGCTACGGCTTCCTCGTCTGGATGTGGCAGATCGTTTTCGGTCCGCCCGGACCTCCGGGAGGGTAAGCCGATGCGGGAGGAAAGGAAGCTCAGCCGCAGGGCGATACTGACCGGGACGGTCTTGCCCCGCCATCACATTTCCAGCGCCGTCGTCGCCGTGCTGCCCGCCCGCCGCGAGGAAGTTCGCGAGCGGCTGGAGAGGATGCCGGGCGTCGAGGTGCACGCCGCCGAGGGCAGCCGGCTGGTCCTGACCATCGAGGGTCCGACCAGCGGCATGCTGGGCGAGACGCTGACCGGCATCTCGCTGATGGACGGCGTCATCTCGGCCAACATGGTTTTCGAGCATATCGAGGAAGCGGAGGCCCGTGAGGCATGAAGCCAGGCATCAACCGACGAGACCTGCTCAAGGCGCATGCGGCGGCGCTGGCGGCCGCATCGGCAGGCATTTCGCTGCCGGCGGCGGCCCAGCCCGTGCCGGGCGGCGTCGAGGCGCTCGAAATCAAGTGGTCGAAGGCGCCGTGCCGCTTCTGCGGCACCGGCTGCGGCGTCATGGTCGGCGTCAAGGACGGCCATGTCGTGGCGACGCATGGCGACATGCAGGCCGAGGTCAATCGCGGCCTCAACTGCGTGAAGGGCTATTTCCTCTCCAAGATCATGTATGGCGAGGACCGCCTGACGACGCCGCTGATGCGCAAGAGCGGCGGCGTCTACGACAAGGACGGCGAGTTCGAGCCGGTGTCGTGGGACGAGGCCTTCGACGTGATGGCCGACAAGATGAAGCAGGTGCTGCGCGACAAGGGACCGGAAGCCGTCGGCATGTTCGGCTCCGGCCAGTGGACCATCTTCGAGGGCTATGCCGCCACCAAGCTGATGAGGGCGGGTTTCCGCTCGAACAATCTCGACCCCAACGCCCGCCACTGCATGGCCTCGGCGGCGGTGGCCTTCATGCGCACGTTCGGCATGGATGAGCCGATGGGCTGCTACGACGACTTCGAGCATGCCGACGCCTTCGTGCTGTGGGGGTCGAACATGGCCGAGATGCACCCGATCCTGTGGACGCGGGTGGCGGACAGGCGGCTCGGCCATCCGCATGTGCGCTGCGCGGTGCTGTCGACCTTCACGCACCGCTCGATGGACCTTGCCGACATCCCGATCGTGTTCAAGCCGGGCACCGACCTCGCGATCCTCAACTACATCGCCCATCACATCATCGAGACCGGGCGCGTCGACGAGAAGTTCGTCAACGACCACACCGTGTTCATGCGCGGCCAGACCGACATCGGCTACGGCCTGCGCCCCGACAACCCGGTGGAGCTGGCGGCGGCGGGCGCGGCCGATCCCGGCAAGATGGAGCCGATCGACTTCGAGGCGTTCAAGGCGCAGGTGGCGGAATACACGCTCGACAAGGTGTCGGAGCTTTCGGGCGTGGAACCCGGCTTCCTGCGCGAACTCGCCGAACTCTACGCGCGGCCGGACATCAAGGTGATGTCGCTGTGGACGATGGGCTTCAACCAGCATGTCCGCGGCGTGTGGGCCAACCAGATGGTCTACAACATCCATCTTCTGACCGGGAAAATCTCCGAGCCGGGCAACAGCCCGTTCTCGCTGACCGGGCAGCCCTCGGCCTGCGGCACGGCGCGCGAGGTGGGCACCTTCGCCCACCGGCTGCCGGCCGACATGGTGGTGACCAATCCCCAGCACCGCGCCCATGCGGAGGAACTGTGGCGGCTGCCGCCCGGCCTTCTGCCGGAAAAGCCCGGCTACCACGCCGTCCAGCAGGACCGGATGCTGCGCGACGGCAAGCTCAATTTCTACTGGGTGCAGGTCAACAACAACGTGCAGGCCGCGCCCAACAGCGCCAACGAGACCTATCCGGGCTATCGCAACCCCGACAATTTCATCGTCGTCTCCGAGGCCTATCCGACTATCACGGCGCTGTCGGCCGACGTGATCCTGCCCGCCGCGATGTGGGTGGAGAAGGAAGGCGCATACGGCAATGCCGAGCGGCGCACCCATGTGTGGCATCAGCTCGTGCAGGCCGGCGGCGAGGCGCGCTCCGACATGTGGCAGATGGTCGAGTTCTCCAAGCGCTTCACCACCGACGAGGTGTGGCCGGCGGAGATTCTCGACGCCAACCCCGACTATCGCGGCAAGACGCTGTTCGACGTGCTGTTCCGGAACGGAAAGGTCGACCGCTTCCCGCTGTCCGAACTCGATCCCGGCTACGACAACCAGGAAGCGCACGATTTCGGCTTCTACATCCAGAAGGGCATGTTCGAGGAATATGCCGAGTTCGGCCGCGGCCACGGCCACGACCTCGCGCCCTACGACACCTACCACGAGAATCGCGGCCTGCGCTGGCCGGTGGTGGACGGCAAGGAAACGAAGTGGCGCTATCGCGAGGGCTACGACCCCTATGTGAAGCAGGGCGAAGGGGTGAAGTTCTACGGCCGGCCCGACGGCAAGGCGGTGATCCTTTCCGTGCCCTACGAGCCGCCGGCGGAATCGCCGGACGAGGAATACGACGTCTGGCTGGTGACGGGCAGGGTGCTGGAGCACTGGCACTCCGGCTCGATGACCATGCGCGTGCCGGAGCTTTACAAGGCGTTTCCGGGCGCGGTCTGCTTCATGAACGCGGACGATGCGCGTCGACGCGGCATCAACCAGGGAGCCGAGGTGCGCGTCGTCTCGCGGCGCGGCGATATCCGCGTGCGCGTGGAAACGCGCGGACGCAACCGGATGCCGCGCGGCGTGGTCTTCGTGCCGTGGTTCGATGCGAGCCGGCTCATCAACAAGGTCACGCTCGACGCCACCGACCCCATCTCCAAGCAGTCGGATTTCAAGAAATGCGCGGTCAAGATCGTTTCCGCCTGATGCGCCTGCCGCGCGTCGCCCTTGCCGCCGGGCTTGCCGCCGTCATCGGCACGGCGGCGCTTGCCCAGATGTCGGCCCAGACGTCGGTGGACATCGTGCCGCCGCTGACGGGGGCCAGCCCGCCGCTGGAGAACATGCCCGCCCAGCCGATCCCGCGCTGGGTGGTGGACGACGTGCGCCAGATGCGGGCCTACCCCGAGCAGCCGCCGGTGATCCCGCATTCGATCGAGGGCTACCAGCTCTCGGTCAACCCCAACCGCTGCATGAGCTGCCACCAGCGCGAGTTCACGCGAGGCTCTGGCGCGCCGATGATAAGCGTCACCCACTACATGGACCGGCAGGGGCAGATGCTCGCCGACGTGTCGCCGCGCCGCTATTTCTGCACCGCGTGCCATGTCTCGCAGGCCGACGCGCCGGCTCTCGTCGGCAACACCTTCATCGACATGAGCGAGCTTGGCGTCGGCCACGCCGGGGACCAGTAGGATGTGGGGGTGGGTCAAGGGGCTGGCGCTTGCCGCCTGGGCGCTCGTCTCCACGCCGGCGGCGACGCTCAGCCTCGGCTTCCTGACGCTGGGCGGCTTTCTCGGCGGCGTGATCTTCTGGGGCGCGTTCAACACCGCGCTCGAAGTCACCAACACCGAAGCGTTCTGCATCTCGTGCCACGAGATGGAGGATAACGTCTATGAGGAGCTGACGCGCACCGTCCACTTCTCCAACCGCTCCGGCGTGCGCGCCTCGTGCCCGGACTGCCATGTGCCGCACGAGTGGACCGATAAGATCGCACGCAAGATGCAGGCCTCCAAGGAGGTCTGGGGCAAGATATTCGGCACGATCAGCACGCGGCAGAAGTTCCTCGACAAACGGCTGGAACTCGCCCAGCACGAATGGGCGCGGCTGAAGGCCAACGACAGCCTCGAATGCCGCAACTGCCATTCATCGGTGGCGATGGACCTGTCGCGGCAGGCCCCGCGCGCGGCCGAGATCCATACCCGCTACCTGCTGTCCGGCGAGGCGACCTGCATCGACTGCCACAAGGGCATCGCCCACGAACTGCCGAACATGGACGGGGTCGATCCCGGCTGGAAGGTGCCGCCCGAGCTGGAAGGCCGCGAACTGCCGGCGGCTTCCGTCTTCGACAGGCTGGAGCGCATGAGCCGCTCGCCGCACCACACGGACTGGGTGGCCGAACTCGTCGCCGAGGCGGAGTGACGCCGGTCGGCCGACGCAGCGGCCGCTACCCGGTCTGTGCTTCGGGTGCGGGCAGGCCGTAGTGGCGTTCCCATGGCACGGCATAGCGGGCCGCTTCCGCGTCCCATGCCTCGTCCGACCAGTCGAGGGCTTCCTGCGCCGCCGGTAGGCAGGCGTTGCCGGTCGAAGGCGAGGCGGCCGCAGGCGTTGGGAGTCGTCATGCGCCACCTGCGCGCGCAGCCGGTCGGACCATGCGCCGGTCGCGGCGATCATCTGCTTCGCCCGGATCGCCAGCGATGCGTCCCTGCCGGGCAGCGCGACCTCGACGCTCGACACTTACTGCCGTTCTTCAGGAGCGCGGTGACGGGCGCGCAGTTCACGGCCGCGCCGCCGGCCTTGCGCGCCTCCTGGATGATGTGCGGCGAAATCGAGGGGCGGCGTCAGACCCGCACGCGGACATAGTCGCCCGGGGCGTCGGCGAGCGGCTTCAGCTTGCGGCCGCCGACCTTGCGCGCGGGCACGCGCGTGTCGTCCTGCTTCTCGATCCATGCCTGCCAGTGCGGCCACCACGAGCCGGGGTTCTCCGTCGCCTTCGCCACCCACTCCTGGAAATCGCCGACGGGCTTGCCGCCGGTCCAGTGCTGGTACTTGCCCAGCGATGGTGGGTTGACGACGCCGGCGATGTGGCCCGAACCGGCCATGACATATTCGACCTCGCCGCCGAAATGACCGGAGCCGACGAAGACGGATCGCGCGGGCGCGATGTGGTCCTCGCGGGTGGCGAGGTTGTAGATCGGTATCTTGACGTCGGAGAGATCGAGCTTGCGGCCGGCAAGCTCCATCCTGCCTTGCGTCAGGTTGTTCTCCAGATAGCAGTTGCGCAGGTAGAAGGAGTGGTTCGCTGCCGCCATTCGGGTCGAATCAGCGTTCCAATAGAGGAGATCGAAGGGCAGGGGCTCCTTGCCGCGCATGTAGTTGTTCACGA
>WPCJ01280251.1_pt1 | contig 11250 bp, 10 predicted proteins | sample 5399831 | NCBI WGS metagenome assembly WPCJ01 (sample SAMN12869470, study PRJNA574797) | sludge metagenome | isolation source: wastewater treatment of pH10 | place: China:Beijing | collected 2019-05-20 | reverse complement strand
GGCCTTGGCTTCCTCGGCAGCACGGGCTTCCTCAGCCGCGCGCGCCTGCTCGGCGGCCTTGGCTTCTTCAGCCGCTCTGGCTTCCTCAGCAGCCTGGGCCTCAGCGGCGGCCTTGGCCTCCTCGGCGGCGCGGGCTTCCTCAGCCGCGCGCGCTTCTTCGGCGGCCCGTGCTTCTTCGTCTGCCCTCGAATTGGCAGCAGGCTGACCGCCGCCGGTGATGGCCGCGATACATTCCTGTACGCTGGAATAGCCGTTCACGATGCAGGTATCGGTCAGCGCCTGCTGGGCATTGCTGATCGCGTCTGCGTCGCCCGAAGCCTGTGCTTCCTGCAGGGCCTGGTACTCGGCCTGCTGCGCGAAAGCGGCGCCCGGCACCAATGCGAGAACGGCGAGACTGGTGCCGGTCAGGAGCCAGTTTCGAAAGCGCATGGGTTTTATCCTTGTTTTGGAGTCAGTTGTACGAGAAGTGGCGCAGACCTGCTGAACCGAACCTGAACGTCCGAAGACCTGCCGCGATGTGAGTCAGCCCCAACGATTGCCGAACGCCGAAGCCCATCGGCGGTTCCCTCAGCGCGACAGGACCGGGCAATCGTGGCACCAGTGGGGCCGCGGCAGCCCGAGGTTCAATGGACGGATTCGGTCGTGACGGCCTAGAGTGCCCGGCCCAATTCGTGCGATCCGATGTGGGTTCTTCATGGAGTCGCAGATGGAGTCGATGTGGGCGACCTTCTGAGCTACTGGCCGTTTGTCCTGGGCCTGCTCGCCACCGGGGTGATCTCGGGCATTGCGGCAGGGCTGCTGGGCATTGGCGGCGGCGCCATCATCGTGCCGGCGCTGGCGTCGGCCCTGGCCTTTCTGCACTATGACAGCGACGTGGTGCAGCATATCGCCGTGGGCACGTCGCTCGCCATCATCATTCCCACCGGCATCGCCAGCGCCAGGGCGCACGACAAGCGCGGTGCGGTGGACCATCGCATCCTCAAGCTCTGGGCGCCGGTCGTGGTGGTCGCCACCTTCATCGGCGGGCTGATGGCGGGGCTCTATACCGGCGATGTGCTGCGCATCGTATTCGGCGTGGTGGCGCTGTTCATCGCCGCCAATATCGTGCTGCCGTTCCAGGAGCGCCTGATGGGGCATCTGGGGGATTCCGCGCCGACGCATCGTATCTCGGCGGCAGTTGTCGGCTACATCTCGGCGCTGATGGGGGTCGGCGGCGGTTCGCTGAGCGTGCCGACCATCCATGCCTTCGGGGCCTCGATGCACAAGGCGGTGGGGACGGGCGCCGCGATCGGGGTGTTCATCGCCCTGTCGGGGACGCTGGGCTTCATCATTTCGGGCTGGAGCGTCGAGGGTCGTCCGCCGCTGAGCCTGGGCTACATCAATATCCCGGCGCTGGTGCTGATCGGGGTAACCGCCGCGGTCTGCGCGCCATGGGGCGCGGCGCTGGCGCACCGGCTGCAGCAGCGCACGCTGAAACTGGCCTTCGCCGCGTTCCTGGCGCTGGTCGGACTGAACATGATCTGGAAGGCGATCGCGGGGTAGCCGGGTCTTAGCGTCCTTGCGGCTGCCCGGAAAGCCGCAGTTGGATGGGCGCCGACGGCGCCCATCCGAAATGGTCTTCGCTTACTGCGCGATGTCCCAGGTGACCTGGACGTTGATCGAGTAGCTGAGTTCGCCACCTTCGATCGGCACCGCACCGGCCGAGAGAGCATCGGCCGAGGCCTTCATCATCTGCGGCATCGGCGTGCCCATGCCCTGGGTCTCGTTGATGGCGCGGATCTTGCCGAGCTCTTCGCCGGCCACTTCCGCATAGAGCTGGGCCTTGCTCTTGGCGTCGGCGAAGGCGGCCTTGCGGGCTTCGTCATAGAGCTTGCTGGGATCGGCCACCGAGAAGCTGACGCCGTTGATGGTGTTGGCGCCGACGGTCACCGCCTTGTCGAGCACGGAACCAAGCTTGGCCAGCTCGCGCACCCGCACGTTGACGTTGTTGTAGACCTGGTAGCCGGTGATCTTGGGCGGCAGCTGGTAGCCGTTGGCATCGCGGGCGTCGGAATAGACGTAGTTCGGGTTGACTGAGAAGCCCGAGGTCTGGATGTCGCGCGCCTCGATGCCGGCGGCCTTCAGCGTTTCGATCAGTTCGCCCATCGCCTTGGTATTGGCGTCGAGCGCCTCGCGGGCAGTGGCACCCTGGCTGGTGACGCCGGAGTTGACGAATGCGGTATCGGGAGCTGCGGTGACTTCGCCAATGCCGCTGATCGAAATGTTGCCGCTCATCGTGGCCTCCTGTGCGAAGACGGGGGTGGCGCTCAGCGCGGTGGCGAAGAGCAGGGGAATGAGGGCGGCGGTAATCGGACGCATGCGTCTCTCCTATGTGGCCTTTGGCGGGAAAGATGTCCCAGCCAAAGCGGGTGTTAGTGCGGCGTACCTGAATGGAATTTGAACGCCGCTTCCGGGAGATAAGACGCCGGACATTGCGCCAAGCTTGGGTCGCGAACCGACGAAAGTTTGAGTTACGTGCCTCGACCCGCGCTGGACAGGCTTTGGGACGGCAGGTTAGGTAGCCCGTCCGAAAACCGGGGGAGTGCCGTGGCCAATCGACAAGTTCCAAGCGAAGGCGTTCTGCTCGGCCGGGCCAGGGTGCCCGGATCCGAGCACCCACGGGTGATCACCGTGCGCGGCGAAGACATCGTCGATATCACCTCGAAAGCGGCGCCGACCTCGCGCGACATTGCCGAGCAGGCCGACCCAGCCGCCTACGTGGCTTCGGCGAAGGGCCCGGTGATCGGCAAGCTGCACGATCTTCTCGCCAACTCGTGGTCGGGCAAGACCGACTTGACGGCGCCGTCGCTGCTGTCGCCGATCGACCTGCAGGCCGTGAAGGCGGCCGGCGTGACGTTCGTGGTGTCGCTGCTCGAACGCGTCATCGAGGAGCAGGCGCGCGGCGACAAGGCCAAGGCCGACGAGCTGCGCAAGGATATTCTGGGGCTGGTGGGCACCGATCTCAGCCAGCTCGAGCCGGGCTCGCCCGCGGCGATGGAAGTCAAGAAGACGCTGATCGCGCGCGGCGTGTGGAGCCAGTATCTCGAAGTCGGTATCGGGCCGGACGCCGAGATCTTTACCAAGTGCCAGCCGATGGCCTCGGTCGGCTACGGTGCCGATGTCGGCATCCTGCCGATCTCGGAGTGGAACAACCCCGAGCCGGAAGTGGCGATGGTGGTCAATTCGAGGGGCACCATTGTCGGCGCAACGCTCGGCAACGACGTGAACCTGCGCGACGTAGAAGGCCGCTCGGCGCTGCTGCTCGGCAAGGCCAAGGACAATAACGCCTCGGCCTCGCTCGGCCCGTTCATCCGGCTGTTCGACGGCACCTTCACCATCGATACGGTGAAGGCCGCCGATATCGCGCTCAGCGTCACCGGCGAAGACGGGTTCGAGCTGACGGGCGTTTCCAACATGAGCCAGATTTCGCGCTCGCCCGAAGCCATTGTCGGCGCGACCATCGGCCGGCATCACCAGTATCCGGATGGGCTGGTGGTCTATCTGGGCACCATGTTCGCCCCGGTGAAGGATCGCGGCGGCGCCGGCAAGGGCTTTACCCACAAGCTCGGCGACGTGGTGTCGATCTCGACGCCGTCGCTCGGCACCCTGTCCAACACCGTGCGCCTCGCCACCGAGGCGGCGCCGTGGACCTATGGCAGCAGCCAGCTGCTGCGCGACCTGGCCAAGGCCGGGTTGCTGTAAGGATACTCGATGTCATCCCTGCCAAGGCAGGGACCCAGGCCTGCTGCCGCGCGGGCGGCGTGATGGATCCCGGCCTTCGCCGGGATGACATCGAGGTTGTTGAGAATGCGGTGCAGATGCACCGGCTAGCAAGGAATCGACCATGACCGAACTGCACAAGAATCTCATCAACGGCGAATGGGTCGGCGGAGACGGGGCGGACAATATCAACCCGTCCAACACCAACGAGGTGGTGGGGGTCTATGCCCGCGCCACCCAGCAGGACACGCTCGATGCCATCGCGGCGGCCAAGGCGGCGTTCCCGGCCTGGTCGCGTTCGGGCATCCTGCAGCGCTGGGAAATCCTGTCCAAGACCGCTCACGAGATCTTCGCCCGCAAGGCCGAACTCGGCGAGCTGTTGAGCCGCGAAGAGGGCAAGACGCTCGCCGAAGGCATCGGCGAAGTCACCCGCGCCGGACAGATCTTCGAATTCTTCGCCGGTGAGGCGCTGCGCCTTTCGGGTGAGAGCGTGCCGTCGGTGCGTCCGGGCGTCGGCGTCGAGATGACGCGCGAGGCGATGGGCGTGGTCGGCATCATCACCCCGTGGAACTTCCCGATCGCCATCCCCGCCTGGAAGATCGCGCCGGCGCTCTGCTACGGCAATACCGTGGTGTTCAAGCCGGCCGACCTGGTGCCGGGCTGCTCGTGGGCGATCGTCGATATCCTCCACCGCAACGGGCTGCCCAAGGGCGTGCTCAACCTGGTGATGGGCCGGGGCTCGGTGGTCGGCCAGACCATGCTGGATAGCAAGGACATCGTGGCGCAGACCTTCACCGGTTCGGTGAATACCGGCCGGCGCGTCGCCGAAGCCAGCGTCAAGGTAATGCGCAAGTTCCAGCTCGAAATGGGCGGCAAGAACCCGACCATCGTGCTGGACGATGCCGACCTGAAGGTGGCGGTGGAAACCACGGCGCAGAGCGCCTTCTATTCGACCGGCCAGCGCTGCACCGCCTCGTCGCGCCTGATCGTCACCGAGGGCATCCACGACCAGTTCGTCGCGGCGCTCACCGAGCGCATCCGCAACCTCAAGGTGGGCGACGCCATCGCCAAGGACACCGAAATCGGCCCGGTGGTCGATCCTGGCCAGCTCAAGCAGGACACCGACTATATCGAGATCGGCAAGGGCGAGGGCGCCAGGCTGGTGGTCGGCGGCGAGCTGGTGAAGCGCGATAACCCCGGCTACTTCCTGCAGCCGGCCCTGTTCACAGAAGCGACCAACCAGATGCGCATCGCCCGCGAGGAAATTTTCGGGCCGGTGGCGGCGGTGATCCGGGTGAAGGATTATGACGAGGCGCTGGCCGTGGCCAACGATACCGAGTTCGGCCTCTCGGCCGGCATCGTCACCACCTCGCTCAAATATGCCACGCACTTCAAGCGCAATGCCGAAGCCGGCATGGTGATGGTCAACGTTCCGACCGCCGGCGTCGATTTCCACGTACCGTTCGGTGGCCGCAAGGGCTCGAGCTATGGTCCCAAGGAGCAGGGCAAGTATGCCGCGGAGTTCTTCACCCAGGTGAAGACGGCTTACACCGCAGCCGGCTGACCATAGCCGCGTCGAAAAAAGGGCCCGCGCATCGAGAGGATGCGCGGGCCTTTTTGCTTATTCGGGCTTCAGGCCGTAGACCGACACGACATTGCCCTTGCTGGTGGTCGAAGACCGCTTCAGTTCGAGCCGGGTGACCGGGTCGGTGGCTTCGAACATCCGCTTGCCCTTGCCGGCGACCACCGGGTGGGTGATCAGCGTCAGCTCCTCGAGCAGGCCGGCAAAGAACAGCTGGCGGGCCAGCGAGATGCCACCCATCACCGCGATCTCGCCGCCGTCCTGGGCCTTGAGCTTGCGGGCGAACTCGATCACGTCGCCCTCGATAAGCGTCGAGTTCTGCCACTTGAGGTCGGCCTGCTTCAAGCTGCGCGAGGCGACGAACTTGGGCATGTTGTTGATGAACTGGGCGAAGTCCTGGTCAGCTTCGGCATTCGGCCAGTAGCCCGCCCACTCCTCGAAGCCGACGCGGCCGAGCAGCACGGTATCGATCCTGGGCATGGTCTCGCCGAGCAGCGCACCCAGCTCGTCGTCGAAGGCATCGAACTGCCAGAGATTGGGCGACTCGATGACGCCGTCGACCGAGTGAAAGAAGCCTGCAGTGATCTTGCGCATGTCATTTCTCCTGTTTGCCGGCCCGCCACTGGGCCGTTCATCAACACGACGAACGGCTTTCGACGCGATCGACACGAGCTGCAGAAAAATCGTGAAGCGGGGAGGATGGTGGAACCAGATCGTCGTGACCAGTCCCCGCGCGAGGGCGAAGGGACCGTTCATGCCGGCGGGGAACTGGAGTGGTGGGCCCACCAGGACTCGAACCTGGAACCAGACCGTTATGAGCGGTCGGCTCTAACCATTGAGCTATGGGCCCCGGCCGCCTCAATAGCAGGCGGGCAGGGGAGGTCAACGGCGAACCGTCACTCGGCCCGCACCACCTCGAACAGATTGCCTTCGATGGTGGTGATGTAGAGCTCGCCCTGGCTATCGACGCCGAACGAGGTGATGGCGCCGATGCCGCCCAGCTGCTTGGTCCAGTCGAACACGTCGCCCGCCTCGCCATCGGCATAGGCGAAGGAGTTGACGCGGCTGTCGCAGAAATCGGCGAAGAAATACTGGCCTGAGATCTCGGGGATGGCCTTGCCGCGGTAGACATAGCCGCCGGTGATCGAGCAGCCGCCGGTATCGTGCGAGTAACTGTAGGTCGGCGGCACGAGCCCGGTCTGCTCGCAGCTCTGGGCCTCGAAGCAGGATGGGCCCTCCATGATCTTCCAGCCCAGATTGGCGCCGGCGGATTCCGCGGTGATGACGGTGATTTCCTCGTAAGCGTTCTGGCCGACATCGGCGATGTAGAAATCATCGCCGTCAAAGGACGGGCGCCAGGGGTTGCGGACGCCGAGTGCGAAGATTTCCGGCCGGCCGCCGCCTTCGGCGAAGGGGTTGCTTTCGGGGATGGCGTAGGGCGCGGCGCCGTTGACATCGAGCCGCAGGATCTTGCCGAGCAGCTCGTCGGGGTTCTGCGCCCGGTTCTGCGGATCGCCGCCCGAGCCGCCGTCACCCATCGCGACATAGAGATAGCCGTCGGGCCCGAAGCCGAGCCAGCCGCCATTGTGGTTGGCATAGGGCTGATCGACGCGGAGCAGTTCGGTGGCCGAGGCCGGGTCGGCCACGGCAGGATCGGCCGAAACCTTGTAGCCGACGACGTGGGTCTTGCCGTCCTTGTCGGTGTAGTTGACGAAGAAGCGGCCGTTATTGGCGTAGTCGGGGTGGAAGGCGAGGCCGAGCAGCCCCTGTTCGTTGCCGCTGCTGATGCTGCCGCTGAGATCGAGGAACGGCGCGTCGCTGAGCTTGCCGTCGACGATGATGCGGATGCGCCCGGTCTGCTCGACGACGAACAGCCGCGGATCGGCTGCCGGCGCGGTGGCATAGAGCGGCTGGTCGAGCGCATCGGTGATGAGCCGGGTGGTTAGGGCCACCGGCTGGGCGAAAGCCGGGCCGACGGCAAGAACGAGGCTCAAAAGGCCGATGGCGACGCTGAGGGTGGGGCGCACGGGCATACTCCTGTCGTTCGTCGTTTCAGTCGGAACGGCGTGGCGGGACGCCGGGATCCATCGAAAAATGGCTGTGGGTGCAGACCAGGCCAGCATTGCGACGTTCGAGCACCAGTGTGCAGCGGCCGCGACGTTCGTACCAGCCGTTATCCTCGGTCCGGCCTTCGGATCGCCAGCGCAGGGCGAGGGTCGTGGTCTCGGGGCCCATGGTGACATGCATGGGGGTATCGAAGGCGAAACCGCGGGTGGAGCGCCAGATCTTCCGCCATTGCTCCTGCTCGAGCGCATCGAGCCCGGTCATCGTCCGGGCGAGCGAGCCGAAGGCGACGATCTCGGGCGCGAACAGCTGGCGGGCCGTCTCGAAGTCACCGGCGTTGATCAGCTTCTCCCAGGCGCGCAGCCACGAATGGGGATCGGTGGGCGGAGAGGCGGTGAGATCCGGTTCGACGAAGTCGGCGAACACCGAATAGTCGGTTGCGCCGCCCCAGAGATCGCCCACGCTGGCATCGAATTCGGGCCGGCGCCATTTGCAGTGACCGCCCCACGAATAGGGCGTCAACTCACCGACCCTGAGCCCGCCTCCAGTGAGGTAGAAATCGACCCGCAAATGCTCGAGCCCGGCCGAGAGTGCTTCGGCCACATCGATCAGCTCGGTGCGCAGCGCGTCGCTCAGCTCCATGCGGGCGCTGCGGATCGAAACGACACCCATTTCGATCTGCCGTCCGGTCGGGTCGAACCAGGCATCCCGGCGCTCGGGCAGGGTCTTGCGGCCGGTGAAGCGGCGGATCAGCGCGGCTTTGCCGCCGAAGGTGTAGACGTTGATCTCGGGCGGCGTATTGCCGTCAGGCCCGGTCAGCAGCGGTTCGGCGATGATGCGCCGGGGAACGCCGCGATAGCCCCATTCGGCGTGCCGCCTGCCGGTGCGGCGGGCGCTCAGCCAATTGCGGGCGATGGCGGTGAGATTCTCGGTGTTCCGATCGGCCGGGCTGCGCACCAGGACGAAGCGGCCGGAATCGCCGCTCGGCTTCAGGGCGAATCGGTCGGGGAGGGCGGACCAGTCGATCTCGGCGGGATCGCGCCACTGGCCCAGCAGCGGCACGTTGTAGGCATTGCCGACCTTGTCGGCGACATAGTCCTTGGCTGCCACCTTGTCGCTCAGCGTGGTCAGCCGCGGGTCGCGGTCATAGATCAGGCGATGCAGCATCCGCTCATTGTAGGTGCGGGGCGAAACGAGGTCGGGAATGCGACCGAAATCGCGATTGTAGCGCTGCACCGCGCGGTGGCGGGTATAGGCAATCTCCGCCGCCCGCCATGGGCTCAGCGGCCGCGCGGGTGGTCGGGCCGTACTCAAGCGCTGGTGCTGCTGACGCTGTCCTCGAGGGCCGCGAGCTGGCTCTCGGCGCGCAGGGCGCGGTCGCGCCACTCTTCGATGGTGAGGCCATCGATGCGGGTCGGCTCCGCCGGCGCGGGGGTTTCGACTTCGGGCAGCGGGGCGCCGGTCAGCTTGGCGTGCAGCGCCTCGATATAGGCGGCGTCGTCGGCATGCAGAGTGCCGTCGGCGAACTCGATCTGCCAGCGGTTCAGGTCGGCGGTGGTTTCCTCGTTCATGCTGCCGGTTGCCAGCAATTCCTTGATCAACGCATCGACCGCCACGGGTATCTCCTTTTGAGTTCGGCGCAACCTACCCAAAGCCGTCGGAAAGGGAAACCCGGCGCGACCGTGCGAGAGCCTTCTTTCGCGTCCGAAAGCCCCCGAACCCCGGGTGAAAGTCCTCTTTCACGCCGGTGGGCCACCATGTGCGTCACTCCGGCGCAGATCGAAACGCCTTGCTGAGGAAGGCCGAACCGGCGATGCCGAAACGCCAGGGCAGATCAGCCGCCTTGGTGATGCCGATGCGAGGCCCGATCACCACCGGAGGCGGGGTCGGGGCAGGGCGGAACCGGAAGGGCGGCGCGTCGATCGGCAAGCCGTCATGGACGGTCCGGCTGATGCCGAGCGCCTGGCCGAGCTTTCCCGGGCCGGAGCAGAGGGCCCGCGGATCGGCGAGGCCGCGGCGTTCGACCATCGTCTCGATGCCGGCGGTGGGTTCGATGGCGCGGATCAAGACGGCCGAGGCGTCGGCACAGACGAAGTTGAAGCACCAGTGGATGCCGTAGGAGCGGTAGACATAGACGTGCCCTGGGCCGAGGAACATCGAGCCGTTGCGCTCGGTGCGGCCGCGATGGGCGTGCGAGGCCGGCTCGGTCGGGTGGTAGGCCTCGGTCTCGGCGATGATGCCGCCGACTCCGTCGACGAGGAACTCGGCGCCCAGCAGCTCGCGGGCGACCACGGTGACGTCGCGGCCGAAAAAGGCGATGGGATCGAATGACGGCATGGGTGCAGAGTGGGGAATTATCCCCGCGGGTGCAAGCCGCTAGACCTTCTTGGTGGTGCCGGCCTGAATGCGGGCGGCCCCGATGCGAAGCGTCAGGTTGATCGATTCGCCGGTGTTGGAAATGCCCGTGGAGATCAGCGTCGCATTGTTGTTGGCGGAAGTGGCAAGGTCGGATTGAGCCTGGGCCCGACGCTTCAGGCGCGCCGTCTCGGCCTCGTCGTAAAGCGAGGCGCGCGGGAGCCAGTTCATGGTGCGCTTCTGAATCTGCATGGCACGAGACTGCGGTTGCGGGATGAACGAAACGTTAACGGGCGCTTCCCCGCTTGCCCAAGCCGCCAGGCCCATGACAAAGCTGCGGCAATCTAGTTTGTCAGCGCCGCTGAGTTGGAAGGGCCTGCAGCCCCTCCCACGGCGCGCCACCGGAGTGCGGCATGGCGGATTCTCTGAAGTTTGGCACCAGCGGGCTGCGCGGTCTCGCGGTCGATCTCACCGGTGGCGCGGCGCGCCGCTACACGGCGGCATTTCTCGCCCATATCGGCACGGTGGCCGGAGGGCGCGTCTATCTGGGACGCGATCTGCGCGCCTCGAGCCCGGCCATCGTTGCCGACTGCGCTGCAGCGATCCGGGCGGACGGGCTGGTGCCGGTCGATTGCGGCGTGCTGCCGACCCCGGCTCTGGCGCTCCACGCCATGGCGCTGGGTGGACCGGCGATCATGGTGACTGGCAGCCATATCCCGGCCGATCGCAACGGGCTGAAGTTCTATGTGGCGGCCGGCGAGATCACCAAGGCCGATGAGACCGGAATCGCCGCGGCGCTGCGTGAGGTGGTGCCGGCGGGCGAGGGGGCGGTGGAAGACGGCAGCATCGCGGCCGGTGACCGCTATCGGCAGCGCTATCGCGGCCTGCTCGACCCGGCGGCGCTGAGGGGCTGGCGCGTCGGGGTGTTAGAACACTCATCGGTGGCGCGCGACCTCATGGCGTCGTTCCTCACCCGTGCCGGCGCCGACGTGGTGCGGCTCGGGCGGTCGGAGAGCTTTGTTGCTGTCGACACCGAGGCGTTCTCCGATCCGCTGTTCGAGCCGCGCTTCAGCTGGATCCGGCAACACCAGCTCGATGCCGTGGTTTCGACCGATGGCGATGGCGACCGGCCGCTGCTGATCGATGGCGAGGGCAATTTCGTGCGCGGCGACGTGCTCGGCATGCTGGCGGCGCGCTTCCTCGGGGCGGACCGGGTGGTGACGCCGGTCACCTCCAACTCGGCGATCGAGGGCGTCGGCTGGTTCGGCCGCGTCGATCGGACCCGGGTCGGCTCGCCCTATGTCATTTCCGGCATGGAGGACGCTGCGGCAGGCTCGCCGGGCGCGGTGGTCGGGTTCGAGGCCAATGGCGGGTTGCTGCTGGGCAGCGAGGTGACGATCAACGGGCGGGTGCTGAGCCCGCTGCCGACGCGCGACGCGGTGCTGCCGATCCTCGCGGTACTCGGCACGGCCGCCAAGCTCGGTGAAAGC
>WPCJ01289985.1_pt1 | contig 11255 bp, 8 predicted proteins | sample 5399831 | NCBI WGS metagenome assembly WPCJ01 (sample SAMN12869470, study PRJNA574797) | sludge metagenome | isolation source: wastewater treatment of pH10 | place: China:Beijing | collected 2019-05-20 | reverse complement strand
GCCAACTTTATGAATGTTCGTCTCTTCAGGCTCCTTAACCAGGTTCCATTTTATTTAACTTTTCTCTCCTTATAAACCAAAACTGGCAGGTGTTTCCTGTCGCAAAAGTAACCGGGCGGACAAATTGCATCCCGTGTCTTTCGTGATCGATACCGTTTATCCAAGCCAAATCCATTTTACACAGGATCGGCTGTAATTCTCTCCTGTCAAGCACCTTGAGCGTTTCATGGAACAGGCATCTTTTGATATGCAATACATAACCATATTCGTCGTCTATCGGGCGCTCAAACTCAAAGCTATTTCCGAAGTAATTCTCTTCCCTGTCTTTTGACGACTGTACAAGAGTCCGGAACGGATCCGCTGATTCGTCAAACTGTTTTTTTATTCCATGTACAAGATAGTTATACATAGGCTTATTGATACAATCATCAGTCAAAAGTATAGCCTTATTTTCTGTAATACCTAATGCTAAAAATGATTCAAAAGTAGCTACAGTTGTCAGTACAAAGGAAACATTACCTCTATCGGGATCACTTGTTATCAAATGTTCCACTCTATGCAGAGCACTCTCAAATTTTTGATAATAAATATCTCTGAATTTACTTTGTTCTCCATCATTTAGCACAGACTTCTCCTGCAAATAGCCAAATACACCCTGTTCGATCCAACGATAACTATCCATAGGCGAAAATGAATGTTTCTCGTCTTTAAAAAAGTTTTCTTTTTCCATGTTCTTAATTTGTTGATTATGACACAAAGTTATCATGGCTGAAAAAGAAAAAAGTTGCTCAATGGCAACTTTGTTATTATCGGACTTTTTTCGCAGGCGGCTTAGTGAGTGTCGGGTTACACCAAGCATCGAGGATAAATCTTTCTGTTTGGTTCGTTGAATAAATTCAGGGTGACGGAATAATTTCTCGTATCTGTCCTGTGCTGTTTGAGCCTGAAATGATTTGACGGATTCGATCAGCTTAATAATGATTTGTTCCTGATTGTACAAGAGAAAATCCTTCCACCAATCATATTCTACTAATAGTCTCTCCATATCGGTTTTAGTTATTTGCAGAATTTCAGTATCTTCTATTGCAACAATACAGTATTTCGAAGAAGAAGCACCGGTATAGCTTTCCAGTTCGGTAAAAAAGTAATTATCAAATGCAAACCAACTCGTATATTCCTTTCCATCATTCAAAAAGAATATCCGCAAGGCTCCCTTGTTGACGAAATAATAATGACGACAAACCGTATGGAAATCGAGTAAAATTTCATTCTTTTTCAGTTGCCTGTAATCAAAACATGCAGTTAATACAGATTCGTCGGGTATATGATGAGGATTTGCCTTTTTCAGTTGTTGTATCAGTTTTTCTATCATAATTCCACACTAAGTTACGAGATACTGGGCAAAAACAACCTTTATACTACTTTTCAAATACAAACGGGACTTTTATTTCATCGTCTGCAATTTCAGCATGCAGAATATTATCCGTTCTCCAGTACCTGATCGTTTTAGGAAATTCATTCAGCTTGTTTTCGCAAGTAAAAGATTTGCTTTCATAAGCAATCACTTTGAAATTGGTAGATTCTTTATCATCCGGCATTTTAACCTGATAATACCAAATACCATCAATAGGCGATAGTACCGTATTCTCTTTCCAAATCGTATCATTTCCTTTTAATGTAAAACTCTCTCCTATATAAGTTGAATCGTTCTCCTTTTTCCAATTTTCAAAAGTTCTTCTTCCCTCTTCATCATTGGTTCTATGCCATTCTCCAAGCAAAAAATCAAAACTATATCCTATATAAAACACTGGTTTATTAGTATTTTCACTCTTATTGGAAGAACAGGCAATTATAAAGAGGGAGATAAAGAGGGTCATGATTCGGCTGATTGTTTTCATTTTATATCTATTTTAGGGAGTTATTACAGGTATAGCACTAAATACCGTCTACAACCAATAGTTTGAAGCCGGTATTTCAATTTATTAGAAACGTATGCAAAACCGTTTTTGTTTTGCTGATTCAGCACAAATCGTCAGATTTTCAGTACAAATCATCAGATTTATAAAAAGAAGATCAACACAACAAGATATAGCCCGATTTGCAGTAAAACGAACACAAAATATTTATCCAACAGTGTTATAAGCAATTTTTCCCTCTCAAACGATTGATCTCTTTTTGCAATGTTTGTTTTTCCATTTCAGATTTTGTCAACCGGACAGCTTGTTCATAGTAATTGACAGCTTTTTCAATATCTATGCCGCTATACAGATAACCCAATAACTCATGATAATAGTTGTTGTCCGTCAGTTGCAGTTTTTCCGCTTCGGCAACTGCTTTTTCATGACCGTAGACTTTAGCGAACGCAAATGCACGGTTCAAAGCCGTAACAGGCGAATATTCAATCAGAATAAGTTGATTATACAATTGCAGAATATGCTGCCATTTGTTTTCATCAGTGGATGCAGTGTGCCAGTATGCAATACCCGCTTCAAGATGATATCCCGAAATCCCGCCCCCATCTGTAGCTCTTACCAAATAATAATTGCCCCGCTCAATCAGTGACCTGTCCCAAAGACTTTTATCCTGCTCGTCAAAAAGAACCGTTTCACCACTTCTATTTACCCGTGCATCTAACCGTGAGCTTTGAAAGCACATCAACGCCAGTAAAGCATTGGTTTGAGATGTATCGGTCAACGGACTTTCAGTCAATATAAGCGTCAATCTTACAGCTTCGTAACAGAGTTCTTTCCGGATTAAATGATTGCTGGTTTTGGAAAAGTATCCCTCGTTAAACAACAGGTATAATGTTTTCAAAACGATATCTAAACGTAATTTTATTTCTGTCTCACTTAAGGGATTGATTTGAAAATTATCATTACGGAGAGTGGCTCTTGCCCGTTGTAACCGTTTCTTTATTGTTTCGGTTTTAGTCAGGAAAGCATTGGTTATCTCCTCTACGCTAAACCCACAAAGAATTTGCAACGCCAAAGATATTTGGGCTTCAACTGAATTTACAGGATTACAAACGGCAAAAATCATCGCCAATTGACTATCGGAAATGGTTTGATCGTCAAAATCAAAATCCTGCTCCTGTTCAGACTCATTCACTTTTACAGCATCTTTGACTTGTGTTTCAAAAAAGGTTACACGTTTGAAATAATCTTTTGCCTTATTTTTTGCAACTGTATAAAGCCATGCTTCAGGATTTTCGGGAACACCATTAACCCCCCAATTCTCCGATGCTTTCAGGAATGTATCGCTGGCAATATCTTCGGCAATCCCGATATGCTGCAAACCGAAACGGCTGCACAGTACAGCCGTCATTTTCGCATATTCCTGACGGAACAAGTGGGGCAAAAGGTCATTTACTGTCACCGGGCTCTCTGACCCGAAATAATCATCGAAATCATCCGAAGTAAATTTTCCCAATTTAATTTTCACACTCACTGTCTCAAATCGTTTCGTTTACTGTAAAGGTACAAAACAGCCAATACAATATCGGCTGTTTTGTCAAAAATTTTCCTATAATAGGACTAATCACGCCTTAAGACCTCACGCACTTCAATATTCCCGCCGATTTTAAAAATAGGGTTGGCTTTTGCCATTTCCACCGCTTCGTCAATGGTTTCGGCTTTTACCACAACATAGCCGCTGATAAATTCCTTAATTTCGGTATAAGGTCCGTCCGTCACCAAATTACCCGGTTTCACAGTTTTGGCGCTTCCCTCCACAGGCAACAACGTATTGCCTCTGTCCGCCAATTTGTTCTGCGCGGCAATGCCTGCAAGCCAGTTCATCCGCTCCTGCATCTGTTCAGGCGAAGGCTTAAAATCCGTGATGTCTTTTAATCTAAAAATCAATGCAAATTCTTTCATTGTTCAAAAATTTTATTGTTACTACATGATAATAACGATTGGTTTTTGGATATGGGGACAAAACTATACTGTTTTTTGGAAAATATCTTAGTGATTGATCAATCAATGTATTACTCATTTTGAGGAATATGACTATTCTCATAATCTGTTCGGAAATATTACGGAAGAGAACGGAAAGTTCAGAGTAGCCGGAATGGAAAAACCGATATCTATCCTTTTCTCTATTGGAGCCAATAAAGAGTAAAAAGAGGGGTATCAGTCTCATTTTCAGTAATAAACAGAATTTCGAGTGGAAAGCCATCCGTCTATTCACCCATTCTAAATAGTCCGGATCACATTTTCCATATCCAGACGGAATTTAGGAGTGATTAAAGGCTGGTTGGCATCTTCTTTATCCCTGTAACCCACAGCGACAGCAAACAGTGTTTTATATCCTTCCTGCTGTAAAATCCGGTCATACTCTGCGGTTTCGATCCCTTCCATCGGAGTAGAATCTATCCCCATACTTGCGCAGGCGCTCAGGAAGAATCCTAAAGAAAGATACACCTGACACGATAACCACGACTTAATCCCTGCCTCACCTTTAGGCTTTACCATACGGTTATAATAAGCAGCTTTTTCAGATCCCAAAAGGGTAAGATTTCCGTTCTCAAAATCTTCCACATTCTCAATCACACTGAAAACAACTATATGACTGGCATCATTGATTTTCTGTTCGTTATGATAGGATACCTTCGATAATTCGCTCTTCGTTTTCTCATCCGAAATGAAAGTAAATTTCCAGGGTTGGCTGTTTATTGAGGAGGGACTTAACCGAAGGATCTCCTTCAACTGTTCGATCGTTTCATCGGCGATTTTCCCATTGGGATCATATTTTTTGGTGGTGTACCTGCTCTTTGCAATATCTAAAAAACACATATCATTAAAATTGAATTATACTATATTTTTTGCAGATACAAATATAATGAAAGCCGAGAGATAAGCCAAGCTTGCTTGAGCTTATCCGGGGCGCTTCTTATATTCTATAAATATAACCATAGTACACCTCCCGGCAAAACAAAAAGAATGATTAGGTGTAAAGGTCACTACGTCATTCCGATAAAAGACTATCTATCAAAGTATTGAAATCCTTCTTAAACTCCTCATAGAAAAGCCCTGTTGCCGGGCCATTAAAGCCGGTATGTATTTTACGCACTTCTCCTTTCTTATCAATAAACAGGGTAGTAGGATAACTCGAAAAATTCTCCAATTCGGGAAGCACGTTAGCTACACTTTCCCTTCCGACTTCCCCGCCAAACAGTATTTCATAATTCGCACCGTATCTGTTCTTCAAGCGGGTCAATGCGGTTTTTGCATAATCGAAATCGTTCTTGCGTTCAAAAGCGATTCCTATAATTTCAACACCCCTCTCCTTGTTCTCATCATACCATGGTGCCAGAAACTCCATTTCGTCCAGACAGTTGGGACACCAGCTTCCAAGAATAGATACGACAACGACTTTACCGCGATAGCGTTCATCGTTCAAAGATACGTTTTGTCCTTCCAGATTAGGCAGGTTGAAGCTAAGGGAGCTGTATCCCGGCTTTAACTTTGCCAACGAATAGGGATCGGCCAATTCAGCGTAATCATTTCTCACTCCAGCAATTTCCGTCACACCACGGGTCGTATAGAATTTTCCGTTGAAAGTGGAATCATTGGTGAAACGGATCTCGATAAGGTACGGGCTTAAACCGCCGAAAGCCGACAGGTCGACCCCCGATTCGGTATACACACCCTCAAGAAAACGTAAATCACCGGAATTAGTCAGGATAGAACCGGTTACAATATCGTTTTCCGATTTAAAAACACCAACATTACGGGTAGTATCGCTTTTTTCACCAATGAAAAGCACATCCCATTTCCCGTCGATACGGGTATCTGTTGCTGTTTCAGCCGGACTAAAACGCTCTGCCATCCCAAATGTAGCATGGAATGGAACGCCCGGATCGTTCTCGATATAGTTCTTAATAAATTTTCCTTCAATCACATCCCCGGATACAATCCCTTTTATATAAGCATCATAAGCTATAATAGGGATGATAAGGGTATCGGATTGAAAGTGGACACTATCCAATTTCACCCGTTCCACACCGTTCAGTAATGTAACCGATGCTGTATCTGTACCAGCATCACTGACTTCAAAGAGAAAAGGAACTTTCTTATTTTCAGCTACGGAAAGTTCTCCTTTCCAGACTCCGTTTTGCAAGGTATTTTGTTTTTGACAGGATACTATCAAAAGCGCTACCAATAAATAAACCGTCCATTGAATTTTTCGCATGATTCCTTCTATTTTTGTTTTACAAAGCTAAGAAACTGTTTTCAGTTTTACGAATGACTGTCCTAAAAAAATTTCCAGACGATCATTTGAAAACCCACAACTTGGTTTCAATTACATCATTCCCTTGGGCTGCTATTGCATCCTGATAGCTTTGCAGATTGACGGTCTGCTCTTTGATTGGATAATATAATCTGGACGGAACGCCTCCATCACCAAATAAAGGTGAGAATGTATAAGTGACTGGCTGACCTTCAATCACTCCTGAAAAGATCACATCATCCTTTTTTATCAGGAAATCGGGATAACCGGTTCTGCGGTAATCGCTCCAAGCCTCAAGAAATTGGGTGAACAGTGAAATATATTTTTGATTCAGCACATTTCGTTCGTTGGCCGGCGGTAGTTGCGACACATAAGTATTTATATCAGCAGAGGCGACACCCCATTTTTCGAGAGATGCTCTTACTCCATTCACATAGTTGGCATGACTCCAATTATTGTATTCGGAGATTAAAAACTCCACTTCGGAATATTCCAATAGCACCTCCCCATAATCGGCAGCACTGTAGATACTTCCGGGAAGGCTGACATCACCTGCCGCAAAGCTGCCTGCCTGTGCTTCAGTCAACCCGTAAGCCAATCCTTCATAAACACCGACGTTATTTACTGATGCGTACTTACTTAAGCGTGGGTCGACAACCGGGAGCTGGCTGTTTTCACCCTTCAACAAATCGACGAACGGTTTCGAGAGAGCGAAATCCCGCCTGTTTGCAGTGACAGTAGCACGATAATAAGGTGCCTCGTTGGGTGCAGCTACAGCATACTTGTAAACAGCATTGTCCGCGTTGCTTGTGAATACGCCCTTCTGTAATGCATCTGCAAAATGCGATTGATAGAGGGCATTATCTTTAGCTTTTATACGCGTGGCAAACCGCAACCGCAATGAATTGGCAAATTTCGCCCATTTGGCATTGTCGCCACTATAGATAATATCCGATACACCAAAGGTTTTCTCTACCGAATATTTCAACAACGTATCACCCGCCTGTTCGAGTTCGTTGAGAATGTCCGTATATATCTTTTCCTGTGAAGCATATTTGGGCGTAATATTATCAGGATTCTGCTGCAATGCCTGAAAATCGGGGTCATCGCTGCCGTACGAATTGTAGGGTACATCTCCGAAAATATCGGTGAGCGCGTAATATGCATACGATTTCAGGACGCGGCTGATCGCTATCTGGGTGGCGTTCCTGCCCGCTCCATCTGCCGTTACCAGATCTTTGGTGGCAGGATCGGTATTCAGGTTGATGATTTCCTGCAGATTATTCAGCACACTGTACAACCCACTCCAGATATCAGCCGAATAACCGAAAGGAATATCATACCGCGACTGACTGGTATAGGTGATCTGGCTGATCTGTTGGATGAACAATGCCGAGCTTCTCAACGATGCCTGTTCGCTTCTCACATTATCCGTCAGATGCTTTTGCGCCGTTGAGATCAACGAGGTGGTCGGAACCGACGAAGGCCGGTTGGGGTCGATATTCAGGTCTTCATCGATGCAGGATGTAAACCCGATTGCCAACAAGATAAAAAATATATATAATGATTTCATCTGATTTATGAATTATGATTTGTGATTTTGAAATATCTTGATTCTTCGCTCTTGAATCTTGAATTTTGAATCTTGAACCTATCTAAAACTTAATACTCAAATTAATTCCATAGGTAATCGGAGTCGGCATATTACCACCTTCAATACCCTGCACGTTTCCACTGCTGTTGGTGAGTTCAGGATCGATAATTTTACTTTTCCTGTACAGGTAAAACAGGTTACGTGCATAGAGCGAAGCTCCGATACTTTTAACCAGCGTATTTTCGGGTAACCTGAAATCGTATCCTAACGATAATTCCCTGAGTTTAATAAATGTAGCATCAAAGATATCGAATGCTGTCGGCCCATTGTAATGGTTCCTTGCCCATGCCTGAGCCGTTACGTTCTTTGTATTCTCGGCAATATTGGTCACCGAATATGTTCCGTCGGGATTGAATGTTACATCCGCAGTCACTCCATCAGCAACAACACCCGTTTCACGAATCCCGTTGGCTGCCGTTTCCGGCAAGATTCCCGAGTACATCGCCACCTTATAAGTTTGCGAAAAGAATTTACCTCCCACACGGGAGTCGATCAGGAAATTGAACCGCAGATTCTTGTATCGTATCCCATTTTGAAAACTCCAGAGGAAATCAGGTAAAACGCTGCCAAGCGCTACTAACTGCTGGGTACGCATATAAAGTCCATCGTCACCGATCACCCTTTGTCCGCCAGGAGCATACACAAAATCATAACCATACAATTGTCCATAGCTTTCACCCTCCTGAGCGACCAGACTGACCAGTGAAGTACTTAAATCAAGGCGGCTTACAGCGTCGGAAAGTTCGATGATCTTATTGCTGTTTTTAGAGTAGTTGACAGAGAAATTCCAATCAAAGTCACGGGTCCTAACCGGGTTCATTCCCAGAATTACCTCAACACCTTTGTTATTGATCTCACCGGCGTTAATCAACTTTGAAGAGTAACCAAACGCGTCGGAGGTAGGAAGTGAAATAATCTGGTTCCGACTTGTATTGTTATAATAAGTAAAATCAACATTCAGCAGGTTATTGAACAGCTGGAGTTCCAACCCTGCCTCAAGTGAAGAGGTAATTTCGGGTTTGAGATTCAGGTTGTTCAACTGCTCCGGCAGTGTATAGGCAATATTCCCGTTAATAGGTGTGATGGCCTGATATACTTTATAGAGTCGATAGGGATCGGTATCATTCCCAACCTGTGCCCATCCCAAACGGAATTTAGCAAATGACAACCAGTTCTGCTCCCTTAAACCGGGCAATTCACTTAAGATGACCGACGAAGTTACTGAAGGATAAAAATAGGAATTATGCCCTACCGGCAAAGTAGAAGACCAGTCGTTACGGAATGTACCGTCAAGATAAACAGTACTTCTCCATCCATATGAGATACTTCCGAAAACAGAAGAGAGTTCTTTTTTGTATAATCCTGTTTCAGGACTGATGACTGTGGAGGTAGCGTTATTCAGGCTGTAGTAATTAGGCACGATCAATCCACCCGAAGTAGATATATCACTGATACGACGGTTTCGCTGTAAGAAGTTTGTCCCTAAATTGGCAACCAGTGAATGGACATCCCATGAACGATTGAGGGTAGCCAACAATTCATAATTAAATTCGCCATACTTTTGGCTATATTCCTGATACATGGATTGCGAACGTGAATTATATGCAATCCTGTCCTGAAAATTGTACTGGAAGACATCGGCATAAATACGTCCGGTCACCGAGAACCACGACACGGGAGAGACTTGTATTCCGAAGTTCCCGTACAACCTGTCCCTGTCCTCCTCAAGATAACTCTCATAGGCAGACCAGTATGGGTTGTCGATATATTTTGTCTTTTCGTCTTCAACCGTGTTTCTGTAACCGGTACGGTTCCATGCGCGGGGCGTTCCGTCCGGGCGTTTGTATTCACTCAGTTTCTTGTAATCCACCTGCACCGCTCCCCACTGGTACGCCTCGAGGATGATATTCCGGTTGGATGCACCTGTCCACGGACGGCCTTTGGATACCGTCTTCAGGTAATTGGCACTTGCGAAGAACGAAACATATTCCCCGTCGACGTTCCCGGAAAGACTGAGTGAGTTCTTGTCAAGTGAAGCATTTGGAATAGTTCCGGTCACATTTTTATTGGTGAATGATACCCGGAAAGCCGAATTATCGTTCGATTTGGAGAGTGAAATATTGTTTGTATTGGCAATCCCGGTTCTAAAGAAATAATTCACATCGTGCTCGGGATATACCCATGGTTCAGGGTTCAGGTATTGATCCGGATATTCGGGATCGAGATTGTACCAGTGCAACACAGGGGTACCGTCCAGCTTGGGTCCCCAACTTTCGTCCGCCGCATAATCCACAATATTATAGGTTTGCCCATCGATGGTCGCAGTTGCAAAACTCGTATTGTAGCCACCACCATATAATTTCTGGCGTTCAGGTAATCGTACCACATTTTCAAATTCCAGACCGGTATTGAGTTCAATGGCAATCTTACCGACACTACTCTCTCCTTTTTTAGTGGTAATCAGAATCACCCCATTGGCAGCACGAGACCCGTAGAGGGCAGCTGCGGATGGACCTTTCAGCACGTTTACAGAGGCAATATCATCCGGATTAATATCCTGGATAGTACTACCGACATCTTTCCCTGCACTGCCGTGGATTGTAGAGGAACTGTTCAGATCGCTGTTATCCAGCGGAACACCATCGATAACATACAACGGTTGGTTGTTTCCAGTGATGGAATTAATTCCGCGCAAGGTTATTCGCGAAGAACCACCAAGATTACTTCCACCCGAGATAACCTGCAAACCTGCTATCTTACCGGAAAGGGCTGTCAACGGATTCGTCGGCCGCGTCTGAAATGCATCGGATGAAACATTCTGGACCGCGTAACCAAGCGCTTTCCTTTCTCGTGGGATATTCAGGGAAGTAATCACCACTTCGCTCAACGTGGTAGTACTTTCCTGCAGGATGATATCGATTCTTTCCGATTTTGATACCAGAACCTCCTGACTTGTAAAGCCTATATAGGAAAATTCGAGGACTGTTCCACTTTCAATGTTTATACTGTAATCGCCCTCAATATCAGATACCGTCCCCACTGCGGGATTATTCTTATCCACAATGGTAACACCGGTAAGCGGACTTCCTTGTGGATCGGTTACATTTCCGGTAATGGTAACCGTGCCTCTATTCTGTGCCGAAAGACTAAGCACAAAAAGGCTGAGAAATAGAACTATACTTGCTTTGATAACCTTCATCTTCTCTCAATATTTATGTTAGAAAAATATCTTTTCTCTGTTTTAATAATTTGTGAAGTTTCTCTTCTAAATGTTGACTACAAATTGTCTCCTAATCGGGTAGGAAATGAGGGATTATTTCCCTCATTGTCCTCCCACACCACCGCTCGTACGGTTCCGTAAGCGGCGGTT
>WPCJ01248228.1_pt1 | contig 11255 bp, 10 predicted proteins | sample 5399831 | NCBI WGS metagenome assembly WPCJ01 (sample SAMN12869470, study PRJNA574797) | sludge metagenome | isolation source: wastewater treatment of pH10 | place: China:Beijing | collected 2019-05-20 | reverse complement strand
AAGGAAAAAGCTGCAAATATACTCGAAAATACAAAAGGTTAGAGCGAAAATAAATGGGTACGAGGTGTAATATTAAGTATTGCTGAGTAAAAGAATATAAGATGGGGCTGCAGATGGCTATTTATGCGGCTTTAAGTGGTGATCCCGACGTGACTTGAACACGTGACCAATTGATTAAAAGTCAATTGCTCTACCAACTGAGCTACGGGATCATATTGCCAATGGGTACTTTATATACCATACTTCCCTCATAAAACAAGCGATTTTTTACTAAACTATGAAAATTTACATATAGTAAGCATAGATACCCCATAAGTTCTGGAAGAAATAACGCTAAATCTGTCACTAAGATCAAATTTCTCTCTTCTGCCATGCTCAATAATTATAATATTTTGGTCATCTATCCAATTACCTTTCTCTAAAGCTTCTAGTGTCCCGGGTATAAGGCCGCATTCGTGATAGGGCGGATCTAAAAAAAGTAAATTATACTTTCTCTGGCTTGGCCTAAGTCTCGTAGCGTCACTTACTATAAATTCCGAGTTATTAATTTCATTTAAATATGCTGCATTGTTTTTACAAATACTAATATGATTTGGCTCCTTATCAACAAATGTTGCAAATTTAGCTCCTCTGGATAATGCTTCGAGCCCAAGAGCTCCAGAGCCGCAGAATAAATCTAAAACATTTGCATTCTCCAAAAAATCCTCAGTAACATGAGAGGTACTGTTTATAATATTAAATATAGCCTCCCTTAATTTTTCCGTGCTTGGCCTTAAATTCTTTATGTTTATACCTTTCTGGGCAGTTATTATTTTCCTATTCTTATGCTTTCCACTAATAATTCGCATTGTAAAAATCCATTCTCGTAATTAAAAAATTGTTTTATCATAAAATTGTTTTATCGCAATATAACTAATTATATACTTTTTTACAAAAACATTCCAACAGCACATCCAATCCTTCTTTTATCTTAGAAAGTTCATAATTATTTGCTATAAAGTTAGTCGGATAGCATAGAAATCTTGGTATTTCAGAAAATATGCAAAGATTCATGATAAACTTTTCAGCTTTAAACTTTTTTAGTTTTTTAATAGCTTCATAATATCTTTCTTTGTTTGCAATAATCCATCTTTCATCAGTATGCTTGCTTTGGCATCTACCTCCTAAGTCTGACGGATCATATGCAGTGATTGAGGGAAGCCCAAATATAATAGTATAAAGCCACCTGAAATGCATAGCTATCCTATGCTGCTCTTCAGAGATCAGCCCTTTGCTTAAAATTAAATCTATCGGCTCTATAGTTAAAAATTGAGAGCGCTTTTTTTGTAACTCAGGAGTACCAAAGTCTTTTTGGCCATATTTAGTTTTAGGCCTACCTCTTCGCATTTTTCCTTCCTCTATGTATTAATAACTGTATTTTACCCCTTATTAATAGTCGATGGAAGTCTAGCTTATCAAAAATTTATATTTTTTTAATGCATTTTAGCTTTATACCTCTTTAATTTTATTTAATAGAAACTAATTTCCACATTTATAAAGCATATGACTACTATTATTTTCAATGTATATCATTTCCTCAGGGCTATAAGGAAGCGGGTTATTTTTTATTTGATCTAAACAGCTCTCTCATGTTCCGGTGTAAATGTTAATATTTGTTCCGGCTGGAATGGTGTGGCATTCTCCTTCTTCACACAAAGCTTTACCAGTACTTTTATAGTATATTTCTATAATTTCTTTGGGTAAATCAGGATTTTGAGCAGATATATAGCCCTAATATAGAAAATAAGTTAAAAATTGAAAATACACTTGTTAAAAACCTAAAATATCAACAAGAAGTCCCAGGAGAAGGTAAAGAAAGAAGCTGAAAAACATATTGGTCTGTATGCTCCCGATAAGGCTGCCTAACAAAGTAAAAAAAGGATGTAATACTTATGGTGGTATTGTTGAAAACTAATATTTCTTCGAAACTGAAGTGGCTATAACCCGGGTAAAAGCCAGTCAACAAGCGCTACTAATGCATCAGCTTGTTTGTGAGGATGGAGTAAGTGCTTAGCTAAGCTTTCAATTACCCACAATCTTTGCTAAGGATATTTAGCTGGAAAATCAGATACATCGCCAGGAAATATTGTTATATGGCGGGGAATGATCCGGCTTGTCGGTATTGTTTTAGCGCCAATAAAACTCGAAACAATATAAAAATCTGTTTAATAATCTACCCGGAAAACTGTTGACATATCATAATCCTTATTCAGCTATATTTCCAATTAGCTCAGGGATTTCTTCAATTCCGGTATTATCATTATCAGATAAAGCCTCAACATTATTGAGTTTCCTTTGGATTGATCTAGTTCTTACTTCCGCATCACTGATTACTTTGCTAGCTTGGTCTAGTTTAAGTTTAGTTTTGTTTAGTATATCAGCGAACTTTAAAAAATCAGATTTTACAGAACTTAATACCTTCCAGACTTCACTAGAGCGTTTTTCAATTGCCATAGTCTTAAAGCCCATCTGCAAGCTATTTAAAATAGCACTTAAGGTAGTTGGGCTAGTAATTATTACCCTATATTCTCTTTGCAAATACTCAATTAAGCCAGTTTTTCTTATTGCTTCAGCATAAAGTGTCTCAACAGGAAGAAACATGATCGCAAAGTCAGTAGTATGGGGTGGTTGGATATATTTATTAAATATTAATTTAGCGCAAGCTTTTATGCTATTTTCGAGTAATTTCGAACATTGTTCTACTTCTTCTAGGTTCCCTTTTTCCTGTGCTTCAAGTAATCTATGAAAGTCTTCAATAGGAAATTTTGAATCAATCGGAAGCCATATTGATTTTTCTAGCTCTTTGCCGGGCAACTTAACTGCATACTCTACTCGATTAGTTTTTTCAGGAATCACTAAAACGTTTTTTTCATATTGCTCTTGAGTTAATATTTGAGACATTAGTGCATCAAGTTGTACCTCTCCCCAAATACCTCGTGCCTTAATATTTGTTAGAACTTTTTTCAAATCCCCAACACCGCTAGCTAGGTTTTGCATTTCTCCTAAGCCCTTATGTACCATTTCTAATCTTTCACTAACATGCTTAAATGATTCACCCAACCTATTTTCTAAAGTAGTATGTAATTTCTCCTCAACCGTTTCACGCATCTTTTCGAGCTTTAAGCTATTATCCACCTGTAATTTATATAGGCTTTCAGCTAATGACCTTTGAATGTTATCAAATTTGATTTCATTAAGCTTAGTGAGGTTAGCGATCTGAGTACCAAATATTTCCAATTGGTTTTTTTGCATTTGCCCCATACTTTGCAAGCTACTTGCAATAGAGTTACTTAAATGATTCAAATGCTGAAAATTATCTTCTCTTGCTTGTTTTGAATTATTATCTACCAAATCAGAAAGCTTAGAAATGTTAAACTTTAGTTCTTGAATAAGATTAGAAGTGGTGCGGTACTTTATGAGTAGCGTCACAGCTATTATGCTCGTGGTAACCGATATCCCAAACAGTAAATAAATCAAAATTAAGGACATAATTATTTATCACTTGTTGTATTAAGGTCAGGTTCTACTCCCTGTTCCGGCCGTTTAAAAGCTCTTGGACCCGGGAGGTTAGCAAAAAATAAAGCTTGTAATTGTTTAAAAACAAGCATCATAGGTTTGCCTGAGATGGTTGCAGCTTCTTTAGTTCTTACTATTTCTAACATAATATCATTATCATTATTAATTTTAGTAGCTGAAAGCCTTTTTAGCAGCCCTGAAAGTGCATTTACTTGTTCATCAGTCACTTTTTTCATTGGAAGTAGCGGCTGAAGATTATCAAATCCGTCAATGCTCATATTTATTGTTGAAGCATAATACTCAATAAAGTTCCTATATTCCTTTAAATAAAGCTTAATATTGAAAAAAGGTAAGGAACTACTAGGAATTTTTTCACAATCCCCTTGAATTATTATACTAAAAGGAGTGGTGCTTATTTTAACGGATTTTAATTCAACTTTCTGTGTATTATATGCTGCCTTAGAAGCAAGGGCTGCTTTATTCTTATTATTTTCTTGCTCATCACTTTGCACTGATTCATACACCATAATATCAGCCTCTAAGCTTATCGTGCCTAACTCGACTTGCTTTAGATACCCTGAGCTAAGCTTGGAGTCTTTAGGGGTATAACTTGGGTTATATTTTAAATTTGGTAAAGTAAACTTAATACCGGAAGAAAAAGTATTGTTTTCATTGTTGTTTACTATCCAAAAGCTGAAATTATCACCTGAATACAGGAGTTGATTTTCATTATTCACATCATATGCTTGAAATTTATCATTAAAGTAAAGTATTTGTTTTATATATTTGCCATATTTATCATTACCTGAAGTTATCGCATCCTCAAATGTAGCTAAGGAATTGAATAGCTCTAATTTTATGAAGGGGGTGGTAGCAAATTTTATGAGTAATTCTTGAGCATTATTTAGGGAATGGTTGATAGATTTCATAGTGCGTGGGAAGAGAATCTTTATTTCATTTTTAATGGGATTGCTTCTCAAATCCATTCTTTCTACGCTTTTAATACTGTAAATTTTGTCCTTACCATGTTTAAAGGATGGTTTTTCAATTACAGCTTTAACATCCCAGGCTAAAAAGTTAATAAACTTTATTTCCTTATATTTAAATTCGATACCTTTTAAAGCTAATTGTTTTCTTACCGTATCTAAGGAGTTAGTTATAGTCCTGGTGTGAACAAACCAAAAAGCAAAATTTGCGACGATTAGTATGATTACTAAAGTGAAAAAAACAATAAGTTTACGCATATCTTAATATCAATATAAAAAAGGTTTCAAGAGATATTGGAATCGGAGCGCTTATTTGTCAATCAGGAAATTTAGTATTAATAATTTACAAAACTAAACAAAATGGTAGCGGAAGAGGGACTTGAACCCCCGACACAAGGAGTATGATTCCTCTGCTCTACCGGCTGAGCTATTCCGCCATAAAGATTATAGAAAAGGAATCTAATAATTATTTGCAAATTTTGCAACTATATTTTTTGATTACAAAATCAAATGTAGTGTCTTTTTCCGCAAACTTTCTTTGGCTCTAAACCTTCGTCCTAAGATTCACTCTAAAATTGTAATGATCTCAATACATCAAGACCCTACCGGTTAATTAGTTTTGATAGATAGTATTAGTTGACTCATGTTGACTCCCGGCATTATATTGATATAATGGGGCGAATTTTTTACAGGGAAATCATGAGAATAGCTTTTAGCTTTTTAGTTCTTCTTTCTATTTCTTCATACGCATTGGCAAAACAAGATTGTTTAGAAGAAAGATATGTCTTTGATATAGGATCAGGTTCGACTAAATCAAAGGCATATTTAGTGGATACATGTCGTGATGAGTTAGTGGAGGTTTTAGGGGAGATAAATAAACCGGTTAAATATCAACATTGTATATCAAGTTCCAGTGATAAACAGACGATCACTGATGATTGTCTTAAAGAGGGTTTAGGTGCGGTTAAAGCTATAGAAACAGAGTATGGTATTGATTGTGAGCAGGAGAGGTGCAAAGGAATTGCAACCGCTTGGGCGAGAAATGCGAAAAATTCAGAAGATCTTTTAAATTCTTTTAAACAAGAAGATGTGCATATCAACCTTATTTCCCAAAAAGAAGAAGGAGAACTTGGTTTTAAGGCAGCGCTAATTGATCCATATCTTGAAGGGGTTGAACCACATAAGTTACTTGTTTGGGACATCGGTGGGGGAAGCTTTCAACTTTCCGGTATGAATAAGGGCGGGGAACTCTATACGCATGAAGGGCCATGGGGGTTGTTTAACTTTTTTCAAGAGGTGAGAGAAAAATTCCCTCTTAAAGGTGCGGGTATAAGTAAGGAAAGATATTTTGGTAAGCATGAGCTCGAGGGGATTTTAAAATATGCCTCTGATAGAGTGGGTAAACAGATTTTAAAAGACAAGGTGATTGCTGAAAAACTAAAAACGGCAAGAGTTGTAGGTATTGGGAGAATAATGTATCTCGGGATCAAATATGAGCTTGAGCTTGAAAATCCTATAACTAAGCAGGAAGTAAAAGAGCTGGTATACCAGTTTGCTGATATCACACCTAAGGAAGCTAAAAAGAAATACCCAAAACTACCGGATCACTTTGTAACATTAATTCAGCAAGCTTTGATCCTAGTTTATGGAATTATGGATGGTGCCGGAATTGATAAGATTGATATCGTAAATGCTACTTTAACTGATCATCTAGCATTGGATAAAGATTTTTGGAAAGGTGACTTTAAAGTAGCTCAACAATCTTTTTAGCTGCAATAGTGCTTGGTTTCTCAAAATCATCTACGCGAAATCGTTCTAAGATAAGATTAAACCTTTCTTTCTGATAGGTTTGCTTCTCTTGGCTATTGAGTAATTGAAACAATTCATCAGCAATATTTTGAGCAGTGCACTTATCTTGAATTAATTCGGGAACTACTCTCTCGTTTAGTATAATATTAGGAAGAGCAAAGTATTTAGTAGTTATAAAGAATCGTAAGATAAATGCAGTTAAGCTCGACACTTTATAAGTTACTATCATCGGTAGATTATAACGTATTAACTCAAGAGATGAGGTGCCTGATTTAATCAGCGCTATGTCACTTGCAAACAGCAATTCATTTTTAATTATAGGGTTCGAGGAAATAATTGGAGAAATATTTCGAAATTCTTGTTCCAATATATCTTCTAAATGGGGCAGGGTGGGAACGAAGGTTGAAAAGTTCTCTCCCCGCTCTTTTAAAAGGTTAAGTGCTGCTAAAAGAATAGGCATATGTTTTTTTAGCTCTCCTCTTCTGCTACCCGGCATTACGGTAATTAATTTATTTCCGGGTTGGATGTTGTACTTCATATATACTTCTTGTTTGAACTTCTTCTCTAACTCTATTTCAGATTGTGATGCTGCTTCAGTACTCGAATTTTCAGGTATATCAGATATACTTCGATTCTCTGCTCTATATGGTTTGCTATCTAAAATCGATTTCGAAGGAAGCCTTTTAGAAAAAGATTGCTTTAGTGGTTCTTCTAATATCGGATGGCCAACAAATGTTGAAGGGAAGTTGATCGCATCAAAGTATGGCTTCTCAATTGGTAGAATTAGAAGCTGGTGGTTATATAGTTCCTTAATTTTATATATGCGTTTAGGTTTATAAGCCCAGATACTTGGTGCTACATAATTAACTATTTTTATTTTACTGCCCAAATGCTTTCTAACTCGTTTAATTAGCCTTAAATTAAATCCAGGAGAATCAATGGTCACTATAATATCTGGCATTACTTTTAAAATTTCTTCATAAGTTTTATTGAAGAGCTTTTTTATTCTAAAAATTTTTGGCAATACTTCGGAGTATCCTATTAAAGATATTTCCTCAATTTGAAAAATACTATCTAAACCTTCAGCTATCATCCTGTTGCCTCCCACCCCGAAAATAAGGCAATCGGGAGATAATTGTTTCAAAGATTTAATTAAGTTTGCGCCGATCAAATCTCCTGAGGCTTCGCCAGCAATAATAAAAATTTTAGGTTGCATTGTTCTTTTTTTTATTGAAGTTTATTATTAGGTTAATAAGTTCCGGATTTATATCATCATTTGCTATGCCTTCTTTTTCACAAATCAAGTTGTATAAAGTAAGGTCGCCTATTTCCAATAGTTGCTCATAATCTTTAAGCTCTTGCTCAGAAAATGAGTTAATATAATTTGCAGCAAACTCCCCAATCAACAGATCAGTTTCCTTACATCCTCGGTATATGCTTCTATATAATAGCTGCTTACGCTTTATTTCAATATCTAGCATGATTTGAATTTTTTTTATCTATAACATAAATTACTAAATTTTTCCTGCAAGTGCTAATTATTTATGTGCTCAGTAATTAATAGATGAATAAACTTTTGATAGAATATTCGTCTCTATATAGGTATAAGGTTACCCTAAAAAGTTTTATGCAAATAAGAATATGAGCTCGAAGAAAGTAAGTAATAACCAGCCACATGACGCCTTTTTTAAGAAAGCTATGGCTAATCCTAGGGTTGCAAAAGAATTTTTTGAGGCACATTTGCCTTTAGAAATAAGAGATAAATTTGACCTAACCACTTTAAAACCTGAGAATGAGAGTTTTTTGGATAACAGTTTAGGTAAAGGCATAGTAGATATGCTGTTTTCTGTGCAATTCGGCGAGGAAAAGGGGTATTTTTACTTATTAGTTGAGCACCAAAGTAAGCCTGATTATTTTATGCCGTTTAGGTTATACAAATATATGCTTGGGATTTGTGATAAACATCTTAAGAGATATCCTAAATCTAAGCACTTACCTTTTATATATCCTATGGTATTTTATGCCGGCTTAGAGAAATATAATGCTCCGTTAGACTTATGGAGTTTATTTACTGATCCAGTGCTTGCTAAGAAGTTACACACTGAAAGCTTTCAATTAATAGAATTGCAAAAGATAGAAGATGAAGAGCTGCGTAAAAGAGTATGGAGCGGAGTGATGGAGTATGTCATGAAGAGAATATTTGCTCAGGATATCTTACCATTCTTGCAAAGCATACAGCCATTGCTAAGGGAAATAAGTGAAAAAGATTCGAATTACATAATTGATATTTTATGGTATACTTTGCAAAATGGAGAGAGTGAGCAAACAGAAGAGATAATAAATACATTTAAAGATGCAGCAACTGAGAAAGAGAGGAGCGGTATTATGACAATAGCTGAAAGACTTATAGAAAAAGGAATACAGCAAGGAATGCAGCGAGGGAGGCAGCGGGGGATAGAAGATGGTAAAAAGCAAGTAGCTATGAGTATGCTAGCTAAAGGGCACGATATTCCATTTATCGCTGAAATTACCGGTGTATCTGAATTAGAGATAATGAAGTTGCAGACTGCTAAGCATAAAAAGCATTAATATTTAAAGAGGCAGTGCCTGAAGAGAGAAGGGGTGAAGTTATGGCAATAGCTGAAAGACTTATAGAAAAAGGAAGGCAGTAAGGGGGAGAATTGGGTAGGTAGTTAGTATAGCTGTTGGCTAAAGAGTATGGTATATCATTCATCTCTGAAGTTGCTTGCTTATCTGAGTCAGAGATAATGAACCAACAAGCTGATAATCATAAAAAGTATTACTACCTAAAAATTTTTTTGGTAAGAGGGACTTCCGTAAATCATAAAGTTTAATTTATTATATAAATATAAAGTGGGATTAATTTAAATCAAATAAACTATCACTAAATGATTTAGCATCAAACTGATCTAGGTCTTCGATTTTTTCTCCTACTCCGATTAAATAAATCGGTAAGGCAAACTTCTGAGCAATTGCAACTAATATACCGGCTTTGGCAGTACCGTCAAGCTTGGTTATAATTAGCCCGGTGATATTTACTATCTCCTTAAAAACCTCAACTTGAGAGATTGAATTTTGCCCGATACAAGCATCAAGAACTAGTAATAAATCATGAGGAGCTTCGGGCTCAAGCTTTTTAATTACTTTTATAATTTTGGCCAATTCATCCATAAGATTTTTCTTGTTTTGAAGCCTTCCTGCCGTATCGATTAGTAAAACATCAATTTTCTCATTAATCGCTTTTTCTAAAGCCTTATAGGCAATGCTTGCAGGATCCGAGCCTTGCTCTCCGCTTATAAGTTCGCAATTCGCCCGCTCAGCCCAAATGCGGAGCTGGAGATCTGCAGCAGCGCGAAATGTATCACATGCAGCAAGTAATACAGTTTTTCCTTCTTGTTTTAATTTATTTGCAATTTTACCGATAGTTGTGGTTTTGCCGCTACCGTTTACACCACATACTAATATCACCTGAGGTTTATGGTTAAACTCAAGTTTCTTAACATAAGGGGATAGTATGCTTGATATTTTATCTGCAAGATAAGTTTTAATCTCAAGGTCAGTAACGTCTTTTTGGAACTTATCTTTTTTTAAACTTTGAATAATACTGCTTGAAACTTTGACCCCCATGTCAGACATGATAAGTAATTCCTCTAGCTCTTCCAAGGTTTGTTCATCAAGTTTTTTGGTCGTGAAAATACCGGTTATACTTGATGTTATATTACCTGAAGTCTTGCTGAGGCCTTTCTTTAATCTTTCAAACCAACTCATATCAATAAACTAATTTTTATGGAAAATATAACCATGATTAAAATAAATGCAAGAATAGTAGCAGAAGCGCGTAGTTTTTTAAATACCCCTTTTCATATACAAGGTAGAAAAAAAGGCGTGGGAATAGATTGTATAGGCCTCATTATAGGGGTTGCAGACTCATTTAAATTTGTTTCTAAGCAAGGAGGACTGATTAAAGATTATGATTTCCAAAACTATAGCATTTATGATAGCAAAGGTTATCTTCCTAATTGCTTAAACCTGCACTTAGAAGAGACAACATCACTTGTTATCGGCAACATAGCTTTATTTAAAAATGAACAAGATTTATTCCATCTTGGAATCATAGGAGATTACGGAGATGAGAGCTTTTCGCTAATCCATGCGTGTATGGGATCGGAAAAAGTTGTTGAGCACAGATTAACTCAAGAACTAAAAACAAAAATTATTAAATATTATCAATTTTATACTAATTAAAAGGTTTAATATGGCTTCAATTATTTTAAGTAGTGTTGGCAGAATAGCTGGGGGAAGCTTAGGTGGTACTATAGGTGCAAGTATCGGTCAGTTAGCAGGAAGTTTTGCCGGAAGGTTTATCGATCAAAATTTATTTGGGGGTAAAGAATCAATTAGTACTCAAGGTAGGCGTTTATCAGATTTAGTCATTCAATCTTCAGCATATGGTGAGATGATTAACATATTATTTGGTAATGCGCTAATCGCAGGAAATATAATTTGGGCGAGTAATATTAAAGAATCTACTCATGTAAGGCGGCATTCTGTTGGGGGCAAGGGGGCAAAAGTCAAACAGACCCATACTAGTTTTACATATAGCGTATCGCTTGCTATTGCGCTTTGCGAAGGCCCTATTTCTTCAATTAATAAGGTTATAGCGGATGGTAGAGCCATAGATCCAACTTTATATAATATGAGAATATATAAAGGCACGGAGTCACAATTACCAGACCCGCTAATTGAGGCTAGGGAAGGGGTTGGTAAAACCCCGGCATATAGGGGAATTGCCTATGTAGTGGTTGAGAACCTTGAACTTGCTGAGTTTGGTAATCGCATACCTAACTTTAATTTTGAAGTGAGGAAAGAGATCGGTTCGAATGG
>WPCJ01269193.1_pt1 | contig 11261 bp, 9 predicted proteins | sample 5399831 | NCBI WGS metagenome assembly WPCJ01 (sample SAMN12869470, study PRJNA574797) | sludge metagenome | isolation source: wastewater treatment of pH10 | place: China:Beijing | collected 2019-05-20 | reverse complement strand
TCTCGCAGGCGAGCGCCGGCCAGTCGGTGACGGTCACGCTTGCCGACGAGATCGACATCTCGCGTGGCGACGTCATCGCGTCCGTCACGCATGCCCCGGTGGTGAAGCAGGAGCTGCAGGCGCGCCTGCTCTGGACCGGTGAGGCGGCGCTGCGCGAGGGCGGCGAGTTCATCCTCAAGCTCGCCACTGCGAGCGCCAACGCCCAGATCGTCCGCCTGCACCACAGCGTCGACATCGAGAGCTATGCCGAGGCGCCGGCGCAGAGCCTGGCGATGAACGGCATCGGCCTGGCGACGCTGACTCTCGACCGACAGCTCGCCGTGCTCGACTATACGAGCAGCCGCGAGCTCGGCGGCTTCATCCTAATCGACAGGCTGAGCAACCAGACGGTCGCCTTCGGATTTGTCGAGACGCGGGCGAACAAATCTAACGAGCGCTTGACCGCAGGTGCCAGCACGGCCGGCCGCACGGTCCTGCGTCTCGTCGGCTGGCGTGGTGCTCAAGAGCGGCGTGCCTGGTTCGAGGCCGCGAGCTGGCGTCTGGCAAGCGGATGGGTGGTCTTTGCAGCGGTTGCTCTGTCGACAGGGCAGTTGGGGCTGGCAGCCGCACTGGGGCTAGGCGATATCGCGCTGCGGCCGCTGCTGAAGGGCCTGCATGCCAGATTGTGGACGAGGAGGGCGCCGCCTGCGCTTTATGACGGAGCGGGGATCTAGGCGCGGGAGGTCCGGAGAGCGCCGGACGGCCTTCTGCCGGCCCGGCGTTGCGCAAGCGGTGTCAGGCCGCCTGGGAATAGGTCGCGCCAGCGGAAGTCTTTGCCCCGAGCTGGTAGGTCTGGCCATAGGCTTCCGACGCACCGCTGATCTCCGCCGGCGGCGGAGGCGGAGGCGGCCGGTGCGCGGCACGGTCTTCCATCTGCTTCTTGAAGTCGGCCATCTCCTCCTTGGAGATCTTGCCGTCCTTGTCCGCATCCATCGCGGCGAAGAGGCGGCTGAGCAGGCCGTTCGAGCTGTCGCCGTCGGGCGCTACGGCCTTCAGGAACTCGTCCTTGGCAACGCTGCCGTCTGAATCGACATCGAGCTTGGCGAAGTAGTTCTTGTCCTCGCCTTCCTTGGCGTCGGTCTTGGTACTGGCCGTGTCCGACTGGAGCATCAGCAGAAGGGCCTGCATCTGCTGGTCGGCCTTTTCCGCCTTCGCCGTGAAGGCGTCGGCTTCCGCCTTGCTGACCGAGCCGTCCTGGTCGGTATCCATCGCCTTGAACCGTTTCTCTGTCTTGGCGCTGTCGGCGCCTTTCGGCGCGCCGGCGGAGAACTCGGCGAGGTTGAGCACCCCGTCGCTATTGCCGTCGAGCTTGTCGAAGCTCGGCGGCTTGCCTGGCGGTGGCGGGCGAAAGCCCCCAGCGCCGCTGATACTCGTCATGCGATACTCCTGACGATTCACCGCCCGGATCAGGCGGCGCCGTTGAGTATCGTGGCTAATTCTTGGTAAATTCCTACGGGAAGATTCAGCTCGGCAGCACCGCTGTCGCCTCGATCTCGACCATCGCCTCCGGCTCGACCAGGGCGGGAACGGAGACCACCGCCATCGCCGGGAAATGCCGGCCGAAATTGGCGCGGTAGACCGGGCCGAGTTCGGCCAGGCTGTTGCGATAGGCTGCGATATCGGTGACGTACCACGTCAGGCGCACGATATCCTCGACCTTGCCGCCGCCGGCCTCGACCACCGCCTTGATGTTGGCGAGCGTCTGTCCGATCTGGGCGACGAAGCCCTTGGCGAAGACGCCCTTGGCGTCCCAACCAACGAGGCCACCGGTCACCAGCACCTTGCCTTCCGCGACCATGCCGTTGGCATAGCCGCGAGGCTGCGGCCAGCCTTCGGGCAGGACGGCGCGGGCGCGGCGCGAAGCGGAATCGGAGGGCGGCATGCCGCTGGTCATGGCGTTGTCTTTCTCAAGCAATAGTCAGGAGGCCGAGGCTTCCTGGCGCGCGATCTCGCGCAGGGCGAAGCGCTGCAGCTTCCCGGTAGAGGTCTTCGGCAGGGTTGTCACGAAGGCGATGGCTCGCGGGTATTTGTAGGGCGCGATCGATGCTTTGACATGGTCCTGCAGTGCCTTGGCCAGCACGGCATCGCCAATGAAGCCTTCGCGCAGCAGCACATAGGCCTTCACAATCTGGCCGCGCTCGGGGCAGGGTGCGCCGACGACGCCGCATTCGGCCACCGCTTCATGCGTCAGCAGGCAGGCTTCGACCTCCGGCCCGGCGATGTTGTAGCCGGCCGAGATGATCATGTCGTCGGAGCGGGCCTGGTACCAGAAATAGCCGTCGCCATCGCGCAGATAGGTATCGCCGGTGACGTTCCAGCCATCGAGAATGTATTTGGCCTGGCGTGGATCGGCGAGGTAGCGGCAGCCCGTGGGCCCGCGCACGGCGAGGCGCCCCGGCGTGCCGTCAGGCACCTCCTTGCCGTCCTCGTCGACGACCTTCGCCTCATAGCCGGGCACAGGCAGGCCGGTCGAGCCGGGCCGGATCTTGTCGCGTGGCGCGCCGATGAAGATGTGCAGCATCTCGGTCGCGCCGATGCCGTCCATCAATGGCAGCCCGGTAGCCGCTTGCCAGGCGTCGAAGGTCGCCTTCGGCAAGGCTTCGCCGGCCGAGACGCAGATGCGCAGCGAAGACAGGTCGAGCTCGGCGAGCTTGCCGAGCATGGCGCGATAGGCGGTCGGCGCGGTGAAGCAGACCGTCGCCCGATAGCGTTCGATCGCCTCGGCGAGATCGGGCGGTGCGACCTTGGCCGGCAGGATGCAGGCGGCGCCGATCCGCAAGGGAAAGAGCACGATGCCGCCGAGCCCGAAGGTGAAGGCGAGCGGCGGCGAGCCGATGAAGCGATCGTCGGGAACTGCCTGCAGCACGCGCGCGCCATAGGCATCGCAGATCGCCAGCAGGTCGCGCTGGAAATGCATGGTGCCCTTGGGCTCGCCCGTCGTGCCTGAGGTGAAGGCGATCAGGCAGACATCGTCCTGAGCCGTGTCAGCCGGCTCGAAGACTTCGTAGCCGGCTTTGTCCATCAGCATTTCAAGCGCGCCGTCGCCCCATGTGACGATGGTCGAGAGCTCCGGCGCAAGCTGTTGCGCTGCCTTGAGTTCATTGACCAGCGTCGCGTCGCAGAGCGCCAGCCCGATCTTCGCCTTGCGGATCGGATAGGCGAGCTCGCCGGCACGCAGCATCGGCATGGTCGCGACCACGACGCCGCCGGCCTTCAGCACGGCGAAATAGGTCGCGACCATCATCGGCGTGTTGGCGGCGCGCAGCAGCACGCGATTGCCCGGCACCATGCCAAGATCGCGCGTCAGTACATTGGCGATACGGTTCACCGTCTCTGCGAGCGCCTGATAGCTCCAGGTTTCGCTCGGGCCGATCACCGCATCGCGCCCGCCGCGCCCCTCGGCGACATGGCGGTCGACGAATTCGGTGACGACGTTGAGCCGCTCGGGATAGCTCAGCCCGGCGGCTGCGAGGTCGAGGCGCGGCCAGCTTTCGCGCGGCGGCAGGTTGTCCCGCGCGAAACTGTCGACATGTCCCGACCGCATGAGATCTGCGGTACCCATCTCGTTCCCCTGGCTCTTTCGGCCCTATTTCAGCAGGTCGCGGGCAATCACGACCTTCTGCACCTCGCTGGCGCCCTCGTAGATCCTGAGCGCCCTGATCTCGCGATAGAGTTCCTCGACCTTGACCCCGCGGGTGACGCCGAGCCCGCCATGGATCTGCACGGCGCGGTCGATCACCTTCTGGGCGTTCTCGGTCGCGACCAGCTTGGCCAGCGCCGCCTCGCGGGTGACGCGAGCCGCGCCCCGGTCCTTGGTCCAGGCGGCGCGGTAGACGAGCAAAGCGGCGGCGTCGACCTCGGTCGCGCTATCGGCAATCGCCGCCTGCGAGAGCTGGAGATCGCCGAGCGTGCCGCCGAAGAGCTTGCGCCCCTTCGCATGCGACACCGTCTCGTGCAGGGCGCGGCGGGCGAAGCCGAGCGCGGCGGCGCCGACCGTCGAGCGGAAGATGTCGAGCGTCGCCATCGCCACCTTGAAGCCGTCGCCCGGCCCGCCGATGCGGTTCACGGCAGGGATGCGACAGCCATCGAAGCGGAGCGTTGCCAGCGGATGCGGCGCGATCACGTCGATGCGCTCGACGATCGACAGGCCAGGCGTATCCGCCTCGACCAGATAGGCGGAAAGCCCGCGCGCGCCCGGCGCCTCGCCCGAGCGGGCGAAGACGACATAATGGTCGGCGATGCCGCCATTCGAGATCCAGGTCTTCTCGCCGTCGATCCGGACATGGGTATTGCCGTCCGGGGTAGCCGTGGTCGCCAGAGCGGCGACGTCGGAGCCGGCCTCCTTCTCGGAGAGGGCGAAGGCGGCGATCCTCTCGCCGCGCGCCACGGCCGGCAGGATGCGCGCCTTCATCTCGGCCGAGCCGGCGACGCTGATCGAGCCGGTGCCGAGGCCCTGCATGGCGAAGGCGAAATCGGCGAGCCCGTCGCGGGCGGCCAATATCTCGCGGGCGAGGCAGAGCGTGCGCACGTCCAGCGTGGCATGCAATCCGCCATATTCGGCCGGCACTGCTGCCCTGAGGAAGCCGGCTTGCCCCAGCGCCTTCACCCGGGCGCGGCAGGCCTCGTCGACATCGTCATGCGGCAGGCCGGGCAGGGTAGCGTCGGCCCAGGCCGAGAGACGCTCCGCGAAGTCGCGGTGATGCGCTTCGAAGAAGGGCCAATCGAGCGTGTCACCGAGAATACCTGTGCCGAGCGAAGCCATCTCAGTTCCCTTCGAACACCGGTTTCCGCTTCTCGGCGAAGGCGTGATAGGCGCGGGAAAAGTCCTCGGTCTGCATGCATAGGGCCTGAGCCACCGCTTCCGCCTCGATGGCGGACTCGACCGACATCGCCCATTCCATTTCGAGCATGCGCTTGGTCATGGCGTTGGCGAAGGTCGGCCCGTCCGCGAGCTCGGCGGCGAGCGCCCGTGCCTCGGCGAGGACGGTGTCGCGGGCGATCAGCCGGTTGAGGAAGCCCCAGCGCTCGGCTTCCTCGCCCTTGAGCACCCGGCCGGTATAGAGCAGCTCGGCGGCGCGGCCCTGGCCGATGATGCGCGGCAGCATCGCGCAGGCGCCCATGTCGCAGCCGGCGAGGCCGACGCGGTTGAACAGGAAGGCGATCTTGGTCTCGGCCGTGCCGAGGCGCAGATCGGAGGCCATGGCGATGATCGCGCCGGCGCCGGCGCAGATGCCGTCGATCGCGGCGACGATGGGCTGCGGGCAGGCGCGCATGGTTTTGACCAGCTCGCCGGTCATCCGGGTGAATTTGAGCAGGTCCTTGGTGTCCATCGCGACCAGCGGTCCGATGATCTCGAAGACGTCGCCGCCCGAGGAGAAGTTGCCGCCGGCGCCCGTCACAACGATCGCCTTGACCGCCTCCTCCTTCTGCGCCGCCAGGAAGAAATCGGTGAGCTCGCGATAGCTCTCGAAGGTCAGCGGATTCTTCTTTTCAGGCCGGTTCAGCGTCACGGTCGCGACCTTGCCGGCGACCGAGAGCTGGAAATGCTGCGGCTTGAAGCCGGAGAGCGGCAGGGTGACGGGGTTGGCGCTGGTCATTGGTCGTCTCCCGCCGCGGTCGGCGTGCCGTTCTGGCGGTTGCTGATGGCCTGATGCAGCGAGGCCTTGGCCCCACCGAGCAGCCGGAAAAGCTGGCCGATCTCGGCGGATCCAAGCCCGGCGAAGAGCTCGGCGATCCAGTCCTCATGGCGCTCGGCCATCGCCTTGAAGGCGCGCCGGCCCTGGGCGGTGAGGGTGAGCACCTGGACGCGCCGGTCCTGCGCCGCCGGGCGCTTGTCGACCAGCCCGTCGGTGAGCAGGCCGGCGACCACGGCCGTGACATTGCCGTTCGAGACCATCAGCCGCTGCGAGACCTCGCCGACCGTCATGCCGGTGGTCGACTTCTCGAGCTGCGCCATCAGGTCGAAGCGCGGCAGCGTCGTCTTGAACTCCTCGCGCAGGCGGGTGCGGATCTCGCTCTCGATCAGGGTCGAGCAGGTCAGCATCCGCAGCCAGAGCCTAAGCTCGTCCTTGTGGTCGCCGGGGCGCTCGCTGGCCTTGGTCTCGCGGTCGAGCAGAGGAGCGTTGGATGGGATTTCCACGATCAGAACTCCCCGCCATTGATCAGGATGGACTGGCCGGTGATGCCGCGGCTCTCAGGCTTGCAGAGGTTGAGGACGGCCGCCGCGACCTCCTCCGGCGTGATCAGCCGGTTCTGCGGGTTGTCCCTGGTCAGTTCCGCCAGCGCCTCTTCGCGTGTCTTGCCGGTCTTGGCCGCGATCGTCGTCAGGCTGCTCGCGACCATGTCGGTATCGGTATAGCCCGGGCAGACGGCGTTGACGGTGACGCCGCTGCGCGCTGTCTCCAGGGCGAGCGAGCGCACCAGGCCGACCACCGCGTGCTTGGCGGCGACATAGGCCGAAACGTAAGGATAACCGCGATGGCCCGCGGTCGAGGCGATCGCGATCAGCCGGCCGGCGCTGCGCTGGGTCATGGCGAATAGGGCGGGCCGGAAACAGTTCACCGTGCCGATCAGATTGATCTCGACCATGCGCCGGAACACCTCGGCATCACTGCGCTGGAAGCTGGCGCTTTCGGCGGCGCCGGCATTGGCGACGACGATGTCGAAAGGCTGCCCAGCCGCGAGCCCCGCCATCACCTCGCGCACCGCCGCCTCGTCGGTGACGTCGACGGCATGGGCGGCATCGGCCGCGCCGGAAAGCACAGCCTGTTGCAGGATGTCGTCATTGCGGCCGATGATCGAGACGCGGGCGCCTGCCTGGCGTAGGGCGGAGGCGATGGCGCGGCCGATGCCGCGTCCGCCGCCGCTCACCAGGGCATGCTGTCCCGCCAGAGCCGATGCCATGCCGTTCACTCCCTCTTGAGGGTCAATATATTTTAGGTCTGAAACATTTTGCAAGAGGCGGGGAGTGGTGCGCGTGTTGGTGCTGAAGGGCAAGAAATATCAGGTATTTAGGCTAATTTATACCCTTGTTGGCTCATTTGAAGCGCGGCTCGACGTCAACTTCGCATCGCAGGCTTGAGCCAAAATTATTTTAGGTTTAAAATGATTTTCTCAGCCAAGGAGGGCGTCATGCGCATTGCGGTGGTGGGCGGCGGGCCGGCAGGTCTCTATTACGCGCTGCTGATGAAGCGGGACTGGCCTGAGCTCGACGTCACCGTCTTCGAGCGCAACCGCCCCGACGATACCTTCGGCTTCGGCGTCGTCTTCTCCGACCAGACGCTTGACCTGTTCAAGGCGGCCGACCTGCCGAGCTACGAGGCGATCGTCCGCAGCTTCGCCTATTGGGACGATATCGAGATACATTTCAAAGGCACGGTGCGCCGCGTGCCCGGTAACGGCTTCTGCGGCTGCTCGCGCCGCACCCTCTTGATGTTACTGCAGGACCGCGCGCGCCAGGTCGGCGTCAGGCTCGTCTTTTCGCAGGAGATCGAGGATGTCGCGGCGCTGAAGCGCGACTACGACCTCGTCGTCGCCGCCGACGGCATCAACAGCCGCATTCGCGAGGGCGACCGCGAGCGCTTCGCGCCGCAGGTCGACCTCAGGCCGAACCGCTTCGTCTGGATGGGCTCGACCCGGCCCTTCGACGCCTTCACCTTCTTCTTCAAGCAGACTGAGCACGGCGTCTTCATCGCCCATTGCTACCAGTACGAGCCGGGGCAATCGACCTGGGTGCTGGAGACGGATCCCGAGACCTTCGCCCGCGCCGGCCTGGAGGGACTGGACGAAGCCGGCACGGCCGCTTTCCTGGAGCAGGTCTTCGCCGAGGAATTGCAGGGTCACAAGCTGATCACCAACCGCTCGCTCTGGCGGCAGTTCCCAATGATCCGCTGCAGCAACTGGGTCGTCGACAATGTCGTGCTGCTCGGCGACGCCAAGGCGACGGCGCATTTCTCGATCGGCTCGGGCACCAAGCTCGCCATGGAGGATTCGATCGCGCTGCATCGCGCCTTCCATCGCGCCGGGCTCGACGTCAAGGCGGCGCTGGCCGCCTTCGAGACCGGGCGGCGCGAGGAGGTCGAGAAGACCCAGCACGCCGCCGACGTCTCGCTGGTCTGGTTCGAGCAGCTCAAGCGCTTCTGGGATTTCGAGCCGCTGCGCTTCGCCTTCGGCCTGATGACGCGCTCCAAGGCCATCACCTACGACAACCTCGCCCTGCGCGCCCCCGAGTTCGTCGCCGCGATCGACCAGCTGGTCGCCGACGATCTCGGCGCCGACCAGGTGACCCGTCGCGACGGCACGCCGGTGCCGCCGGCCTTCCAGCCCTTCTCCCTCCGCGAGATGAAGCTGGCGAACCGCTTCGTCGTCTCGCCGATGTGCCAGTATTCGGCCCAGGATGGCCTGCCCGGCGATTGGCACCTGATCCATTACGGCGCGCGCGCCATCGGCGGGGCAGGGCTCGTCTTCACCGAGATGACCTGCGTCTCGGCCGATGCCCGCATCACCCCCGGCTGCACCGGCCTCTACAACGACGCGCAGGAAGCGGCCTGGACGCGCATCGTCGACTTCGTTCACGCCAACTCCGCGGCGAAAATCTGCCTCCAGCTCGGCCATGCCGGGCGCAAGGGCGCGAGCAAGCTGATGTGGGATGGGATGGATCGCCCGCTCGCGGAAGGCGCCTGGCCGATCGTCTCGGCCTCGCCCCTGCCGTATTATCCGGAGAGCCAGGTGCCGCGCGAAATGACCCGTGCCGACATGGACCGGGTCAAGGCCGACTTCGTCGCTGCCGCCGAGCGCGGCCTGCGCGCCGGCTTCGATATGCTCGAGCTCCACTGTGCCCATGGCTATCTGCTCGCGAGCTTCCTCTCGCCGCTGACTAACCAGCGCTCTGACGCGTACGGCGGCTCGCTTGAAAATCGCCTGCGCTTCCCGCTCGAAGTCTTTGCCGCGCTTCGCCAGACCTGGCCGGCCGATAAGCCGATGTCGGTGCGCATCTCGGCGACGGACTGGCAGGAGGGCGGCATCAGCGCCGAGGATTCGGTCGCAATCTCCGAGGCCTTCGCACAGGCCGGCTGCGACCTCGTCGACGTCTCCACCGGCCAGACCACGCCGCGGGCCCGGCCGCATTATGGCCGCATGTTCCAGACCCCGTTCGCCGACCGCATCCGCAACGAGGCCGGCGTCGCCACCATGTGCGTCGGCGCCATCACCTCGGCCGACCAGGCCAACACCATCGTCGCCGCCGGCCGCGCCGATCTAGTCGCGCTCGGGCGGCCGCATCTGGCCGATCCGTCCTTCGTGCTCAGGGCGGCCGCCTGGTACGGCGCCGACGTCGCCCAGCCGGTGCAATACCAGCCCGGCAAGGACCAGCTCATGCGCAACACGCCGCGCGAGCGCGAAGAGCTTCAGGACCTGAAGCTCAAGGCCAAGCCGAGCCGACATGGCGGGGCGCCAGCGGCTCCGGTGGCGCGGGCGGCGGAATAAGAACTCTGTGCATTCCGGCGCTGCAGCCGGAGTGCACAGAGTCTATGAGATTGCATTCGTGCAATTTATGATTGGACAGTCGCTGCCTTTATGGCGTCGACGCAACGATTATCTTGGTGGGCAACGCAAGCGCCTCGTCAGACGGGGCACGCAACCAAGGGGCCCGCACCATGCAGCTCACCGGCATCCACCATGTCACCGCCATCACCGCTCAGGCCGCGCAGAACCGGCGCTTCTATGTCGAGACGCTCGGCCTGCGCCTGGTCAAGAAGACGGTGAACCAGGACGACACCTCCGCCTATCACCTGTTCTATGCCGACGGCGCCGGCTCGCCCGGAACCGACCTGACCTTCTTCGACTGGCCGACCGCCCCGGCCAGGCGCGGTACGCATTCGATCACCCGCACCTCGCTCAGGGTCGCCAGCGAAGCCTCGCTCGACTTCTGGCGCGAGCGGCTGACCGCGGCCGGCGTGGCGGTCTCCGACACGCGCCTGCTCAATGGCCGTGCCGCGCTTGATTTCGAGGACCCGGAGGGCCAGCGCCTGACGCTCGTCGTCGATGGCGGCACGATTCCCTTCGTCGCCTGGGAGAAGAGCCCGGTCCCGGCCGAGCACCAGATCCGCGGCCTTGGGCCGGTGACGATCTCGGTGCCGCAGATCGAGCGGACCGAGCTGGTCCTGACCAAGCTGCTCGGGCTGGAGCGGATCGCCGATTATCGCGACGCAGGCCACGCCAGCGGTGACATTCATGTCTTCCGGATCGGCGAGGGCGGCCCGGCGGCCGAGCTCAACGTCGCGGTCGAGCCTGGGCTTGCTCCGGCCCGTGAAGGCGCCGGCGGCGTCCACCATCTGGCGCTGCGCACACCGAGCTTCGGCGAATACGACGCCTGGGCCGAGCGGCTGCGCGCTTCCGGATATCCCAATAGCGGGCCGGTCGATCGCTTCTATTTCCGCTCGCTCTATCTGCGCGAGCCGAACGGGGTGCTGATCGAGATCGCCAGCGACGGGCCGGGCTTCGCCACCGACGAGCCCTTCGAGACGATGGGCGAGGGATTGTCGCTGCCGCCCTTCCTGGAGTCCAAGCGGACGGCGATCGAGGCCGGGCTGAAGCCCCTGGCCTGACGATATCCGAGCCAACAAGCGCGTTGCGGCCAGAGTGGTCGCAGCGCGCGAAGCATTCCGTAAAATTGCTTTTGATTCATCGCGAATTAACCAAGGTCGCGCTGAATGAACCTCGAGAGGTTGGGGCCTCCCGAGACTGACGAACAGGCCGCTGCGGTCTGCCCGGAGCGCGATCGAGCGCGATGGCGAGACGAGCACGGCGCTGCGCCTCAGCGGGAAGCTTGCAAGGTGTCCCGAGGCGTTGCGTATGCGTAGCTCGAACAAGTTCGCCGGTTATTCCTATAGCCTGAAGCGCCGGCGCGGCAGCCCCTTCGCCCGTCTCGGCATCCTGGTGGCCGTTGCCGCCAGCGCGATGGCGGGTGTGTCGGTCTGGTCGAACAGGCAGGCCGAGCAGGCGGCCACCTCACTCCCGCCGGCCCAGAAGCACGCATTGGCGCATCCGGTCCCTGCCCATAGCGCGACGCGGTGGCTCGGTCCCGGCTATGTCGTCGGCTATGTCGCGCAGTCGCTCGCCGACAGCGCGCCGCTCTCAGGCCGTTTCCAGTCGACGGCTCCCGCGCCGCAGGCGGTGGTGTTCGATCCGGAAACGACAGGCTCGATCGTGCCGTCCGAGCCGGT
>WPCJ01047104.1_pt1 | contig 11263 bp, 8 predicted proteins | sample 5399831 | NCBI WGS metagenome assembly WPCJ01 (sample SAMN12869470, study PRJNA574797) | sludge metagenome | isolation source: wastewater treatment of pH10 | place: China:Beijing | collected 2019-05-20 | reverse complement strand
TGGCCCCTGCTCCGCCGGCGTCCGGGGCGCGGGCAGATTCTGGCAGCGCTCGCCGGCCTCGTCGGCGTCGCCCTCCTGGTGCTCGATCCGCATGCCAAGCCCGATGCGCTCGGCATCGTCGCCGGCCTCCTGAGCGCCGCCTCGATGGCGACCGGCACCGTATTGATCGAGCGCTGGGGCAAGATGGGTTCGCCGCTCGCGATCGCGGCCTGGCAGCTCACGCTCGGCGGCCTGATCCTGTTGCCGGTCGCGCTGATCGTCGAAGGCCCGCCGCCGCTGCCGAGCGCCCTGAACGGGATCGGCCTGACCTATCTCGTGCTGGTCGGCACGGCCCTGACCTATTGGCTCTGGATCAGGGGCATCACCACGCTGGGCGCCGGCGTCGCCTTCCTCGGGCTGCTCAGCCCGACCATGGCGACGCTTCTGGGAGCGCTGCTGCTGGGCGAATGGCTGAGCCCGCTCCAGTTCCTGGGTATCGCGATCGTGCTGGGTTCGACGATCGTCGGGATGATCCTCTCGCGCCGCCGCGCCTCGGCCCCGCCGGCTACGCCGCAACCCCGAGCCGCTTGATCTCCCACTGGAGCTCGAAGCCGGAATTCTCCTTGACCCGGCGGCGAACCTCCTCGCCGAGCCCCTCGATATCGGCGGCCGTCGCGCCGCCGGTGTTGATCAGGAAGTTGCAGTGCATCTCCGAGACCTGCGCCCCGCCGACGCGCAGGCCACGGCAGCCGGCGGCGTCGATCAGCTTCCAGGCCTTGCCGCCTTCGGGATTCTTGAAGGTCGAGCCGCCGGTGCGCTCCTTGATCGGTTGCGCCGCCTCGCGGGCGGAGGTCACGCGGTCCATCTCGGCGAGGATTTCCGCCTGATCGCCCGGCCGGCCCTGGAACAGGGCGGAGGTGAAGATGATGCCGCGGGTCGATTCCGCGCTGTTGCGATAGGTGAAGCCCATCTCGGCATGGGAGAGCGTCACGATCTCGCCCTTGCGGGTGACGCCGCGCGCCGAGACCAGCACGTCGGTCGTCTCGCCGCCATGGGCGCCGGCATTCATGCGTAGCGCCCCGCCGATCGAGCCGGGGATGCCGCGATAGAAGGCCAGCCCGTCGAGCGAGGCATCGGCCGCGGCGCGAGCGACCTTGACGTCCGGCACGGCCGTGCCGGCACGCAGCCGGTCGCCGCTCTCCAGCGCGATCTCGCCGAAAGCCTTGCCGCCGAGCCTGACCACGACGCCGGGAATGCCGCCATCGCGCACGATCAGATTGGAGCCGAGGCCGATCACCGTGACCGGAACGTCCTCCGGCAGCTTCGACAGCAGGTAGGCGAGGTCGTCGTCATCGGCCGGCGTGAACAGGATCTGCGCCGGGCCGCCGACACGGAACCAGGTCAGGCCCGAAAGCTCCTGATTGGCAAGAAGCCGGCCCCGCAGGTCGGGAGCCGAGGCGCGGATATCGGAAGAGAGGTCTGCGAAGGGCATGGCGTCGCTTTAGAGCATGATGGTCCGGGACGAAACTGCCCGTCATGCTCGGCTCAGGCCCGAGCATGACGGCGCAATTGCGGCGTGTCCGGCTTACCCCTTCAGCGCCGCCAGTTCCCCCGGCAGCGCGTAGGCCCATTGCGTGATGTTGCCGGCGCCCACACAGACGACATAGTCGCCAGGCCCCGCCAGCTCCGCCACCATGCCGGCGAGCTTGTCGGAAGCTTCCAGCGGCAATGCATGGCGGTGGCCCCGCGCCCTGATGCCGGCGACCAGCGAATCGCGGTCGGCGCCGGCGATCGGCGCCTCGCCGGCCGCATAGGTATCGGCCACGATCACCGTGTCGGCATCGTTGAAGCAGGCGGCGAAATCGTCGAACAGGCTCGACAGGCGCGTGTAGCGATGCGGCTGGACGATCGCGATCACCTTGTTCTTGGTCGAGGCGCGGGCGGCCTTGAGCACCGCGGCGATCTCGACCGGATGGTGGCCGTAATCGTCGAAGATCAGCGCGCCATTCCACTCGCCGGTCTTGGTGAAGCGGCGTTTCACGCCGCCGAAACCGGCCAGCGCCTCGCGGATGCGCGGCACGGGGATGCCGAGATCATAGGCGACCGCGATCGCAGCCGTGGCGTTCAGCGCGTTGTGATGGCCGGGCATCGGCATCACGAGGTCGCGGATCACCTCGTCGCGGCCGGTCTTGCGGTCGCGGATCAGCAGCGTGAACCTGGCCTGCCCGCCCGAGAGGTCGATGTCGATCAGGCGGAAATCGGCCTGCGGGTTCTCGCCATAGGTGACGACGCGGCGGTCGGTGATCTGGCCGACCAGCCCCTGCACGGTCGGATGGTCGATGCACATCACCGCGAAGCCGTAGAACGGCAGGTTCTCGACGAAGGAGCGGAACGCCGCCTTGATCGCGTCGAAGGTGCCGAAATGGTCGAGATGCTCGGGATCGATATTGGTGACGATCGCGACATCGGCCGGGAGCTTCAGGAAGGTGCCGTCGGACTCGTCGGCCTCGACCACCATCCAGTCGCTCTCGCCCATGCGGGCATTGGTGCCATAGGCGTTGATGATGCCGCCGTTGATCACGGTCGGGTCGAGCCCGCCCTTTTCCAGCAGCGTCGCGACCAGCGAGGTCGTGGTCGTCTTGCCATGGGTGCCGGCGATGGCGACGCAGCTCTTCAGGCGCATCAGTTCGGCCAGCATCTCGGCGCGGCGCACCACCGGCAGGCGCTTCTCGCGCGCGGCGAGCAGCTCCGGATTGTCGCGCTTGATCGCGGTCGAGACCACGACGACTTCGGCCTCGCCGAGATTCTCCGCCTTGTGGCCGACGAAGGTGGTGATGCCCTTGTCGGCGAGGCGCTTGACGTTGGCGCCGTCGGAGGCGTCCGAGCCCTGCACCTTGTAGCCGAGATTGTGCAGCACCTCGGCGATCCCGGACATGCCGATGCCGCCGATGCCGACGAAATGGATGGAGCCGAGCTTCGGCGGCAGCTTCATGGTCCTGGAATCCTGTCAGTTCGAAGATTGAGCCGTCGCGATCACGAGATCGGCCAGGCGGTCGGCGGCGTCGGGGATGCCGGCGCTCTTCGCGTTTGCCGCCATCGTCGTCAAGTGAGCGGGCTGCGCGATCAGCTTGGACAATTCGGCGGCAAGATGGCGCGGCGTGAAGTCCGGCTGGAGGATGCGGGTCGCCCCGCCTGCGCTTTCGAGGAAGGCGGCGTTGGCCGCCTGATCCTGGTCGAGCGAGCCCGGCAGCGGCACCAGGAGGGCCGGCCGGCCGATCACGGTAAGCTCCGCCACAGTCGAGGCGCCGGAGCGCGCGATGACGAGATGCGCCGCAGCCATCTGCGCCGGCAGATCCTTGAAGAACGGCGCGATCGTCGCCTTGACCCCGAGCTTCTCGTAGATGCCGCGCACCCGCTCGTCATCCTCGGGCCGCGCCTGCTGCACGATGGTGAGACGCGCCCGCTCGGCATCCGTCAGGAGCTGGATCGCCGGAGGCACGATATCGGCCATGATGCGCGCACCCTGGCTGCCGCCGAAGACGAGCAGTCGGATCTTGCCCTCGCCCGGCCAGCCATAATCATGGCCGGCGGCCTCGATCACGGCCGGGCGCACGGGGTTGCCGACATGGCGGCACTTGGCCTGCTGTGCCTCGCTGAGGCCGCCGACCTTGGCGAAGCCGGTCGCGATCACATCGGCGCGGCCGGCCAGGAAGCGGTTGGCACGGCCGATCACGGCGTTCTGTTCGTGGATGAGCGTGCGCACCCCCGCAAACGAGGCGCCGAGCACCGGCGGCACGGTCGGATAGCCGCCGAAGCCGACGACGACGGCGGGTTTCACCTGCCCGATGATCCGCCGGGCCGCGAAAGTGCCCTTGGCGATGGCGAAGAGCGCCTTGGCCTTCTGCAACGGCGAGCGGCCGGACGGCGTCGCCGCCGGCACGGCATGCACGGCCTCAGCCGGGAAATTGCCGGCGAATTCGGCGGCGCGCGTGTCGGTCATCAGCACGACGCGCATGCCCTTGGCATGCAGCGCGTGGCTCAGCGCCTCTGCCGGGAAGAGATGGCCGCCGGTGCCCCCGGCAGCCAGCATGACGAGCTTGCCCGTAGCCATGGTATCAGCGTCCGAAATCGACGGCGCGCGGCCGCCGCCGGGTCAATGCCAGCAGGAATCCCGTGCCGACCGCGAGCGAGAGCAGCGACGAGCCGCCATAGGAGATGAAGGGCAGCGTCATGCCCTTGGCCGGCATCATGTGCAGGTTGACCATCATGTTGATCGCGGCCTGGATGCCGAAGAGCAGGGCCAGGCCAGTGACGGCGAGGCGGATGAACGGGTCCTCCGCCTTCTGCGCGACGAACAGCGCCCGGATGACGATGATCGCGAAGAGCGCGACCAGCAGCATGCAGACCACGATGCCGAACTCCTCGGCCGTGACCGCGAAGATGAAATCGGTATGGGCGTCCGGCAGGATGCGCTTCACGGTGCCCTCGCCCGGACCTTTGCCGAGCCACCCCCCCTGCGCGAAGCTCTCCAGCGCCGTATCGACCTGGAAAGAATCACCCGAGCCCTTGTCCATGAAGCGCTCGATGCGGGCGCGGACGTGCGGCACCAGTTCATAGGCGACGACGATGCCGACGGCGCCGATGCCGCCGAGCCCGATCACCCAGAACCAGTGCAGGCCAGCGACGAAGAACAGCCCGCACCAGACGAGGCTGACCAGCATGGTCTGGCCGAAATCGGGCTGCAGGACGAGCGGCACGATGGTGACCGGCAGCAGCAGCAGTGCCAGGATCGTGCCCGGCAGGTCCGGCCGGCGCGTGCCCTCGGCGAAGGCCCAGGCCGCCATGACGACGAAGGCGGGCTTCAGGAACTCGGAAGGCTGCACCGAACCCAGCGGGCCGAGCGTCAGCCAGCGCTTGGCGCCCTTCACCTCGACGCCGAAATAGAGCGTCGCCACCACCATGGCGAGCGAACCGAGATAGATCAGCAGCGCGGCACGGCGGACCTGGCGCGGCGTCATCAGCGACACCCCGAGGAAGATCACCAGCGCACCGACGAGATAGGCCGCCTGCCGGTTGACGAAATGGAAGGTCGAGAGGCCGAGCCGCTCGGCCACCGGCGGCCCGCCCGCCATCAGCAGCACCACGCCCGACACCATCAGGGCGACGAGCGCGGTCAGGATGAGGCGGTCGATCGACCACCACCAGCGGCCGCTGAGAGAAGGTTCCGCGCGCGAGACCATGACGGGCATCCCATCGACAAATTCCGCGCGGCCGAAGCCGCGCTTGCATGACGAATCACTCTGTCAATGAATGGTTAACCGATTGATTCCGATGCGCTGGATCGGTCGTGCCAGCGCCTCGTGATCCACAGCGGCGCATGGCCTGCGCGGCCGCTGCGAGCCGCCTCGATCAGCCCCTCGCCTGAAATCGGATTCGCGCTGCCGAGCGAATGCAGAGACCGCTCCTGACACGCATTGTCGTCCCCATGGGAGGATTTTCACCCGTCCCGAAAGCGAAAGGACTGATCATGGCCATCGCCAAGAACACGATCTGCCTGTGGTACGACAAGGATGCCGAGGCTGCCGCCCGCTTCTATGCGCAGACCTTCCCGGACAGCGCGGTGAAGGAGGTTTTCCGCGCCCCGACCGATTTCCCCTCGGGCAAGGCCGGCGACGTGCTGACCGTCACCTTCACGGTGCTCGGCATCCCCTGCCTTGGTCTCAATGGCGGACCGATGTTCAAGCACAGCGAGGCCTTCTCCTTCCAGATCGCCACCGAGGATCAGGCGGAGACGGACCGCTACTGGAACGCCATCGTCGGCAATGGCGGCCAGGAGAGCGAGTGCGGCTGGTGCAAGGACAGATGGGGCCTGTCCTGGCAGATCACGCCACGCGTACTGAGCGAGGCGCTCGCCGTCGGCGGCGAGGAGGCAAAGCGCGCCTTCGCCGCGATGATGACGATGCAGAAGATCGACGTCGCGAAGATCGAAGCCGCCCGGCGCGGCTGAATCTACCGTTTGCCGCCGAAGGGCTCAAACCCCGGCAGTCCTGCGACCAGCTTGCGGAATGCGTCGCCGCGCACCTCGAAATTCGGGAACTGGTCGAAGGAGGCGCAGGCCGGCGAGAGCAGCACGGCGATCTCGCCCTCGCCCGTCGCCGCAAGGGCATCGCGTGTCGCATCGGCAACCGCCTTGTCGAGCGTGACGCTGCGCTCGTAGACGACGCGCCCGTCATCGTCGAAGGTCGCGGCGAAGAGGTCGCTCGCGGCCCCGATCAGATAGGCTCGGGCGATATTCGGGAAGTAGCGCCGCAAGCTCTCGATGCCGCCATCCTTGGCCTTGCCGCCGAGGATCCAGAAGATGCCGTGGAAGGAGGTCAGCGCCTTCTCGGTCGAATCCGCATTGGTCGCTTTTGAATCATTGATGAAGACGACGCGGCCGATCCGGCCGAGTTCCTCCATGCGATGCGCCAGGCCCGGATAGGTCCTGAAGCCCGCCGCGATCTCTTCAGCCATGAGGCCCAGCGCCGAGCAGGCGGCAAAGGCAGCCGCCGCGTTCTGCGCATTATGCGAGCCACGTAGCGAACCGATACCGGCGAGATTGGCGACGACGCGCGGCTTGCCGTCCTTGACCTCGACGATGCGGGTGTCGAGCCGGCCCTGATTGGCCGTGACCCCGGCGAAAACCCCTTCGTCGAGCGGCTGCTCGCCGCTGATCCTCACCAGAGGGCGGCCTCCGGCGGCCCGGCGGCGCGCCATCTGCTTCGAGGCGTCGTCATCGACCCCGACCACTGCGATATCGGCGGCCGCGACCAGCCGCTCCTTGATCGCCGCGTAGTTCTCCAGCGAACCGTGCCGGTCGAGATGATCCGGCGTCAGGTTCATCTGGATGCCGACGGTCGGCTTGAGCGAAGGCGCGAGGTCGATCTGGTAGCTCGAGCATTCGATGACGTGGATACGGTTCGCGGCAGGCGGCTCCAGCGCCAGCACGGCGGTGCCGATATTGCCACCCATCTGCACGTCGCGTCCGGCTTCCTTCAGCACATGCGCGATCAGCGCCGTCGTCGTCGACTTGCCGTTGGTACCGGTGATGCAGACGACGGGAGAGCCCGGCGCGGTCTTCGCCCGCTCGAGGAAGAACAGTTCGACATCGCCGATGATCGCGACACCGGCGGCCTTGGCCTTGCCGACCGTCCAGTGCGGCTCGGGATGGGTCAACGGCACGCCGGGCGAGAGCACGAAACCCGCGAAACCCGACCAGTCGGCATTCGCGAGATCGACGACGGCGATGCCCTCGGCCACCGCCTTCTCCCGGCTCTTCTCGTTGTCGTCCCAGGCCGCGACCGCGGCACCGCCCGCCTTGAGCGCGCGCGCCGTGGCGAGCCCGGAGCCGCCGAGGCCGAACAGGGCGACCCTGCGCCCGGCGAAGACCGTAACCGGGGTCATCTCAGCGCAGCTTCAGCGTGGCGAGGCCGACCAGCGCCAGCACCACGGAGATGATCCAGAACCGGATCACGACCTGCGGCTCGGTCCAGCCCAGCTTCTCGAAATGGTGGTGGATCGGCGCCATCAGGAAGACGCGCTTGCCGGTGCGCTTGAACACGAAGACCTGGATGATCACCGAGAGCGCCTCGACGACGAAGAGGCCACCGACGATGGCGAGCACGATCTCGTGCTTGGTCGCGACCGCGATCGTGCCGAGCAGGCCGCCGAGGCCCAGCGAGCCGGTATCGCCCATGAAGATCTGGGCCGGCGGCGCGTTGAACCAGAGGAAGCCGAGGCCGGCGCCGATCACCGCGCCGCAGATCACCGCGAGCTCGCCCGCGCCGGGGATGTGGTGGATCTGCAGGTAGTTCGCGAAGATCGCGTTGCCGACGAGATAGGAGATGAAGCCGAAGGTGCCGGCCGCGATCATCACCGGCACGATCGCGAGCCCGTCGAGCCCGTCGGTCAGGTTCACCGAATTGCCGGCGCCGACCACGACGAAGGAGGCGACCAGCGGGAACAGGATGCCGAGCGGGATGATCGCTTCCTTGAGGAAGGGCATCGCGAAGCCCGAGCCGATCGCCGGGGGCTGCGTCTGCATGACGAAATAGCAGGCGATCAGCGCGACCACGACCTCGATGGCGATGCGGGCCTTGCCCGAGAAGCCCTTGTGCGACTGCTTGGTCACCTTGAGATAGTCGTCATAGAAGCCGATGGCGCCATACGCCGCGGTCACGCCGAGCACGATCCAGACGTAAGGATTGCGCAGGTTGCCCCAGAGCAGCACCGCGACGAAGAGCCCGGTTAGGATCATCAGCCCGCCCATGGTCGGCGTTCCGCGCTTGGCGAGATGCGATTCCGGTCCGTCCGTGCGGATCGGCTGGCCCTTGCCCTGCTTGATCCGGAGCCAGGAAATCGCGGAAGGGCCGAAGAAGAAGACGAAGAGCAACGCGGTCGCGGTCGCTCCGCCTGCGCGGAAGGTGATGTAGCGGAAGACGTTCAGCACCGGGAAGGTGCTGGCGAAGTCGGCGAGCCAGACGAGCATGCTGCGGGGTTCTCTTGTCTATCGGTCTTCGGCAGGCACGGCAGGAAAACGGGCGAGGATCGCCTTGACGATCGGACCCATGCGCGTGCCCAGCGATCCCTTGACCGTGACGGTGTCGCCGCCGCGGATCGCATCGAGCACGAGTGGCTCCAGCTCGCTCGCGGAGGCGGCATAAGCCCCTCGCATGGCGGAAGGCAAGCTCTCATGCAGTCCTTTCATCAAAGGACCACATGTGAAGACCTTGTCGATTCCGTTGGAAACCAGCGGCTCGGCCAGTCCGCGATGCAGTTCCGGCCCGGTCGTTCCGAGTTCCAGCATATCGCCGAGCACGGCGATGCGCCGGCCGCGACCCTCGACCGGGAGGCGGCCGAGATTCTCGATCGCGGCACGCATCGAGGCGGGGTTGCCGTTATAGCTTTCGTCGAGCAGCGTGATCCTGCCGCCCGGCGCCTGCAGCACCTGCCGGGCGCCACGCCCGGCCGGCGGCGTGAGATCGCCCAGCGCCAGAGCCGCCAGCGCGAGATCGGCGCCGAGCGCATGGACGGCGGCGAGCACGGCGAGCGAGTTCAGCACGATATGCTTGCCCGGGCTGCCCAGCCGATAGGTGACCGGCTCCCCGCAGACGCGGGCCTCGACCACCGACATGTCGGGTTTCAGCGCACAGGAGATCAGCTTCACATCGGCATCGGGGCTTTCGCCGAAGGTGATGATCCGCCCGGCCGGACCGGATTTGGCGATATCGCGCAGCAGTTCGGATTGCGGGATGTCCGCGTTGACGATCGCCGTGCCGCCTTTTTCGAGTTCCCAGTAAACGCCGGCCTTTTCCTCGGCGATCCCTTCGAGCGAGGCGAAGGCGGCGAGATGTACGGGCTGGATCGTGGTGACGATGGCGACCTGCGGACGCACCATCCGCGCCAGCGGCACGATCTCGCCGGGGCTGTTCATGCCGATCTCGTAGACGCCGTAAGCAATGTCGCTGGGTGTCCGGCACAACGTGAGGGGCACGCCCCAGTGGTTGTTGTAGGAAGCGACCGGCGCATGGGTCTTGCCCTGGCGGGAGAGCACGAGGCGCAAAGCCTCCTTGGTGCCGGTCTTGCCGACCGAGCCGGTCACGGCGACGATTCCGGCCTTCAGCTCGGCGCGACGTGCGGTGCCGGCATGCTCCATCGCCTTCAGCACGTCCGGCACGATGGCGAGCGCGCCTGCGCCCTCGAACTCAGCCGCATGCGCCTCGTCGACTACGGCGAGCGCTGCGCCCTTGTCGAGCGCGCCCTTGACGAAATCATGCCCGTTGCGCGCCTCGCCGGTGATGGCGAAGAAGACATCGCCCGGCTCCAGCGTGCGGGTGTCGATCGAGGCGCCGGTCACGACCGGCGGCACGGCGCCTTCGGCCCGCGCGCGCAGCGCTGCGATCAGCTTGTCTCCGGTCCAGAGCGGGGCGCCCATTTACGTGATCTCCGATAGCGCGCTTTCCGCCCGGCAGGGCGAGCAGAACTCGTGCAGAATCCAAATCTGAAGCATGGGACTAGTTCCCATGCTTCAGCGCCTTGCGGACCACGTCATGGTCCGAGAAGGGCAGCGTCCGGTCACCTATGATCTGGCCGGATTCATGGCCTTTTCCGGCCACGACCAGCAAATCCCCAGGCTGCAGCATCTCCACCGCCGCATTGATCGCTTCCTCGCGGTCGCCGATTTCCTGGAGCTTGGGCGAAGCGGCCATGATCTCGGCCCGGATCGCGGCCGGATCCTCGCTGCGCGGATTGTCGTCGGTGACGATGGCGATATCGGCCTTCTCGGCCGCGATCGCGCCCATCAGGGGGCGCTTGCCCTTGTCGCGGTCGCCGCCGCAGCCGAAGACGCAGATCAGTCGCCCGGTCGCATAGGGCCTCAGCGTCGTCAGAACCGCCGCCAGCGCATCGGGCTTGTGGGCGTAATCGACGACGACGAGCCCGCCATTCGTCTCGCCGACACGTTCGAGCCGCCCGGCGACGCCCGTCAGTCCGGCAATCGCCTCGAGCGATGCAGCCTTGTCCTCACCGGTGGCGATGGCGAGCCCGGCCGCGACCAGCGCATTGCCCGCCATGAAATCGCCGACCAGCGGCAGCGCGACGGTTAATTCGCGTCCGTCGAAACCGACCGTCAGACGCTGCGAGAAGCCGTCGCGCTCGTTGCGCAGCAGGGTCAGGGTCTCGCCCTTGCGGCCGATGCCGATGATCGGATGCCCGCTTTTCGCCGCAGCCTGCGCTGCCTCCTCCGCATAGGGCTCGTCGCGATTGATCACGACCGGCGCGCCATCCGGCAACAGCTCCCAGAGCCGCAACTTCGCGGCCAGATAGTCCTCGACGCTGGGATGATAATCGAGATGGTCGCGCCCCAGATTGAGGAAGGCGCCGGCACTGAGCCGCACGCCGTCGAGCCGCCGCTGGTCGAGCCCATGCGAGGAGGCCTCCATCGCCAGATGCGTGATGCCCTCTTCCGCAAGCTTGTCGAACGAAGCGTGCAGCGAAAGCGGGTCCGGCGTCGTCAGCGAACCGTAATCGGCCCCCTTGCGCGTCACCACCCCGATCGTGCCGACGCTCGCCGCCTCGCGGCCGAGCGCCTGGAAGATCTGGCGGGTGAAATCCGCCACCGAGGATTTGCCGCTGGTGCCGGTCACGGCGACGATGGTCTTCGGCTGACGCGGATGGATCTTCGCTGCAGCCAGCGCGAGCGCGAGACGGGGATCGGCGACCTGCGCGAAGGCGACGCCGGCCGGCA
>WPCJ01040023.1_pt1 | contig 11270 bp, 8 predicted proteins | sample 5399831 | NCBI WGS metagenome assembly WPCJ01 (sample SAMN12869470, study PRJNA574797) | sludge metagenome | isolation source: wastewater treatment of pH10 | place: China:Beijing | collected 2019-05-20 | reverse complement strand
AAGATTTAAAGACTCAGGAACAGCTATTTGAATATGATGATTTAATTATAAAAACTATAAACTTACTTGAAAATTCTGAAAGCTCTTATTGGATTTTATATAAATTGGATATGGCAATTGACCATATTCTAGTTGATGAAGCACAAGACTTAAGTGAGATACAGTGGGAGATAATTAAGCTTGTTTCAGATGAGTTTTTTGCAGGAGCAGGCGCTAAAGAATATGATAGAACCATATTTATTGTAGGGGACTTTAAGCAATCAATATATAGTTTCCAAGGGGCTGATCCCAAAGAATTCGAAATAGCTAGAAATTATTTTACAGTGAAAGCAAATAATGCCCTTAAAGCATGGAAAGAGCTTAATATGAACATTTCATTTAGGACTACTTCTCCGATACTTGAATTTGTTGATAGCTTGTTTAGTAATAATATTTCATTTGCTGACAACTATGTAAAACACATGCCTTTTCGAAGTGGGAGTGGTCATATTGAAGTATTGCCGCTTATAACTAAAGAGAAAAATACTAAAGCAGGTGGGTGGAGTTTACCTCAATTTGACGGTGGTGAGGCGGGTAACCAAAAGAAAGCATTAGCTATAATGATTGCAACCGCAATACATGAATGGATATTGAGCAGAAGAATGCTTTATGGTCACTTAAGGCCTATAGAACCAAAGGATATAATGATTTTGCTAAGGAAGAGGAGTGAACTTATAGATTACTTAATTGCTGAGCTAAAGAAGCGAAATATTCCCGTAATGGATCATGAGCAATCTAATCTTCAAGAAAATTTGCTTATTCAAGACTTACTGTCTTTAATAAAATTTATTAATTTAAAATCAGATGATTATAATTTAGCATGTTTATTGAAATCTCCAATAATAGGCATGACTGAAGAAGAACTATTTGAAGTATCCTTTAAAAGGGAGTCTTCAATATGGAAAAATTTAAGTTCTAAAAGTCCTCTAGCCTATCAATATTTATCATCAATAATTAATGATTCATCAAATTTAAGCCTATTAGAACTTATCAACAAAGTGTTATATATTGATGGAAAATACCAAGCTTTTATAGAAAGATATGGAGATGGTGTGCCGGATCTAATTAATGTATTCTTAGAATCCATTATAAAATTTGAAGGCTTAAGCACGTGCTTAGGTGCTTATCAGGAATTTATTGGATGGTTTAAAGACTATAAGACTAAATTTACAAATTTAACCTCTCATAATAAAGTAAGAATTATGACGGTTCATGGTGCAAAAGGGTTACAGGCACCTATCATATTTCTTGCCGATAGTGCTTCCTCAGAACAATCGCCAAGTGAGAATGTATACTGGGATAAAGAAGAAGATCTGCTTATAAGTTGTTATGCTGAGTTTGATTGTGAAGTGATTAAGCTTGCTAAGGAATATTATAACTCTAATCAACTTGAAGAAAATTTACGATTGCTATATGTGGCTTTGACTAGAGCAGAGGACGAATTATATATATGTGGATGGGAGAATAGTAGACTGAAAGGTAGTTGGTATGATTTGATCTCAGCGAATTATAACAATAAAACGGAAGTTAACCCTAGCTTTGCAGCAGCAGATGTTGTAATTACGTTAGGCAGTGACCATAAAGAGGTTTCTTTGGATAAGATTAGGAATCTTGAAAAGAAAAAGATAATAAGGCCGTCACTTATAGAGAATAAAAATATTAATTCGGTGTTTGTGGAACGGGGAAAAATAATTCATAAATTACTTCATGAACTTCCGCAACTACCGCAAGAAAGATGGATTAATATTTTAAAATACTATGATGATTCAGTGAAGCGGGATATCATATTAACCATTAAGGCGTTTCCGGATATCTTCTTTTTTGAAAATTCTATATCCGAGCTACCTATTACCGGTGAAATAAATGGATCACAATTTAATGCACAAATTGATAAAATTATATTAAAAGAAAATTTAATTGAAATTATCGATTTCAAAACTGATACTCATCCTAACATAAATGAAATTCAAGAGAGTTATATAACTCAACTTAGGCTTTATCGGCAATTACTAGAGAAAAAATATAATAAAACCAGGGTAAAAACTCACTTACTCTTCACTACAAATCAAAAGCTTATAGAAATTTTTAATTAAAACAAAGAAAATTCTACACAATTAATTTTTATTAATGTAAGATGAATCTTAAAGAAGCATCTGCAAGTAGCACATAAGTTTAGAATCCAAGCAGGATATAAAATTATAGTTAGTGTGGTAGTATATGGGTATGTCTAAGCTGAAAGGTACCGAAAGAGCATCACTGATCCCTAAAACGGCGGGAATAAGCTTAAAGCAGGAACATTTTAAAGAGATTGCTGAAACTCAACCGGATGTAGGCTTTTTGGAGCTACGCATCGATAATTGTCATGGCAACGGTCTTGAATTGTATTTTTTAGAGCAGGTAAAGGAGTATTATAATTTTAGCTTTAATAATTTAGGGGCTTTACTTGGCAGCTCTCAAAGGTTATCAAAAGGATATTTAGAGAAGATTAAAGCTTTAACTGATAAATTCAACCCACTTTATATCTCAGATTATGTTTCATGCTCCTTATTAAAAGGCGCTCATATTTCCGGGCTTTTACCATTGCCTTATAATGAAAAAACACTAAATGTTTTATGTGATAATATTTCAAGGATTCAGGATTATTTATCACGACAAATTTTAATTGAAAATCCGTTATCACATCTTGCATTCAAAGGAACTATGGATGAGCCGGAGTTTTTAATGAGAGTAGTTGAAAGGACGGGATGTAATATGTTATTAAATGTTAGTAACATATTTGTTAACTCAGTTAACCATAATTTTAACCCGAAAAATTATATAGATCTTATCTCAGCTAATATAGTAAAACAAATTCATTTATCCGGATTCACTGAAACGGAAATAAACGGAAATAAGTGGATTGTTAGCACCTGTGATAATAGCATTTGCGAAGAGGTATGGGGGCTGTATTCATATACAATTTCAGAAAAGGGGTACGTACCGACATTAATTGAGTGGGACTGTAACCTCCCTAATTTGAAAAATCTAATTGTAGAGGCTGGCAAATGCAATAAAATTATAAAATTTTATAGCTTTAAAAATGCTGCCTAAATTACAAAAAGATTTTGAAAAATATATCATTAGTAAGCAAGCCCCTAAGAGGATGGTTAAGCTTATAAAAAGTAATAAACTTCCAAAAGATGTTATGCTTAAAATTTATCGTGAAAATCTTTTTGCAAAACTAATAAGCTCTTTAAAATCAATTTATCCGACTGTTCATAAGATTGTTGGTGAAAAATGGTTTGAATATTTAGCTAAGGAGTATATCAAAGCAGATTTACCGACAATAAATTCAACCGTTATGTATGGAAGCAAATTTGCCGGGTTTTTAGTTAGCTGCAAAGATACCTATAATTTAGAATATTTAGCTGACATGGCAAGGTTTGAGTGGATGTGGTATGAATGCTATAACGCAGAAGAGGATTACCCACTTCTACTGAATATGATTGATAATATAAATGATGATGACATTGATTTAAAATTAAGAGACTCTGTTAGGATATTTTCCTCTTCCTATCCAATAGATAAAATCCGGGATTGGGCAAGCACACAAGGGAAATTAAAAACTCCTTTTGAGCAAAATAATGCTAACCAAGGAATAAATATTGCTCTTGTAAGGATAAATTATAAGGTAGAAATATTTTTGCTTAATGCTATTGAGCATAACTTCCTATCATTGTTCACGCAGAATGGGGATTTAGATATTATGATCATAGCATTATTTGAAAAGTTTAATATTGATGAAAATGAAATAAGTCAAATTTTAGAAAAATTTTTATCAATAGGTATTTTTAAACTATAGAACTCCAAGTGAAATATACTTAGGTAAAAATTTATGTTGTATAAAATAATTATGAGTAATAACATGTTTGGTGTTAGCGTGGATAACTTTGACAAAAAAACAACAGCCCCACCTTAACCATGGCTAAAAACAACCTTTCTTTTGGTCCAAACTATTGGGGTCACCTCAGACTGATTCAAATCGCATCCTAACCACTAAATTTATTTAGAAAAATATACTACCATAAATTAGTAGGGTTTGGAAGGAGATCTATTAACTTCATGTCCTAGCCCTGATTGAAAGTTAGCAAAATATATGTTTATTTTACCTTAAAATTCATTTAAAGACATTTGTATTATATACCATGTGGCAATTTCCACTCGCTGTTAAACTCTATTAAAACAAGGTTACCGGAAATTATATTTCGCATATCTCCACTCGATTTTTATGTGCTTAACCCGGATAGCCCTATTAATTTATAAACTTGCATTAATTATAAACTTGCAAAATAATAAAAACCTTGGTATATCACTGAAGTCTGATCGGGGCATAGCGCAGCCTGGTAGCGCATCTGGTTTGGGACCAGAGGGTCGGGAGTTCAAATCTCTCTGCCCCGACCACTTAAAAGAGTTATTGTAGGCATAGCTTTGGAAGACAGGTATATTATTAATAGGCAAAGACCTACTAAGTTTGTTACAAAATTTATAATACTAGAGGTTGTATTATTTTTTGTTTTATTTAGCTGGTATATTAATAGCTTACATTCAATTAATTATTTTATAATCAAGAATAAATTAAACGATGTAGCGGAAGGTATTGAAGCCGGTTTTGTTGACTCTTTTTATGATGCTAAAACCATTATATCTTATATCGGCGAATTAATAGTTAAATTTGATGCTAATGATAATCAAAAGATTCTTAGCTTGCTGGATACCTTTCATAATCAATATAAGTTAAAACAACTAGTCACTTGGAGCGCAATCACCTGGAATGATAAGTCATTTAATATAAGTGTAGATTCCGGCCTCGGCATCATGAAGCAACCATATAAAAAGATTGCTACACGTTACTTTATGCCTAATACGGTCACCCACCCTTGGGAGTTGCACATAGGCGAACCGAAATTGGATAATTTAACACAACTTAAGGTAATCCCTTTTGGAATGGGGGTTACCAATGAAGCAGGGCAATATTTGGGAACTCTCACTTCAGCTTTTGAAATACTTAAACTAGAACAGCAATTATCAAAAATAGAAACTATAAATAAAAATGTGAGCTTCTTTATTATAGATAGCAAAGGAAAACCTATCATTAAATCAAAAACAGGGAAAATCTCTAAAAATCTATCTGAGATAATTAATGGATTTCTATCTCCTAAAAATAACTACGAATTTTTAAGTATTACTGCGCTGCCTTGGTCGAAAGATTCTGAAAGTATATATATAAAAAAGATACACAATTTAAGTGATCATTATATAGTGATTGTGTTTAATGAAGTTATTTGGGGTGAGTTATTGCTATCAAGCTTTAAAAAAGCTTTCTATAGCCTTTCTTTAATTCTTTCGCTTTGTATTATAATTTTTATTTTTGTTAATAAATTTGTAGTAAAGCCCGTTATTGAATTATCAAAAGCAGCAGAAAGAATTGCTAAGAATCACCATTCCGTTGGAATTAGCGAATATACAACCAAGGAAATATCAATTCTTGCAAGCAGCTTAAAGAAAGTAATACTGCAGAAGGTCGAGCTAATTGAAGCAAATAAAAAACTAGAATTTTTGCTCAAAAAATTAGAAGCGATGAACAAAACTAAATTAGATTTTATAAGAAATATTCAACATGAGCTCAGGACCCCCCTTAACCATATTATCGGGGGATGTGATATCGTTAAATCGGAATTCGTTGGGCCATTGGTCCCGGAATATGCTGAATATATTAAAATTATCCACCAATCAGGACGAGACTTATTAGATAAGATTAACAACATCATAGCGGTTGCAGATTTTGAATCAGGCAATGTTAAATTGGATGAGGATAGATATAGTATCAATGAAATTATTAATTCGGCACTTAATACACTCATTCCTAAAATCAAGCAACATAATTTGAACTTAAAACTAGATATTCAGCTTGACTTACCTTACGTATATATAGATGCTGAAAAAATGAAAATTGCATTACTAAACTTTATTAATAATAGCATTATTTTTAATAAACCTGACGGGAGTATAACAATTTTTATAGCACAATCAGTTGCTGGCATCGTTATTGAGATTATTGATACCGGACAAGGAATTCACGAGCATAACTTAGATAAAATTACAGAGATGTTTTCAACTACTGGAGACATATTAACTAAAGTAAAAAGTGGCTTAGGATTAGGTTTGACAATTGCACAAAGTATTCTTGACCTTCATGATATGAAGATGGATATTGAAAGCAAAGTTAATGAAGGAACTAAAATAAGAGTATTAATTCCAAATATCAGGCTACAAAAACCATTAAGTAAGGAATAAAAATGTTTAAAGGTTTGCTAACCGCACTTATTACCCCCTTTCAATCAGGGAAAATTGACTTTATTAGCTTTGAAAGGTTGATTAGATGGCAGATTAGCACCGGTGTGCATGGATTGGTAGTTTTAGGAAGCACCGGAGAAGGTGCCACCATAACCGATCAAGAACGGGCTGAACTCATAAAAGTTTGCGTGAGGGAAGTACGTAACAGCGATAGAAAAATACCTGTTGTAGTTGGCACTGGGAGTAATTCAACAACTAAGACGATTGAATATACAGGAACCGCTAAAGAGTTAGGTGCAGATGCGGCCCTAATCGTTTGCCCATATTATAATAAACCTTCTCAACAAGGGATGTATGAACATTTTAAATTTATTAATGATAATGTAGATCTCCCCTACCTTATATATAATGTACCATCTCGAACAATGGTTAATATTGCAGATGAGACAATTGCAAAACTAGCAGAACTTAAAAACATAGTGGGAATTAAGGACGCAACTGGGGATTTGGCAAGACCGATTAATTTAAAATCTATGCTCAAAAACCATGATAACTTTATCCAAGTATCTGGGGAAGATGGAACATCAGTTGCGTTTAATTTACATGGGGGAAGTGGATGTATATCCATTCTTGGTAATATTTCCCCTAAGACTATGTCATATATACAAAATTTAACCCTGAGTGGGCAATATGCTGAAGCCATAAAAGTACTTAAGCAATATCAAGGGATTATAGATTTAATGTATTGTGAAACCAACCCAGTACCAGTTAAGTATGCTGCATTTAGGATGGGTATAATATCAACTCCTGAAGTTAGATTGCCACTTCTTACTCTAACTCACCCTAATTGTGTTAAAATTGATAATGAGCTTAAAAGGTTAGGTTTAATATAATGTCATTATCCCCACTTAAAAATAATAGAATTTATGGACATGATGAGGCTAAAAGATTTTTTTTGGATTCCTTCAAAAGCAACAGATTGCACCATTCATGGCTAATAGGAGGGGAAAAAGGAATCGGTAAGGCTACCCTTAGCTATCATTTTGCCAAGTTTTTGCTTCAGCATCCACTTTATAGGCCAAGTGACTTAGAAATTACCAATATAAACAATGTTATAAAAAAAATTGAGGGGTTAAGTCATCCTGATTTAATTGTAATTGATGCTGATACTAAGGATGGTGAGCTCCGTAAACAACCAAATATTACAATTGAAGAAATTAGGGAGGTAACAAAATTTTTAAGGCTAACACCCAGTGAGTCTAATTACCGAGTAGTAATAATTGATGGTGCAGATAATATGAATATTAGCGCATCGAATGCACTGCTAAAAATTTTAGAGGAGCCACCGAAAAATTCAGTAATTTTCTTGATCACTAGTTCAATGTTTAAAATCCTGCCAACTATCAGATCTCGTTGTATTAATTTAAAATTACAGCCTTTAAAATTTGAAGAGTTTTCTGCTGCAGTTAAAATCAACATACCCAGTATTAATGCTGAAGAAATTAAAGAGCTTCACCAATTCAGCGAGGGGAATTTAAAACTTGCTATAGAGGTATATAAAGAATGTGGTATTAAGGCTTTGAAAGAACTTGAGCGTTCTTTAGAATCACGCTCGATCGGAGAGATTTTAAAATTTGCAGAAGGTATTAAATCATCTAATGAAAACTGGCCCTTAATAAGATATGTAATTTTAAGATTTACAATTAATAAAATTAAACACAATTTGAATAATAATTTTGTTGATTCAGAAGCTGAGCTTGATTACTTTTCTGCTTTACAAAAAAAACTTATTGAAGCGGAAACATTTAATCTTGATAAGCAACACTTTATACTTTCAATCTTGAGCTAAAAATGCCAAACAAAAAAATAATAAAACTAGTATTGCTCGCATTTATAGTAGTATCATTAGACCAAATTACTAAATATCAAGTGCTGAGCTTTTTTATTAATAACCAAATGAGGGTACAAGAAGTAAGCTTGTTTTTTAATATAACATTAGTTTGGAATCATGGAATAAGTTTTGGGTTATTCAATGAAGCAAGCCAAAATCAAATCATTCTAATTACTATATCAACTTTTATAATTATCGGATTAATAATTTTGTTTATAAAATCTAAAGATCCTAAAGTTGCGCTGCCTATCGGTTTAATTATTGGGGGAGCAATTGGTAATATCATCGATAGATTTATGTATGGTGCGGTGGTAGACTTCTTAGATTTTTACTTCAAGCAATATCACTATCCGGCTTTTAATATTGCTGATTCTTGTATAGTTATCGGGGCATTACTTTTAATGCTACAAACCGCCCAAGAAAAGGATCAAAAATCAGAATAATACCGGGGCAGGAAGCTAATTGAACACTAGCACCGCCTAAAAACAGTGGGTTCATGATATAGAGGTGATATAATAGACTTCTTGCAGAACATGCCTCGGCTGAGGAATAAGCGGAGCCTACGGCATGGAAAACCGGGATGTACTAAATGTACATGAGTATTCGAGCACCGGGACGACGCCGCAATTATCAGCTGAGTTCAGGTTATGCAAATTTAGAAATAAAGATAGGTAATACAGTGCTGATTTCAAACTAGATGCGATAATGGTGTATATTAACTTAATGGGGTATCAGAACGATAGCTAGAGTGAAGAAGGTGTATAATTCGTTAATATCAGTATGGATAAGACATGAACCGTTAAATGTTAATTTAATTTAGCGTATATGTGTATAAGTATCATTTTCTAAATGATAACTCGGAGCCATTTATAATCCTTACTATATTATCTTTATGCCGATAAAAGATAAGTAAGCAAAATACTAGAGTCATAATAAAATAAGAAGTACCAAACCAAAAGGCTGCAACCGTAGAAACAAAAATAGCGATTAAAGATGCTTTAGATACCACCTTCGTTAAAGCAAATATGAAAACCCATGCTACTACAAAGATCAGCCCTACATAAGGCACAAGGGTAAGTAATACTGCACCTGCGGTCGCAACACCTTTGCCTCCCTTAAATTTTAGCCAAATTGGGAAAATATGCCCACAAACAGCCACACCTCCACTAATTGCAAGTAGCTCATCACTGAAACCAAAGGACCCAAAAATCATTAAGGGTATCATCGCTTTGATAGCATCAAAAACTAAAGTAAGGATACCTAGTTTTTTCCCCCCAACTCGCATAGCATTTGTCGTACCGATATTACCTGAACCACTCTTTCTTAAGTCTCCATAACCAAAAAGTTTTGAGAATAACAATCCAAAAGGAATAGACCCCATTAGGTATGAAACTAAAATAACTAACAATATTTCCATGATATTTATAGAATAAATTTGCTTAAATCACTCGACTTGGTTAAAGAAGTTAGGTTATCTATCACGTAAGCACGATCAATTACTACCTTAATATAAGGGGTCTCAGGCGCTGAGAAACTCACTCCTTCTAAAAGTTTTTCCATAATGGTATGTAGCCTTCTAGCTCCAATATTTTCAACTTCTTTGTTTATTTCAGTAGCTACTTTAGCAATCTCTTTTAAACCTTCTTCGGTAAAATCTAGCTCAACACTCTCAACAGCAAGCAAAGCCTTATATTGTTTCGGCAAGCTATGAGCTGGATCTTTCAGAATTTTAACCATATCTTCCTCAGTAAGAGGGTTAAGCTCAACTCTGATCGGAAGCCGCCCTTGAAGTTCCGGAAGTAAATCTGAAGGTTTGGCAATATGAAAGGCACCGGAAGCAATAAACAAAATATGATCGGTTTTTACCGGACCATATTTAGTTGATACTACTGTTCCTTCAAGTAAAGGAAGTAAGTCTCTCTGCACTCCTTCACGGCTAACTTCTCCACGGCCTTGGTTTGCAGCACGGGAAGCAATTTTATCTATTTCATCAATAAATACTATGCCTTCATTTTCAACTAGCTTAATTGATTCTCTTATAACTTTTTCTTCATCTAATAACTTATCACTTTCTTCCCTCAATAATGTTTGAAAAGCATCTTTTACTTTTAATTTTACATCTTTGGTTTTCTGCCCGCCTAAGGCCTTTCCAATTACGTCTCCAAGGCTTAATACTCCCATTTGCCCGCCGGGCATACCAGGAATATCGAAAGTCGGAAGCCCTAGAGATGGATTATCAAGTACCTTTATCTCTACTTCCTTCTCTTCCATCATACCTTTCTTAAACTTCTCATAAAATTTAAGCTTAGTTTCCTCACTGGCTTTCTCCCCCACTAGAGCATCAATCAGTTTAACTTCTGCCGCAACGGTAGCATTTTCTTTAACTTCTTTACGCATCGATTCACGTACTAAGTTAATAGACATATCAATTAGATCTCTAATAATAGAATCGACATCACGACCAACATATCCAACTTCAGTGAACTTAGTAGCTTCTACTTTTATAAACGGTGAGCTGGTTAGCTTTGCCAATCTTCTGGCGATTTCAGTCTTACCAACCCCGGTTGGGCCAACCATTAAAATATTGTGCGGTACAATTTCATCTCTAATATACTCAGGGACGTGTTTCCTGCGCCAGCGGTTTCTAAGTGCTATTGCAACTGCGCGTTTAGCGTTATCTTGGCCGACGACAAACCTATCCAGCTCAGCAATTATCTCTTTTGGTGTTAGAAATGTAGACATTAATTCTTTCATCATTATTTAAATAGTTAATCTAAAATAACTTATGTTCTAAAGAAAGCAAGGTATACCACATTAATAAATGTAAATTTTTAAGCGTTAGATATATTTTGAAAGATATCTTGGATAGGTTAATCTTTTGTTTATTTTAAAATTATTATACTGAATATTATGTTATATAGATTGTAAATCCTTATTAAGTTATATAGTATTATATAAATACGTTTGGTAAAAAATATTTTAAGGAGATGGTTGATTTATGGAAGTT
>WPCJ01362057.1_pt1 | contig 11280 bp, 6 predicted proteins | sample 5399831 | NCBI WGS metagenome assembly WPCJ01 (sample SAMN12869470, study PRJNA574797) | sludge metagenome | isolation source: wastewater treatment of pH10 | place: China:Beijing | collected 2019-05-20 | reverse complement strand
CAACTCCCCCAGATCGCCCTTGCTTTCCAGAATGGCATTGCCGCCATCTTCCAGCGTCTGATCGTCAAGGGAGAACATCATCCGATAGGCGTCGCGCGTCAGCCCGGCGAGCGGGGCGCTCAGAATCGCCTCGTTCACCGGCTGACCTTGCTCGTTCAGCAGGGAATTGCTGCGCTGCTTGACGCGCTTGAATTCATGCGCCTGCCCGTCAAATTCGAGACAGGCACCGATTTCCATCGCCTTACCCTGATGCAGAAAGCCGTACTTTGTCCGCTCTTCGATCCCGAACAGCAGGTCGAGATAGGCTGACAGCGAGGTGGACTTGCCTGCCTCATTCAGCCCGTAGACGATGTGCAGATCCGGGGTGCCGGCGACGTGCTCCCCGAAATCGATCGAATAGTCGGTGAACTTGCCGTAGCGGGTGAGATCGAGCCGGCGCAGACGCATTAGCTGATCTCCGACGTTTCCGGCTTCAACCTGGCCAGCATGTCCTCGCTACCTTCCGTCAGCAGCTGGTCGACCAGGGCTTCGAACGCGGCTTCGTCATCGCCGCTGAAACCGCGCGCTTCAGGGGGAAGGTCATCGCGCAGTTCCTTGACCAAATGACGCACGGCCTCGCGAACACCATGCTGGCGGACGATGTCGCTGCGCATCAGCTCGCCGAGTTCCAGGACCGGGTCGGCGGTAGCACCGCCCACGGGAACGCTGACCGGTGCCGTGGTCGCGATCTCGATTTTCTCGATCCAGGTCTTGCCGAGACCCTCAGCGCGCTGTTCGGTCTCCGTCAGCAGCAGATCGCGATCGCGGCGCAGCTGCCATGACAGAGGTGTTGCCCCCGTCAGTCGAAGGCGGCCGACAAGATGGGCCGAGCGTGTCCGGTCACGGGCCACCCCGATGCCTTGCTCGATGAGTTCGGCCGCCTCTCGCCAGGTTTCGGCGGATGAAAGATCGACCGAGACACGTTCGAACTGGGCAACGCTCGTCGGACGTTGTTCGACGGTGAGGCTGCGATCATCATTGATCGTGACGAGGGTAACAGTCTTCTCGCCGGCTTCGTTGATGTCGCGGCCTTGCGGCATGCCTGGCATGATCACCATCCGATCGCCAGCATGTTCGGCACGAACATGGACATGCCCAAGGGCCCAGTAATCGAAGCCCCAGCCATGAAGGTCGGAGGCCTTGCAGGGTGCATATTGGTCGTGACCGGGCGCTCCGGCCAGACTGGTATGCATGATTCCGACGTTGATCGTATCGGGGGTAGGGCGGTGATATTTTTCCAGCAAGCTTTCCGGCGCATGAGGCTTGGCAAAGCTCAGGCCATGAATCGAAAGAGCGAGATCGCCGTGAGCGAGCTCGACGGCGTGCGCACGGCCACCGAACACGGTCACTGAAGGCGGCAGGATCAATTCCTGGGTGATCCGCGACAAGGCATCGTGGTTGCCCCGAATGATGAAGGTCGCGATGCCCGCCTCGTGAAGCCGCTGCATCTGGCTTGCCAGAAACCGCGCGGTCTTCATCGACGTCTGGTCGCCGTCATAAAGATCGCCGGCGATGATCAGCGCATCCACCTGCTCGTCGATACAGAGATTCACGATGGCGATCAGGGCCTGGCGCGTTGCGTCGCCAATCAGTTCGGCGAGATCACTATTGCGCATCGCCAGCGAGCGCAGTGGAGAATCCAGGTGAAGGTCGGCCGTGTGTACAAATCGAAATGACATACCGTGCCTGCTGGGCGGATTGACAGGAGGCGTCTCGCCAGTATAGAAACTATACGGGAATTAAAAGAATGTCCATATGAATTATAAGCCCATAGATTTGAGGCGTTTAATGCTGAAATGGGGTGTCGAGAGGCGACTGGAGTTCATCGAATTCCGCCTGTTCTGGGAGGGGGGCGTCAATCGCTCTGACCTGATCGATACGTTTGGCGTTTCGGTTCCGCAGGCATCAAAGGATTTGACCCTTTATCAGGAGCGCGCGCCGCTGAACGCGGTCTATGACAAAAGCGCGCGCCGCTATGTTGCCGGGCCGGAATTTCGGCCGGTGTTTCTTGATCCGGATCCGGATGCCTATCTCATACGACTGCGCTCGATGGCGGAAGGTTTCGCCGAGCCAGGCTCAAACTGGCTGTCCACCCCGCCTGACATGGATATCGCACTTACTTTGCGCCGTAAGATCGATACCGAAGTTCTGCGTTCAGTTCTGGCGGCAGTGCGAGATGAAAGGTCGCTTGAGCTTCACTACCAATCCATGAACCGCGATCGACCCGATCCGGCATGGCGGCGGATCACCCCCCATGCGTTCGGCTTTGATGGTCTGCGCTGGCATGTTCGAGCCTGGTGCCATGAAACGGCTCGGTTTAAGGATTTCCTGCTTTCGCGCGTCCTTGGATACGGTGAGTTCGGTGAGCCGGGTGCCGGTGCGGCTCAGGACAGGCTGTGGCAAGAAACATTCGACATCATCATTGTGCCGCATCCCGAATTGTCGGCCGGTCAGCAGGCGGTGGTCGCGAAGGATTACAACATGGTGGATGGGCGCGCTGTGCTGACAGTTCGCTATGCCATGCTGTTCTATGTGCTCAAGCGGCTGGGACTTCTTGAGGGAGCGAGGACGCGTGATCCCCGGACCCAGCATATTGTTGCAGCTGACGAACGCGAGGTTGCCGCCGCTCTTGATCGTGCGCAGCATGAGTTCGATGAGGCCGACACAGCCAGCGGAGTCGCGCTCCGATGATGTCTGCCGAACCGAAATACCGGATGTCCTTCAGTGTGGGCGGGCTGATGCTCAATGAGACCCTCGCGATCGCTCAAGGCTATCAACTCGGCGAGAGCTGGGCGTCTGCTCGTGAACGCTTGCTGGCCCAGGGTGCGTCATCCTTACCCAAACTGGCCTCTCAAACCCGCGCGCTTCGTGAAGTGTACGACCGGATAGGCCATCTATCCGATGCCGAACGCGATTACCTGTCGACAGAGGCTGACCGCGCTGAACAGCAGGCAATGGTGTGGCTGGCGGTCTGCCGGACCTATCGCTTTATATACGAATTCGCAGTCGAGGTGATCAGCGAACGCTACCAATCATGGCGGCTTGATCTGGGTCATGAGGTTTTTGACCGCTTTCTCGCGGAGAAAGCCGAGAGTGATCCTGGCCTTGCTGAGCTTTCAGCTTCAACCTGTGCGAAATTGCGTCAGGTCCTGTTTCGGATATTGCGTGAAGCTGGCTTGAGAAGTGTCGAGGGCAGAATTCAGCCGATTTGGTTGTCGGGGCGCATGAAGCGGCTGATTGAGGAGAGTAATCCGGCGGACTTGCGGGTCTTTCCCGGAAATGGGGGGTAATTGTGGGCACGAAAACTGATCGGCGCGCCCGCGCCGAGCATCTATTCAGGGTAATTTCCAGTGATCGGTTCTTGCAAAAGCAAGGGCTGGGAAACGAGGTTCCCTTTTTCATCTGCGCTTTTGATGCCGAAGACGGATTGAGCCTGGGCGAGGATCGCGAGGATCTGATCGCCCGGCTGGGCCACGCTGGTGTGCGCGTCCTCGATATCGATCTCTATGAGCTTTCGCTCAGGATCCTCGAGGACCGGGGAATCTTCGAGCAGATCCTTGAGGTTGAAGCCGAAACGGAAAAGGCGGAGCTCAAGGAGCTGTTGCAGGGCGTTCTGGATCCGCAGGCGCACCTCATTCCAGAGATTGCGCGGCGCATCGAAGAAGTCCCGCACGACGTGATCTTCCTGTCAGGCGTAGGCGAGGTTTACCCCTATCTGCGGTCGCACAACGTGCTCAACAATCTGCAAAGCACCGCGAAAGACCGCCCGACGGTCATGTTCTTTCCGGGAAAATACACCCACGCGTTGGCGACAGGAGCATCGCTGGAATTGTTCGGCTTGCTGCATGACGACAAATACTACCGCGCGTTCAATATCATGAATTACGAGGTCTGACCGATGGCTACTCTTCTACGCAATATCTTTGCCAAGCCGGTCGACCGTTCGATCGATGGGGTGATCAAGGCTGACGACAAGGCCAGCCTCCTGACCGAGCTCGATGAATATGTCATCACCAACGAGATCGGCGCCCGCCTGGAGCAATTCCTCGACGCCTACAACAATTACGATACCGCAAACGGCGTGTGGATTTCGGGCTTCTTCGGGTCAGGTAAGTCTCACTTGCTGAAGATGCTCGCTCTCCTTCTGGAGAACGACGAGGTCGAAGGGCAGCGCGCCGTCGAAATCTTTGAGCGAAAGCTCGTAGGCAACCCGATGCTGGCGGGGGCCTTGCGCAAGGCAGTGTCGATTCCGTCCCGGTCGGTCTTGTTCAATATCGACCAGAAGGCGGATGTGATCTCGAAGACGGATGTCGATGCGCTTCTGGCCGTCTTTCAGAAGGTCTTTGACGAGATGTGCGGCTATTACGGCAAGCTCCCGCATATCGCGCAGTTCGAGCGTGATCTCGACAGCCGCGGGAAGCTCGATGCCTTCAAAGCGGCCTTTGCGCAGTCTTCCGGCAAGCCCTGGGAGCGTGGGCGTGAGCAGGCTCTGATGGAAGGCAAGCACATTGCCGCCGCCTTCACGGAGGTCACGGGCGATGAGGTCAAGGATATTCTTGGCCAGTATCGCAAGGATACCAAGGTCTCGATCGAAGATTTCGCCAACATGGTGAAGTCGTGGATCGATGCGCAGGGGCCAAAATTCCGGCTGAATTTCTTCGTCGACGAAGTTGGGCAGTATATCGCCGACAACGTCAAACTGATGACGAACCTGCAGACCATCGCTGAAAGCCTGAACACGAAGTGCAAGGGACAGGCCTGGATTGTTGTCACCGCCCAGCAGGACATGGGTTCGGTCATCGGCGATCTGACAGCGCAGCAGGAGAATGACTTCTCGAAAATCCAGGCGCGCTTCGCTAACCGGATGCCGCTGAACTCCCAGGACGTTGCCGAAGTCATCCAGCGCCGCCTTCTTGCCAAGACCGAGGCTGGTCAGATCACCCTTGGCAATCTTTACGATGCTGAGGAGAATAATCTGCGCACTCTGTTCGATTTTGGCGATAATTCCTTCAAGTTCAGGAACTTCTCCGGAAAGGAGCAGTTCGTCGCGAGCTACCCGTTCCCGAACTACCAGTATGATCTGTTCCAGCGCGCGATCATGGGCCTCTCACAGCATAACGCGTTTGAGGGCAAGCACAGCTCGGTCGGCGAACGCTCCATGCTGGGGGTGTTTCAGGAGGTGGCCAAGAAGCTGGCGGATACGCCAGTCGGGGGGCTGGCGACCTTCGACCTGATGTTCGAGGGGATCCGTACCGCCCTGAAATCATCGGTTCAGCAGTCAATCCAACTGGCCGAGAAGAATCTTGGCGATAATTTCGCCGTTCGGGTTCTGAAAGTCCTGTTCCTTGTCAAATACGTCAAGGAATTCAAGCCGACCGCTCGCAACATATCGATCCTCCTGCTGTCCCGGTTCGAGGCGGACCAGACCGAGCAGCGCCGTAATATCGAAGAGGCTTTGTCGCTTCTGGAACGCCAGACGCTGATCCAGCGTAATGGCGAGGTCTATGAATTCCTCACCAATGAGGAAAAGGACGTCGAGGCCGAGATCAAGGCAATTGCGGTTGATCCCGCCGAGATCGAACGACAGCTCGATGAACTGGCGTTCGGCGCGATCCTCCGTCACGGCAAGATTAAGCATGCCGGCACGGGTGTGGACTATGCTTTTACCCGCAAGCTCGACGGGCACAGCCTGAACCGGGAGCATGAGCTTTCGGTCAACATCATCTCACCCTTCAGCGACGATTCCGACACGCCGGATGTGGTTCGTTCGAACAGCATGGCAAGCGATGAGATGGTTGTCCTGCTCGGACGTGATGTGCGCTTCACGCGCGATCTCGTCCTCTGGCTCCAGACCGTGAAATTCGCCCGTCAGGTCACCAGCGGTGATGCTCAGCCCGGTCGTGATCGCATCATTGCGGAAAAGCGTGACCAGAATACGCGGCGCGAAAAGGAACTGGTGCAGCGTCTGCGCGCCCTGATCGCGGATGCTCGGCTTTTCGTGCGTGGAGCCGAGCTGGAAATCGGAGGAGAAGACCCGCAGGAACGACTGGTCAAAGGTTTCCAGGTCCTGGTCGACAAGGTCTATACCAGCCTGCCTGTCTTGCGCGGCGCTACTTACACCGAAGCCGATATTGGGCGCGCAGGCCGCATTGATGGTGGGCTTTTCGGCGGCGAAGGCAGCGGTCTGACCGAAGCCGAGCAGGACGTGCTGAATCATGCTCAGGCGCAGATGCGTCTTGGGACGCGGGTCTCCGTCAAGGCTTTGGTCGAGAAGTTCGGCGCCAAGCCTTATGGCTGGCCTCCTATTGCGGTGCTGTGTCTGACCGCGAGCCTTGTCACGCGCGGCAAGCTCGAGGCTCGGGCCGACAGTGCTCTGCTGGAAGGGGATGCTCTGGTGCAGGGGCTGCGCAACAGCCATGCCCTCGGCAATATCCTGCTGTCTCCGCAGATCGAGTTCACCGCGGCTCAGATCCGTAAATCGCGCGAATTGTTTCAGGAGCTGTTCGATCTTCCCGCCTCGGGGAATGATGCCCGCAGTCTGGGAGCGGAATGGCAGGCGCAAGTGCGCAAGCTGATCGGTGATATCGAGAAAGAGAGCCGGGCCATTGCAGCATATCCCTTCGCCGCCGCCCTCGATCCCCTACGAGCTTTGCTGGATGGGATGCGCGATCAGTCGGCTACCTGGTTTATTACCGGCCCTATCGGGCAGGAAGATCAGCTCCTTGATGCAAAAGAGGATATCTTCGACAAGGTCCGCAGTTTCATGTCCGGATCGCAGAAGGGCATCTATGACGAGGTGCGCACTTTCCTGACGGCACAGGATCAGAACGTTACCTTTGCCGAAGATCCTGCCGCCGATAATTTGCGTCAGGCCTTGGCCGATCCGCAGTGCTTCAAGGGCACTGCGATTCAGGAATTGAAGGCAGATTTCTACGCCCTGAAGGAGCGTATCGAACAAACGGTTCTGGCCGAGCGCAACGCCGTCATCGCAGCGATTGAAGAGGTGACCGAGAAAACCACCCAGACCTCGGAATTCCGTGCGTTACCGCCAGAACAGCAGACGCGTATTCGTGATGAGCTTGCCGCGCAGAAAGCCAGCGTGGCCTCGCAAACGCTGATCCCGGCCTTGCGGCATCGAGCGACCGAGGTGCGTTCCAACCTTCTGGCCGATACGCTGACCCGGATCGCCGAACTGACGCCTGCACCGACGCCGACTCCCACGCCGCAGCCCGAACCCGCCGGCGGCGTGGCCGAGGCACCGGCCAAGCCATATGTGCCGCTGGCACCGGCAAAGCCGCAATATATCAAGGCTCAGTCGATCACCGTCCCCTTCGCGAAAACCTATCTCGAAGATGAGGACGATGTGACCCGCTACCTCGGTGAGATGAAAAAGACCCTGCTGGCCGAGATTGGCGCGGGCAAGAAAGTGATTGTCTAATGGATACGAACGCGCTGAAGAAATTTGCGCAAAGCGCGCGCAACCTGCTGATCGATCAAGTCACCGCCCGGCTGGACATGGTGCTGGCTGAGGGTGCGGCAGTTCGCCGTGAGTATCCCAAGGCGATTGCGAAACTGGAGGTCGCAGCCAACAGTGATCGCGCCCAGGTGATCGAGCAGGCGGCCTACACCTGGTTCAACCGCTTCACCGCGCTGCGCTTCATGGATGTGACGGGGTTGACCAACCCGCGCGTCGTGTCGCCCACCGAGGGCGCCACCCGGCCCGAAATTCTGGCTGAGGCGATGGCGGGCAACCTGCCGGATCGTGCTCGGCCCGAGATTGCCGAATATCTGAATGGCACCCGTCCCGCCCATGACGGACAGGCCGAAGCCTATCGGCTGCTGCTGATCCATGCCTGCAACGAATGGCACGGCGCGATGCCCTATATGTTCGAGCGCGTCGATATGCTCGATCGGGCCGAGGATTATACCGAACTGCTGATGCCCGACGATCTTCTGTCGCCGGACAGCATCCTTGCCCGCCTGCGCGAGGTGATGACGGAAGATGCCTGCCAGGATGTCGAGATCATCGGCTGGCTTTACCAGTTCTATATCAGCGAGAAGAAGGATCAGGTCTTTGCCGGCCTGAAGAAGAACCAGAAGATCACGGCCGAAAATATCCCTGCCGCGACGCAGCTGTTCACTCCGCACTGGATCGTCCGCTATCTGGTGGAAAATTCGCTGGGGCGGCTGTGGCTGCTGAACCGCCCGCAATCGAAGCTGGCGGCGAAGATGGATTATTACATCGCGCCGGAAGAGCCGGAGACGGATTGTCTGAAAATCACCCGCCCCGAGGATATCCGCATCTGCGATCCGGCTTGCGGCTCGGGCCATATGCTGACCTATGCGTTTGACCTGCTCTATGAAATCTATGCCGAGGAAGGTCATGACGCGGCCGAGATTCCCGGCCTGATCCTGCAGCATAACCTGACTGGCATTGAGATTGACAACCGCGCCGGCGCCTTGGCGGCCTTTGCGCTGTCGATGAAAGCGGCGGCTAAGCTGGGGCGGCGGCGGTTCCTGCGGATGGAGGCAAAGCCCGACATCGTCGTGCTGCAGGATGTGCGCTTCACGCCTGCCGAGATGCAGGACGTGGCCGCCGTGGTGGGCACGGATTTGTTCACCGATGAACTGCGCGAGACGCTGGGACAGTTCGAGCAGGCCAAGAACTTCGGCTCGCTGATCGTCCCGAAGCTGCGCGATCCGGCCGAGACGCTGCGTGTGGTGGAGGCACGGGATTTCGGGTCCGACCTGCTGCTGAAAGAGGTGCACGAGCGCGTTGTGACCGTGCTACGCATGGCCGAGGCGCTATCGCCGAAATATCATGTGGTGGTGGCCAACCCGCCGTATATGGGCGGGAAAGGGATGAATGACACCCTCAGCGACATGCTGAAATCCACATACCAAAGCTCGAAGTATGATCTATTTGCGGCGTTTATTGAGCGCGCCCACGCCCTCAACATCGCACGAGCGTTTAGTGCACTCGTCACGATGGAGAGTTGGATGTTCATCTCTCGGTATGAAAAATTCCGATCAGATTTCTTTGATAGGTCAGCGATTCAGTCGATGGTTCACATGCCGTATTTGGGCAAAGGCGGGACCAGTATGGGGATCAATTTTGGCACCACAGCCTTCGTTACCGAGAAGGCTAGGCAGGATAACTATCCTGGGAACTATCAGTGTATCCGTTACTACGAATGTGATGACTTCGGGGTTCCGATTGCTTTCCCTGTACAAAATGAAAGAACCGCAACCACCACCACCGCTGACTTTGAGAGTTTGCCTGGAACTCCTGTAGTTTACTGGTGCTCTGAGCAGGTGAAAGATTGCTTCTCTAAAGTAAGTCCGGTTTCAGATTATGCTGAAACGAGGGAAGGACTTACAACTGGCAGCAATGACCTTTTTTTGAGAGAGTGGCACGAGGTCAGTTTTGAGAAAGCTGGCATTGATATTACATCGACTGATGAAGCCGCCCGCACAGACTTTCGATGGTTTCCATATGTTAAAGGGGGTGAATACCGCCGTTGGTCAGGAAACTTTGAGCACTTTGTAAATTGGTTTCAAGATGGCCAAGAGTTGCGCGAATTTTCCGATCCCAAAACAGGGCGCATCCGATCTCACAACTACAACGGTGAATACGGTTTCCGTGGCGGGTTCACCTGGTCTGGTATGTCCAGCGGGAGCTTTTCCGTTAGGCACGTACCAGCAGGTTTTATGTTTGATGCCAAAGGACCCATGGGTTTTCCAACTGGGTCGTGGAAAATTGGAAATTTAACAGCGTTTCTGAATAGTCGTGTTGCGGACCACCTTCTGAAGATGCTTGCTCCAACTATGGATTTCAAATTGGGGCACGTTCTCAATTTGCCGTTTGAGTCGCAGATCGGACCTAACGCCGTCCTGAACGCAGAGAACTTGGCAAGACGTGTAAAATCCGACTGGGACGCCTACGAAACATCCTGGGATTTCACCACGCCTCCGCTGCTCTCGTCCGATCACCGGGCCGAGAGGCTGGCGGATGCCTATGCCAATCTCCGTGCCGCTTGGCAGGGCATGACGAACGAAATGCAGCGGCTGGAGGAAGAGAATAACCGCATATTCATCGATGCCTATGGCTTGGCCGACGAACTCACGCCCGAAGTGCCGATCGAGGAAATCACGCTCACCTGCAACCCGGCCTATCGTTATGGCGTGAAGGGGACGGAAGAGGACCGCGAGGCGCGGTTACGCGAGGATACGGTGGCCGAATTCCTCCACTATGCCGTGGGGTGCATGTTCGGGCGCTACAGCCTCGACGCGCCGGGCCTGATCCTCGCCAATCAGGGCGAAGGGATTGAGGAGTATCTGGCCCGCGTGCCGAAGCCAAGCTTCGCGCCCGACCGAGACAATGTCATCCCGGTGCTGGATGCCGACTGGTTCGCCGATGACATCGTCACCCGCACCCGCGATTTCCTGCGCGTCACCTTTGGCGAGGCGAAGTTCCGCGAAAACCTCGCCTTCGTTGAGGCGGCGCTCGGCAAGGATCTGCGCCGCTGGTTCACTAGGGATTTCTTCGACTATCATGTGCGCCGCTACAAGAAGCGCCCGATCTACTGGATGTTCTCCAGCCCCAAGGGCAGCTTCAACGCGCTGATCTATATGCACCGCTACCGGCCTGACACGGTCTCGGTCGTGCTGAACCAATATGTGCGCGAGTTCATCCATAAGCTGGAAGTCGAGCGCGCCCGGCTGGAAAAGCTGGCCGTCGATCCTGCGGCTACGCCCGCCCAGCAAACAAAGGCGCAGAAGGAAACGGCTACGGTCATTAAGCAGATCGCCGAGCTGACCGAATGGGAGCGCGAAGTCGTCTACCCCATGGCGCAGCAGAAAATCGCCATCGATCTGGATGACGGGGTGAAGCGCAACTATCCGCTGTTTGCCGGTGCGTTGAAGCCGATCAAGGGGCTGGAGGCTGCGGATGACTGACCGCATCACCACCGGCCTGATGCGGCTCTATGAGGATCAGGGGCATCGCATTGTCTTCTGGTATGACGCCGCCCGCGATCTGCGCACGGCGTTCGATGCCGTTGACCTGCCCGGCGTGACCAAGGTGGAGATCGCCAACAACGAATTCGGCCTGAAATACCGCATGCTGCGGCAGGAGCCGATAGCGCGATTCCTGCTCTACAAGGACGGCCCCGAGCCGCCGATGCCTGAGAACTGGCTGCTGGATGTGCAACTGGCCAGCGCGGTCTTCCGCGCCGATCA
>WPCJ01167809.1_pt1 | contig 11282 bp, 7 predicted proteins | sample 5399831 | NCBI WGS metagenome assembly WPCJ01 (sample SAMN12869470, study PRJNA574797) | sludge metagenome | isolation source: wastewater treatment of pH10 | place: China:Beijing | collected 2019-05-20 | reverse complement strand
GCGTGTCATAGCCGGCCCAGGGCGGCGGCAGGTCGCGCAGCCAGGCGCCGACCCGGTTCTGCTTCACGGCCTCGGCAAAGGCGGGCAGGGGATCATAGGCGGCGGGGCGCAGGCCCCAGTTCGGATCGAAGTCGCTCTCGGCCAGGCGGCCTGAATGGACCGCCCGGGCATAGTCGAGCGCCGCGCGCACCAGCGTCTCGCTGTCCTTGAAGCTGGGCGCCGGATCGCCGACGCGGCGCAGGCCCTGGGCGAAGCCTGCCTCGTTGAGGATCGGCGCGAGCTCGGCCGCCTGGGCCGCCGTCAGCACCGGCAGCACCACCGGCGGGTTGGGGACGAACGGCGGCACGGGCACGGCCTGGAGCGTGGGCGTCGGCGTGGTCTGCGGCGCGGGAGCGACCTGTTGCGCGACGACAGGCGCCGCTATCCCGGCAAGCGCCGCAGTCCATGCGGCCCGGCGGGCCACCCGGCCCGAAAACACTTTGGTCACTCGCAAATCTCCTCCGCGGCCGCCCTGGGGCCGGGCGACCTGAATCGCCACCTGCTATTAAGCCAAACCGGGCGCACGTGGCGAGCGTCGAATTTACACGATGCGACGACGTGCCTTGACATTGGCAACGTTGTCGGACCAGTTTCCCGCAAACGCCCGCCAGGGGAAGAAGCGGGCGACGTCCGCAGGGGAGAGATATCTTGGCATCCGCACGTTCCACGCAGACGACGCTGGCCTTCGCCGCCGTCACCACGCTTTTCTTCGCCTGGGGTTTCATCACCTCGCTGGTCGACCCGCTGGTCGCCGCAGTGAAGGGCATCTTCACGCTCACCGATTTCCAGGCCCAGGCGAGCGCGTTCGCGTTCTTCTTCGCCTATTTCGTCGTCTCGCTTCCCGCTGCCGTGCTGGTCAGCAGGCTGAAGGCGGTGCCTTCGATCCTCGCGGCGCTCGTCACGATGATCGCCGGCTGCCTGATCATGCTCGCCGCCGCGAACATCGCCAATTACTGGCTGGTGCTGCTAGGCCTGTTCGTGCTGGCGAGCGGCATCACCATCCTGCAGGTGGCGGCCAATCCGCTCGCTGCCGCGCTGGGCAATCCCAAGGGCAGCCATTTCCGCCTGGTGCTCAGCCAGACGTTCAACTCGTTCGGCACCTTCCTCGGCCCGCTGCTCGGCGCGCACCTGTTCCTCAAGGGCGTCGAAGTGAAGGAAGGCACGGTCGTCACGCCGGAAATCCGCGCCCAGGCGCTGGCCGGCATCGACTCCGCCTATTTCTGGATCTGCGGCCTGATCGCCGCGCTCGCGGTGTTCTTCTATCTGAGCCGCCGCGTCGTCACCGAGGCGGCGCCTCCGGCAACCGGCCCGCAGCGCGGTTTCTGGGCGCTGTTCACCGATGCGCTCACCTCCAAATGGGCGCTGCTCGGCGCGCTCGCGATCTTCCTCTATGTCGGCGCCGAAGTGGCGATCGGCACGCAGATGGCGCTGTTCCTGAATTCGGACGCGATCTGGGGTCATTCGGACGCGGCGTTCGGCGTGCCGGTGCTCGGCTATCTGATGGGCAGCGACGGCATTCCGGGCGTCTCGCTCCAGGAAGCGGGCAAGGCCGTCGCCTTCTATTGGGGCGGCGCGATGGTCGGCCGTTTCCTCGGCTCGGGCCTGCTGACGGTTGTCCGCGCCGACCGCCTGCTGGCGCTGTTCACCGCCATTGCGGCCGCGATGTGCCTCTATGTCTTCGTGGTCGGCGGCGTCACTGCCGGCTTCGTCGCGCTGAGCATCGGCCTGTTCAACTCGATCATGTTCCCGGTGATCTTCACGCTCACGCTCGAGCGTTCCACCGCGAGCGCGGAGGCGACCTCGGGGCTGCTCTGCACCGCCATTGTGGGCGGCGCGGTGCTGCCCCTGCTCGTCGGGCTGATCTCGGGCGCGCATGGCTATGCCTTCGCGCTGGTCGTGCCGGCGGCCTGCTATGTCGCCCTGTGCGTGTTCGCGATCGCCGCGGGCCGCGCGCCGGTGGTCCGGGCCGAGGGCGAGGCGGCGTCGATGCACTGACAAGACCGTTCGCTTGCCGCCGGACCCAGGGGGAAGCTCCCTCCGGCGGCAAGGAACGAACTGGTGCGCGTAACGCCGTTCGACACGGTCCCGTCATCCGCGCACAATGCCGGGCCGATCCCCTAAACGGCCCTGTCCGCCGGAACTTGCGGGCTTTTGTTCCGAAAACCCGTCCCGTCCCCGGGGCGCTTCCGCACGGGCCGGCCGGGCGCTAGTGTCGGCGGCATCCGTTCGATGCTGGAGACGCCGTGATGTCGATGGTCCGCCGTGGGTTCCTTGCCGGGATGCTGCTCGCGCCCGCTGCGGCCTGTGCCGGGAAATGGCAGGAGAGCGGCGAGGAAAAGCGCCAGCGCCAGTTGAAGGAGGACTGGCCCTGGCTCGGCCATTATGCCGCCGACAACGAGAAGCTGGTCGCCTCGGGCCGCAAGGTCGACATCGTGTTCATGGGCGATTCGATCACCCAGATCTGGGCCGACAGCCGGCCCGGCTTCTTCACCTCCGGCCGCATCGGCCGCGGCATCGGCGGGCAGACCACGCCGCAGATGGTGCTCCGCATGATGGCCGATGTGATCCGGCTGCGCCCGCGCCTCGTCCACATCATGGCCGGCACCAACGACGTTGCCGGGAACACGGGCAAGATGACGGTCCAGCAAAGCTGCGACAATCTCCAGGCGATGACCGAGCTTGCCCAGGCGCACGGCATTGCGGTGCTGCTCGGCGCGGTGCCGCCGGCCGACCATTTCCCCTGGCGCCCTGGCCTGGATCCGGTCGAACCGATCCGGCGGATCAACCTGTTCCTGAGCAGCTATGCCCGCCGCGCCCGCGCCACCTTCATCGACTATACCGGGGTGCTGGCCACCGAGGCGGGGGCGATGAAGCCCGGCATGGCCTTTGACGGCGTCCATCCGACCGGCCAGGGCTTTGCCGCGATGGAGAGCGTGCTCGCCCCGGTGCTGAAGGCGCACAAGGCGTGAAGGCGGGGCTCGCGGCATTGGCGCTGCTCATCGCCGCGCCCGCCGGCGCACAGGTCCTCACCGCCGTGTCTCCTGACGGCAGCAACCGCATCTCGCTCCAGCTGAACGGCGCGGGCACGCCGGTCTATGCGGTGTCGCGCGGCGGCAGCCTGGTGCTCGCGCCGTCGCCGATCCTGCTCGATCTCGATGCCGATACGCTCGGCTATGGCCTGGCGATCACCGGCTCGGAGACCGCCAGCGCGGATGCCCGCTATCCGATCGTCGCCGGCAATGCCGCCGAAGGGCACGACCATTACAACCAGCTCACCGTGCATTTTCAGGAGAAGGGCGGCGCGAAGCGCCGGATGGACGTGGTGCTGCGCGCCTATGACGATGGCGTCGCCTTTCGCACCGTCGTGCCGGTCCAGCCGCAGACCGCGGCCGCGATCGTCCGCTACGAGCGCACCGGCTTCTATTTTCCGCCGACCTACAAATGCTGGGGCTTCAACGTCGGCAAGTTCGGCTCCAGCCATGAAGGCGAGTTCGATCCCGTCGACGTACCGCGCCTGCGCGACCATAATCTCTTCAGCCTGCCTTTCGCCTGCGAGACCGGCAAGGCGGCCTTCGTCCTGACCGAGGCGGACCTGCTCGACTTCGCCGGCATGTACCTCACCGGCCGGGGCGATGGCGGGCCGGGGCTGCAGGTCAAGCTGTCGCCCTCGCTCGACGATTATCGCATCGCCGTGCACACGCGGATCGGCAGCCCGATCGTCACGCCGTGGCGCGTGGTGATGCTGGCGGACCAGCTGGGCAAGCTCAACGAGTCGACGCTGGTCCTCAATCTCTCGAGCCCGAGCCGGATCGAGGATACGAGCTGGATCAAGCCCGGCCTGACGAGCTGGGACTGGTGGAGCGGCCCGGTGGTCGCGGCGCTGCCCGGCCAGCGCAGCACCACTGCCGTCGCCAAGGCGCTGATCGACTTCGCCGCCGCCAACGGCCTGCCCTATACCATGATCGACGAGGGCTGGTATGCGGGTGCCGGCGGGGGCGGGGTGCGCCGCCCGGGCGTCGACATCACCAAATGGACCGACGCGCTCAACCTTCGCGAAGTGGTCGACTACGCCAAATCGAAGAAGGTCCGCCTCTGGCTCTGGATGCATTGGCAGGCGCTGGACGAGCAGCAGGAAGACGCGCTCGCCGAGTATGAGAAGCTCGGCATCGCCGGGATCAAGGTCGATTTCATGGACCGTGACGACCAGTGGATGGTCAACTGGTATGCGCGCACGCTGGCCGCCGCCGCGCGCCATCACATCATGGTCGACTTCCACGGCGCCTATCCGCCGCGCGGGCTGGCGCGCACCTGGCCCAATTTCATGACGCAGGAAGGCGTGATGGGCGCCGAGTACAATAAATGGTCGCGCCGGGTGACGTCGCGCCACAACGTCATGCTCGCCTTCACCCGCGGCCTGATCGGCCCGATGGACTATACTCCCGGCGGCTTCCGCAACGTGACGCCCGAGGCTTTCCGCATCCGCGGCGACCTGCCCCTTGTCCAGACCAGCCGCGCGCACGGCCTGGCGCTGTACGTCGCCTTCCTGTCGCCGGTCGCCGCGGTCTCCGACAGTCCGGACACCTATGCCGCCAGTCCCGCCGGCTTCGACTTCATCAAGGCGGTGCCGGCAAGCTGGGACGAGACGCGCTATCTCGCCGGGGAGACGGGGGAATATATCGTCCTCGCCCGGCGCAAGGGCGCGCGCTGGTTCCTCGGCGCGCTGAACAGCGAGACTGCGCGCAAGGTCACCGTGCCGCTCGATTTCCTCGGCCGGCGGGGCGCGGCGATGCGACTGTGGAGCGATGGCGACAAGCCCGACGCCCCGATCCTTACCGAGCGGCGCGTGGCGGAAGGGGAGGCGCTGACGCTCGATCTCGCCGCGCATGGCGGCGCCGCCGCGATGTTCGAAAAATAGGGTTCAAAACTCGGACAATTGCGGATAACACTCTGCCGTCCGACGCGGCGAGCGATCGCGCGGGCAAGGAGAGTGGTGATGCGAATCACGCAAAGGGACCTGGCCGTAGCGACGGCCGCGCTGCTGCTCGGTTGGGGCGCCAATGCCCTGGCGCAGCGGCAGGCCGTGCTGGGGCCGGCGGTGTGGGACTGGAACCGGCTGGCCGTGCAGAAGACCGATGTCGGCGCGCTCCGCAATCTCGTCCGCCAGCCCACCGCGACGCTGGCCGAGCTCGAGATGCACGTCACCACGCTCAACCCGGGCCTGTCCTCGCATCCGCCGCACCAGCATCCCAACGAGGAGCTGGTGATCATCGACCAGGGGACGGTCGAGGCGCTTTCGGGCGGCAAATGGGAGCGGCTCGGTCCCGGCTCGGTGATCTTCAATGCGTCGAACGCGCAACATGCGTTGCGCAATGTGGGCAGGACCCCGGCCACCTATCATGTCATCAACTGGAAGACCGCCGCCACGCCGGCACAGTGACAGGGAGCTTCGAGAAATGGACCGTCGTTCGATCCTTGGCATCGCGGGCATCGCCGCGATGCTGCCGCCCGAAGTTCTCGCCCAGTCGCAGAGCTCGGGCAATGCCCCGTCCGAGAATGCCGCCCCCATCGGCCCCGAGCCGGGCGTGAAGCACAGGATCGATTTCGGCGTGATCGGCCTCGATCATGCGCACATCTATTCGATGACCGACGCGATGATCCGCGGCGGCGGCGTGCTCAAGGCCTTTCATGCGGCCGATCCCCGGCAGGTCGACCTGTTCCGCAAGCGCTATGGCAATGCCGTGAAGCTGGCGCGGAGCGAGGATGAGATCCTCGGCGACAAGACGATCAGGCTGATCGCCGGCGCGCCGATCCCCGATCTCCGCGCGCCGCTCGGCATCCGGGCGATGCAGGCGGGCAAGGACTATCTCGGCGACAAGCCCGCGATCACCAGCCTCGCCCAGCTCGCCGAGGTTCGCCGCACCATCGCCGAGACCCGGCGCAAGTTCGCGATCATGTATTCCGAGCGGCTCGAGGTGCGCGCCGCCGTCCAGGCCGGCGAGCTGGTCCGGCAGGGCCGGATCGGCAAGGTGATCCAGACCGTCAACCTCGCCCCCCACCGCGTCGGCTCGGGCCGTCCGGACTGGTTCTGGGACAAGGCGCGCTATGGCGGCATCCTCACCGATATCGGCAGCCACCAGGCCGATCAGTTCCTGTTCTACACCGGCTCGAGGACCGCGCATGTCGTCGCCGCGCAGACCGGCAACCTGAACTGGCCGGACAAGCCCGGTTTCGAGGATTTCGGCGACATGATGCTCACCGGCGACGGCGGCACCGGCTATGTCCGGGTCGACTGGTTCACGCCCGACGGGCTGCCCACTTGGGGCGATGGCCGGCTCTTCATCCTCGGCACCGAGGGCTATATCGAGCTGCGCAAATATGTGGACATCGCCGGCCGGCCCGGCGGCAACCACCTGCTGATCTGCGACCGGCAGGGCGTGCGGTACATGGACTGCTCCAAGGTCCATCTCCCCTTCGGCCCGCAGTTCATCGCCGATGTCGTCGAGCGCAGCAGCGTCGCGCAGGACCAGGACCAGGCGCTGCTCGCCGCCGAGCTGGTGCTTACCGCGCAGAAGAACGCCACCCGGCCGGTTTCGGCCTGAACCAGGGAAGGAGAGGGGCATGCGGCTTTCCAGACGCCAGACGCTCGGGGCCATCGCGGCGCCGATGATCGTGCCGGCGAGCGTGTTCGGGGCGAACGCGCCGTCGAACCGAGTGACCATCGGCGCGATCGGCGTCGGCCGGATCAGCCGCGTCCACGACATGAAGGAGATCCACAAGCATGCCGACGCGCAGATCGTCGCGGTGTGCGATCTCGACACCAGGCGGCTCGGCGCCGGCATGCAGCTGGTCGACGATCGCTATGCCGCCAGCACCGGCAAACCCTATTCGGGCACGCGCGGCCATGCCGATTATCGCGAGCTGCTGGCCGCGAAGGACATCGACGCGGTGCTGATCTCCACGCCCGACCACCAGCACGCGCCGCTCGCCGTCCATGCGGTGCAGGCGGGCAAGCATGTCTATCTCCAGAAGCCCGCCTCGCTCACCATCGCCGAGGGGCGGCGCATGGCGGACGAAGTGAAGCAGTCCGGAAGGGTTCTCCAGATCGGCTCGCAGCAGCGCGGGCAGGACCCCTGGCCGCAATTCCACCGTGCCTGCGAGCTGGTCCGCAACGGCCGGATCGGCAGGCTGAAGCATGTCGAGATCGGCCTGCCGGGCGATCCGGCCGGGCCCGCAGCGCCGCAGATGCCGATCCCTTCCAACCTCGATTACGATGCCTGGCTGGGGACGACGCCCCAAGTCTATTACACCGAGACGCGCGTCCACCCGCAGAACAGCTTCGAGGATCGGCCCGGCTGGCTCCGCATGGAGCAGTTCGGCGCCGGCATGATCACCGGCTGGGGCGCGCATCATGTCGACATCGCCCATTGGGGGATGGACATGGAGCATAGCGGCCCGGTCGAGATCTGGGGCAGCGCCGAGTTCCCCAAATCCGGCCTGTGGGATGTGCACGGCCCGTTCGAGACGCATGCCCGCTATGCCAATGGCGTGACGATGACGATTTCGGGCGCGCTGCCCAATGGCGTCAAGTTCATCGGCGACAAGGGCTGGGTCTTCGTCCAGCGCACCGGCGCGGTCTCCTCCTCCGATCCTTCCAGGCCCGCCGACGTGCCGCTCACGGCAAGCGATCCCAGGATCCTCGACAGCGTGATCGGCCTGGACGAGGTCCGGCTCTACAAGGCGCCCGAGCAGCACCGGAACTGGCTGGACGCGATCCTGAAGGGCGTGCCGGTCAGCGCTCCGGCGGAGATCGGCCACCGCGCCTGCTCGACCTGCCTGCTCCATCACATCGCGATGAAGACCGGGCGGCGGCTCAAATGGGATCCCGCGGCGGAGCGGTTCATCGGCGATGATGCCGCCAATGCGATGCTCGCCCGCCCGCAACGGGCGAAATACGCGATCTGAAAAGGTCCCCCTCCGTGATCCCGGCCGCGCGCCGGGGTCACGCTTTTTTCCCCTTCCGTCATCCTGGCGAAAGCCGGGATCCCGTGCGGCTCCTTCCCCGCACCTTCGCCTGAGATTCCGGCTTTCGCCGGGATGACGGTAGTGCTGATTGGAAAGTTGCCGGCGCCGACCTAGAGCGGCCCGGAAGCAAAACAAGGAGCGTCGCATGATCCGCACCGGAGTGATCGGCTATGGCCTGGGCGGCATGGCCTTCCATGCGCCGCTGGTGGCCGCCGTGCCCGAGCTCGCGCTCGCCGCCATCGCCACCTCGCGCGCCGACCAGGTGCATGCGCGCCATCCCGGCGTGCCCGTCACCACCCCCGACGCGCTGCTCGCCGATCCGGACATCGATCTGGTCGTCGTCACCACGCCCAACGACACCCATGCCCCGCTTGCGCGCCGGGCGCTGGAGGCAGGCAAGCATGTCGTGATCGACAAGCCCTTTGCCACCAGCCTTGCCGATGGCGAGGCGCTGGTCGCGCTGGCCGGGGCGAGGGGCCTGCTGGTCAGCGCCTTTCACAATCGCCGCTGGGACGGCGATTTCCGCACCGTCCGCAAGCTGCTGGACGGCGGCGCGCTCGGCGAGGTCATGCTCGCCGAGCTGCGCTGGGACCGCTTCCGCCCCGCGCTCGCCCAGGCCTGGAAGGAAGACCCCGAGGCGGGGGCAGGCATCCTCGCCGATCTCGGCCCGCACCTGATCGACCAGGCGCTCCAGCTCTTCGGCCCGCCCGAGGCGATCCTTGCCGATATCGCGGTCCAGCGCGAGGGCGGGCGCACCGACGATTATTTCGAGCTCACCTTGTTCCATGGCGCGCGCCGGGTGACGCTTTCCGCCGGCCGGCTGTTCGTCACGCCGCGCCCGCGCTTCTGGCTGCACGGCACCCGCGCCGATTTCGCCAAGCACGGGCTCGACCCGCAGGAGGCGCGCGTAAAGGACGGCGCGCGCTACACCGATCCGGGCGTGGGCGACGAGGAGCCGCAATTCCACGGCCGCCTCACGCGTGCCGATGGCAGCAGCGAGACCGTCCCGACCGAGCCCGGCGACTATCGCGGCTACTATGCCGGCGTCGCCAGGGCGATTGCCGAAGGCGCGCCGGCCCCGGTCAGCGGCGAGGACGCGGTGCTGGGGCTGCGCATCATGGAAATGGCGCGGGAGAGCGCGCGGTTGGGCAAGCGGCTGTCGCTCTGATTGGCCGCCACCAGCCGCCAGATCGTCCTCCCGCGCATCGCCGTCCTCCCGGCGAAAGCCGGGATCTCATGCGAAGGCGCGGGAAAGGAGCCGCACGGGATCCCGGCCTTGCGCCGGGATCCCGCTGCTTCCTGCGCTGGCGAGATAGCGGGACCCCGGCGCAAGGCCGGGTGACGAAGCAAGAATATGAGTCCTCAACCTAAGGCCGCCACCCCACCGCGATCGTCCGGGGCGCCAGCGTCACCGGTACCGTCGCGACGATATCCTTGGCCGAGCTGCCCAGCATCACCTGCACCGTCCCGCCGGCGATCTTCCAGCCATTGCCCGCCGCGTCCCAGGTCGCCAGCAGGCGGGGATCGACCTTGAGCGAGACCTGCTTCGCCTCGCTCGGCGCCAGCTCTACCTTGTCGAACGCGCCCAGCCGCTTCGGGGCCTCCCAGCCCGTGCCGGCGACATAGAGCTGGGGCACCGCCTTGCCCTTCACCTTGCCGGTGTTGCGCACCGTGAAGCTGGCCGAAACCGTTCCGTCCTCGACGCGCGCACGCAGCCCGGAATAGGCGAACTCGGTATAGCTGAGCCCGTGGCCGAAGGCGAAGGCCGGCGTCAGCCCCTTGGCGTCATACCATTTATAGCCGACCGTCGCGCCCTCGCCATAGGTCGTGTCGCCCTTGTTGGGCGCGGCGGGCTTGGCCAGCTGGTCGAGGCTCGCGGGGAAGCTGACCGGCAGACGGCCCGAGGGGTTCGCCTTGCCGAACAGCAGGTTGGCGATCGCGCTGCCGCCCTGCGTGCCCGGATACCAGGCGGCAAGGATGGCGGCGGCCTGGTCGCGCCACGGCGTCAGCACCGGCCCGCCGGTCTCGAGCACCACCACCGTGCGCGGATTGGCCCGGGCCACCGCCGCGATCAGCTTGTCCTGGCCGTCCTCGAGCGTGAGCGACACGTCGAACGCCTCGCCCGCCCATTGCGTGGCGAAGACGATCGCGACATCGGCATCCCTGGCGAGCTTTGCGGCGCTGCCGGCATTGCCGCCATCGGCGAACAGGATCTCGGCATTGGGCGCCTGCGCCTTGATCGCCGCGAGCGGGGCGTCGGGATAGTACATCATCGGCCCCGGCCAGGTCGTCGGCTTCGATCCGGGCGCGGCGTTGCCGCCCACCGGATAGACCAGCGACGAGCCGCTGCCCGCCAGCACGCCCTTGTCGGCATGCCCGCCGATCACGACGATCTTCTTCACCGCGGGCGAGAGCGGCAGGATCGCGTCCCGGTTCTTGAGCAGCACCGCGCCGCCCTCGGCATCCCGGCGAGTCACTCCCGCATGCTCGGCGAGCATCGCCGGAGCCAGGTCCATCGGCGCGTCGGCGATCGGCTTCTCGAACAGCCCGTTGGCGAACATCGCGTGCAGGATCGCCCCCGCCATCGCGTCGAGCCGCGCCGCCGAGACCTCGCCCTTCGCCACCGCGGCCTTCAGCGGCGCGCCGAAATAGGGTTCCTTGTCGAACGGGAAGCCCGAATCCTGGTCGAGCCCGGCATTGGCGGCCGGCGCGGTGGAGTGAGTCGCCCCCCAGTCCGACATCACATAGCCCTTATAGCCCCAGTCGCGGCGCAGCACGTCGGTGAGCAGCCAGGGATGCTCGCAGGCATGGATGCCGTTCACGCGGTTGTACGCGCACATCACCGAGCCCGGATCGCCCTTCTCGATCGCGATCTGGAACGCGAGCAGGTCGCTGGTCCGCGCCGCGCCCTGGTCGATGATCGAATTGCCGGTATCGCGGTCGGTCTCCTGATCGTTCACCGCATAATGTTTCACGGTCGAGACGATGTGGTTCGACTGGATGCCGGCGATCTGCGCGCCCACCATCGTGCCGGCGAGCAGCGGGTCCTCGCCGCCATATTCGAAGTTCCGCCCGTTGCGCGGCTCGCGCATCAGGTTGACGCCGCCGGCGAGCATCACGTTGAAGCCCGATGCGCGCGCCTCCGCGCCGATCATCGCGCCGCCGGCATGGGCCAGATCGACGTCCCAGCTCGCGGCGGTGGCGAGGCCCGAGGGCAGGGC
>WPCJ01051089.1_pt1 | contig 11289 bp, 11 predicted proteins | sample 5399831 | NCBI WGS metagenome assembly WPCJ01 (sample SAMN12869470, study PRJNA574797) | sludge metagenome | isolation source: wastewater treatment of pH10 | place: China:Beijing | collected 2019-05-20 | reverse complement strand
ATCGACCAGGCTCGGCCGGCCGGCGCGCAGCGCGTCGTAGTCGGCGGCTGACAGCACCACGGCGGCGCGCTCGCCGCGCAAGGTGACGATCTGCGGGCCTTCGCTGCGCGCCTTCTGGACGACCCGGGAGAACTGGTTCTTGGCGTCCTGCAGCGGCCATTCCATTTCTGCGTGCTCCTGGCTAGACTGTCTAGCTATATAGGGGCGATTCCTGACGGGCCAACGCCGCAAATTCCAGCGATCCAGGGGCGATTTCGCCCAGATTCGTTGGACTCTCTCTATAATGTCAGAAACGTCCGATAATGCAAGATTATCGGACGTTTTTATAATTCGACGGGCCGTGCGGTTTTGATGCCAGATGGTGGCACTAAGCGCACGTTTGGTTTATCCTTCCGGTCGATGCAAAGGACTGAGTCGAACACGATCTCTGCGCTCTCGTCCCTGGCCGTCCCCGGCTGGGCGATCCCGCGCGGGGTGATCGAAAGCGACGTCGAAGCGGCCTTCCTCGCCGGCGCGGCCCTGAATTCACTGGACAATCTGGTGCGCGCCGCGCCGCCATGGTCGGGCGCGTGGCGTCAGCGGCTCGCGCTGAAATGTGCTGCTACCGCCGCCGGCGCAGGAGGGCGAACGGAGGACGAGCGGCAGATTCGGGATGCCTGGCACCTGCGTTCCGGGGGCGGCGATCCGGGGCCGGCAGGGAACCTGCTCGCCGCCTGGAGGCGTCTCGCCGACCGTGCGCCGGAGCTAAGCCCGGACGGCATCAGGTCGATTGTCGGCTTGCTCGGCTTGCGCTGGACGGACGAGCTCGGCGAGTTGGCGGCCACGATTGCCGATTACGGTCGATCGACCCGGCCGGCCCCATTGATTGCCGCGGCCATCATGGCGGAAGTCCAGCGGATCAGTCCTGACGCCGAGCTTCTTGGCTGGTGGCTGGCTGACCTCGCCATCGCGGCCCGGATGCGCTGGCCGGTCGGTGTGCCGATGCTGGGGATGCAAGCGCGCGGCGCCGCCTACCGTGGCCCAGGCGGGCGCGGTCGGATCCGACCGGGAGGGGAGGGGTTCGAGCGCGCGGTATGTGTCGCGCTTGCCATGGCATCAGCGGAAGCCTGCCGTCTCGCCGCCGAGATCGCTCCACGGGCGGCTCAACTGGTCGCCGTCGCGCCGAAGCTGCGCGCTAAAGGGGCAGGGGAGGTGGTCCGCCTTCTGCTCGATAACGACGCCGTGTCAGGCACTCTGCAGACGGCTAGCCTGACCCGCTGGGGTGCGCGACGCCTGTTTGACAGGCTGTCCGAGCTTGCCGCCGTTCGCGAATTGTCTGGGCGCGCCAGCTTCCGGCTCTACGGGCTCTGACCATGGCAAGGCGGGCTCAAACCGAAGAATTGTTCGACCCCGAGCTCACGGACCTGCCGCCGGAACTGCGCTGGCGCGAATGGATGGGCCGGGTCGAGGCCGTGATCTTCGCCTCGCCCGAGCCTGTCGGTCGCGAAACGCTCGCCCGGGTCGTTGGCCGCGACTGCAGCATCGACCTCCTGATCGACGACATCCGCGACGAGCTCGCCGGCCGCCCCTATGAGCTGGTCGCGGTCGCCGGCGGCTGGCAGCACCGCACGAAACGGAATTTTGCCGGTGCGATCCGCACGGCGGTCGGCGCCCTCGGCCCGGAGACGAAATCCATCTCGTCGGCCGAGAGCCTGATCCTGATGTGCATCGCCTATTTCCAGCCGATCACCCGCGGCGAGCTCGGACAGTTCTTCGGGAAAGAGGTCAGCCGCGACACGATCGGGCATTTGCGCGGTCTGGGGTTCATCGCTGCCGGCCCGCGATCGCCTCAACCAGGGGCGCCCTATACCTATGTCACCACGAAGGAGTTCCTGTCGCATTTCGGCTTCGACACGCTCCGCGATCTGCCGGACATGGAGGCGCTCGAGGACGCCGGCCTGCTCAGCAAGGAGCGGTTGCTGGCGGGAGACATTCCGATCGTGCGAGACGAGCTGGACGACCTCGCGGATGAGGTCGAGAGTCCCAATGGCGAAATCGGCGTCGCCGACGAAGCCCTATAGGCGCGCTGGGTCTGAGCTTCGCGCAGTTCTCGCCCGAGCACGACCGACCCTACGAAGCGGTCGATCGAGAGGTCCTCAGCAGCGCCGCCGCAATGACCGCCGTACCGAGCGTGACAGCCGCGCTGATCACGAAGACCATAGACAGGCCTTGCTGGCTGGCTATCCATCCGAGCGCCGGACTTCCAAAGGCCATCGCGACATCCAGAAAGGCCGTGTAGATCCCCATTGCAAGGCCACGATCTTGGGATGCTGTGCCTCCGACGGCCTCTACGCCGAGCCCTGGATAGACAAGCGAGTAGCCGAAGCCAGCCAGCGCGGCGCCCAACGAGGCAAGCAGGCTGGTTCCCGCGAGCCCCATGATCAGCAGGCCGGCCGACTGAACCAGCACGAACAGCAGGGCAATCTTCGCGCCCCCGTATCTATCCGGAAGATGGCCGCAGAGCACACGCGCTGCGATCAGGGCCGCGCCGAACGCCGTGAATCCGAGCCAGACGGGTTGCCACTGCTTGTCGGCGTATAGAAGGGAGCTGAAGGCCAGGATCGCGCCGTAGCCGATGCTGGCGAGAGCCGCGCCGAGACCGGGCAGCCAAACCGTACCGATGACGGCCCTTACATTGGATTTCCTCTGCCGCACTTGCCGTCGGGGATCCGGCGTTCGCAACAGTGACACCAACACGAGAAGCGGCAAAAGCGCGGTCAGAAGCCCGATCGCGACGAAGCCGCAGGATGTGAACAGGATGGACCCGAACGGACCGCTGAAGGCCAGCGCCGCAAACATTGCAGTGCCGACCCAGGCGATGACCTTGCCGGAATGTCCGGGATCAACAATCGCCAAACCCCAAGCCACGCCGCCCGTGATGATGAAGCTCTCTGCCCCGCCGAGCACTGCGCGTCCCACGACAAGGATCGAGACGGAGAGGGCAGGCGAGCTCTCCGCGGCCACGGACAGAAGATAGAGAAGCCCCGCTACCGCTGCGGTCGCCAGGCCGATCAGAACGGCTCTTTTTCCGCCGTTCGCATCCGAAAAGGAACCCGACCAAACGCGCGAGATCAGGGAAGCGGCGAACTGCGCGCCGGCGACCACGCCGACGACGACGCTACCGAAGCCGAGATTGTGGCTGACGTGCAGCGGAAGCACGGGCAACGCCGCACCGATGACGACGAACCCGGCCAGCACCGCGGCCATGATCGGCAGCAGGGTCACGGCGACCGAAGGCGATGGTGTCGACGGTGATGGCGAGGGTGTCATTCGGTCGGAGCCATTTGATGAGCGTTACCAGGCGTAGGCTTGCGGCGCTTCCCCGCCCGGACCCGGCCAGATTTTGTCGAGCTTCGTCAGCGTCTCGTCGGAGAGCCTGAGCGATGGCGCTTTCAGGTTCTGGCGCAGTTGCTCGACGGTGCGCGGACCACTGATGACGGAGGTCACGGCCGGATTGTGCAGCAGCCAGGCCAATGCGACGTCCGAGGGCGCGGCACCCAAGTCGCGGCAGAGCCTTTCATAGGCTTCCAGTTGCGGACGCTTCTTCGCGATCTGCGCTTGCAGGCCCGGCGTCGCCCGGCGGCCTTCGGAGATCTTCTGCAATACGCCGCCCAGCAGCCCCATGCCGATCGGGCTCCAGGGAATGAGACCGATGCCGAAATGGCGCAGCGCCGGGATCACCTCCAGCTCGATCGTCCGCTGCGTGAGATTGTAAAGGCTCTGCTCGGAGGCCAGCCCCAGCAGGTTGCGCGAGGCGGCTGTCAGCTGCGCGGTGGCGATATCCCAACCGGCGAAGTTCGAGGAGCCGACATAGGTGATCTTGCCCTCGCGGATCAACTGCTCCATCGCCTGCCAGATCTCTTCCCACGGCGTCGCCCGGTCGATATGGTGCATCTGGTAGAGATCGATGTGGTCGGTCTTCAGCCGCTTCAGGCTCGCCTCGCAGGCGCGGCGGATGTGATAGGCCGACAGGTACTTGTCGTTCGGGCCGGTTTCCATCGGCTGATAGACTTTAGTGGCCAGCACGATCCTGTCGCGACGCGTGCCGTCCTGCGCCAGCCAGTTGCCGATGATCTCCTCGGACGTGCCGTAGCCCTTCGCCATGTCGGGCGACTGCGGCCCGCCATAGACGTCGGCGGTATCGAAGAAGTTGATGCCAGCTTCCAGCGCCTCATCCATGATGGCGAAGCTGGTAGCCTCATCGGTGAGCTCGCCGAAATTCATCGTGCCGAGCGCGACGCGGCTGACTTTGAGGCCGGTGCGGCCAAGATGCGTGTAGTCCATCGGATTTCTCCTGATTGTTGGCTGCGCGATCGTCACACGCAGCAGGGCCTCGAAACGCGCCGTTCACCTACGGCGCATGTTTTCGCGACGATGCGGATCACCAGGGCTGGTTGGCCGGCCCGACCGTGAACTCGTTGATCGTGGTGTCTTCCGGTGCGTCGATGGCGAAGGCGACGACGTCGGCGATCCGCTCCGGCGAAATGCCGTATTTGGCATAGATGCCCTGCATGGATTCGGCCGTGCCCTTGTCGCTGATCGTGTCGAGGAGCTCCGTGTTTATTGCAGCCGGGTAGATCGTCGCGGTGCGGATGTTCGTTCCCTCCATGGCGGATTCCATGCGCAGGACCTCCATGAAATCGCGCACGAACCATTTGGTGCCGCCATAGACCGCACCGCCCGGATAGGCCTTGAGCCCGGCGACCGACGAGGTGGTGATCACCTGTCCGGACTTCTGCGCGGTGAATGTGCGCAGCACGGCCGCGACGCCGTTGAGGACGCCCTTGACGTTGACGTCGACCATCTGGTGCCAGTCGTCGGTCTTCAGCGCGGACAGCGGCGAGTTCGGCATGAGACCAGCGTTCAGGAAGATGACGTCGACGCGCCCGAACGTGTCCTTGGCCAGCTTCACGATGGCGTCGTTGTCGGCCTGCCTGGTGACGTCCAGTTCCTGGTAAACGGCCCGGCCGCCGCTCTCCGCGATCTCATCCGCGATCTGCTTCAGTCGCTCGGCCCGCCGCGCGCCCAGAACGACTTTCGCGCCCTTGCTCGCCAGCAGCTTCGCGGTCGACTCGCCGATGCCCGACGATGCTCCGGTGATGATGATGACCTTGTCCTTGATCATGGCAGTTCTCCGAATTTGATGATGGGGTTTCTCAGGCGCCGTATTCGGCGTCGCTGACATGCTCCATCCAGTCGACGACCTTGCCGTCCTTGACCTCCTGGAGCGCGATATGGGTCATGGCGATCTCGGGCGATGCACCATGCCAGTGCTTTTCGCCCGGTTCGAACCAGACGACGTCGCCGGGGCGGATCTCCTCGACAGGTCCGCCCTCGCGCTGGACGCGGCCGAGACCGGACGTCACGATCAACGTCTGGCCGAGCGGATGGGTGTGCCAGGCCGTGCGGGCACCCGGCTCGAAGGTGACGTGTGCGCCCTGCACGCGATCGGGAGCCGCCGGATTGAACAGGGCGTCGATGCGGACGCGACCGGTGAACCAGTCGGATGGACCGGGACGGGAGGGCGTTTGCCCGGCGCGATAGATTTCCATGGCGGCCTCCTTCGGGTCAGGACAGGGGTTCGACGCGCAGCTTATGTTCGCCGCGCACGAGCAGCGGCCGGGCTCCCTCGTCGAGGCGGCCGAGCCTGATCAGGCCGCGCGACCAGCGATAGGGGCCGTAGAACATCGCCAGATTCCCCCAGGGCGCGTAGTAGCAGAGGTCACCGATCGCCTCGTTGCCGAAGCGGCCGCTGCCTTCCTCGGTTAGTTTTCGCGGCAGGTAGGCGATCTTCTCGTTTGTCGAATAGTCGCCGATCGTCACGTCCAGCGGCAGCATCGAGAAGAGATCGCGCGCTGAAGGATTATCCTCCAGCGTTGCCGTGAAGTCCTGATCCGCAAAGACGAATCTGAGGCGCATGGCGGTTCCTTTCCTATTCGACGGCACATCGGTCTGCGCGCCAGCGACGGAATGAACAGCGAGGCTGGCCGCGGTGCCCGCCAGCAATGTGCGACGTGAAATCCTCGGCTGTGTCATTCCAGTTCCTCCTGTTATGGGACGAGCGGGGCGCGGAGCTCTGCTCCCCCAGCAGTCTCACCTTCCGTCAGGCGGCCAGGTGCCGGTTGAAGAAGCTCGTCAACTTGTCGAACGGGATAACGTCCGCCTTGTCGTACAGATCGACATGGCTGGCGCCCGGGATGATCATCAGTTCTTTCGGCTCCGCAGCGGCTGCGTAGGCGGTTTCGCTGAAGTATCGCGAGTGCGCCTTTTCGCCGTGGACGAACAGGACCGGTCGCGGCGAAATCTCCTTGATGTAACTCAGGATCGGCATGTTCATGAACGAGAGCGGCGTGGTCCGGGTCCAGGCGTTCCCGGAGTTGACCGCGCGCTTATGGTAGCCGCGCGGCGTCATGTAATAGTCGTGATAATCGACCAGGAACTGCGCCTCGCCGCCCTTCAACTCGTTGTAAGGCGGCTGGTAGGCCGGAGCTCCGTTCGTAGCGTCTTCCCAACGCTGCCGGCTCAACTGCTCGAGCGCCTGCGCGCGCTGTTCGAGCGTCACGCTGTCATTGTAGCCCTTCGACATGACGCGGGTCATGTCGTACATGGTGCTGGCGACGACGGCCTTGACCCGCTTGTCCACGGCGACGGCGTTCAAGGCCATGCCGCCCCAGCCGCAAATGCCGATGATGCCGAGCCGCTCGCGATCGACCGAGGGGTGTAGGCCGAGATAGTCGACCGCGGCGCTGAAATCCTCGGTATTGATGTCGGGCGAGGCGACATTGCGCGGCTCGCCGCCGCTTTCACCGGTGAAAGACCCATCAAAAGCCAGCGTGGCGAATCCGCGCTCCGCCATGGTTTGCGCGTACAGGCCCGAGGACTGTTCCTTCACCGCTCCGAACGGACCGCCGATGGCCAGCGCCGCCAGCCGCCGATCGGCGCGGTCCTTGGGCAGATAAAGATCGCCCGCCAGGGTGATGCCGTAGCGATTCCTGAAGGTGACCTTCTGATGATCGACCTTCTCGCTCTTGGGGAAGGTCTTGTCCCATTCCGCTGACATGCTTTGAGCCTCTGCGTTGGAAGTCTTGGAAAGCGATGCGATCGCCAGCGTCGTCAGGCCGGCACCGGTCAGTTTCATGAGGTCGCGGCGATCCATGGATGTCGTCGGCGCCTTCCGAAGGTTCGTGTCATGGGTGTCCATCGGTATGTCCTCGCTGTTTGTCATTCCGGTTTCAGCAAACGCTGCCCGTTCCCGATCAGCGCGATGGCGAGCACCGCCAACACCACGCTTCCAATGAAGGTGGCCTGGATCGAAAGGCTGTCGAGCAGAAGACCACCGACCACCGCGCCGAGCAGGATCGAGGCCTGGATCGCAGCGACCATCAGGCTGCCACCAGCCTCGGGCGCGTCATCCGCGTTCTGCGACATCCAGATCATCCAGATCACGGAAAACATCGTGTTCATCGCGCCCCAGATGGCCATGAACAGGCCTGCGGCCACGGTGGAGAAGCCGAACAGGAGCAGCCCGACGGTCGCGCCGCCCATCACAAGTGCCGGCAGTTTCAGGAAAGGCGCGACATTGCCCTTCAGAAAGCGCCCTGCTGCCCAGGTGCCGATGAACCCGGCACAGCCAAGAAGAAGGAGCAGGACCGAGAGCGTCGTCACGTCGACGCCCGTCACCTTCTCCAGAAAGGGGCGCAGATAGGTGAACATGGTGAAGGCCGAGCCCCATGACAGCATGCAGGCAACGAGCCCGCGCAGGAAATACGGGCGCTTCAGCAGAGCGAACATCGCCCGGAAGTCCTGCTTCTGGTGCGCAGGCAGCGACGGCAGCGCCACCACATGCCAGGCGAGGTTGATGGCGACGATCGGCGTCAACGCCCAGAACACGGCACGCCAGCCGAACAGCCCGCCGAGATAGCTGCCGACCGGCGCAGCGAAGGCTGCCGCGATCGCCTGGCCGCCATACATCAGGGCCAATGCGCGCGGCACATCGCTTGCCGGAACAAGGCGCATGATGACGGCCGTGGCCAGCGCCCAGAAACCGCCGATGCAGACGCCGAGCAGCGCGCGGCCGATCATCAGCACGGCGAAGTTCGGCGCCATTGCGACCAGAACCAGGGACGCCAGCATGAAGGCGGTCATAGCGACCATCACCCATTTCCGGTTCAGCGTTCCGGCGACGGTGGTGATGAGCAGGCTCGCCGCGACGGCGAATAGCCCGCTGATCGAAATGGCCTGCCCGGTCTGGCCTTCTGTGGCGCGCAGCCCCTCAGCCATCGGCGTCAAAAGGCTGACCGGCATGAATTCCGAGGCGATCAGCATCGCCACGCACAGCGCCATCGACAGGACCGCGCCCCAGGCCGCGATCGGCTCTTTACTACTTGCTTCTGCTGTTGCGGCAGTCATGTCTCCGCATTCTCCCGAATGTTTTCTCGGAGTCGCATATAGCCTCGCGCGCGTCGTGCGATTACCCGCCTCAATTGGAATGGACTAATCGATCAGGTCGATTAATCTCGGAGCCATAGAGAGCAAGGGCGCATGGAGCAAACGGACTTCAACCATTTGACCTGGTTCCGGATCGTCGCGGAGGAGCGAAGCTTCACCCGCGCGGCCGCCCGGATCGGCGTCGCTCAGTCGACGCTCAGCCACACGATCAAGCAACTCGAGGCGCGCATGGGGATACGTCTTCTCACGCGCACCACGCGCAATGTCGCCACGACGCCCGCCGGGGAGAGGCTGCTTCAGACGATCACACCGCGCATGGCGGAGATCGAGGACGAGATCGCGGCGCTGATGGCGTTCCGCGACAAGCCATCAGGATCGGTAAGGCTGACGTTGTCCGACCACGCCCTTGAAACCGTCGTCTGGCCCAAGCTGAAGCCCGTGCTCAAATCCTATCCCGACATCGGCGTCGAGCTGATCCTCGACAGCACGTTTCGGAATATCGTGGAAGAAGGCTTCGACGCGGGCGTGCGGTTGGGCGAAAGTGTCGAGAAGGACATGATCGCGGTTCGGATCGGGCCGGATTGGCGGCTGGTAGCCGTGGCCTCGCCCCGCTATCTCGCAGAGCGCGGCGCCCCAACACATCCGCAGGATCTCGTCCGCCATGTCTGCATCAACATGCGCCACGAGACGTCGGGCGGGCTCTATGCCTGGGAATTCGAGAAGGGCGGGCAGGAACTGCGCGTGCGGGTCGGTGGTCAACTCACCTTCAACAATTCCTACGCCATGATCGATGCGGCGGTGAGCGGTTATGGCATCGCCTATGTACCGGGGAACATCGTTGAATCACAGTTGGCATCTGGGTCGCTGATCCAGGTCCTGGACGATTGGTCCCCCTTCTTCGATGGATATTTTCTCTATTACCCCAGCCGGCGGCAGAACCTTCCCGCCTTCAAGGTCGTCGTCGACGCGCTACGGCACCGGGATTGAACTGCGCTGTTCCATCGGCTCATGTCGCCAGCCTCTCTCTGTCGGTCAGATGGTGATGAATCCCGGCCCTTCGAGTGTCCAACGATTGATCGAGCCGGCGACCCGGTACATCGTGGTCGCCGCCAATCTCGGTCGTTGCTGGACACGTCCTTGCGGCGCGCAGAGCCGGTAGATTGCCGAGGGAACACGCGTTCTCAATATCGGCTGCGATCGTTACGAACGTCCCTCCGTCGAAACGAATTTGGAATCTCGGTTCCAACGAAGCGATCGGCTTACCGCACAATACAATTGCATGTCATAGGTGCGCGCAGCAAGTTTCGGCGCGCTTACTTCAGCTTAACCACGGATACTTACTAGAAAATTTCCGAATAGTGACGTGCCGGTGGCGCCCATCGACCTTGCGAGAGCGAGTTAGAGTCAGATCCGGTATGCTGATGGTGATATGTAATGCTTGCCGAAACTCCGCGAATTAATCAACACCAAGTGCGAAATACAGGATGGGAGCATTGACCTGCAACCGCGCCTGAAGTCGCGTCACATCTGAGCTGTTAGGGCATAGCTCCTGGCTCCGCTCTGTTCGCCGATTTACTGTTAGGCTCTTGCCTTGATGAAGCCTCTCACAATCTCGGCGAAATCTTCGGCATTTCCCGATAGTGGCTCGCCGCGTCTGCGAATGATGCCGTATGGCTCGAGTGGATTGTCGAGAATGAACGGCAGTTGGATGATTTCGCCGCGGTCGACCGCCTCGGCGATGATTGTATGGGGAAGCACAGAAATCATGCCGGCGCGGCGTACGAGTTGCAGGGTTGCGAAAATCGACGTCGTCTCGACGAGATTGTTGAGCGAGGGCAGTCCGGCCTGGGCGAAGGACCGGTCGATTACCTGGCGCATGGGGCTGGTCTGCTGCTGCAGGACCCAGGGATAGGCTTCCATCTTCGCCAGCGAGACCTCAGGACGCCCGGCAAGCGGGTGGTCAAAGGCGGCGAAGACCCAGAGATTCTCGTTCGAAAGTGGCTCGACGTCGAAAATCGCGTGATGGCGCGCTTCGGTCAGGCGCCCGATCACGAGGTCGATCTCGTTCTTCTCCAAGCCGCGCAGCAATTCGTCGCTGGTCGTGGTCGACAGCCGGATCGTCATCAGCGGCCGCCTGCGCTTGAGCTCGGCGATCGCGGCAGGCAGGATATCGGGAGCGGTCGCCATGATCGCGCCGATCGAGAGCGCGCCATAGCCACCGCGCTTGAGGTTGCTCAGGCCGCGCAGGAAGCGCTCCTGATCGACCAGGAGCTGCTCGGCATAGGCGACGACGAAGGCGCCGATTTCCGTCGGCACCAGACCTCGCGGTCGCCGCTCGAAGATGCGGACGGCCAGGATGTCCTCGACGTCCTGCAGCATCTTGCTGACCGCCGGCTGCGTGATGTTCATCTCCTCGGCCGCCCGGTGCAGCGTGCCGACGCGTGCCACCGTCGCAATCAGCAGCAGGTGCCGGATGCGCAGGCGGACGAGCGTCTGGCGAGGTAGCGATGCCACGAAGCTCATTACGATAACCTCTTGGAATGCCAGATGTCGAAACTTTCATTATTTGCTTATCGCAGGCTCCGCTAGCGTCATCGTCGATACCGGGCCGTGGCCGGGCGATCCTCGACGATCGCTGGTGAGGACGCGCAGCCCGTCAGGAGGACGCCGGAGGCTGCCCCATCGGTCGGCTTTCACACAGAAGCGAGGCGGCCCGGACCATCCGGCCGCCCATGAAGGGCCATGCCTGCGTGAACCAGCTCGATCTCAACGGCCGCGTCGCGGTCATCACCGGCGCCGGCC